>Ga0180433_10009115_pt1 | contig 12207 bp, 18 predicted proteins | sample SS_ome_8_FD_132980 | JGI IMG/M metagenome (GOLD analysis project Ga0180433, IMG submission 132980) | Hypersaline lake sediment archaeal communities from the Salton Sea, California, USA - SS_1_D_1 metaG | ecosystem: Environmental > Aquatic > Non-marine Saline and Alkaline > Hypersaline >... | reverse complement strand
GTTATCTTTCTCCCGACGGTTTACGCCCTAATCCTCATTTAATTTATAAAACCGCTCATAATTTTAATTGGAAAAAATTTAGCAATAATCATTCCTCCCCTATTATTATTAAAGGTATAAATATTTAATCCTTAATATATTCCACTTGTTATATGTTTGCAAACTTGAGGTTTTGATTTACAATAGAAGAAAGAAGGACATGAGCATAATTGTGTTATAGAATTATTATCTGGGTTTTTTATAGATTTTCTTATATAAACTTTTCCATTTCCTCCTTTAATAGTCCAAGATAATGTATTTTTTAATATATCTGACTCACTATTTGATTCTAATATTACCTCATTTGTATATTCATCTTTTGTATTAGACTCATCAAGAAGCATTATTGCCATAGCTGCATAGTTATGCAAATCTAGTAAAGTATCTTTAATTGATTCATCTTCAATTAAATTAATACCATTATTGGATATTGTTTGAGCTCTACGTAATTTGTCACCTATTCTTACTAAAACTCCTACAACTCCATAATCAGCAAAAGCATCTCCATAATCTTTATTTTTTTTTAAGAATAAATTTTTGGCTTTTAATTGAATATCTTCAAGTTGTTTAACTCTGTCAATCGACATTTTTATTTTATTATTAATAAAAATTCATTCAATTCAATTTTTTTTAAATTTATAAATTATTTATAAATAATTTATAAATTATATAATATATGAATACACAAGTATATAAATATACAAATATAAATAAATATAAATTAAATAAAAAAGTAATGAGAGAATATTTAATAGAATATCTAAATAAAACAAAAACTTATAATGGATTTTCAATAGAAAAAGAATTTATAACTGAAAATAATTTTGTTAAAACAAAATTATTATATTTAAATAACTATTCAAACTATAATTATATGGATAATAATGTAAGAGAAATATGTACTTTATTAGCTAACGACTTGAGAGATATTTTAAATAAAAATTTTTTTTTTGATCTACAATATGGTAAATTAATATTTTACATTTAAAAATTAAAAAGTTTTTTTTAAAATTTATTCTAAAGTCTTTTATATGGAGAGCAAATGTTTTATGTGTAAAAAACATATTAAAACCAATATTTATATTGGTTTTGATAAACATTTTTGTTCAAAAAATTGTAGAAATAAAATTTATTATTTAAATAACTCTATTGATCCAAGTTTTAAAAATACAAACTATTGGGTAAAAACAAATGAAGATATATATCCAATGTTTGAAAGTATTAAAAAAAGAAAATTATCAATATCTCAGGATTTAAATAATCTTAATATTGATTTTCAAAAACCAAAAGAGTCAAACTCTGAAAACAAAGATAAACAAAGATAATTGTAATAATATTAACAATAAAAAACTAGAGAAACATGTAATATATTCTTTTATGATAATATTATTACAAAAGAATATAATAAATTGTGTAATTTATATAATTATTTGATATTAGATTAAAATGTTTATTATTTTCTAATATTATATAAAGAAATGAAATATAGTAAAAAATTAAAAAGTAAACTAACTAACAAATCAAAAAGAAAATCACAATCAAAAAGAAAATATAATAAAAGTATTATAAAGGGTGGTTCAAAAATTTATGATGATGGTAATATAACCTACACGAACGAAACCTATAATGGTGAATCTTTTTTTAGAAAAAAATTTTATTATTCAGACCCACCAACAAAATTACAAAATTATCTTGTACATGTTGAAAAATCTATTGTAAACATACTCATGAAAAATCCACATCCTAATATTGTAAAATTTTTTAAAATTACGAACAGTTACGTTGATATGGAAGAATTAAATACAAAAGATGTGAATATTGATGAGGCTATTAAAGTTATGATAGGTGTAAAGGATTTTTTACAAAGTTTAGGAATAGCATATATTGACTGGAAAATAGATAATATTGGTAAAGATAAATATGGTATTTATAAATTATTTGATTTTGATGTTTCTGGTATATTTAATAACAATGATTGGTTGGTAAAACCAGTAGAATTTTTTAATTATAAAAAAGCGATTAAAAATGGATATACGTCACCAAAAGAGATTGATAATTTTTCATTTCTTAATTTTGTTAATAAAGAATAGTATAAATTATCCGTAAAATTTCATAGTTTTTGTCCTATTTTTTAAATATTCAAGGGTTTAAACATTTTCTAAATAATAATTTCCTTCTTCATCTATTAAATATTTACCAATTATAGCAGGGTCATATTTTCCACCTAAAACCTCTTCAGTTTTATAAATATTATTATTATCATCAATATAATAATTAATTCCTTTAATTTCTTTAATAGTAACTTCTACTTTTTTTGTTGTTACTTCTTGATTAACTTGATATGTATTAATAGTACCATGTGGAGTTCCTTTATAATGAGTTCCACAAAAATTTAAACCATCTTGTTTTCGTCTTGTACATTGTTCACCATTAGCTCTACATGCACAACACCTTTCATGATGAGGAACTATATTTTTTACTCTTTTTCTTTTAGCAAAATCTTCTTTAGTCAAAGTTAATGTATTAAAATCAAATATAAATTTTAAAAAATCACTTTTGTTTTGTCTACCAGAAATTGTTATTTCATTTTCATTTAACCAATTTTTTATTTTTTCTTTAAAATCTACTAAGTGATCTTCACATTTTTTTACTACACGTCTCTCCATTTTATTTAATTATAAAATTTAATTTTTACTTCAATTTTGTATATATATAATTTATTAATTTAAAGAATCAAAATATTTATGTACTAAAAATAAAACTAAATTTATAATAATATCATTTTTTTTGTCATATATTTTAACATTTTTAATATGATTACAATTATTAATATATTTACAATTGCAAAAAAATCTTGATTTATTTTTTATAACTTGATATTTAGTTAATCTGAAATCAATATAATTGATTTTATCATAATAATTTATATATATATTAAAATCTAGTTTTAATTTATTAATATTATCTATCTGTTTATTAATAAGATCACATTTTAATAAGTCTAAATAAGTTGTTGGATATATCAAATATTTTGGCCATAGCGTATTTGAATATTGATATTTTGAATACTCTTGGGCTAAAATTATATTTTTAATATGATTACAAGCTAAATCATAATCTAATTTAGTGTTTGAAAACCATATTTTACTTTGTAGATTAGGATTACATATTCCACATGAAAAAAATTTTTTATTTTGACTATTAATAAAATTTTGGGAAAAATCATTCTTTATATAAATAAAACAATTATCTTGATGACATAAATCATAATCTTCAACAATCCAAGAATTTTCATTTTTTTGTAAAATATTCATTATTTTAATTAATAATATTTTTTATATACCATTTAAATATTATTTAAATAATAATTATTATGTTATCAGTTAATTTAATGGGAGGTTTAGGTAATCAATTATTTCAAATTTTTACATTAATTAATTTATCACTAATTAAAAAAATTCCATTTAAAATACCTAGAAATAAAAAGGATTTAGTTTCTCCACATGATAATACTTGCCAAAGACCTACATATTGGGATACAATTTTTAAAAATATTAATATTTTTACACAACAATTTGAAGAACCATGTAAAATATTACAAGAACAGTCTTTTTTATACTCATCATTAGAAAATATAGAATTTTCTAAAAATATAAATGTAAAATTAAATGGTTATTTTCAATCCGAAAAATATTTCTATACAAATTTTGAAAATATTAAAAAATTATTAAAATTAAATGAACAACAAAATTTAATTAAAAATAATAATCTCTCTTATTTTTCAGATAGAATAGTATCATTACATTTTAGAATAGGAGATTATAAAAATATTCAAAATTTTCATCCAGTCTTAAAGATTGAATACTATGAAAAAGCAATTGAATTTATTTATAATAAAAAAAAAGTAAACAAAGTATTATATTTTGGCGAAAATAAAGATATAAAGGAAATAGAATATAAAGTAGCAATTTTAAAAGTAAAATTCCCTGCTATAGAATTTATAAAATGTAAAGATAATTTACAAGATTGGGAACAATTATTATTAATGAGTTGTTGTAATGACAATATAATAGCTAATAGTAGTTTTAGTTGGTGGGGAGCATATTTAAATAACAATAAAGATAAAATTATTTGTTATCCAAATATTTGGTTTGGTCCTCAAATAAAAAATAATACTAAAGATTTATTTCCTGAAACTTGGAATAAAATTGAGTTATAAATAGTTATGAATTAATTTTAATATAAAAAGCATCACCCCATCCATATTGTTTATAAATTTTATGATCAACAAGTTTAAAATTAAATTTTTTTAAATAACTAGTCAAATTATTCATTTGATCGCACTCTTTATAAACCTCTTCTATATTTACTTCTGTGTAAATATAATCAATATTTTGTAAATATTTTTCTATAATTTTATTGCCTGTAATTCAAAACCTTGAATATCTAAATTAATAAAATTTATATTATCTATATTAATATTATTTTTCTTTATAATAGTTTCTAAGTGAGATGTTTTCATTATTCTTTTTTCAACTATTTTTACTTGATGATGATTTATTGAATATGAACCAAATTCTAAAATAGATGAACTTTGAGTGTTATTTGAATGATAATTTTTAGTAATATTAAATTATACTTTTTTATTATCTGTATCATAAATTACTGCTTGATATATATTATAATATATATCAAATTTTTTTTTATTTTTTATAAGTAATCGAGGAAGAGCTTCAATCTAATTGTAAATATGCTGATAATTCTTCACATGTATGGGCCCATACATGTAAAATTCCCGTAACTTTAATATTAAAAATTTGTTTTAGTTATTTCATAGTAATTAACATTATATTTACATTTTAATTTTAAATTTAAAATCAAATTATAATTTAGTTAATAATCTAAATCTGTTATATATAGAATTATTAAATTTCCTAAAATAAATATTAGTTTTTTTGTATATACTATCATCATGAATAGCATGATAATATTCTAAATTTGAAAGTACATGAAAATTTAAATTAAACTGTTCAAAAAATAATGTATTCATATAGATTACATCACATGCTGAAGAATATTGTATATTATTTATTTCTTTACTTATATCTAAATCATTTATAAGACTTTTATTTAAAATATAATTACCAGTGTTCATTAATATATGTAATGAACTATATGATCCTCTATAAGTATTATCAAAATTAACTATTTCTCTTAAATTAAATTTGTTAATTGTTTTATTTTGTAAATGTTTAAAATTAAATTCAGGTTTCGCAAATGATGGAGAAATAATAGTATATTTTGTATTTTCTAAAGTTTTTATATATTCATATGCATTATTAAAATAATTAAAATCAGCAAAGTTATCAGAATCAATTAAAACTATCCATTCATTTAATGCATATTTACATGCAGATAGTTTATTCAAAAAAGGACCTAATCTATTTTTATTTTTATATAATTTTAATTTATCTCTATTAATATTTGAGTTAATTATTTTATTAATATCATTACCATTTTCATCTGTTATTATTATTTCATTTATTAAAGGATTATCTATATACAATGGTAAACTTTTACTTAAAAATTTATCATATCTTTCCATTGTTGGAATACATAATGTAAATTGCATTATAAATTAACATAATATAATTATTATAATTATTATCATTATATATATATATATATGAATTTTATCTTTAATGTTAATGGTAGATTAGGAAATGCTATATTTAGATACATGGCAGCAATTGTAATGTGTATTAAATATAGTGGGAATTATTTACTTTCAACTAATAATATTGATTATAATTTAACAGATAAAGACTTTTTTGAAATAAATTCTAATAATCCAAAATTAAAAAATGCAAATTATTTAATGATTGATTATTATCATCATGATAATATATATAAATACTATAAAAATTTAATTATTGAAATTATTAACAAAAATAATCATTCTATAATTACAGATGGAACAAATGCAGGCGATGGAAATAATCAAATTTTTTACATGAAAAATATAATTAACACTCCTAATACTTTTAATAAAATTTATGATATTGTATTTCATATTAGATTAGGTGATAAAGTAAATATTAATCAAATAATCAGTTTACAAAAAATTTTAAATTTAATAAATAATTTTAAAAATATTTCTTATGATAAAATATGTATTGTATGTGATAAATGTACAACTAATTATGAAATAAATTTTATAAATAATGTAAAAAATTCTTTAGATAAAAAATTTAACACAAATGTTATTTTTGAATCAAATGATATACTAACTGATTTTTATATAATGAGTAATTGTAAAATACTTATTTGTTCAATAAGTACATTATCATGGGCTGCTGCATTTTTTTCTAAAACTATTGAAAAATGTTATATGCCAAATCATAATCCATTATTAACTAACAATTTCTGTACATGTTATTATCCTATTGATAATACTGAATTATATGATATATAATTAACCTTTCTATGTTAATATATTATCACTTCTATATATAAAATTATATATAATATATTATATATAATCTTTATTTTGATATTTAATTTACTTAATTTTTTATAAATTTATATATAGGATAATTTTTTTTTACCATCTTTTTATTAAAAAAATTCATCATAATTATTATTTTTCAATTATTTATAGTAAAATTTATAATATTTATTTAAATTAATATGATAAAAAATTCATTATTTTATAGTAAAAATAAAGATACTTATCCACCATTTAAATATGGTTTATACAAAGAAGAATATTTTCTCAAAAAATATTTAGAAAATAAAGCTAATACTAAACGAAAATATATTCCCGCTCTTTGGACTAATTTTCAAATTCAAGGATGGTTTCAATCACAAAAAAATAATATGCAAAATTCATTAGATGAATGGTTAAAAAATAATCCATGTCAATATGGATATTTTACAATTGTTCAACACGATGACGCATGTTTATTAAAGTTACCAGAAAATACAATTGTATATGGAAGTTGTTCAGGTTCTATACCTATCCCACTTATTTATCAAGATTTAAATAATACACTTGAAAGTATACCAAAAAAAAATTTTAAAGATAAAAATATTTTATGTAGTTTTGTAGGTAATATAACTTCAAATAATATACAACCAAATATAAGACAATTAATATTTAATAATTTTTCAAAGTCAAATAATTTTTATTTATTTAATAGTGGTGGATGGAATCCTGTAGTTAAAGAACAAAATCAATATACATTTATAAATACTACTATTAATTCTAAATTTGCACTAGCTCCTAGGGGTTATGGAAGAAGTTCATTTAGATTTTTTGAAATTTTCAAATTAGGCACTATACCAATATATGTATGGAATGATATTGATTGGTTACCATTCAAAGATGAAATTGATTATAATAAATTATGCATTAACATACATTATTCACAATTAAATATATTAGAAAATATATTATTAAATATTTCTGAAAATAAATATAATGATATGTTAAATTATTATAATACTATTAAACATTTATTTAGTGTAGAAGGTCTATATAATAAAATAATAAATTTAGAATCATAATTTATTTATTTATTTATTTATATTTTTGTTTAAGTTGTTCAACTAATAAATTATTACCTTGAGCATTAAAAGCACTTTGTTTATGAATTCTATGTAAAACTTGAATTTCTGGAATATTATAAAATTTTTTATTTTGTCTCCATAGTCTTAACCATAAATCGTAATCTTCTAGAAAATTATTAGGTTCCCACCAACATAATTCTTTTCTTATTAACACACTACTATTAATAATAGGATTAAATAATAAAAAGTTAAAATTTATAATATTTTGCACTGGTAATTTTGGAGTGACCTGCAAATCACCAAAATATTTACACATAGTTCCTATTATATCATAATTATTAATAAATTGAATTTGACTTTCTAATTTTTTAGGTAACCATTTATCATCAACATCTAATAATGCAATCCAATTATATTTTGTATATTTTATAATTTCATTTAACGCTTCGGATTTTCCATTAATAGTATAAAGATCTAAAACTTTTATTTTTTCATTTTCATATTTTTTAGCTTCCTGAAATACAACGGAATTTTTAGAATGTCCATTAATTCCAATTATTAATTCCCAATCTTTATATGTTTGATAGAGAATAGTAGGCAATGATTCTTCTAAGAATTCTATACCATTATATATAGGCATTAATATTGAAACCATAACTATATTCTGTATTAATAATATTTATGTTTAATATTGTAACTTAAATATTATTAGAAATAATATTATCATAATAAACATACTCTTAGTTGTTTAGATAATTCTTTATGTAAATTTATACCTTCACCCATCCAATTGCCTCCTGCTCTATAATGTAAAAAAACATTATCATAAATCTCAGAAAAAATTTTGTAATTTTTATTTCGAGGGTCATTTGTAAGAAATGATATTAGTTTTTTATAAGTTTTTAAATTTGTTGGTAATTCATTTATATCCCAGCTACAAGACCATAAATGTTTAATAAAATAAATATTATCTCTATGAAAATCTTTATTCATCCAACGAATTTCATCTGTATTAGGTATACTATCAGTTTTTAATTGTTTTTGCAACCATTGTTGCATACACCCTCCTGTATCACAATCAGGACAACAATTCCAATTTAATAAATGTAAATTTTTCATTTTTGTAATATCAAAATAATATATACCATTCCAGAAATAATTTATGTTAAAATTATTTCTACTTTGTAAAACTATCGCACAGTCATAATTGGAGTATTTATTTATATCAAAATAGTCTATTAAAAACATATCACTATCTAATACTAAATATTTATCAGGATTTTCTATTTGATATTTTAAAATATAATTCATAGAATTAGCGACTCTGTTTGAAGAGTCTTTATTAGTTTTATGATTTTCATTGGGTATATTTATACATTGAATATTTAATGTTGAACATATATCTTCTATTTGTTTTTTTATAGTAACATTATTACAGTTTGTAAAATCTGGAAAATCTTTAGCATCATTAAACACTATAAATTCATATTGACCTTTAATAAATTTTTTAAAGGTATAATATTGAATTTCTATAAAAATTGGATTGTTAACTACTGCAGTTAATATTTTCATTTATAAATATTATATATATAAATTTTTATTTATATTATAATTACACTAAATTAAATATCTTTGAAATAAAAACCAATTATCATAATGGCTATTTTCCGTTACTAGAACAAATTTAGACATGTTTTCTACAATATTATTAATTACTATTATTTGATCATCTTTTACTAATTTATTATTATCTATATATAATTTTAATTTTGTATCATATAAATTTTTATACCAATTTATTAAATTATAATTAATTAAAAAAAAACCTCCAGCAATACTTATTTGATTTGCTGGTATATCATTTTTGGGAAGACCCTTATCATCTTTATCTAATATAAGTTTTATTAAATTATTAATATATATATTATTATTATTAACTCTTGCATAATATATTTTATCTTTTAGTAGTTCTTGAATTTTTGATGGAGTTGGCCAATTAAAAAGGGGTCCATTTCTAAAATAACCTATATCTATCCAACCATACCAGTCTCCTGAAAAATAGCTATTTTTAAATGTTTTTTGTACAAAAGCTATTTTTTCATTCCATAACATATTAACTTTCCAATCAACAATTGTATTTAAATTATAATTTTTTTCATGATTTTTAATCCAAAAATCTTTATAATTATAATTATAAAATTCCTCTAATTCCAATAAAATTATTTTTATATTTGGATTATTTTTATATTTTTCTATCATGTGTAGACTTTTTTTATCTGTATAAATTACTAATTTAAAATTATTTACACTAGTTAATAAATTATCAATCCATTTAGAATATATATTTGGATTAAATTTTGATTTTAATATATACCATGCTGTAGAAAATATTATCATTGATTTATATTATTTTAATTTATTTAAATCATAATCTGTATTTTGATTAATTATATCTGAATAAGAAGGTCTTTGTCTAGTAATATTTGGGATACATATAAAGCAAGAAAATTTATTTTGAATTTCTTCCATAAAGTATTTATCTATTTCTTTTGGATATCCAATTATATTATTTACTATATATTCCATACATTTTCTGCTAATTATATAACTTCCTGTTGTTAAAGTTCCATAAGTTAAATATACTTCTTTTATTATATGTTTTATCCCTGATTTTGCAGTATTACCTGCTAAATAAAAAATACCATAATCTACTTTGTCTAGAAATTTATTATATCTATTTGTTATTTTTTCTATAGTTAAGTCTTCTAAAAATATAGTATCATCTTCTAAAATTAATATATTATCTAAATTTTCTTTTATAGCTTTTTTCATAATAGTTAAATGACTTAATAAACAACCAAGTGCACCTATTCTATAACTTGTTGCATCTCCATTATACCAAGATGGTATGGGGTCTAAAAAATTTTTATTCCATTTACTAATTAAATCTTTTTGTGGTCTTATAGCACTAAATATTTCTACATTTAGAGCATTAACTTTTTTTAATTCATTTAATATTTGTTCTTTTCTATCAGTTCTGTATTCTAAATTAATTACAAATATTTTATCTATTTTCATAGATAAAATAATTAGATATTTTTAATAACTAATTTTCTAAAAATATATTTCCAGTATTTTTTGGTAAAACAGAAAATAAAATAGCTAGAGCCAAGATCCAACTTAAGTAAGGAACATATGCAGCTAAACTTATATTAAAAAAATTAGTTATAGCTGTACCTGCAGTTAATATTACTAATACTGCTAAAATAGTAAATCCAAAATTAGTTAAATTAAAATTTGCTAGCATTATATTTAATAATAGAAATTAATTTTTATCTAATTTACATCTAATTCCTTCTTTAATTTTAACACTTCTATTTTCTAATATAAAATCAGTAACTTTATCTATTTCTACTTTATCATCATTAACAAAATATTGACTCATTATTTGTAATAAATATGGTCTATTTATACTACTTTTTAATTTACTTTTAGTATATAATAATTTACCATTATTAATATCAAAACAATCGATTTCATTATTTCGCATAATTTTTACTAATTGATCTGTAATATTTTTTTTTTTATCTTTTTTTTCTTTAATATCTTTTTGAATTAATTTTATTTCGTCATCTAATAGTTTCCAATTTCTAATTAAATTAATTAATTCTGCTTTTGATATTTCTTGATCAGTCATATTAAAATATATATATTTTATTCTTTAATATTATTTATCAATCAAAACTTCCTTAGCAATTGATTTAATAATTTTATTTTCTGATTTTTCTTTTTCTATATTATTTCCTTGGTCTGTTACATTTTTAATTAATTGTAGGTATTCTTCTGTATATAATTCACTTTGGTGCCAATTTTTATGAGCTAATTCCCACTCTGGAATTTTATCAATTTGTTTTTTGGCAACAGTCGTAATTGCTCCTTTTATTAATTGTTTTTCATTATTATCTTTTTCCCAACTATCATTATTTTTTATATATAAAATTTCTCTCTTTAAATCACTACAATGTATAGGTCTTTTATGTAAATCTAATTGATTTAATTCTCTCACAAATATATTTGTTATTCCTGAAACATATCCACTTTTTCTTGTTTCATCTAAATCATTAACTTCTAATTTCAAAGTTTCTACAAATTCATCTAAATTTAATGCATCTTTACAATTTTCATGTAGAAAAAGTTGAATATTTACTTTATTATTAATAGTTGTATAGTTATTATTACCTATTTTTGGAATCATAGTACTTACCATATCTCTCATTTCTTTATTTTCAAGAATAATATTTTGATTTTGTTTAATTAATGTTCCTATCATATTTTTTAGTAGTTCATTTTCCTCTGATTTATTAACTTCTTCTGAATTTACATTAAATTTACAAGTTTTAATATGACGATTATAACTTTGAATATGTTTATATTTTTTGCCACAACTGCATATTATGGTGCGCATATTTTCTATGAGCATTTTTGAGCATTTGTCTGAAGTGTGTTTTTTGGTCTTAAGATGTTGTTTAAATAAAAAAGATTTGTTACAATAATAGTCACATTTTTTACAATAAAATTCTTGTTTTTGAATTTCAG
>Ga0180433_10009114_pt1 | contig 12207 bp, 8 predicted proteins | sample SS_ome_8_FD_132980 | JGI IMG/M metagenome (GOLD analysis project Ga0180433, IMG submission 132980) | Hypersaline lake sediment archaeal communities from the Salton Sea, California, USA - SS_1_D_1 metaG | ecosystem: Environmental > Aquatic > Non-marine Saline and Alkaline > Hypersaline > Sediment... | reverse complement strand
CTCGGCGTAGAGTTCTTCCTTCGGCCGGGCCGTCGCGTAGAAGGCGTCGCTGATGTCCTCGGTGCCCTCGACCCGGCCGACTTCTTCCAGGCGGACGCGGTCGGCCTGCCGGACGGTGTAATGCATCCGGGCCATCGGCGGGCCGAGCGCCCATCCCCCCGCGCCGCCGCCGGCCAGCAGCACCGGCCCCAGCACGAGGAGCACCGCCAGCCGGCACCGGCCGATGGCCCGGTCGGGCGGCGGCTCGTCCGCGTTCGGCTTCAGGATGGCGCCCACCGGGCACGCGTCCTCGCACAGCCGGCACTGGATGCACTCGTCCGGCGTGATTGTCACGTGTTTCCACGAGAAGCGCGACAGGATCCGCAGCACCGCGCCGTACGGACAGATCCACCGACAGTACGGCCGGGCCACGAACACGCCCACCGCCAGCACCGCCACGCCGACGGCCACCATCATCAGGCTGCCCGGGAAGGCGTCCATCGTGCTCTCGGTCCGGCCGAGCGGGATGAGCCGGAACAGGCTGACGAACGGGTCGTACTCGCAGATGATGAAGGCGGCGCCCGTCGCCGCCAACAGCACCGCCGCCCCCAGGTACACGTACGCCAGCAGGCCCAGACCGTGATCGAGCCAACGGGGCACGCGGACGGGCCGGACGGCCACGAGGTCCTGGATCGCCCCCAGCGGGCACACCGCTGCGCAGAACGTCCGCCCGAAGAGCAGCGTCGCCGCGAGCGGTAGGAGAAAGAAGCCGAGCACGACGATCGGCACGGCGTAGGTGGCGTCGCACAGGCCCAGCGCCACGTTCTGGACGGACCCGACGGCGCAGACGCATCCGCCCCGCCACAGGCCGAAATAGATAAAGGCCAGGAACATCACCAGCCAGATGCCCCGCCGCGACCGCACCACCAGCGCCAGGTACGAGGCCAGGGCGAGGGCGGCGGTCAGGACGGCCAGGTCGAACCACTCCAGCGCATAGGCGCGGGGTTCGGGCGTCTCGGGCGTGGGACGCTCGTAGCCGCTCTTGAACTCTGGCAGGGCGAACCGTTCGGCCGCCGGTGCCGCCGTGGCCAGGACCGCCACGAGGCCCGCCGACAGGAGGAGGAGGCTACGCGCCGGCTGCCACTGGTCCCGGCGCGCCGGGATCCGCCAGTGCTCAACATCCGCCTGCGTTTTCCCGGCCGGACGAGCCGGCCGGGCCACACGGCGCGGGCGGTTCCGAGGTGGCATCGCGAGGGGCGTCAAACCGGGCGGTCCTCGCCTCTCAGGAGGTAGGGAGTCTCGGCCGGCACCCGACGGAAAGCATCGGCCGGGCACGCCGACGCGATCGCGCACTCGTTGCAGTTCAGGCACCGGTCCTGCATCACCTGGAGCCGCAGCGCCCCGTTGCCGAAATTGTTGCACCCTTCCACGCACTTGGCGCAGCCGATGCATAACTCCGGGGCGACCGTGTACTCGTAGTGCGGCCCTTCGATCCATTTGCGGTGGATGGCGCCGACGGGGCAGAGTTGGCTCTCGGCCGCGGGACGCTCGATGCCGGTCTCCGGCTCGAAGCCGGGCGCGAAGTACCCGAAGCACAGGTCGCAGTATCCGCAAATCCGAAAGTCGTGGACGCACTTGACGGCCGAGGGTTCCAGCACGCACTCGGTGGCGCAGTTCTGGCACTGGATGCACGCCTCGGGGTCAATCTGCCAGACGTGCCCGTCGCGGCGTCCGCGTGCGCCGGCCGCGAGGGTGACGCCGCCGACGGCGGCCAGTCCGGCCGTCAGGCCGCCCTTCTGGAGGAAGCCGCGGCGGGTGGTCTTCTCGTTCGCGCCGGCGTTCTCGTTCATCGTATGGCGATCCGCCCGTCTGTGGCGGGTAAACTTTGCGTCGCGGCTGTTCATGGCATTGACCGTGCTCTGCGTGTTTTTCAGAAGGTGCGCTGGACGACAAATCGCGCCAGGTCCCGCAACGGGTCGGCCTCGTGACCGAACGGCGAGAGGGCATCGACGGCCCGGTCGGCCTCGGCCCGTGCCCGCCGGCGGGCCGCCTCCACCCCGTAGAGCGTCACGAACGTCAGTTTTCCCGCCGCCGCGTCCTTGCCGGCGGTCTTGCCCAGAGCCTCGGTGGTGGCGGAGGCGTCGAGGATGTCGTCAGCCATCTGGAACGCCAGGCCCAGGTGCTCGCCGCACGCGCGGAGGCTGCGCTCCAGGTGCTCGCTGGCGCCGGCGGCGATGGCGCCCATGACGACGCTGGCGGCAATCAGGGCTGCGGTCTTCCGGCGGTGGATGACCTGGAGCAGGTCCGCGTCGCGTCGGCCGGTGCGTTCGGCCTCCAGGTCCGCCATCTGCCCGCCCACCATGCCGACGGCGCCGGCGGCGTGGGCGAGTTCGGCGGCCATGCATCGGGCCGTCTCGCCGTCGGTGACCTCGCGCGAAAGGACGCCGAACGCCTCGGTCAGCAGGGCATCGCCCGCGAGGATGGCGGTCGCCTCGTCGAACTGCCTGTGGCAGGACGGCCGGCCGCGGCGGAGGGCGTCGTCGTCCATGGCGGGCAGGTCGTCGTGGATGAGCGAGTACGTGTGGACCATCTCGACGGCGCAAGCGGCGGGCATGGCGGCCTCGTCCGAGCCGCCGCACGCCTCCGCCGCCAGCAGCACCAGCACCGGCCGGAGCCGCTTGCCTCCGCCCAGGACCATGTACCGCATGGCCTCGTAGAGGTCGCGGCTGGGCTCGTCGGGGGCGGTGAGCAGACGCGCCAGGGCCGCCTCCACCCGCTCGCCGCGGTCGCGGAGGTCCCGGGGGACGGATTGGGGCTGGGTTTCGGCCATGGGATGCGGGCTTCCTGTCGGGTGCACATGGACTGGACAACGCGGCAGCGGCGAATCGTATCACCGCCCCCGGGGAGTCACAAGGGAAAACGGCCGCGGGCCAAGGGCGATGCACCATCAGCGGGTGTGTGGCTGGCGCGAAGCCCACGTCTGCCGCGGCTCTGTGCCATAAGGCTGTCACACCCCTCTGCAAATCCCATGTGTTATGGCGGCGACGGACGATACTGAAGAGCGGACGGCAGGCCGAGCGAGGCCCCTGCGCTGGGATGGGTGCTGGGGCCGGCACCGGGGGGAAGCTGGAATGCGGGACCGCCCTCTTCCTGCGCGGGGTGCCGGGCCGCAAGACCCCACACAGCGAACCGCAAGCCCTCGCCCCCCGCCGCGAGGCACTCCCCATGCCTTTTCCGTGGCTTGCCGGCGGGGAGCACCTGAATGTCCGGTGGGGACGCCGTCGCTTCTTGCACCCATCCCGTCCCAGTGGTAGAGTACTGTTGATCGGTCTCGATCCCCTTGCGCCGTTTTGCGTAATATTGGAACCTGTTGCACAAAACCCCGGCGCCCACTGCACAAGTCACCGGCGCCTGCGTGTCGTGGCGTTTCTAGGCCGCTACGCCCGATGCGGGCGATGCCGCGGCGGCCTCGGAAGGCCGCCGCGCGGTTCGTGCAACAGGCTCATTGGCGAACCCTTTGGTCAGGAGTTCCAACCATGACCGGCCGACCGATTCTGCGAACGTTTGTGGTGCTGCTGGTGGCGCCGGTGGTTGTCCCGCCGGCGACCGCCGGGGCCCCTGAGAAGGCGAAGCGTTCCCGCCGTGTCCACCCCGCGCTTCGGCGGGTTGAGGACGCGCCCGGCCTGCCGCGCGTCCTGCTCATCGGCGATTCCATCTCCATGGGATACGCCGTCCCGGTACGCAAACTTCTTGAGGGCAAGGCCAACGTCCACCATCCGCCGATGAACTGCGGCCCGACGACGCGGGGCCTGAAGCACCTGGATGCGTGGCTCGGCGAGAAGCCGTGGCAGGTCATCCACTTCAACTTCGGTCTGCACGACCTGAAATACGTCGATGAAAACGGCCGGCGCGTCGCCCCTGAAAAGGGCCGGCAGCAGGTGCCCCCGGACGCTTACCGCAAGAACCTGGAGCGGATCGTCCGGCGGCTCGAGAAGACGGGCGCCGTCCTCATCTGGGCGAGCACCACGCCCGTGCCGGGGGGCGCCCATGGCCGCATCAAGGGCGACGCCGCCCGCTACAACGCCCTTGCCGCCGAGGTCATGGCGAAGCACAAGGTTCCCGTCAACGACCTGTACGGTTTCGCCCTGCCGCGGCTGGAGAAGATCCAACGGTCGAAGAACGTCCACTTCACGCCCGACGGCTCCAAGGCCCTGGCCGAGCAGGTTGCCGACCACGTGCTGAAGGCGCTGGAAAAACGCTGAGGCCGCGGCCCGGCCGGCCCGCCGTCTGCCGAAGGCCACGCCTGGAGGATCCCGGATGCCCCCCTTGGCCGAGTAGGAGAAACGCCGTGGACCGGTGGCTCTTCGCCGCGGTGAGCGCCTTGGTGCTTGGCGTCTTTGTGTCCGGTGCGCCGGCGGCGGGTCAGGCAGGCGAATCGGCCGCCGAGCGGGCGCTGCGGACCTACGTCCCGCCTGCCGCTCCCCGCTCCCTGGAGTGGCCGAGGGAGCGCCTCATCGCTTTCCTTCGCGACCTGACGGACTTCGTCTACGCCCACCACGTGGTGACCGACGCCCATCGGCCAGTGTACGGCATGACGTACGAGTTCTGGCGCGGCGGGCGGCAGATTCAGGAGTTCGGCCTCGACACCATGCACGACGGCGCCGAGTGGGCCAGCGCCATGGTCACCGCCCACCGCGCGGACCCGGCCGGCCCGTACCTGGAGCGCGTCCAGACCTACCAAGTCCCATTCTACGCGAACATGCTGAACCACAGCGACCGCCTGTTCCCGAAGATGCGTGGCCACGGACAGGACAAGAAGCCGCTGCTGGAGCCGGTCAAGGGTTGGGTGCCGCGCGGATGGGACGACGGCCAGGGGTTCCGCAGGTCGGGCGAGCCGATCCCGCCAGGCTATCATACCACCTCGAACCACCTGTGCCAGGACCTGGCCAACCTGCTGATGGACGTGTGGCTGACGACGCGGGACCCGGCCTTGGCCCGCGGCCTTGGCCATCTGCGCGACTACAAGTTGGAGTATTTCGGTCCCCTCGGGCCCATCGAGTTCGCCGCCGGCGTCACGGGGGCCGAGGCCGATGTGCTCGATCGGTTCCTGCCGAGCGTGTTCACCGTCCGAAGCCTCGGGCCGTGCTACTCGGGTCTATACGGGCAGGCACCGACGCCCGTCCCAGCCTGTGACGACAGTCTAGCCTGGCAGTACCGCGAGGCCACCGCCCGTTACGTGCTGGACGGCGTGATGAGCGAGGGCCTCGTCTTGCGTGCGGCCGCCCGCGCCTATGCCACCGCCCGGGCGATGGAACTTTATTTCGACGACCGTCCATACGAGTACGGACTGTACTTCTTTGACATCCAGCGTCAGCCCCGGTTCGTGGCTGGCGAGGGCCGATTGGACGGGTATCTGTCGAGGTCTCGGCACCTGTTGGGCGGTCGGGGCATCCAGTTTGCGTGGCTGGCGGCGGCGGTCCTGCCGTACCTGTCGGCCCATCCCGACCTGTGGGAGCGGCGGTATCGGGAGAAGTTTGCCGACGAGCCGCTCGTCCGCATCGTGGACGATCCGCCCGAGACCGATGGCCGGCGCGAAGGCGAGTACGATTGGTCCGACACCATCCGCGACCGCGGCGCGGCCGTCACGCTGCTCGCCGACCCGCTGAACCTGCACGTGTACGTGGAATCGCGCCGGCCGGAGGTGACGGTCGAGGTCCGCCCGGTCGGGGACCTCCGCGAGCCGGCGCCCGTGGGCCGACTCACGCTGCGGAAGGACGGGTCGGCCGCGGCCGTCAACGGCGAGGGCGAGCCGCTGCTCCACCGCGCCGCTGTCTTCGACCGCCGGCCGTGGACCGGCGAACTCCGCGTACCGCTCGCCGCCGTGCCGGGCCAGGCGCATTTCGTCAATGCGGTTGAACACGGGCGGTACACCGTGCGGGTGAACGGCGGCCGGGCGCAGACCGTGTACGTGCTGAGCCGGCCGGAGCGGATCGTCCGGCGGCTGGAGGCCGTCGCCCTCGGCACCATCGAGACCTGGCACGGCGTGTGGAAACGGCTGGGGGTCATCCCGAGCGGCTGGCACGTCCAGGACTCGAAGCGTGTCCCCTCGTGGGAACTGAGCGACGTGGGCCACTACGCGCACTTGGTCAAAACGATTGCGCTGTGGCTGCTGTACCGCGAGGGCAAGGCTGAGTGGAAGGTGATGCGCGAGCAGTTTCCGGAGAAGTGCCATCCGTCGAGGCCGTTGCCGCGCTCGGTCCTGGCGGCGCAGGGTCTGGGTGAATAATACTGCTGAGCTTGCCGCGCGGAAGGCCCGCCTCCGGCGGGTAAATCTCCTGACCCGCCGCCCTACAACGTAGGTACCATCAACCCACAGGAGGCCGACATGGGTAAGAAGATCGCATTCATCGGCGCTGGCAGCGTGGTGTTCACGAAGACGCTCCTTTCGGACCTGATGGCGACGCCCACCCTTGCCGGCGCCGAGTACGCCCTCATGAGCCGCACCATGCCGAAACTGGAACGCATGACCCGCTTCGCCGAACGCATGATTGAAGAGAACCATGTCGATGCGACGGTGTGGAACACGTTGGACCGGCGTGAGGCCATCGCCGATGCCGACTTCGTCGTCGTCATCTTCCTGATTGGCGGCTTCGACGCCTACGCCGTCGACTACGAGGTGCCGCTGAAGTTCGGCGTGGACCAGTGCATCGGCGACACGCTCGGGCCGGGCGGCCTGTTCCGGTGCCTGCGGACGGCGCCGGAACTGGTGAAGGTCGCCCGGGACATGGAAGAGGTGGCCAAGCCCGGCGCCGTCATGCTCCAGTATGCGAACCCGATGGCGGCCAACTGCATTGCCCTGGGCCGCGCGACCGACGTACCGTTCGTCGGCCTCTGTCACGGCGTACAGACCACCCTCCGTCTCATCGCCGGGTACACGGGCGTGCCGGTCGAGGAAATTACGTACACCTGCGGCGGCATCAACCACATGGACTGGTTCCTGCGCCTGGAGCACCGCGTCGAAGACCTGTATCCTCGGCTGCGTGAACTCTTCGAGAAACCTGAATATTACAAGAACGAGAAGGTGCGCGGCGAGGTGTTCCGCCACTTCGGGTACTTTATGACCGAGTCCACCGGGCACCTGTCCGAGTACCTGCCGTGGTTCCGAAAGAATCAGAAGGCGCTGGAACTCTACTGCGACGAGCCGTCCTTTGGCGGCGAAAGCGGCGCCTACTACAAGTACGCCAAGGCGCTGGCAGCCAAGTACGCCGAGCACGACCCGCTGGAGTTCGAGGACCCCACCATCGAGGCCCGCAGCGTCGAGTATTGCTCTTACATTATCGAGGCGGTCATCACGGGCAAACCGTTCCGCTTTATAGGGAACGTGCTCAACCGGGGGTATATCACGAACCTGCCGGAGGGGTGCTGCGTGGAGGTGCCGACGTTCGCAGACGACGCCGGCCTGCACCCGACTCGCATCGGCGCGCTGCCGTCCGGCCTCGCCGCCTGCTGCATGAGCAACGTGCAGGAGCAGATTTTGACGGCGGAGGCCGCCCTGGAGAGCGACCCGGAGAAGGTCGTCCGCGCGGCGGCGGTCGACCCGCTGGCCGGGGCGGTCCTCACGCTCAAAGAGACCCGCGACATGTGCGCCGAGATGCTCGAGGCCCAGCGCGAGTGGCTGCCGCAGTTTGCGGGCAAGGCCATCGAGCCGAAGCCGACCATCGAGATTCCCAACGACGTGCAGCCGGTCGAGGTGCCGCTTGACCCCGCCCTGGCGATCAACAAGCGGTTCGGCGATTTGATTGAGCGCCAAACCGGCGAGGGGTAAGTGCATCTCGTTTCGTCGTTGACGCGGAGGCCGGCGGAGGCTATGCTCGGCCGTGCGCGGCGGGTCGGGAGACCCGCCGCGCGGCAAATAGCGCGGCGGTGGCCGAGACGTGCTCTGCCGCTCGAACGCATTCGACTGTCCCGAAGAGGGAGACGACGTTCATGCCGATCAAAGCCATCGACGTGCGGTCCGGCCAGGGGGTCATCTGGAAGGACGCCATCTGGATCGTCCAGGACAACCAGAAGGTGGCCAAGGGCAAGGGCCGCTCCTACCAGTCCATCCGCCTCAAGAACCTGAAGACGGGCCAGGTGGTCGAGGATCGGTTCCGCACCGAGGACGAGTTCGAGCAGGCCATCATTCAGCGAAAGGACGCCCAGTACCTTTACAGCGACGCTGACGGCCACACGTTCATGGATATGGAGACATTCGAGGAGGTCCGCGTCCCCGACGAGCTCGTCGGCGAGCAGCGCGTGTACCTTGTGCCGAGCCTCGAGGCAACCATCGGCTGGCTGGAAGGCAACCCTGTCACCATCGAACTGCCGTACACGGTCGTGCTGGAGGTCGAGGACACGCCGCCGCAGCTCAAGGGCGCCACGGCCACCAACCAGTTGAAGGACGCCGAGTGCAAGGGCGGGGCGCGGGTAAAGGTCCCGCCGTTCGTCGAGAAGGGCGAGACGATCAAAGTCGATACCCGCACGGGCGAGTACATCGAGCGGGCGTAGGAGGACAGCCCCCGTTCCCTTCACGGCAAAACAACAATGACGAACGGAGAATGATGAACGCGGAATGATGAAGGGAACCGGCACAGCCGCGCCGCCCGTGCCTTTCATCATTCGTCATTCATCATTCCGGGTTCATCATTGTTTTTTCTATCCCGCCGCCAGGACCAGGTACAGCACCCACGCCACGCCGCCTAGGGCGACGGCCGCCAGGACGGTGGCCAGCGCCGCCAGCCGACCCAGCCGCCGGTGCGACTTCATCAGCAACTTCTGGTAGCCGAGCAGCACCTGCCAGTGCGAGACCTCGAGCCCGCCGATGGCCGTCAGGTGCCGACGCGAACTTTCCTCCATCGTCTGCATCGACGCCCGCAGGTTGCTCATGGTGTCGAGCATGGAGGCGAGGAGCGTGTTCTGACGCTCGAGCAGGCGGTTCGTCCGGACGATGTGGTCGGTCTGGTCGGAGGTGAGGTCGGGCAGTTGGCGGACGGTCCGCAGCAGGGCCTCGCCGGTTTCGCGATGGGTCTGGAGTTGTCGGCCGACGGCACCGAGCGATTCCAGGTGTTGAACCCACGGCGGGTCGAGGGGATCGATGCGCGACGGCGCCTCCTGTGTGCCGGGCGCCGGCGGGGGCTCGGGCGGCGGTGCGGGCTCGGTCGGCGGCGCGGGGGCGGGGCCGGGAGACCGGCGCGCCTCGGCCTGGGCGGGGGCGGCCGTCTCCGTGGTCGGCGTCCCGTCGGCGATGGCGGCGCCGACCATGGCGGCCTCGCCGCCCGCGCCGGACCATGCTGACTCCGTCGCGAGGGCGGGTGCGGCGTGGGGCTTCGCGCCGAAGAAGGCGCGTACGCGGCTCATCCAACTCAGTGTGGACATAAGGGGCGCTCGTTTTCCAGGGGCATTGTCGGGGGACGGGCGCGGACGGAGCGCCGTCACTCCCCTCGCTCCCAGGGTTTATCGGACGCTGGGCGGGGGGCCTTTAGGAAAATCGGCGGCAGCGTGTGTTGCCTGTAAGATGTCGGCATGCTCATCGTGGGCGTCTGCTACTTTTCGGCGTGGCCGCTGGCTGGCTGTCGTCATCCCGCAGTGAGCGGCGTCTGGGGACCGGGTGGGGCGGGTCCGTCGGCGGTCGCTTTCTCCGGCGGACTGGGAGGGCGGGAGGGGACCTTCTCGGCCGGCCGGTCGCGCAGGCCGCCCGTCCAGACCTCGAACTCGTGCCGGCCGCCAGCCTCTCCTGGCGCGTACAAGACGACGTACCCCATTTCCTTCCAGGAGGCGAAATGGTTTCCGGCACCGCCGGTCTCGGCCATCTGCCAGACCGTCCGCCACGTGCCGGTGTTCAGGTAAAAGCGATCCACCTCGTCCCGCGCCGCCGGGCCGAGCGGCACGCTCTCGGAGTGATGGCTGTGCCCGTACACGACGAAGCGGGGCGGCCGGCCGTCCGCGCCCCGTTCGTTCAAGGCACGGGCGGCGTACTTCGACCCCGGCAGGTTCCACACCAGGCGCCAGCCACGGACTATGCGATCCACCAGTCGCGGCCAGGAATCCAGGACGTTGACCTTGCGTCGGCGGACGTCGGCCAGCAGCGCCCAGAGATACCGCCGCTGTAACCAGGACAACTGGCCGGCCGCCAACGCCCGGACGGCCGGGTCACGCCGGAACTCGTCCACGACGCGTTCCATGGCGCGGTCGACGGCGGTGAGGAAGCGGGGGTTCCCTCGGCCGAGTTCGGAGACGGTTTCCAGGACCCAGGTGGCCAGGTGGGTCATGGGGCGGACGTTATCGATTTCCCGGAGTCGTCGGACGGCCTCCTTGCCGTCGCCGTCGGTTCCCAGTTCCTTGCCGACCTCCAGGGGAAAACGGTTGAGCAACTCCACGATGATGGCGTCGCCGAGGGACGGCGCCTCCTGTCCCTCGGCGGGAGCGTAGTTGAGCCGGTCGTGGACGTCGCCGTGACGGGCCACCACGTCGTAAGCCTGCGGGGGCGATCGGAATACGAACGGAAAACCCTCGTGGACGTAGGCCTGTCCGAGGTGGAGCCGGTCCGCCACCAGCCGCCGCGCCGAGGCGTACCGGTTGATGAGCCAGTCGTGGTTGCCGAGTACGTAATCGAAGCGGATGGGCCCCTGGGGCATGTGGCCGGAGAGGGCGATGCGGGCGGGGAGGTCGAGCAGGTGGTCGATGGCCCAGCGGTTCGTGCGGAAGATGCCGCGGAGAATCTCCAGGACCACCTGTTCCTGCTCGGTGCCCGGGGCGCTCCAGGGGCGGACGCCGTCCGGCCTGAGCCAATGGCTGCTGCGGACCAGGTCCAGGCCGTCGCCCAGGAGCACGAGCCGCACTTCCTGCGGGCTGCGGCGCCGGACGAGGTCGACGACCTGGTCCGCAAAGCGGTCGAACGCCTCCTCGTTCATGGTGTCGCTGCTGGAGGTGTCGGTCAGGTGAACGTCGCTGAAAAAGATAAGCATTCGAGCGTGGCTTACCTCCGCGAAAAGTTCGTGTGCATCAGGCGCGGTCCTGCCGAGAGCGGCCCGGCACGACGATTGAAACAGCCGTCCCTTGGCCAAGTTCGCTCTGAAGGGAGACGCTGCCGCCGAGGCGGTCGACGGCGTGCTTGACAATCGCCAGGCCGAGCCCCGTGCCGCGGGACTTCGTGTCGCCGCTGCGCGAGGCGTCCACCTGGTAGAAGCGTTCGAAGATGCGTGCCTGGTCGGCGCGGGCAATGCCGCAACCGGTGTCCGTCACGCGGAAGCGCATGCCCCCGTCGTCGCGCTTGGCCGAGAGAGCGACCTGCCCGCCGGCGTCGGTGAACTTGACGGCGTTGTCCAGGAGGTTCTGGAGCGCAAGTTCCAGGAGCCTCCGGTCGGCGAGGAAGATCTGGTCGGGCTCCGGGGCGGTGGCGTCGAAGGCGACGCCCTTGGAAGCGGCCCGTGCGGCAAACTGGGCCTCGGCCCACCGGCAAAGGGCGGCGAGGGAAATCTCGTCCTCGCTGCCGCCGCGTTTCGCGGTTTCAACGGCATGGAGGTCGAGCAGGTCCAGGGTGAGGTTCTCGAGCCGGTCCACGTTCCGCCGCAGGATGCCGAGCGTTCTCTCCGGCGTCTCCTCGTCCGGCCCCTGGCTCGCCTGCTTCTCTTCGAGGGCCTCGACGGCGGCCCGGAGGGTGGCCAGCGGCGTTCGCAACTCGTGCGAGGCGTTGGCGACGAACTCGGCCTTCATGGCCGCGGTCCGCACGAGGTCCGTGACGTCGCGGACGACGACGAGGCAGCCGATGTCACCGGCAGGCGTGGGAGCCAGACGGGAGGCGCGGACGTCCAGGTGCCGGCGCTCGCCGCCGACCTCCGTCTCGACCTGGCACGTGACGGTGTTGCCGGTGGCGGCGGCTTCGCTGTAGGCGTCGACGATGTCGGCGACGCGGACGACGTTCTGGATGTGGGCGCCGACGACCGGTTCGCCCTCACGGGCGAGCAGGTCGCGGGCGGCGCGGTTCATCAGGACGATGGCGCCGCCGTTATCGGTGGCGACGACGCCCTCCCGTAAGTTCGCAACCACCTGTTCGAGGTTCGCGTGCTGGGCCGAGATCGTCTCAATCTGTTGAGCCAGGCTGTCGCGCATGGCGTTCAAGGCGGAGGCGAGTTCAGCCAACTCGCTCGACCCGCGGACCGTGGCCCGCTGCGACAGGTCGCCGGAGGCGAT
>Ga0180433_10009113_pt1 | contig 12208 bp, 11 predicted proteins | sample SS_ome_8_FD_132980 | JGI IMG/M metagenome (GOLD analysis project Ga0180433, IMG submission 132980) | Hypersaline lake sediment archaeal communities from the Salton Sea, California, USA - SS_1_D_1 metaG | ecosystem: Environmental > Aquatic > Non-marine Saline and Alkaline > Hypersaline >... | reverse complement strand
GGCAACTCTACTTCCTCCAGAACCCGCATCACCTTATGCTCGCGCTCCTCTTTGGTGCCTATCCCTTGAATGTCCAGGGGTTCCCTTACTAGCTCCAGTACAGATAGACGGTGACTAAGTGATTCCCCAGGGTTCTGGAAGATCATCTGTACTTTCCTATAGAAGTCTTTCCCTCTATTGTCGACTTTTGTGCCCTCGAAGTACACATCCCCACCGTCTGATTCCCAGAGGCCCATAAGCGTCTTGGCTAGGGTGGTCTTCCCCGAACCACTCTGTCCTACCAGGGCCAGCGTCTCCCCCCCCTCGATGCTCAGGCTTACTGAGTCGACTGCCTTGAGGGTGCCAAAGGACTTGCTAATGTTTCTGGCTGCTAGTAGGGTTATGATCCCACCCCTGTGGCACGCCACGTACCGCCCTTGGGTCAGCGCTAGCGAGGGTGTCTCTTGAGAGCAGACTTCTATTGCCTGGGTGCAACGTGGATGGAACGGACAGCCAGCCACCGGCCGGGTCATCCTGCCCTTTATCCCCTGCAAGTCCTTCACGGTTGTCATGTTGGGATAGGACCTAAGCAATGCCCTGGTATAGGGGTGTCCCGGTCGAGAAAGCACTTCTGATACCGGGCCCAGTTCCATGATCCGCCCACCATACATCGTCGCCATGTTATCAGCCAGCTTGGCAGCGGAAGAGATATCATGGCTGATCATTATGGAGGTGTGGTCCATGCTGATACTCTTGAGCAGTCCTACTATATCAGCCCTGGATGCCGCATCCAGAGAGGATACCGGCTCATCAAGGATAATGAGCTCCGGGTCATTGGCCAGTGCCATAGCTATCAAGACTCTCTGCTGCTCCCCGCCGCTAAGTTGGTGAGGGTAGGCGGAAAATCTATCTTGGGGAAGGCCAACATGGGTCAGTAGCTGTGAGGCCTTTTCCTTTGCCTCTGACTTATCGCTGAGGTGATGCTCTATCATGGGCTCCATCACCTGGTCAATGACAGTGTGGACCGGGTTCAGCACGTTATTAGTATTTTGAAAGACCATTGACACCCGGTCCCACCGTATCTCTTTCATCGACTTCTCCGGCAGCGACAGCAAGTCTAAACCATTAAGGAAAATCTCGCCCTGTACGTTGCCCTCTACCAGCCGCATTATGCTCAGGCCCAGGGTAGTCTTGCCCGCTCCAGACTCGCCGACTATGGCCAGGCATTCGCCGTCCCTCACCTCCAGATCTATCCCCTTCAGAATCTGCTCTTGGCCATAATGTACCCTCAGGTCTTTGATTTCAAGCACTGGCCTCACCTCTCAATCGGGGGTCCATTACTGGTTCAAGCGCATGGCCGATGAAAGTTATTGAGACTATGGTCAGGGATAGTGCGATCCCTGCGGGAAGCAACCACCACACCCACACATCGAGGTAACTGAATTCCAACGCCTCGCGCATCATCATGCCCCAGCTAACCGTATTCGGGTCTGAAATCCCGATAAAGGCCAGCCCGGCCTCTAGAAAGACGGCTCTTCTCATGCTGTAAATAAATTCAACCAGCAAGATTGGGCTAAGATCCGGCAATATATGGCGATATATCAGGTAGAGTTTGCTCGCGCCAAAGCACCGGGCTGCAAATACATGCATTCCCTCCTTTAAAGAAAGGGCCTGCGCCCTCACAATTCTGGCTCCGCCCTGCCAGCTTAGGAGCGACAAGAGGATGATCAGCATCCAGAGGCTCGGCTGCAGATAGGCAGCTACCAGAATCAAGACAATAATAGCCGGAATGGCGATAAGGGCATCTACTATCCTCATGATGATCTTGTCATACAGGCCACCGATCAAAGCCGCCGAGGTGCCGAATATGACGCTCAGCAGGGTCGATAGGAAAGCCACCGAGAGCCCCACCAGGAGGGAAGTCCTCGCTCCATAGAGAAGCTGACTCCAAATATCCTGTCCCACATGATTGGTGCCCAACAGATGACCCAGGGATGGAGATGTAAGATCAACCGGACTTTGAGCGACGGGGTCGTATCCTGCTAGCAGAGGGGCAAAGATGGCCATGATAACTATTAGCAGAAACAGAGCCATTCCAAACCTGCCAATGTTACTGTGAGTTACTTCCTTTTTGAGATCAATGTGCATGGCGGATCCTCGGGTCTAGCCTGGAGTAGGATAGGTCTACTAAGAAATTGGCCGCCAGAACCAAGGTGGCTCCGAGAAGGAACACTCCTTGAATAACAGGGTAGTCCCGTGCAAGCAGGGCTTCATACGTGAGATATCCCAGCCCGGGATAAGAGAAGACTATCTCGATGAAGAGTGCGCCCATTACCACTCTGCCAAGCCATATCCCGGTCATGGTAATCACGGGCAGCATTGAATTCCTTCCCGCGTGCCGGTATTTCAGCACTCTTGAGGAAAGACCCTTGGCCCTGGCCGTCAGCATGTAAGGCTCTTTGAGAACGGTGATCATGGTGTTTCTGGTCAGGAGATAGCCGCCAGCGAGATGAGCTAGCGTTAATGCCGCCAGCGGCAACAATAGGTGCTTCAACACGTCCAGCACCAGAGCTAGCCCGGATAACCCTGAATAGGGGGTCATGGCCCCGGCCAGGGGGAGTATCCCAAGGGTCACCCCGAAGACCAGCAGGAGAACCATTCCCAGGAAGAAGTCGGGGAAGCCATTCAAAGCCATGATCCCGCCAAGCATGGATTTATCAGTTTTGCTACCTCGCCTCCACCCTGACTCAATCCCGAGCACTATGCCCAGAACGGTAGAAAGGATCAGGGATAGGCCCACCAGTAGAAGGGTCCAGGGGAGCCTTCCCAGTATCACATTGAAGACTGATTCGTTGAACTGGTAAGAATAGCCCAGATCACCCTTGAACAGCGCCACGGAGTAAGCGCCGAATTGTTGCCACATAGGCTTGTCCAGAGAGAAGCGCTCCACCAGGTCGGCCTGGAGATCCGGCGTCATCTGTACCAGAGCGTCTTCCCCGTAGATGGCTGTGAGCGGGTCTCCAGGCATCAGTCTGGGCAACAAGAAATTGAGCCCCAGGATCAGCACTAAGGCGATGGCGTAGATTGTAAGATTTCGCTTGCTGAAAACCCTGACCACAGCCTCTCTCGCGTTTACTGCATTCCTTCAGCGGAATCTTGAGCAAACTCCCGCTCTATTCGCATCATCCAGTCAGCCCGTTTCGCGTCAGCGACGGCATAGTAGTTAGGTAGATAGGGCTTGATGTCTATTAGGGGGCTGCCGTCGATAGCGTCCAGCCCTACAACTTTCAGCACGTTACCTTTGCGTTCCAGCAGCCGAACTGCTATCAAGCAGATAGGATTGGGTCGAGCAGGGCTACAGGTAGCAAAGATGCCCGTCAGGGGCAAGTCCCTTCTCCCCATGGGATGGGCTTTGATGATAGAGCGCCCCTCAGGGGTAACGTGATGAGCCCAGTAAAGCACCATGATGTGTGAGAAATCCTCTATGCCGTCAAGGATACCCTCGAGATCGCTGTCTATCACAAGCTCCGATATTACGTTTTGTTCCTCCCTCACCTGCGCCAACTTTGCCCGCCATTCCAGATCGCCGGAATGGGCGACCAGGCTTGGCTTCTCTACTTTGCTTCTGACCACCCCTACAGGCCTCAGCAGCATTTGAGGTATGCCTTCACCTTTCTGCGCCTTTCCTGCCTTTGTCATTTTCCCTCCAAGCTATTGGCCTTTATACTCCAGAAAAGCCACTTTTTAAATCCAATCGCTTACTCGTTTCCCGCGGTGAACAATTTGATTGTGTCTCTGACATCTCCCAGGATGCTCTCACCGGTCAGTCGATAATTGGGCATCAGCATTAGAGCAGGCAACTCCCTCAGTTGCTCCCCATCTGCATAAGTGTCGTTGATCTCAGCACAGACGACCTTTCCGATGATGAGGGAGAACCTATCCCTAAGAACCTCCTCCTCCAGTGTGGCCTCAATCCATCCCAGAGCATCAATCATCCGAGGTGGAGCGACCTTCTTGGAAGGATAGGCTTCCAACCCCACTGCTTCAAGCTCATTGACATCAGATGGATAGTTCTTGGCTGTAAGCATTGCCTCCCAGAAGTGGGGCCGACCGATGATGTTGATGACGAACTCCTTGGTCTCACGGATATTGCGCAGGGTGTCTCGAGGGAGAGCCGAGGCGATGGTGATCAGGTCCAGTGGTCTCAATATGGGCATCACACAACTATAAGGTGCTGCATTAATGATGCCATTTCCATCAACAGTGGTAATCACCGTTACCGGAAGGGGGATCAGTTTCTTGAACATCTCCGGTTTCAGTTCCATTTGAGTTTGCCTCTCTTTCGTAATGTCATTCCCAGCTAGGGCATCCCTAAGGTCGAACCCAGTGGGCCGCCGTCCTGCGATGCGCTCAAAAATCCGCCCGCCGTGTCTTCCTTCAGCTCTGCTGCACGATACATGCCTAGCAGCATCTCGGCGAATTCCTTAACCCCTTCCGTTGTGGCCCAGCCCAGGACAGGCTTAAATCCACAGGGCGTCTCCTCTGTCGCCATCCACAGTGTCACCATGCCCGTGTTCCTCGAGACATCCATCCTGAAGAAAGTTGTTTCATTAGTCACTATTGAGCCGGCCTCCTTCTGCTCAGTATGAAACCATCGACATGCCATCGCTCGCTTCAGCGGCGAGGCTTGGCTGCTCTGTTTGGCTTCTCACCGATCCCACACCTCAGTTATATACTGTATGCTCCATATCGCCGCGCGTTTCTCGACAGACACCACTGCACCGCTATTCTTCTTGGTATTCGAGGAAGGCCATTTTGTTATTCGCCACAGGAATGCCTGAGGCAACGCCACCCTCGGTGTAGTACATGCTGACGCTGCCATCGTTAGCCCAGTACCAACTGGGATAGTACAGGGTCAGCGCGGGGAGTTCATCGGCATATATCTCCTGAATCTGGTAAACCAGCTCACGCCGAGCGTTAGTATCCATCTCATTGAGCTGATCCTCTAAGAGCTGATTTAGAGTTTCATTCTCAGTGTACCTGGCACTGTTGAAACCTTCCCCGGTGATCACCTTGGGCAGTATCGAGGGTTCATACAGGCCTCCATGCCCGTATATTGAGAGATCGAACTGCCAGTTCAACACCCTGGCATCGACAGTAGTGCCTTCTAGGGTTAAGAAGTCTACCTCTATCCCAAAGTCCTCCAGCTGCTGCTCGACGAATTGACCAGCCTCCTTAAACATGATCTCAGTTATCAATTCCAGCTTCAGCTCTTTGCCGTCCTTAGTGAAATGGCCATCCTCCAACTGGTATCCCAGGCCTTCCAGTAGCTGCTGCGCCTTCGCCGGGTTGTACTCATACATCTCGATGTCCGGGTTATACCACTCGCTGTCAGTGGATATCATTCCCGGGCTTCCTGCCAGGGCATAACCCCTCTGACTGGTCTCCACCAGCGCCTCCCGGTCTATAGCATAGGCCAGGGCTTGCCTGAACTCCTTGGAGGAGAGAGGCTCCTCGGTGTGGTTTATCATCAACTTGGTATTGAAGCCATAAGGGCAGCGGAGCACAGTAAAGCCGCTGTCTTCCATATCTTCCACCATCTCGGGCGGAATGGAACCAGCATCAGCGCTTCCCTGCTCTAAGGCAGCGGGAATCATCTGTTCGCTTACCTTGACGAATATCAGCCGGTCTACCTCGGGCTTGCCCAGATAGTAATCGTCGTAGGCTTCGTATAGATAGCTGCCTTGCTCCCGGTTGTAGTCAGCGAGCTTGTATGGGCCAGTGCCGATCACCGCTTCTTGGCCGGTGAACTCCTCAGGGGTCTCGACGCCTTCCCATATATGCTTGGGAAGTATAGCCAGTGTCCCCGCAACATCATTTAAGAAGGGAGCGTAAGGCTGCTCCAGATAGAGTTTGATGGTGTAGTCATCGATGACCTCTGTATCTGTTACACCGGTGGGGCCTATCAATGTAATAAAGGGGCTGGGATGCACCTTTACGTAGTCAACAGTGAAAGCAACGTCCTCAGCAGTGAAATCCGTGCCATCGTGCCAGGTAACATCGTCTCGCAGACTGAAGACGTACGCGTTCTCAGCAGCGACGTATTCCCAGCTCTCTGCCAGTGCCGGTATGAATTCGTCCTCATCCTTCCAAACAAGAGTATCAAATATAAAGCTCATCCTCACATATCCAGGCCCCCTTGGATAGTGGGCGTAGGGGGAAGGATAGCCCCAGTCGCCCCACGTGTCGGCAATGGTGTAGGTGATCTCCCCCGATGAGCCTCCGCCACAGGCAGGGATTGACAGCAGAGAGACCACCAGAACCAGCACAAGAACTGAGAGCATTAAGATTCGCCTGATCCTGCTTTTCATCGTCGGCACCTCCTTCGTATTGTTTTTTGCATCCAAAATGGATGGCTATTGGTCAGCGCGGTTCTATTCAACCTAGTCCATGTTTTTGATCACAGACATTCCGTTGCCGGTAAGCTGATAGTATTCCTGCCCGGAGCATGGGATACACACAGGCTTACCATCCCGTATCCTGGAGCGGGGTTCCATGACCGACTCGCCACATAGGGAGCACTTCACACTGGCAAAGATTCGAGAGTAGGCGGGAACGTCTACCTTAACGCGATTGACATCGAAAAGCTCATCGTCAGGGATATCCAGCATTTTGAAAGAAGCCTGCCTCCACAGTTCGCCTAAGCGTTTCTGGTCGGCCTCGGTGCCCTGCCGTTTAACCACCACTTTCTGGAATAACTCAAACGTCTGGGGCTCACGCTCTTCTAAGAAGCGGCTATCAGCTTTGACTGATACCCTCAGCGCCTCTCCATTCCTCTTAGCTAATGTGAACGCCGTTTTACCATAATCTCTATAGATAAGAGCATTGTTGCCAAAGCTACAGCCAGTGACGAATTGGACGCCGTCGCTAAAGCAGTTATTGGTTTCTACAATAGCGATCACTTCCTCCATGCCGGTGGAGCTGATGCCCAGTTCCTTCACCGCCCGAACAGATGCCTTGACTCCGATAGCCGAAAAGGGGCAAAAATGACCGTGCAATAGCCCGGTCATCGTTAATAATTTTGGCAAGTCCCCGGCGGCTACGGCTTCTTCGATTTCATGTCTGGGATTGTTGGGATTGTGTAGCGCTTGATCCTCCATAATCACTTTGCTCCTTTTTTGGTGCGAGCAAAGGGCTGTCCGCTTATGGGGTTTTCAGTCGCAACTATCGCTAGCCTGACCGTGAGCATGCCCCCGCTGCGTACACCCTTTCCCATCACACCTATTTTGATTTCTTACCCTCAAAGCTTGGTCGCACTTGAATGCAATTGCAACTCATTGCACAAATACTCGAAAAAAAATTAACGCCGACAGTCCTTACAGATTCCGAAGATCGCCGTATGCTTAAGATCGGCATTGAATCCGTAGCTGAGCATTAATTCATGGTGCAGACGCTGAAATGCGGAAAAATCGATGTCCTGAACTTTGCCGCATTTCTGGCACACTAAGTGGTGGTGCTGAGCCTTGCCTACCGGGTGATAGCGCAGGCGGCCGCCACCCAAATCCGTCTCGCTCACCAATCCTAGCTCTTTCAAAAGCTCCAAAGTACGATACACGGTCGAAATGTTCATATACGGATACCTGGCATGCGCCTGGGCATAGATCTCTTCGGCGCTGATGTGATCATCACTATCTTCGATGGCCTGCAGCACCATGATACGCTGTGGAGTAAGCCGGTGGCCTCTCTCGCGCAGAATCTCCAAAAGACTTTCCCTAATATTCTTCGCCATCGAGCGCATTATAACACGGCATGTGAGTTGTTGCAACAGGTTGCTGAAGCAATCGATTGCAATATTCTCCTGCTAAGGTTTGGTGGGAATCCGCACGCCCCAATAGCCTAGGCACTGTACAGAAGTCTATTTCGTGAAGCCACGAACAAACAAAAAAGGGGAGCGGATTCGAATCCACTTCCCTTTCATATTCGGCAGTTAGAACCTATATCTTTGAGATCATCTGGTTGGGATAAGCCTCTCCTCAAGCTCAGGATGCGCCTTTACCACAGCCTCCAGGTGGTCTCTGGCGTAGATGATGGAGAAGAAAGGGTCGTATGCCTCGGCGGTCTCCCGACAGGTCTGACCGTGACCCACCGTTCACCCCCTTTCCAGGCCACAAGAGAGGGGTTGCGCTCGGTTATGCTCCGACTGCTACGGGCTCTTTCGCCTTGCGACTGCGCCTGGGCTTGCTACTTACTTGGTTGAAGGTAAGTTGCTATAATGAGCCTGGAGACACGAATGGCGAGTTATATCTTTATGAAGGTCCTTGAATCCTCAGCCCAGCGCTATGATGCTGGCATCAAAATACTATCCTTGGGTCAGATCGAGAAGATACATAGGGAGATCGTTGAGAACTACATCGCAGTCGGTGATAAGGTTCTCGAAATTGGCTGCGGCACTGGGACGCTGGCGATATTGTGCGCCGAGAAGGGAGCCTCAGTAGTCGGCTTTGACATATCCCCTCAGATGCTGAGCGTCGCCAATAAGAAGATTCGGGAAAGGGATTTGACAGACAGGATCCAGCTTGAGGAAATGGGTGCCATCGAAATGGATGAGGCCTTCAATAGTGATACTTTTGACAAGATTGTGAGTGCCCTGGTTTTCAGCGAGTTTTATTCTGACGAGCAGAAATATGTCTTGAGAGAGGCTTATAGGGTTCTTAAACATGGCGGGCTCATCATTATCGCCGACGAGGTGAGGCCAAATTCCCTGGCGAAGCGGATGTTACAATTATTGGTTCGCATCCCGCTCATGGTGATAACCTATATACTGACGCAGACATCGACCAGAGCGCTGAAAGGTATCGAGAGTGCCATTACCAGCGCCGGGTTTCAAATAATTCACCAAAAGAGAACCCTCCTTGATTCCTTTGGCCTATATGTCGCAAAGAAGGAGTAACCAAAACGGGAGCTAAGCAAGCCTTCAGAACAGTCATGGGAACCCTGTTCAGATTGTTTCCGCTCCCTGCAGAGCCGGGTCTCAGGGTTTTTGGACATCCTGACCAGAGAAGCCCGGTTTTCGTCACCGCCAATTTTGACCTCACCGAGAAAAGGGTAGCCAGACACCTAAGAGACTTGGATTGCTACCTATTGGTAGCACCTACCGGCGGCATAAATGTCTGGTGCGCGGCCAAGGGCGGAAACTTCACTGCCCATTCCGTGATATCGGCGGTCAAAACCTCAAGGATTAGCGACATGGTCGCTAATCGGACGCTGATACTGCCTCAGCTAGCAGCTCCAGGCATCGATACCAGACAGGTCAGAAGGGAAACAGGCTGGCGCTGCAAGTTCGGCCCTGTCTATGCCAAGGACATACCCCAATACGTAGCGAATGGCTTTAAGAAGACCGACGCCATGCGCCGTGTGCAGTGGGACCTCAGAGATCGACTGGATATCGGCATCGGGGTCTCCTTCACTATCTTCCTGCTTATTCTGGTTATCTTGGCCATCTTCCTCAGGGCCTGGCTTGCTGAGTTTGTGGTGTTGGGCTGGGGGCTCCTCCTCCTGATGTACGGTTTCTTTCCCCTTATTCCAGGTAGAGCGGGTTGGCACAAATTGCTTTTCCTGGAGGCGTTGCTGGCAGTGGGGCTTGCCAGCCATCACGTCCTCGCTACCAGCCCATCGTGGTACATCCGTGACTTGTTCTTCATGGCTATGGGGCTTGTTGTAGCTATTGGGACTGATTTTGCAGGGGCAACTCCACTTTACAAGAGTGACCTCGACCCTGTGCTAGCCAAGATCGGCATAGGCAGACTTGGCCCAGTTGACTTCAGGGGGCGAGCCAGAATCCAGAGGGGGAAACTGATTCTTGATCAGGCTAACTGCACCGCTTGCGGGATATGCTTTGACGTTTGCCCCAGAGGGGTGTACGAGATAAAGGGAGACGGGCACAAGACATTGGTGATCAAGTACGAGGAACGCTGTGAAGCCTGTGAAGCGTGTGTTCTTCAATGCCCTAGGAAAGCTATTTCCTTTGAGGCTTAGTTTCAAATTTGATCATTGGGCACTGGGTATAGTACATGAATTAGGGGTGTGTTAGGCGGCACACGCTACTTGACAAAAAGGCGGTCTTGACCTAAGGTCTTAGTGCATGAGTAGTGCTTAAAAGCGTCCTGTGACCGTTTGTGATATAATCCTTCAAGACTATTCCCTTAATAGAGGGATCCTCCTGCCGGGTCTTCGACCGGCCTTGATTCGTAAATAGAGGCTTTGGACATGTCCCAGCATTAGATAGACCCGGAACTCTGCCATTATGGAAGAATAGCGAACCTCATGGCAGGAAATTTTTGCAAGGGGTATCAGATGAAGAAATGGTTGTTAGTAACAGCACTAATGGTTTTGTGTCTGGCGCTGTTCGTTGGCACCGCTTGTGGCGGAGAGGAGGAGGAAGACGAAGGAGTAACGGAGCTCACGTTAGGCGTTGGGTTGCCGATGAGCGGAGTTTACGGTTCCATGGTCGGCGTCCCGGCAAAAAATGCATGGAGCCTGGCGATTGAGCATATCGGCGAGTTTACCGTCGGCGGAGAGCAATACCGCTTGAAGCTCATCTTCGAAAACAACGAATTCAGCAGCGCCGGCGGCGTGGCGTCGGCCACCAAGTTGATTACCGAGCACAATGTGAAATTCATGCACCAGGCTACTGCCAGTCCAGGGTTAGCTGCCGAGCCTATCTGCAAAGAAAAGGGGATACTGCTCGACATCTCGGCTGCCGATCCGGAGCACTTCACACCGGATACGCCCCAGTTCTTCCAGACCGCTGCCAACTGGGCGATCAATATGCCACCTTTTTTTGACTGGTTGAGCAAAGCGCACCCTGAGGTGAAGCGCCTTGCTTATTGTGCCCCAGATGATCTCACCGGCTGGGCAATAGCTGATGCCGGAGAGGCCGCTGCCGCCTACTATGGTATTGAGATTGTCGCCCCGGAGTTTTATCCGATAGAGACAGTGGAATTTTATCCGGTAGCAACAAGTATCATGGCCAGCGACCCCGATCTCGCTATGGTTCTTCCTAGCGTCGCCCAAATTTTGTGGGATATGGGCTATGAAGGGTTGTGTGCCAACCCTTACTGGATGCCATCCGATGCTGAGGCGGTAGGCTGGGATAAATGCCAGGGCTATCTAATCATGATGCCACTCCCGGTAGGGGGCCTGTGGCCTGAAGCTGAGGCCCTCAATGCGGAGTTTAAGGATCGCTATGGTGTCGAACTCACCACTGCCCCATCGGCATTCTGGGGGGTCAATATTCTCTATGTGCTCACGGATGTTTTCAGGCAGGCTGGCACCGTGGACGACTTGGACAAGATTATAGAGACCATGGAGACAGGAAGCTTCGACAGCCTGGTTGGGCCTATCAGTTATGGCGGTGAGGTGCTTAACGGCATCGGCCATCTGGCAATCTGGCCATCTCCAATCTACGAGGTCGTCGGCGAGAACGAGTATCAGGTAATAGACTTGTACACAGTGGAGGAGACAGAGGCGATTGTGAATAAAGTGTACGGGGCTGAGTGACCCGTTTGCGCATAAGTAAAGGTGATAGCGGGATGAAGATCATCGAGGTTGACGCCTATCTGTGTCATCATCAGCTTCCAGAGACATTTTATCCGACCTGGATTCCGGGATTTCCCCAGACCCGGAACTCGTGCCTGATCTTGATTCTCAGGACCGATGAGGGAATCGAGGGATACTCCGCTGGGGTCGCATTCACGGACGAAGCCAAGGGGCTGGTGTCGTTGCTTCGCCCTTTTCTGCTCAACAGGGACCCGTTTCAGATTGAGGATGCGCTCCGTCTACTTCGTAGCTTAACGTTTCTCGGCTACAAGGGCTGGTTTGTAGAGAACGCGCTTTGGGACATCGTTGGTAAGGCGACAGGACAGCCGGTCTACCGGCTGCTGGGAGGAGGAGCGGACCGCATTCTGGCTTATGCCAGCACTGGCGAGCTGCACCCACCGGAGCAGCGAGCTGAGGAGGTAGTGGAACTCAAGGCGATGGGGTTCAAGGCAGTTAAGCTCCGGGTCAAGGCGATGGAGATGCGGGAGGATATTGCTCTGGTGGAGAGGGTGCGACAGGCAGTGGGGGACGAGATGGAAATAATGGTGGATGCCAATCAGGGCTGGCCAATTCACGGTTTTGGCCCTTATCCGCGCTGGAGCCTGAAACGGGCGATGGAAGAGGCGCAAGC
>Ga0180433_10009112_pt1 | contig 12210 bp, 15 predicted proteins | sample SS_ome_8_FD_132980 | JGI IMG/M metagenome (GOLD analysis project Ga0180433, IMG submission 132980) | Hypersaline lake sediment archaeal communities from the Salton Sea, California, USA - SS_1_D_1 metaG | ecosystem: Environmental > Aquatic > Non-marine Saline and Alkaline > Hypersaline >... | reverse complement strand
TTTTATCTAACTTGATACTATTTTTGAACTCATCACCAAGAGTCGACATAAAAGCATATTTTGCGTTCTTTTTGAAAGTATATTTCTTCACAATTTCGAATAGATTAAAATTAATTTATGCTAACTTTTTTCTAATATAATTAACTTCCTTAATAATATCTTCACTCTTCATGACAACACTCTCAATTATTATTGGTATATTACCTTCTGGGATAGCATTTATAATTTCATCCTGTTTATTTCTATACAGTGGCCTATGAAGTCCTGGTTTATTTCCTTGCCCACTTATATGAAACTCTATTATTCTTGACTTAAATTCATTGTACATTTTTCTTACATTATTCAAACTTGTATCAATAGAACAACAATGAAGTAGATCAAGTAGCATTTTAATATCTATCTTTTTAAAAATTGGTTTCAATTGTTCTACACTTTTACCTGTTTCCTTTCTAGAATCCATATTCTCTATAGCAATAGGAAGATGCTTATATTTCTCTAAAACATCCCAGTTTTCGACTCTATCTGGATGAAGGATAATATAATCAAACTTAAACTTCTCATATAGCTGACTTATCTTATCAAGCACATCCGTAGTTTCCTTATTTTTTCTATATTCGAAATTCAATCCAGGAGCATGAAGTGATTTATATTTGAATCCCTTAAGTAATTCTAACTCTAATTTTTCAACCCTTTTAATGTTTCGAAAATCTATGCAGCTGATCTCTACTGCATTACAGCTGCACTTACGAATAATATCAAATGCTCTATGAGAAAACTGATCTATATCAGATTTATAAAATACACTAGTAGATATGCCTAGTATCATTTGAGATTACTCTTAAGATCTATTATTTAATAATAGCAGAATCAATAGATTTAAATCCATATATACTTTCCAGTTCTTTCTATTCTTCCTAAAAATTAGCATATCTCCATCATCTTTTTCCCTCTCAAGTGTTGCACTTGGAATACTCGCTTTTCTCTTTACTGTAATAGGATATTTTCTCCCTTTGAAGTTCAATATAAGATCTGCTCTTTTAGATTTCCCACTACTATCTGGATCTGCTTCTTCAATATTGAAATTATCAGCCTTGAGGAATTTGAGGAGTTCTCTAATACCATCTCTTCTTTTTCGAGAAAACTTTTTTACGCTCATATATCATTCCTATCTTACTCAAATCCTAATCTTTTGTTTTTTTCTCAGAAACAAGTTCTATATATCCCTTATCAAGCAAAGTTTTTGTAATTTCTGTTTCTTCTATATCCTCTTCAGGGAATTCATAATCTACATACCTGCTTTTTTTGCGGAATGTTGTTCCCTGATTACGAGGTCCACTTTCATCAGAGACATGATATCCTTCTTCATCTTGTATTAATGTAAAACCTTTAATGACTTTATAGTTAAACTTTGTCATTTATCCTCCTTTACCCTATTGGGATAATAAAAATAAATAATTTTCGGGAAAACTAACTCCATAAACTGATATGTTTAATTCTTTCTATTATAGCAATTTAGGAGATATTTTACAAAGAGAAACTAAATAAATTATTATCATTTTTCCACTGCCGCTAACTCAATGTTTGAGAAACTTGATCCACCACAACTCCCACAACTGTCTGCATATACCTTTCCACCAACTTCTACTAATTTCCCAGGCTTTACAGCCCGCCCACAATAATTACATACTATTGCATGAATGGATTCTGTACCTTCTTTTCTTGCTGCTCCCATAATTGCTACGTACTCTGGAGAAACTAAATCTATCCCTGTAGCATCAAATAAAATTCTAAATCTGATAGCTTGAATCTTACTAGCATCTATTCCACCAGCAACATATCTAGCTTCTCCTGCAGATGTCCCTCTATTAGTTCTAGCAGCATATAAGGTTTCCGAATCATATGCTATTGGACTTTCCCTGGTACTACGGCTCAATATTCTTCGGTAATCTAATTTTCCTCTCTCAAGTCCAGAATAATCTATTGTTACTGATCTTTTAAATGGTGCTACTAATAGAATTATTTCTCCATACATTGCAACATTCGGGTGACCTATTGGATAAGCGGCTGGGGCGCCTTCTACTGAACCTCCTATCACCATTTGAGCAGCGATGTTAAATCTTCTACCGTTTTCATAAATTTTAAGCTTGTATCCATTTTCAGAGCATAGCATCTGTCCATCATCCTCAACAAAACCTGGTATAATACTTAAAGCAGAAAATTCATTTCCCATTACTTGTCTAAAGCCAAATACGACCAATTCAGCACCTTCTGTAATTGGTTTAATTGTTATACTAAGATTCTGCGTCGCTCCTGTAAGTATTACAGGCTCTACTATCTGTATAATTTCTTCTTCTACTTCCCCATCCCAAGTATGCATTCGCCCAACAAAAAGAGATTCTCCATTTGCACTTGCTCCAAGGAGACACTTCAGACCTTCTGATCCAAATCTTAGACGACATACTCCATTCTCTACTACTTCCCGAATACCATATGATTTATTCCCCATTGTTTCGAATGCAATTCTTTTTAGTGCTTCATGCCCGATCCTACAAATAGAAGCAAGTCTTTCCCCGTCACCTGTATGTGGTGCTTGTTCTTCCATATATGATAAATAACTATAAGCTATTATATCACCCCTTATACTCATCTTCAACTCACAATTATATACTATATATGAACCAGATTTGGAAGCACTGAAATGAAGATACAATGGCTTAAATAGGTTATCTCAAATTTCAAGCTAGTATCAGTCTCTATTTACTCTCTACTCTTAACTGAAATAATATTACTTCCACTAATACTTATAATGAACTTTATAAACTCTTACAGAGTAACTACAACAGTGGCAAAAAAATTTCATCAACTTATTCTGAGATTAAATTTTTATAAAATTCAACTTCATGCTTCCAAACATTCCAATCAGGTTCTTTGAAAAACTTTTTCCGATTTTTAATATGCTCATTAAGTCCCTTTTTATTCCTTAACCAAATATATCCAGTTCCCTCTAGGCTTCTGGCCCATTCTTCTTTTCTTAGCAACTTGGAAATAATCTTGAGAGGTTCTTCTTTTTTGCACTCAAGTTCAACTATTGTACCTACATCGTCAACATCATCAATTGTCACTTCATTATCTTTACTCTTATATATCGTTCTAGATTTTTTCATCTTCTGTTCGTCATAATAACCTTTACTAGCAAGGAAATTCGTGAGCAATCTAATACTTCTATATTTAAATCTATCTATATTAATATTAATCTCTAACTTCTTGAAAATCTTATTGAATTTATCTCTTTCATTAAATGGTTTTTTGACTTCAATTTCTTCAATATAATACTTGTCTTTTTTATGAGGTAAATAGAACATTTTTTTAAAAGTAAATGAATCATCTTTGCTATTAACTTTCCTAAATCTCAAAGAAGAAAGATGTCTATATAGATACCAATCTTTTCTATCAAAATAGATATCACTCTGTTTTATTTCATCTACTTTCTTAAAGCCTTTTTTATGTATCCTTTTTATAAATAAATTAAGAGGAATTTTTAAATTAATCTTGACCTCTTTCTCTCTAGCCATACCAAATATGATATAAGATACTTAATTTAAAGTATTTGCAATTTACTCTTTAATTTATTCCCTTATCGTAACTGTTACAGATCCTGTATCGTCTTCTGTATCAACAGCGAAAACTATTATATTATCCCCCTTTGAAGCTGATAAATAATCAGTAGAATCACTTGATTGAGTATAGCTAACTTCCCAGCCATTATTTTCAATGTCTGATTTATATTTAGAGAATGCATTAGAATCTACCTCTTCAATAGAGATCAACCAATAATCCTCCTCATCAGTAGTTGAGTGTGTAACTCCCATAATTGAACCATATTTAAATTCGGGAACATAACCTGGTATTTCATCTGGCCATTCCTCGTCACTGCCTATATCCATTGTCATATCATCACTTTCAATATGAACAGACTCATCATCACTATCTACTTCAGCTTCTCCCCCAGTAGCACTCTCCAAAGCATCTTCTATCATCTCATCTCCAATCTCTTCTTTAACTTTATCGGCTATGAAATTTTTATACACTAAATACCCTCCTACTCCACATATACCTAATACTAGGATAATTGCTCCTATTATAGCAATTATTATAATTGGTCCTTTTTTCTTCATATATTATTTATAACTAAACTTAAATACGAAATTCAATTATATTTTACACCTTAATGCTAGAAAATCAATATGATAATCACTGCTACTTACTTAGAGGAATCTCTCCTATACCTCTAAAAATCTTCTTTTTATTCTTCTTAGCTACTTCTAAAGCCGACCATGTACCTCCACCTTTTTTACCTATGTTTAAAACTAATACTGCATCACAATCTCTTATCCAATCAAAACATGTTTTCATTATCATTTTCATATCAGTATCTTCCTCCCAAAAAGCAAACATAGATTGAGCCACAAATGGTAGATGCTCTTTCTCCATGATAGTTTTACCTGCTTCTGTAGCCTTTTCTATGTGTTTTATAATTTCCTCTTTGTTTTTTCCTGAGTAAGAACCAATAATAAATATCTTCATCTTTACTGATTAATATATTTTATATATAAATAGTAGATAATCCCTATAAACAAAAGCCCAATCCATAAAATTATATATATTGGAAATATAAAAGATAATGATAAAAGTATAATTGATAAAAGAGATACAATCAAAGATGAATGATTTACATTTTTTTTCGAGGTGAAGTAATATACACATGTTATAGAGATAATAATTGGAAAGATACTTGATAAAAACATCAACCAAGATTCTAGTCTTTCAGTTATACCTATTAAGGATAAGATTGTCCCAATACAAGTTGCTATAAGAACAGAATATTTAAACGGAATATTAAAAATATATTCTAGCCTATTTCCTGGAGTGTATATAGCTATAGAAGCATCAGTATTAGTAATAATATTGAAAATATGACCAAACATAGACAAAAATGAAGCACCTATTAAGACATCAAATGATAGAGAGGTTTTACGAAAGAAAAAAATTGAACCTAATATTGTTATAATAATCCCAGGAATAAAAAGCCCCCAAATTATTGTTAGAACTGTATCTCTATTCGACTTTAACTGTGAAAAGAAATCTGGCGTTACAGTTGAAAAAGATATTAAAGAAGATACTATTACTGATACTCCCCATAACATATTTCCTGATTTATTTGTATCATTCCAAATCTCTATAAAGTCTATTGAGTTAAAATTTTGCACTATTAAGTATAAGATTAAACATAAAGAAGAGATAGTTATGAAAGCTTTAACAATCCCGAGCTTATATAGACTCATAATAGCCATAAAATACATCCCCGCAGCAAATATTATAATACCCACGAAGTTTGATAACCCTAGTATACCAGCAATTGAACTTCCTCCTATCTCAGTTATTAGAGCAAACCAACCAATCTGACCTAATGCTAAAATTATGCTAAAAATATACTTTGTTCCCTTTTTCCCAAAAATAGGTTCAATCAATTCTGACGTCTTTTTACTATATTTAAAACCTAATCGTCCATAAAAATAAAAGATTAATCCAAGAATGATATATCCAAATAATATAGACAAAGATGCCATCCTAAAGTTTAACTTCGATATCAATAATCCCCCAATTAGAATATTCCATGGTGAAATAATAACATCACCAATTATAGGAAAAATAGTTTTCCACGTTACTTTTTTACTCATAATTATTAAATAGAAAATACCTTTTAAAAAAAATCATCATCTAGCTCTAATCAGCAACAACATACCTAAACTTTTCAAAGTTTCTTCCTTTTGGATAATCTGGTCCTTTGGTAAAGAAATCAGTTGTCTCCTTAACATCTTCTAATGAATATTGAGATTCATGACAGGCATGTGCCGTAATTCTTTCGTCAATAAAATCAGTTACATCAAATAAAACACAATCTTCATGATTATAATAATCGGTAAACAGAAACTCTGTACATATATGAGATTTCAATTTCTTATCTTTAAAGTGGTCAGGAAAAAATAAAATATCCCTGGAATATGGATATGCAGCATTCACTGCATTTCGTGCAGTATTTAAATGATCACGATGATTAACCCAATTAATACCTTTATCGAAACGAATAATTATATCTTCAGGATTTGTTGTAATAATTAAATCAGGTTTAAACTCCCTAATTTGTCTGACAAGTATCTCTATTGTTCTTATATTTTCCTCTACTGAGCCATCTCCTAGATCTAAGTAAATATTATTTGATCTTTTTATACCAAGCTCCTTCATTGCCTTTTTATCTTCTCTTTTACGAACATTTTTTAATTCACTCGATGATATTTTTTCCTGTTTACAACCTTTCTCACCATAAGTCATTTTCACTACTCTTACATCAAAATCAGATCTAACAAGTCTAGCAACAGTACCGCCACAATAAATTTCACAATCATCTGGATGCGGCATAATAACTAAAATCCTCTTTTTACTTTTAAATACATCTTTGAAGGAATCCTTCATATAACTTTAATCTATTTTATATCTTCATTATAATCTAATAGTCAGCAATCTTCAATTTCGTTATCCATTTCTGAATCTAAACCTTTTACTCTTTATTATATATTAGATTAGATCTCATTAGATAAGTCCTTTATACAATCCACTCTATATCATGAATAATTCTTGATTTGCATCAACCCATGGTTTCAAATTACCAATAAGCTTCTGTTTGGCTCCCTTTGATAATTTTTCATCAGGTATATACTCCACTATCTGATTAATAATCTCTACAAATATCTCCTTTACAGTTTTATATCTACCCATAGCAGCAATTCCAGCTATTATTCTAAAATTGGGTAGAATACCGCTAAGGCGTAAATAGTTACTTCTTATTCTTCTAAGTTGCTCCGGCTCTTCAAATAACTCTCTTCTTCCTCCTCTTCGATCAATTCTCTGAATACAGACTTCTGCTGGTAGATCCAAATAAATTGTTATATCTGATCCACCAGCTTCAATATTATCAACAATAGCATTAACTAACTCTTCATGACTATGACTCCCATATGCTATTCCTGAAGCTGAGTATCTATTGGTTACTAATACGGAAGTATCCTCTACATTTCCAGGCACTAAAAATGCTAGACGGTCAGCAATAAATAATTTCTGCAGAGCTTCGTTGGGTAGCATATCTTCTCTTCTCTGTACTATGCGTCTAGCTAGTCTGCCTATTACTCCAGTTGTCGGCACTGGCTGTGCTCTACAAGAAAAACCTAATGTATCACCTAGATACTTCTCAAGGATACTCAATTGAGTATCTTTTCCACTTCCATCAAGTCCCTCAAATCCAATCCAAAGTACATCACTATAAGGATTAGCATATTTTTCAACAATTTCTGCTCTTGAAATTGATACTTTTCTAGATGACAAACGTCCTGGGACTTCATCGAAAAAAGCTCCATCAATCCAAGCCGCATGCCAATATCTTAGATTTGCCTCTCTATTTCCTATAAACATTGGCCTATGATATTCTGAATTAAGCTCTCTATATAAAGCCATTTCTCTACTAATTAGTCTTGAATATTCAGCATGTGACAATATCCGATTTTGTGGATAATGATTACCAACAACAGCAAGAATGGCTCCTCTCTGAGCAGATGCATGAATAAGTGTACCAGTAAGATCCCATGTACCTCCACATGCATATTTACTAGCAATAATGAAATGGATTGTGTTGAACATATTCCCAATTTCTCTCCTTGCCCAATTATCTATTTCTCCTTCAGCAAGTCGAATAAAAATATCAACATATGCTTCGATAATATATGGATCAATATATCTTCCTACTTGATCTAGTAAACTAACTCTTTCTCTAGTATCAAGAGTATCTAAAGGTCTTCCTGTTTGAAGTTCCAATCTCCATCCTATTCCACGAAAATATGTACACCGAGTTTCAAGCGTAACTAGTTCACAATTCATTTTTTTTATGAAATGAGGTATATTTTAAAAATCTTCTAAATAATGATCTACTTTATATCGGGGCAATTAAAATATATTATATCTGATTTTTTGGTTTCTATTTAGTATATCCAAAATAAATATAATTAGTAATAAATTGATCTCAAGATAATAAATCTATCAATATCTCAACAAAAACTCTTCTATTAAAACATTTACTTTCTTCGGGAATTCTAAATTTACCATATGACCGCAATTAGGTAGAGATACATACTTAACATTTTCTAACTCTCGAGACATTTTTCTTCCATTTTCAATAAAATCTGAATAATCTTTTTTCCCAGTAATTACCAAAGTTGGAGTTTTTATCTTACTTAATTCTTCTATTGCATTCTTAATTTTTCTATTGTGTTTTGGAGCCTTATACAAATCCCAACCGCTATAATCATCTATCATTTGTTTCAAGATTTCATAATTCTCAGCATTATTTACCTTTAAAGAAACAAATGCTTTGCAATTCAGCCACAATTTTTTGGCTTCATTAAGATCACCTCTCTCTGCCTTCTTCACTATCTTATTCCAATCTGATTTAAACTCATCACTATAAACCCACCCAGATACAGCTCCAGATAATAAAACCATGGATTTAATATATTTTGGATACTGAAGGACAAAGTTAATTAACACGTCAACTCCCAAAGATAATGCAATTACATTAGCTCTGTGTATTTCAAGATGTTTGAAAAGCTGTTTTAAAGTTTCGCTGCGATTGTATCCTGTTCTTGGAATAGCTGATTTACCAAAACCATCAAGATCGTATGATATGCACTGGTAATTGTTCCTAAAATGCTCAATTTGTGGTTTCCACATTCGCATATCTAGTGTCCGCCCATGAATGAAGATTAAAGGCTTACCATTTCCTTCAATTTTATAATGTATTTTACCGTAGTCTGTTTTTATATAAGGCATTCAATTTCCAAACTATTTAATAATACCTGTAAATTCTGTCATATCATTAATTATATAATCCGATTTAGATAACTCCTTTTCTGTATGAGTATGTAAGACTGCAAGATATTTTAAGCCATGTTTGAATTATATCAAAAAAATAATTGATTAGCAGAAACTCTAATTACTCAATTACATTAAATACTAAGTATGAAATTTTTATTTCTCTATTAAATTAATTTCTATTTTTCTGCTAAATAATCATTATATTCTTTATCATCCCCTATAGTTTCTCTTAAAGAATTTCTTATAATTTTTGTTCTACTTTTATGATAATTATGCTGTGCCCAATCAAGATATGATCTTTCCAGATTATCAAGGACTAAATGAAATCTATTCTTATTGCCGATATCCTTATATTTGTTTAAAAATATATTTATATTCTTTTCGAGATTATTTGCTTTATACTCAATTATATCTAGTATATCAGATTCAATGCCATGAATGAACATCTGTTTAAACTGTCTATGCTTCTTACCTTGCCATAAGACCAATGTAGGTTTCCTCATTTGCAATGCTTTTGTAATTTGATGTCCTGTACTGAAATTTGAAACAGTATCTTCAATTATCACTACATCGCAGTCTCTAATTGATTCAATACATGCTTTATAGATTTTCTTTATATCCCTTAACTCCTTTTTTCCTGATTTTAGTAATTTTTCAGTATGAGGTAACCAATCTCTAGTTAATATATGCTTTTCACTTATAAGAAAGTTTCTTATCTGAAAATATATATCCCTATACTTATAGAATTTTACAGTTGAGCAAGTGAAGTAAATCTTCATACAGAAATTATACTATATGCATAAAAATTATGCATTATGTGCATATACATTCTTCAAGGGCAATGTTAGAATTATTTAATAATTTGTTTTATAGGATAGATCAATGAATAAAATTGAAAGTTATCTTGAGACTAAGCCCGATTTAACAAGAATGGTTGTAGGTTATCTGTTAACTCCAAATAGCGATATAATTTTAGGATTACGTAAAAAAGTATCGTTGAATTTTGGACAAAATCTAATAGCAGGTATAGGCGGTAAAGTGGGTGATATAGAAAAATTCGCAGACGAGACTAGTGAAGAAGCTATCCAAAGGGAAATAGATGAAGAAATAAGTGTTAAAATAACCAAGTTTCACAAAGTAGCCGAAGTTACATTTCTTTTCCCTATAAAACCCAAATGGAATCAATTTGTTATAGCTTACATAATTGAAGATTGGGAAGGCGAACCTCATGAAACTGATGTTATACGTCCATATAAGTGTAAGGTAAATTCATTACCTACCAATCGGATGTGGGAAGACAATCGATATTGGGTTCCAAAGGTACTTAAAGGTAAACATATTGAAGCAACTTTTCTTTATGGAGAGGATAATAGTACGGTAGAGGAAAAGATTATTGAGGAAGTGAAGTTCGAATAATATCGATATAGTCGTATCATGTAAAACTCCTCTTTATCCGTTTACATAACAGGATTTAATATAACACTGAATCCATGAACTCAACATAGCTCATAGTCATGACCAAGAAACTTTGCTTGAATCATATTTATCTTAAAATGAGGACAACTGAATAATTGTCTAAAGACCATCTTATCAAGCCGTTAATATCTCAATCACTCTTCCTGCTCCTCCTGAAACAAACTTTTCTGGGTATAAATCTTGAATTTCTGTAATATGTTGAGTGCAATGAGTTGCACAAATTAATTCTAAATCCTTAAGAATTTCAAATTTGTTGAATCCATGTAATCCACCAATCAAAGCATAAATCTTTCCGACCTGTGAGACAGTATTTAAAATTTTTTCTACACCTGGATGTGAACAACCTACAATAACAACTACCCCTTTATTTGTTTTCACTATCAAAGATTGCTCAATATCTGATAGTTCTCCAGTTGAATACACGTTTTCGTAAATCTCCTGTAATCCATGAATTCTTATGATTTCTTTAGCTTTGATTTCCGAAATTGAAGGATAAGATCCTGGTACATATAATCGAACATTCTTATTTTGCTCTAAAAAAGACTCCAACCCTCCAGTATGGTCGAAATGATTATGAGAAATAAATATGCAATCTATCCTTTGAACATCAATACCTAAAACCTTTATGTTATTCAACAGCACTTCTCCGCTTGCACCTGTATCAAAAAGAATCGAAGGGAAATCCTCGCTTTCAATTAGAGATGAAAATCCCCATTCCTTTTTCAACTTGGAATTTACTTCTGGTTTATATACTGTATTATCTGTAATGATCCTAATCTTCATAAGGGTCAAGTAGCAAAAGGACAAGTTCCACTTGGACATGCAGGAGTAGATTTTGAATTTGATTTTGTATTTATAGTATTTAAAGCATTATAGATACGTATCGTTTTACTTGACCCACATTTAGGACAAGTTATCTTATCTTTTTCTTCATTAATCCCTCTCTCTATTTCAAATATTTTATTGCATTCTGTACACCTATATTCATAACGCATAACTTATTAACTTATTAACATTATATGACTTGGAAATACTCTAATTAACATATTTTTACTAGTGACTAAATACTTTACTTTGTACTTCATTATAAAACATTTTATATTTATAGTGAAGCCTCTTTTAATTCATCACCTTAAAAATTTTTCTTTAAGGGATGATGTAAAATTTCACTATTTAGTTTATATGATAACCTTATATATAACACTTAGACCATGAACTCATCCGTATTTCATGGTCGGGGTGGTCATGCCATAGTCAGACCTATCGATTTTAAGTTAATTCTTTCTTTTGGCCAGAATTCACTAACAATCTGGGTGGTCGGACTTACTCAAGGCAGAACTTGCTGAGCTTGTCGAAGCTTAGTCTGACCTATTCCGCTTTTGGCGAAAACCCACGACCTCACGGTCCTCTATCTTTCGATAGACAGACAAACCGTGTTATTCTCAATTTAATTAAAAGATCAAAAATCGGGGTGGTCGGACTTGAACCGACGACCTCTGCTTCCCAAAAGCAGCGTTCTAGCCATCTGAACTACACCCCGGCGTCATATAAATCTTATTAAGAATTAATGACTAACAGGAATCAATTCTTAAAAGGAGGACAAAGTTTGAATGATAGCAAAGTAAAAAGTTACGTCTTTACTTTGCGAAAGTGAAAGCTTTGTCCAACGTGCCGAGAGTGGGAGTCGAACCCACACGGGGGATAAACCCCATCGGATTTTAAGTCCGACGTGTCTACCAATTCCACCATCTCGGC
>Ga0180433_10009111_pt1 | contig 12211 bp, 13 predicted proteins | sample SS_ome_8_FD_132980 | JGI IMG/M metagenome (GOLD analysis project Ga0180433, IMG submission 132980) | Hypersaline lake sediment archaeal communities from the Salton Sea, California, USA - SS_1_D_1 metaG | ecosystem: Environmental > Aquatic > Non-marine Saline and Alkaline > Hypersaline >... | reverse complement strand
CTTTATTTTATATATAGTTTAATCATAAGCAATCCAGTTTGTAGGTATCTGTTATAGTAAGAGGTATCAATTATAAGGAAGAGACGACCGATGAACCGCTTACTTGAGCAATTGAAGAATTTCGATCCGATAGAATGTGCTGTGTTGGGAGTCGGTAACAGTCTTAAGGGGGATGATGGAGTGGGATCTATTATTGCCGGCAGATTGAAGAATGTAGAACCGCTGTATGTAATTGATACGGGCACAGTACCGGAAAACTTTATAGGGAAAGTATTATCAACGAAAAGAAACGTGTTGGTATTCATTGATGCGATGGATTTTGGTGAAAAGCCGGGGAGCTATAAATTTTTTGGAATTGAAGATATTGACGACGGGGATATATCCACACATGCTCCTTCACTGTCTTATATGTTAGAAATTTTTAAAGGTGGCGGAGAGATACAGGCATACGTAATAGGAATTCAGCCGGAGACTATTGAATTGGGTGAAAAGATTTCAAAGCGAGTGGAAGCCGCTGCGAAAGATATAACGGATATATTTATCGAATGGGTAAGATGCTCGGCTTAAATTCTATATAGTTCAGGTCTCTATCAATTTAGCTGCTTTTATTAATCTCTTCTATTGCTGCCGGCACAACCTTAAACAGGTCTCCTACGATTCCGATGTCACAGACCTTGAATATTGGTGCTTCCGGGTCTTTATTAATAGCGACTATGTATTTTGAAGAGGACATACCGGCGAGATGCTGGATTTTACCGGAGATACCACAGGCAATATAGAGAACCGGTGATACGGTTTTCCCTGTCTGTCCTACCTGGTGTTGATGTTCGATCCACCCTGAGTCTACAGCGGAACGGGATGCGCCAACACCTGCCCCGATCAGGTCTGCCAGTTCTCTAATCGTTTTGAAGCCTTCCGGACCTTTTTCTCCTCTGCCGCCGGATACAATTTTATCCGCTTCAGAGATATCTATCTCTTCGGTATCGCCTTTAACGTATTCTACAACTTTAGATTTAAGGTCTGCTTCTTTTAAATTAAGCTGTAATTTTTCTACTTTTGCATCACCGGTTGCAGTTGCTGCAGTAAAGATATTCGGTCGAACGGTTACAAAGGCTTTATCGGTATTGAGACTGGATTCTGCAATGACCTTGCTTGCATAAAGCGGTTTTTTGACAATGAGTTTATTTCCTTCGAGCGAAATGTCGATGCAGTCGCTTATCATACCGGCGTCCAATACAGCAGCTGCGCCCGGTATGAAGTCTGTTGCCATTGCAGTGTGGGCTGCCAGGATATACTTTGCATTATACTTATCGATAACATCGAGCAGTACTTTTCTGTAGCCGTCGGAGGTATATTTTTCAAAAAGTGGGGACTGCGCCGTGATAATGGTGTCAGCTCCGTATTTTTTTACTGTATCTGTTAGAGGTGATACATCTTTCCCTATCAAAAGGGCATTCAGCTTCGCACCGATTTTTTTTGTCAGTTCTCCGGCTTTTGTTAAAACCTCGAAAGAAGCTTTCTTTATATTTCCATTTCTGGTTTCGATGAAGACTAATATATCGCTCATTTCTATCATCCCCCTTACAGAACTTTAATTTCGGTTTTTAGATATTCTACCAGAGTTTTTGCGGTGTCCACCGGTTCACCTTCTACTATCCTGCCTTCGGCCTTTTCGGGCGGTTTTTCGAGTTTTTCTATCGAAGTACCGACTTTAAGTTCATTTTTATTTAATCCGATGTCATCCAACGTCATACGTGGGATTTCTTTTTTCTTTGCTGCCATTATACCTTTTAAGGATTTCATTCTCGGCTCGTTCAGTCCCTTCTGGGCGGATATCAAGCAGGGTATGGTTGCCTCGACTTTTTCGGACATTCCCTCAACCTGGCGTTCAGCCACTATTTTACCGTTGTTGACATCCATTTTTACGATCTGATTGATCTGTGCGATACCGAGCAATCCTGCTACCATCGAGGGGACGAGGGCATTGTCCGATCCATAGGCTTTGTTTCCGAAGAAAAGGATATCGTAATCTTTATCTTTCAGGAATGCGGCAATGATCTTTGCAGTGCTCAGGGCATCGTATTCTCCGTATTCATCCGTGTGGATTAGTGCAGATTCATTTATCCCCTTTGCGAGGTTATCTCTGAGCAGTGCTTCAGCGCTCTCTTTGCCTACGGTAACAACGGTAGTGTTTACGTCTTCATTTTCCTCCGAGAGCAACAGAGCCTGCTCGACCGCATATTCGTCGTAGGGAGAATCCATAAATATTATATCCTCCCTGTTTATATCTTTTCCTGATTTGTCTATTCTTATTCTTGCTTCAGTGTCGGGGACGTGCTTCACAAATACGTATATATTCATCTTGAGCTCTTTTGTTTTAGATTTGTTTCAGTTAATCGCTGTATTTTTTAAAGATGAGACAGGAATTAGTACCGCCAAAACCGAAGGAATTGTTTAGCGCATATTCGATTTTAGCCTCACGTTTTTTATGTGGAACAAAATCCAGATCACATTTGGGGTCCGGCTTATCCAGATTTATGGTCGGCGGTATTACCTGGTTCTTTGTTGCCAGTATCGCGAATATAGATTCTGCGCCTCCCGCTGCACCGAGGAGGTGACCGGTCATCGATTTTGTGGAGCTTACCGGTATGCTATAAGCGTCATCCTTAAAAACTTTTTTGATGGCGGTCACTTCGATCTCATCTCCGAGCGGGGTAGATGTGCCGTGAGCATTGATGTAATCTATCTGGTTCGGTTTGATGTTCGCATCTTTGATGGCGGCTGCCATTACCCTTGCCGGTCCATCGCCTGTCTCATCCGGCGCTGTGATGTGATAAGCGTCCGATGACATACCGTATCCCACCACTTCCGCGTAGATTTCCGCGCCTCTTTTTCGTGCGTGTTCCAATTCTTCAAGTATAAGGATTCCGGCTCCTTCTGCGATCAGGAAACCGTCTCGATCAGCGTCGAAGGGTCTGCTGGCTTTTTCCGGTTCGTCGTTCCTGTAGGATATAGCACGCATTACGGCGAAGCCACCTACACCCAGCCTGGTTATAGCGGCTTCCGAACCGCCGGCTATCATAATATCGGCTTCATTTCGTTGTATAATGCGGTATGCATCACCGATAGCGTGATTCCCTGTGGAGCATGCTGTGCACACAGCAGAGTTCGGTCCTTTTAGTGCAAATTTGATTGCGGTATAACCGGAAGCCATGTTAATGATTTCGGAAGGTATGAAGAAAGGTGAAATTGAACGTGGTCCTTTTTCCAATAACTTCTCCATCTGTGCTTCGATCCTCTCGATACCTCCGATCCCGGAACCTATGAGTACACCGGCTCTTTCATGATTAAATTTGTTGTTTTTGAAGCCAGATGACTGCATTGCCATATCGGTAGCCGCATATGCGAACTGTATGAAGCGAGCAAACCGGCGAACGTCTTTTTTGTCCATGTATTCGGCAGGTTCAAAGTCGGTGACCTCTGCGGCTATACGAACCGCATATTCCGAAGCATCGAAAAGGGTTATTTCTCCCGCTCCACTTTTTCCTTCGAGAAGATTCTCCCATGTTTTTTTTGTGCCGGTGCCTAAGGGAGTGATTAAACCTATTCCTGTTACTACAACTCTCCTATTCACCAAGAAAACCCTCCTTTTATTTTAATATTGCCTGTCCGATCTGATTCTATTATTTAATACCTTTGTCTTTAAGGTACCTGGTGACGTCGCTAACCTTCTGTATTTTCTCTGCGTCTTCATCTTTGATCTCGATGCCGAATTCCTCTTCAAAAGCCATTACCAATTCGACTGTGTCGAGGGAATCTGCGCCCAGATCGTCAATGAATTTAGCGTCCGGTTTAACCTCATCCGGGTCAACACCGAGTTGATCAACGATTATGTCTTTTACTTTGTCTTCTAATGCCATTTTTCTCCTCCATATTAGGTTTTATGAAATTAATACGATTACATATACATACCACCGTTTACCGCCAATATATTTCCGGTTATATACGCTGAATCTTCTGAGATGAAGAATCTTACCGCCTTTGCAATATCTGCTGCAGTGCCAAGTTTTTTCATCGGTATTTTTTCCAGCAGCATTTCCCGAACCTTATCTGATAGGTCTCTTGTCATATCGGTGTCGATGAATCCAGGTGCAATGGCGTTTACCGTTATATTACGCGTTGCCAGCTCAATTGCGAGCGATTTTGTAAAGCCGATCAGACCGGCTTTTGATGAAGAGTAATTTACCTGTCCCGCATTGCCACTCTGACCAACTACTGATGAGATATTGACTATTCTTCCCCATCTTGATTTTGTCATCTGTTTTATCACAGTTTTTGTACAGTTGAACGCCCCGGTAAGGTTGATGTTAATTACTTTATCCCACTCTTCCTTAGACATTCTAAGCAACAGGTTGTCCCTAGTTATCCCTGCGTTGTTGACAAGTATGTTAATAGGTCCCAGGGTATCGTTAATTATTTCTATAGATTCAGATACTGAATCAAAATTGGACACATCCGCTTCAATTTCTACTGCTTCGCTTCCGATCTCTTTAATTTCATCCGCTATAGATTCGTCATTGGGGAATTTAACATCCATTACGGCTATCGAGACGCCTGCTCTTGCCAGTTCCAGGGTAATTTCCTTGCCGATGCCTCTGCCCCCCCCTGTTACTAAAGCGATTTTTCTGATTTCATTCATTCGAAAACCTCTTATCTTGTTAGGTAATTGTCCAGCGTTTTCGAGTCCTCAATATTATATGTTCGTACCGATTTGTCAATTCTTTTCACAAGACCGGTCAGGACTTTTCCGGGTCCCAACTCTACGAATGTATTTATGCCCTCTTTTATCATTTCTTCAATCGATTCCTGCCACTTTACAGGCGATTCAACCTGTCGTATCAAGGCGTCTTTAGCCCTGTCGCCGTCTTTAATGAAGTCTGCATCTACATTGGTGGCTAAAGGCGCTTTCAGGTCTCTGAACTCGATTTTTTCCAGGTCTTTTTTAAGCTTTTCGGCAGCCGGTTTCATCAGTGGGGTGTGGAAAGGGGCGCTGACAGCTAGAGGGACCACTCTTTTAGCACCTGCTTTCTTGATCTCCTCACCGGCTTTCTCTACTGCCTCTCTATGTCCGGCAATTACTATTTGCCCCGGTGAATTGTAATTTGCCGGAATAACCACGGAAGAGGCGGAATTGATTTTTTCGCATATCTGCTCAATTTTATTTCTATCTAACCCGATTACGGCTGTCATTGCTCCTTTGTCCACCGGAACGGCTGACTGCATATATTTTCCTCTTTTGTGAACCGCGACAACCGCTTCGGGCAGCGAAAGGCTTCCTGCAGCTACGAGAGCGGAGTATTCTCCGAGAGAATGCCCGGCGCAGTAGTCGAAGTGATCCTCTCCCTCCTGTTGTAGCGCTGCGAAGGTGGCGATTGATACTGTAAGTATTGCCGGCTGGGTTATTTCGGTTAGCTTCAGCTTTTCATCCGGTCCGTCGAAGCAGATTTTCGATATGGAGAATCCCAGTGCATCGTCCGCCTCCCGGAATATCTTTTTTGCTGCGGTGAAGTTTTCATACAGGTCTTTTCCCATCCCCGTGTATTGCGATGCCTGACCTGGAAATATAAAAGCTGTTTTACCCATATTAGTTCCTTTTATTTATGTGCGGCGGTCTCTTTAATAAGCGTGGCTGCAATCTCGTTTCTCTGGATCTGGTTTGTTCCTTCATAGATTTGCAGTATCTTGGCATCACGCATCATTTTCTCCACCGGATATTCTTTCATGTATCCGTATCCGCCGAACACCTGCACGGCATCCGTGGTAACCTTCATCGCCATGTCGGACGCAAATAATTTAGCCATAGCCGCTTCTTTAGAGAATTTTTTCTCGCCGGAGTCGATATGTCGGGACACGGCGTATGTCAGTGCTCTTGCAGCTTCGATCTGAGTTGCCATATCTGCGAGCATATGCTGCACTGCCTGGAAGGAACTTATGGGTTTGCCGAATTGGTGTCTTTCGCGGGAGTATTTACAGGCTTCCCTCATCGCTCCTTCTGCTAATCCCAGAGCCTGCGCCGCCACGCCCGCACGTGCTCTATCCAGCGTTTTTAGCGTGGTTATTATCCCTGTTCCTTCTCTGCCCAGTATGTTATCTTCCGGGATTTCACAATCCTCGAATATCAACTCTCGCGTACAGGAAGAGCGGATGCCCATCTTGTCTTCTTTTTTACCGAAGCTGAAGCCGGGAGTATCCTTTTCTACAATGAATGCACTGAGTCCCCGATATCCCCGGTCTTTATTTGTAAATGCGATAATTGTATATATATCCGCCTCTCCACCGTTTGTTATCCATTGTTTGGTTCCGTTTAGCACCCATTTTCCGTTTTTCTTTACGGCTGTGGTTTTGATGCCGCCCGGATCGGAGCCGGCGTCCGCCTCTGTGAGTGCGAAGGCTGACAGCCTGTTGCCTGCTGAGATTTCGGGCAGATATTTTTTCTTCTGTTCATCAGTTCCGTCCAGCATTATTGGAAAAGTCCCCAGCGCTGTTGCTGCGTAGCTGGTGGATATGCCGACGCACCCGATAGAGAGCTCTTCTGTGACGATAATTAGTTCCATCACACCGCCACCGAAACCTCCGTACTCTTCCGGTATATACACGCCTGATAGCCCTGCCCGGGAACAGGCGTCAATGATATCTCGCGGGAATATCTCTTCTCTGTCATATTTTTCCCTTACAGGCACAATCTTTTCTTTTCTTATCTGTTCCGCCAGTTTTCTTATTTCTTCCTGTTCTTCCGTTAAAAAATGATTCATTGGTCTCCCCTTTTACCAAATTATAAGAAATGCTCCGTAGCTTACGCCTGCCCCGAATGATGGTGAAAGCACTACATCTCCTTTTTTCAATTTGCCGGATTTAGCCAGGTCGTAGAGGCTTGCGGGAATAGTTGCTGAGGAGTTGTTGCCCATATATTGTATGTTGGTGAAAGCCTTTTCGGGATCGATCTTCAGTCTATTTGCCACGGCGTCAGTGATTCGAATGTTCGCCTGGTGCGGCACCAGGTGGTCAACCTGTTCTATCGAATAATCCGCTTTTTCAAGTACCTCCTTCGACACATCCGACATTGCCTTGACTGCCACCTTAAAAAGTTCATTGCCTCTCATGATGACCTTGTTTTCTTTTTTCTCCAGGAGTTCGGGCGTTATCGGTTTGCGTACTCCACCGGCGGGTATCTCTAAAAGTTCACTGAACGGTCTGTTATGTAATGCGGTTGCGAGGAATCCCCGGGAGGATTCGATCTCTCCTATGACAGCAGCACCTGCTCCGTCAGCGAACAGTACACAGGTAGTGCGGTCATCCCAGTTTGTTATGTGAGAAAGTATGTCGCAGCTGATAACCAGGATATATTTACACATATCTGTTTTTATGAGCGAATCGGCAATCGAGACTCCATAAACGAATCCCGGGCATGCCACTACGAGGTCGAAGGCGCCGGCATTTACAGCTCCGATCTCTTCCTGCACGAAGCTGGCGGTTGCCGGCAGCGGCTGCTCCGGAGTAATAGTAGTTACGATAACCAGCCCGATATCCTCTGGGTCGATGCCGGCTTCTTTTATTGCCTCCTGTGATGCGGCAGTAGCGAGGGTTACAGTAGTTTCACCCTCTTCTACAATATGCCTTTCGATGATACCCGTTCTGGTTCGGATCCATTCATCACTTGTATCTACCATCTTTTCAAGGTCCGGGTTGGTAAGCACCTTGCTTCCGAGTTTTTTACCGATTCCCAATATTCCTGATCTTTTTTCTTTCATTTTTTATTCTCTCCTTGAATTCAGCCATCATACTCTGAATTCTTTCATTCACTTTATTCTGGTAGATCTCTGCTGCTACTTTAATGGCGTTTGTGATAGCCTTGGCGGATGATTTTCCATGTCCGACTACGCAGATGCCCCTGGCACCTAATAGATAAGCGCCGCCGTAATTAGAATAATCCATTCTCATTTTTAGTCGTTTGTATGCCTTTAGCGAAAGTGCAGCACCGATTCTGGTTATGGGTGTACTGTTTAATTCCTGGCGTAAAAACTTTGCCATATGCTCTGCTGTGCTTTCGGATACTTTCAGGGCGACATTACCTACGAAGCCGTCTGTTACTACGACGTCGTAATCACCGCTGTATATGTCCTTGCCGTCTATATTTCCTATAAAATTAAAGGGAAAGGTTTTTAGTATTTCATGCGCTTTTAGGACAAGTTCATTTCCCTTTGTTTCTTCCTCGCCGATGCTCAGCAGACCTATTCGGGGATTTTCGTATTTTAGTATCTCTGTGGCATAGCAATGACCCATTATTGCAAAATTGGTTAGATGATGCGGTTTGCAGTCTATATTAGCCCCTATATCTATTAAAACCACCGGTTTTTTTGCTGTGGGCATTACCATTGCGAGCGCCGGTCTTGAAATACCGTCTAAAGTGCCGAATATTACTTTTGTGGTCGCCATTACGGCGCCGGTGTGACCTGCGGAGACCACAGCGACAGCATCCCCTCTTCTTACCAGGTCTGCTGCGACTCTAATTGATGAATTTCTTTTTCTGCGCAGTGCAATCGATGCCGGGTCGGTCATCTCTACTACTTCCGTGGCGTTTATTACTTTAATGGATGGTATTGCTTTTTTCTTTGATCGTGGTTTTTGATACCATTTAGAGAGTTCTTTATTGATTTGCTCTTCGGGTCCGACGAGATATGCCTCCACACCGAAGCGCTTTACTGCCTCTACGGTACCATGTACCGGGGCATGAGGTGCATGATCTCCTCCCATAGCATCTATTGCAATACGCATTATGAAATTTCCTTTAAAACCGGTTATATTTCAACAACTTCGATTATCTGTCTTCCTTTATAATAACCGCAATGAGGACAAATGCGGTGAGGTAGTTTTTCCTCAGAACAGTTTGGACAAACAGAGCGTGTCGGTTTTTCAATCCGCTGCTGCGATCTTCTTTTGGCCCCTCTGCTTTTTGAATGTCTGTTTGTTGGACAAGCCATCAATTGCTCCTTATTATTTTCCCATATCTTTTTTTATTTCAGCCAGTGCCGATAATCTGGGATCGACTTTTTCTTTTTTTAAATGGCATTCACACTGTTCTATATTTAAATTCGATCCACACTCGGTACAAAGCCCTTTACAGTCCACTGAGCATAGAGTTTTCATCGGTATATCTAATAGTATCTGCTCAGATACGATGTCAATCATGTTTATTCCCTCGCCGTGGTTGAATGAGTAGCACATGTCATCATTTTGCAGTTCCACTTCTTCTGTTTCTCCGCTCAGAGGTTCTCTTGCCAGTATATTTTCGAATCTTATATCATACTCATTTTGATAATTTTCAAGGCACCTCGAACATTGAAGCACTGCAGAGCCTCTCATTCTACCTTTCAAGCGAAACATATTTTTAAAGGGGTGGATTTCGAACACTAATTCTGTGCTCTCGGCATATGCGAAGGCTTTCTCGAGTCTATTGTTATCGAGTTCGAGTGTCCCCTTCCATTGGAGTCCTTCTTTCGGTATATTTTCAAATAGTATTCTCATTGTTTGCTAAGCCTTAAAAAATAACAAGGGCTGATTATATCAGCCCCCTAAGGTCTGTCAACCTTTTCAATTCTGCTATTTATGTATTCTGGTGATTTTTGAGAATCTCCAGAAATGTCTCTTTTTTAACCGTCCCCGAAGTGATCTGGTTAATTACCTCTCCATTTTTGAATATAAGAAATGTGGGTATTCCGCGAACCGAGTATCTATTGGCTATATCTCCGTCTGTTTCTACATCAACTTTACCGACTTTGATCTCATCTTTTAGTTCCTCCGCCAATTCTTCTATTATAGGTTCAATCTGTTTACATGGCGCACACCATTTTGCCCAGAAATCAACCAGGTATACATCTTTCGAGTTCAACACTTCGGAATCGAAGTTCTCTTTTGTAAGTTTTGTAATATTATTCATTTTTACCCCCGAATTTTGACTGTATCATTTTTAGGCGTTTAAATCAAATTATCAAATGATCTTATAAGTCGAGGTCTATTTCTTAATAACATACAGTTCTGTTTGTGGCTCGCTCAGGTATTCGCAGCCGTCTTTAGTTACTACAACTTCTTCCTCAATTGTCACCACTCCATGTCCTTTTACGGTCAATCTCGGTTCGATGGTATAGACCTGTCCTTCTTCAATTTTCATATAGGGTCTTTCACCGTATCGTTCCCACTCCGGGCATAAAAGGGCTGCGCCGTCATGAGCCGCCCTGCCCACTTGATGACCGAGGGCATGCGGGTATTCATCGTATCCGTGCTCGACGATATAGTCTCTTGCTACGCCGTCTATCTCGCGTCCTTCCTTTCCCGGTTTGATTGCTGCTGCCGCTGCTTGAATCGAGCCGAGCAGAACTTCGAATCCTTTTTTCACGGAGCCTGGCGGTTCTTTTTCGTCCTTTTTTAAGAAGTACCAGGTTCTCTGCATATCGGAGACGTAGTCATCCTTTTTTACGCCGAAATCTATGTTAAGGATGTGTCCCCGTTCTATTTTTCTGTCTGTCGGTCCGAAATGTGCGCCGGCGGTATCCGGACCGGTGAAAACAGAAGGGCAGGTGGCTTTATCCCACGAGGTCTCTAAACCGAGTTTAGATACTTTATTTAAGATAAACTCTGCTACGTCTTTTTCCGTCATGCCGGCTTCCATATAATCGGTTACTTCCGCGTAGATGTCGTTTGTTATTTTTGCAGCTATTTTAAGTCTCTTCAGCTCCTTATCGGTTTTTCTGCCTCTGAGGGCGGATAATACATGCTCGGAGCTCACGAATTTATCTGCGTAAGGTGTGTCTTTGAAATAATTCTTGAGTATTAGATACATACCGTGGGTTAACCCGTCCGCCATTTCGTTATCCTTCGAGTAATTGATGGCTATGGTATCAGGATTTTTGGATTCAATATAACCTGTGAGATCTTCTGCGATGCCGCTTTTATATGAGATGACTTTATCGAAGATACCGGTCTCTTCCACGGCGGCGCTGTCGAGATTGCCTACAATCGCGGTTTTTTCGCCGCTGCGGGAAATTATGATCGCCGATTGCCATGTCAGTGACGCCGGGCAGAGAAAATCGAGGCCTGGATCGTGGATGGTATGAGTTTCCCTAACGAAGGTCAGCCAGAGGTCGATATCGAATTCATTTAATATATCAACCGCCTGGGCGGTTTTCTCTTTGTACATAGCAGCTCCTTATCTGATTTCAGTCAGGGATAATATTATCATATAAGGTGCTGCTAATGTAGGTGATCTAAGATTTAATTTCTGTTTTTTTGCGCGTAGTGATCTATAATTTAGCCTTTACTTTTTTCCTATGTGTTGGAAGATATCCTTCTTTTCTTCTTCGTTCAGGCTTATCAGTTTTGGAATTAAAACTCTTCTTGTGTAGATTTTCTCCAGTTCTTCACCTATTTTCATTGAATAGAGTCTTTCTGCTGTTTCTAATGTCTCCGACAGGGAATACATGTTGAAATCTGTTGGATAAGATACGGAGAACTTATCCGAGAGGTTTTTACCTCCCCAGAGTCCTATCAGTCTTACTATCTGCGTTTCGAATTCATCGAGGTTTCGGGTGAGTCCGGTCAGGATTTCATGCATATCTTTATAGTCCCACCTGTACGCCTCACCGGATTTCTCCGATGCTGAATCGGTGTCGTACTTAAGATGCTTCAGTCTGAAGATATTTCGGACAATTTGCTTCTGTTCCTCGATTATCAATCTCGCCTGCTCAGGGTCCGGTGATATGAAATCGGCTGTTGCCCCGTAGGGCAGGGCGAGGGCGTTGTTTGTGCCGGAGAGGATCAGGTTTTGGATATCCTCACGGGAGCTGTTCTCCCCCAGTGATATCAGGAGTAGAGAGAAGGTTTGCTGCCTGAATATTTCTCTTTTTTCGCTGTCGAGGTTAAAGTAATCGATGAAGACAGCGGGGTCCGGGAGCAGCGACCTGCCGAGGAACCTGTTTCTCAGCGACCTTCTGCAGTAGAGTCTTACCAGGGGGACAGCTCCCAGGTTGTGATCCTCGGATTTGATCTCCTCGCCTTCCCGGTTATACAATATCCAGCTTTTCCTGTTGAAGTAACGGTATTGAGTGCTCTGTCCGTCATTGCCGGATTTTTCGTCTTTCAGGAATGATGGTTTAAACGT
>Ga0180433_10009110_pt1 | contig 12212 bp, 7 predicted proteins | sample SS_ome_8_FD_132980 | JGI IMG/M metagenome (GOLD analysis project Ga0180433, IMG submission 132980) | Hypersaline lake sediment archaeal communities from the Salton Sea, California, USA - SS_1_D_1 metaG | ecosystem: Environmental > Aquatic > Non-marine Saline and Alkaline > Hypersaline > Sediment... | reverse complement strand
ATTAGGGACAGAATTCTTGCAAAGAAGTTTTCAGAAGAAATAAAAACCAAACCGGGAAATACGCTCTATATAACAGATACCAGAGCTGATATAAATATTTCAGTCAGTAATACTGATAAAATTGTCATAAAAGCAGAACTGACCGTTAAAAACGGCAGTAAAAAAATGCTGGAAGAATATCTCAAACAATGCGATCTGATTCTGGAACCGTACAGAGATGGTTTCAGGACCAGAATGGATTTACCTGAATTTAATAAAAAAAGGGATAAATCACTGTTTAAATTTTTGGGTGATATATTCAGCGAAGACAGGATCTCAACTCATTATTCCATGGATATAGTAATTCCTGAAAAACAGTCAGTAGAAATTGACAATAAGTATGGCGATATATTTCTTGAAAAAATATCCGGAGATATGTCTGTTAATAATTCCTCTGGTACAGTTGAACTGGAAAACTGCACAGGGAAACTGGAGATAAAAAACAGTTATGATGAGATTAAGGTGGTTTCTTTTAATGGTCCTGTAAAGCTCAGGAATACAAGTGGAGCAGTTACTGTCCGGGATATCAATGGTAATACGAACATTACAAACAGTTATAAAGATGTTTATTTTAAATATATTAAAGGAGATGTAGATATCAATTCCGGCAGTGGAGATATTTATGGTTTTGGTATAAGTGGTGACTGCAGAGTCAAGGCTTCCTATAAAACAGTGGATGTAAAAAAGGTAGATGGCTGTCTGGAAATTGATGGTCAAAGCTGTGAGGTCAGGGCATCCCGGATAAAGAAGGATCTGGTCATTACTTCTTCTTATAAACCTGTTGATGTTGACAGTGTGGGAGGAGATCTGACGATCAGAGGGAGTTCAAGTCCTTTGCGGATTCAGGATGTTTCAGGTAATGCCAGTTTACGAACTTCATATAAAGATATTTACATTGAAAGTATAAAAGGTTCGGTTACCATTGACGGAGGTTCCTGTCCGATTACTGCTTTTAAGGTAGGAGGTGATTTAAATATTACTTCTTCATATAAACCAGTTCATATTGCAGATGTTGGAGGTGAGCTTACAATAGATGGCTCTTCCAGTGAAGTAAAAGTCTCTGGTATTAGAGAAGCCGTTGACATAAAGACATCTTATAAACCTGTTCAGGTTAAGGATGTTAATAGCGATGTAAGAGTAGTTGCTAATTCTTCCGGAGTACATTGCGACAACATTCAGGGAGATATATATATCGATAATTCTTATAAATATGTAGTTCTAGAAAATACATACGGATCGATTGAAATATACGGAAGCAGCAGCCCGGTAGAGATAACAGATATTAAAAAATTATCTGCTCAGGATAAAATTTTTATAGAAACGACCTATAAAGATGTTACTATATCACTTCCGGATGATTTTGATTTTGCAGTTCAGGCCAAAACATCCTATGGTGATATTCGTTCAGATTTTCCGGTATATCTCAATGGTGATCAAAAGAGTATCAGTTTCAAAGTAGAGGAAGGAACAATTCCTGTTTATATCGAAACTTCCGGGAATATTACTATAAACCAGGAGTGATCTCATATTCCGCGATGTTTAGTTTATTGCTGTGGAATGGTGGAATAATGGAATGCTGGGATAATGATTAATGGTTAATAATTTTAGAATTAAAAAAGAATCAGAAATCGAAAATCGTTAATCGTTAGTCTTCAATCAATAGTACAAATCTTTTTTGATTTACGAACAAGGATTAACGATTGATGATTTGAAAAGTTTAGGGCATGTAATATCTGGGCGTCCTGAATATCAACATTCATGAACTCTCACAAAACCTTCTTCACATACACCTCTGAATTGAGATGATCAATATCAACTTCGAAATCAAGCTGCCGGAAAATGTCTACCATGCGGTGATTAGTGGTGCTGGTCTGCGCTACCACCTCTTTGATACCCCAGTCTCTGGATATATCCAGACAGTAATCAGTGAGTATTTTCCCCAGTCCCTGATTCTGCCAGGGATCAGCAATAAGCACGGCATATTCTGCTGTGTGTACATCCGGATCAGCAACCAATCTTCCCACTCCAATCAACCGTCGTTTATCATTATCCTTCAGCTCAGCAACAATAGCAATTTCCCGGTCATAATCAATATAACAGTAACGAATTGCCTCTTTATGATACTTCCAGCCGGTGTAAAGTGACTGAAAGCGGGCATATATAGATTCTTTGGAACAGGAAGCAAGCATTTCCATCCAGATGGGCTCATCTTCCGGTTTAATAGGTCTCAGAGTAATCGGTGTTTTGTCTCTTAATTCAGCTTTTTTAACATACTCTTCCGGATAGGGGCGAAGGATCAGATGGCTGAACGGTTTTTGGGAAGAGGAAAGGGTTTTCCTGTCAATTACAATCCGGGCATCCAGTGCAACAGCATCTTTTTCAAAAACAAGCAGGGGATTGATATCAAGTTCTTTAATTTCAGGATAGTCTGCTGCCAGGTAAGAAAGACGGATTAGTATTTCAACCAGGCGGTCAATATTCACAGCCGGGCGTCCTCGGAAGCCGTTTAAAAGAGGCCAGATCTTCAGTGATTCCAGCATACGTCTGGCCAGACGTTCGTTCAAAGGCGGAAATCCCAGACTGCGGTCTTTAAACAGTTCAGCTTCAATTCCTCCCATACCCGCCATCATCACCGTTCCGAAGATATTATCCTTTTTTATACCCAGGATCAGCTCTACTGCATCTTTTTCCTGGATCATAGATTGTACTGTCACTCCTTTGATTTTTGCTTCAGGATATAATGTACAGGCTTTCTGGGTCATATCTTTATATGCATGTCTGACCATATCTTTGTCTTTCAGGTTAAGAGCAACACCGCCTGCATCGGTTTTATGGGTTATATCCGGAGAATCTATCTTTAACACTACCGGAAATCCTGTACTTTCTGCTTTTTGTACAGCTTCTTTTTCTTTTGATGCCTGAACCGGCATGGTAACCGGGATACCATATGACTGGATGAGATGTTTAGACTGTTTTTCAGAGAGAATTTCAGTTTTATCTGGAATAAGATTAAGAAATTCGTTTCTCACTTGTTCCCGGTCCAGTTTGAATTCCACTGGTATATCCTTGGGAGTTTCATAGAGGATTTCCAGATTCCTGGAATATTCAACCAGGATCATAAAAGCCCGTACAGCTTTGTCAGGGGTATCATAGACCGGAATACCAGCATCATTCAGTATTTGGCAGCTCTGTTTCATACTCTTGCCTCCCATCCAGGAAGTCAGAATTGGTTTTCTGGATTTTTCAGCACATTTTATTACTTCCCGTGCTGTTCCGGAAGGATTGGTCATCGCCTGAGGAGTAATGATCATAAGTACTGCATCAACTCCGGAATCCTGCAGAACAATATCAGTCACCTTGGAAATTCGTTTTGGCCGGGCATCTCCCAGTACATCTACCGGATTTCCATGTGACCAGGCAGGTGGCAGCTTAAGATTTAATTCTTCCATGGTTTCCTCGGAAAGTTCAGCCAGTACACCATTGTTGGCAATAAGTGCATCTGTAGCAATAACTCCCGGTCCACCTGCATTGGTTATAATGCAGAGCCGGGGACCGTGAGGAATTTTTTTACGGCCCATCATTTCTGTATAGTCAAAAATTTCACCAATTTCATCAATACGGGAAACTCCCATGCGCTGAAATGCCGCATTATAGATGCCGTCTTCTGTAGCCATAGCGCCTGTATGAGAGGCTGCCACTTCTGCTGATTCTTCGAATTTACCGGATTTGTATACAATGATTGGTTTAGAACGGGCATATGCCCTGGCAGCAGTCATAAAAGAACGCACTCTGGTGATGGATTCTATATACAGAATAATGGAATGAGTATTTTCATCTTCACCAAAATAATCTATCAGATCTCCAAAGTCAACATCAAGTGCATTGCCGATGGATACGAAATAAGAGAAACCGATATTTTTATCCAGTGCCCAGTCCAGAACTGAGGCACACAGGGCACCTGATTGGGAGATAAAGGCAATATTTCCTTTCCGGGGAAGTCCGGTTGCAAAACTTGCATTCAGTTTAAGACCAGGGATTATGATACCCAGACAATTAGGCCCGATTATACGCATGTGGGGAAAATTCTTTAGCTCAGTAGTAATTTTTTCTTCCAGTTTCTTTCCTTCTTCACCAATTTCCTTAAAACCTGCAGAGATGATGATGACTCCGTTGATATTATTCTTTCCACATTCCCTAACCAGTTTTGGAACCTGTTCTGCTGGTGTACATATTATTCCCAGATCTGCCTGTTTTGGAATGTCTTTCAGGTGATCATAGCAGGGGATACCCTGTACTGCTTCAAAATCAGGATTAACCGGATATACGACTCCCTGAAAACCGCCGGTTATCAGATTCCTCAGTATTTTCCCTCCCACACTTTTGGGATTGCTGGTAACCCCTATAAGGGCAATTCGTGTTGGTTTGAAAATTTTATCCAGTTTATGAATGTCCATACTGTTTCTCCGTTTTAAATGACATAAGAAATTATCAATATACCCAGAGAAAAGCAAGTTTTTTAATATAATATTATTTTAACAGGATTGACAGGATGGATTAAGAAGGTATACGGTATATGGTATGAGGTATAGGGGTGTTGGTGTCGACCTGAAAAAAATTTACAGTTTACCAAACCAGTCTCTCAGTATTGTCATTCTTTTATATTATTTTGCACCGCAGGGGCTCATGCCCCTGCGGATACTTGAACCGATTAACGATTTTAAGACACCCCTCTTCCTCGGCTTACGCCGAGGGTCTCTCCTCAAGAGGAGAGAAAGTGTTACGTATGTCAATAGTTGTAAAAGAATGTGCCAAGCTTAAAAGAGAAAATGTTACTCAATGCAAGTCCTCCCCCGAATCAGGTTCGGGGCAAGCTCTTGAAAGTCTAACCTGAGGAACAAAATGTCGAAGGAGAGGACTATAGATGGAATAAATATAAATATGCCTGATACTTTATATAGTGTCGGGCATATTAGTTTATATATGTTTAGGAAATTGTATTAAAATGTGTTTGTTTTTCCGAAGTGCCGGGTACATGTATTTTTAGTTATGCTTTACGATAAGATTTTATTTTTCTTGACATTACAATATAAATAAATTATATTTAAATAAATTCTAGGTAAAAAGTAAATTTTTATTTAAGTTATAATCATGACTGATAAATATAAAATTTTGAATGAATTAAAAAAGCATTTAAAAAGAAATTTTGGTAATTCAATAAAAGATGTTATTTTGTTTGGTTCGCAATCTCGTGGTGATTCTGATGGAAATTCTGATTATGATGTCTTAATTATATTAGAAAGAGATTATTCAGGCAGGGATGAGAATAAAATTCTTGACTTATGTTATGATATTGATTTAAAATACAATATACTTTTAGATGTTCATTTGTTATCAAGGAATAAGATGACCACTATCCGAGGGAAACAGCCTATTTTTATTAACGCTTTAAAATCCGGGATATATGCATGATTATGGAAACTCAAGATAAAAATACCATGATCAGATATAGAATAGGACAAGCAGAAGAAACAATAAAGGATGTTCGGGGAAATGCAGGATTTTATTACCAGGATCAAACAGTATTTAAAAATTGATTAAAAAATACTTGTTCCGCAGGGGCTCATGCCGCTGCGGATAATAATGTCCTCCCTTGAGGGAGGATAACAGGTGGGTCTCTTCAAATCTTCTTTTATCGCTAAATAAATGAAAATTATACAATATCTATAATCACTATATAATTTATTAAATAAATAATAAAATATATTTCTTTCTTGATATTTTCAAATTAAATTATTATGATAAAATGGATATATCAATTTTCAAAGTTCTATAAAAATTATTATTAATAAACTAATTATAAATACTATAAATTACTAGAGGTAAAAGATATGAAAGAAATTTCAAAACCTAAAACTAGGGAAATTATTGATGATTTTGCAAAAGATATTCAAGAAAGAATTGTAAGAGATGCAACACCATCAAAGGAAGTAATATTTTTTAGAGAAGAACATCGTACAAATACGGAGAGAGAAGTTGTAAGGATACCTATTGATTATTTAAGATATAGGAAAGATAATGGACGGATATCTTCGGATGTTTTAAGTTATGAAAGGGATAAAGGCCCTTTGCTAGAACGTAGTAAAGAAGCGCAGACTATTTTAGGTGAATTTCTTGCAAAAAAAGATCCAGAAAAAACTAATGAATTAATTAATTCAATTAAACATTCTGGCCAAAGAGAACCAGCTATAATAACCGCAGATGGATTTTTAATCAATGGCAATAGAAGAAAAGTTGCTTTAGAGAAATTATTTGATACCACAAGAGATGAACGATATAAATGGATGAAGGTTGTTATACTTCCTGGTAAAAATGATCCGGGTACGGGTGGCCCTCCTACATTAAAAGAAATTGAACAAATTGAAAATAGGTATCAATTACAAAGCGAAGGGAAATCTGAATATTCTCGTTTTGATAAAGCATTATCAATTAGAAATAAAATTAATAAAGGTATGTCTCTTGAGGAACAGTTAATTGATGATCCAAATTTTGCTAATTTATCTAAAAAAGAATTAAAGAAAAAGGTAAAATATTATAAAAAACACTTTTTAGAACCATTAGAAAGTATTGATAATTATCTCGATGCATTAGATAGGCAAGGCTTATATTCAACAATTTCTATGGGAATAACAGATCGTGAGGGTCGTTGGGAAGCTTTTCATGATTATAATAACCGATTAAAGTGTAAATTAAATGATGAAGTAAAAAGAATGAAAATGAACATTCGAGAAGATGAAATCGGCGATGTTGAAGAAATAGCTTTTAAAATAATTAGAAGAAGAGATTTTCCAAGTTTATCTAAAGTACATATGATAATGAGAGATTTGCCACGTATGTTAGAGAATAAACATGCAAAAAAAGAACTCTTCAAGCTGCTCGATATTGATTTTAATTTACCTCGAGAAGAATGTTTTGATGAAAATGGTAATGAGTATGATCCAAGGACAAAAGATAAAATTTGGGGTACAAAACATGCAAGTGAATTAATACATCATGTTAAAAAAGCAAAGAAAATATTGGATTATGAAAAAGAAAGAGAAAAACCTCTTGATTTACTAGAAGCTGCATTAAATAAATTACAACATGAAAATATGGAACCATCTTCTATTAATCTTAGTGATTTAGACAAAGCTATGGAATTAGCAAGATCAGTTAAAAATGTAGCAAGTGATCTTGAAACGGAATTCTATCATCATAAAAAAAATTTAAAAAAATTAACCGAAAAGCATTAATAAACTATGCAAATTAATTATAAAGATGAATCGATAATTATTAATGATTTGAAACAACTTAAGACTCGCCATTTATCACAATTAAATATCTGGGGTTTTAAAAGAATAAATTCTCATAAATTAGTATTATCTAAAAATATTTATTCAATAATTCCAAAAGTAATAGATTATTTTGATAAATATGATATTAAATATAGTGTTACATCCTCTTTTCAAAATATTTTAAATAATATAAATCAAAATAAGCTAAAGTTTAATCAAATAATTACATTAGGGCAAAACTTCAAAAATGGTATTTTAGATAATGATATTATAAATAATCATATAAATTTTTTAAAATATCAAATTAAAAGAAAATTGAAAAATCATCAATTAAAAGCTTCGTGTCATTTATATTTAGTAAAAAATGGTGCAAATTTTTCAGTACCTGGTAGTGGAAAAACAACAGTAGTATTATCTGTTTTTGAAAGACTAAGAATACAAAAAAAAGTTAATGCTTTGTTTGTGATAGGACCACCTGCTTGTTTTGCGCCTTGGCGTAATGAATATTATGAAGTTTTTGGTGAAAAACCAAATTATGTTATCTTAGCGGGGGGTAATATAATACAAAGGAAATCTGTTTATTATACTTCGAATTCAGTTGCGGATTTATATCTTACTACATTCCAAACATTATTAAATGATCAAGATGAAGTAATACAATTCTTCATTAATAGAAATGTTAATATTTATTGTGTGATAGATGAGGCGCATTACATAAAAAAACTTAATGGTAATTGGGCTAATGCTGTATTAAAAATTGCAAAATATTCTAAATATCGATGTATTCTTACAGGAACTCCAATCCCTAAAAGCTATTCTGATTTATATAATTTATTTGATTTTTTATGGCCTGATAATAAACCAATACCTAATGAAGATAGAGCATCTTTAACTATTATCGAAGAAAACAAATTGTTTAATAAAGCTAGTAAAATTCTAGAACCACGAATTGGTGCTTTGTTTTATCGTGTTCGTAAATCAGAACTTGCTTTAAAACCACAAATATTTCATAAACCAAATTTAATTAACATGAACAAATATGAAAGAATAATTTATACTGCAATACAAAATAAAATAAGAGATTATGCAAAAAAAGATTATCTACAGAATATCGAATTTGTTAGAAAATTAAGAAGAGGTAGAATGATACGTATAAGACAATGTTTGTCTTATACAAAACTATTATTTACAGCTATTGATGATTATGATGAAGAATTGATATCTGATAATAATTTAAAAAAAATAATATATAACTATGATAATTTAGAAAAACCTTATAAATTAAAAAAATTATGTGATCTCGTAACAAATCTACAAAGACAAAACCAAAAAGTTGTAATTTGGGCCAATTTTATTGGCACAATAAAATTAATTGAAAAAACTTTAAATAATTATGGTTATTATTGTAAAAAAATAATAGGAGCTACTCCAATTGAGAGGACTTCCTTAAAAGATGAAGAAACTAGAGAAAAAATACGTGATGAGTTTATCTCTTTTGATAGTGGTTTAAATATTTTAATTGCAAATCCTGCTGCGTGTGCTGAATCAATATCATTGCATAAAACATGCTATAATGCAATTTATTATGATTTATCTTATAATTGTGCTCAATATCTTCAATCATTAGATCGGATTCATCGTGTTGGTGGTTCAGAAAAGAATGAAGCAAATTATCATTTTTTACAATATAAAGATACAATAGATCCTGATATTTTAAATAATTTAAATTTAAAAGCCCAAAAAATGTATAACATCATTGATGATGATTATAATATTTATTCATTAGATATGTTTAATGATAATGATGAATTAGAAGCTTATAAAAAACTATTCTTAAAATAATGAAAAATGTATTTAATAAATTAGAATTTAATCAAATTAGACATTTTTTTGAGATATTACAATCTTCAAAAGATTTAAATTACGAGTATATAAAATATCGCTATAACAATGTTGCTACTAACTTTAAAAATGTTTTTAAATTTTTCAAATCTTTAAAATTGATTGAATCTAAAGATAAACAACTAATTTCAAATATAAAAATTAAAAAAGAAATAATCAATTATGATGATTTTCTTAAAAAATATATACTCGAATCAATATTTACTAAGACAAATCCAATAAGGGAATATGTATTGGAATATCTCAATAATTTTAAACTAGAAAATGATATATATAAATACAAACCTAAAACTTCTGATAGGTTAAGAAACAGTAATTTAAGAAATTTATTGATAGAATTAGATTTAATAGGATACAATTCGTTGGAAAATTCTTATTTTATTTTAGAAAAATATTTAATTCTATTTTTAAAAATAAAAGAAAAAAATAAGATAAGTCAAAAAAATTTAGATTATATCATTAATAGAAAATATAAATTAGGTCTTCTTGCAGAATATAGAATTATTGAATATGAAAAAAATCGTTTAGCGTATGCAAAACAATTGCTGAATGAAATTCAACATGTTGCATTAACTAATGTTAATGCTGGTTATGATATTTTAAGTTGGGATTATTTAAAAAACAGCAGTTTTTCTCTTCCTAGATATATTGAAGTTAAGGCAGTAACTGATACAAATTATAGTTTTTATTGGACCAATAACGAATATGAAGTAGCAAAAAAAGAAAAGGATCGGTATTTTTTATATTTATTACCTGTTATTAATAATAATTTTTTTAATATTAATGATTTAAAAATAATTCAAAATCCAATTTTTCTTATTTCAAATAAAAATAAAAATTGGAATAAAAAGGTGGAGAAATATCATATTTGGAAAAAAATATAAACTTCAAAAAAGATAAAATATATCAAGGGAATTGTCAAAAAATATTAATGGATAATCTCAAATTTCCTGATCAATCTGTTGACTTAATTTTTACTTCACCACCATATGCTGATAAACGTAAAGGTTTTTATAAAAGTATTCACCCTGATCATTATGTAGAATGGTTTCTACCAATCAGTAAACAATTATATCGTGTTTTAAAAAAAAATGGATCGTTTATTTTAAACATCAAAGAACATCCGCGAAATGGTGAAAGAGATACTTATGTACTAGAGTTAATACTTGCATTAAAAAAACAAGGATGGCTTTGGATAGAAGAATATTGTTGGTATAAGAAAAATTCGTATCCAGGTAAATGGCCTAATCGATTTCGTGATTCCTGGGAACGATGTCTTCATTTCACTAAACAAAAAAAATTTAAAATGTTCCAAGATGCTGTTAAAGTACCGATAGGAGATTGGGCAAAAAAAAGATTTAAATCAATGTCTGAAAAAGATTTTAGACGTTATATTTCAAGCACCAATTCAAAATTTGGGCGAAATGTATCGAATTGGCTTGATAGAAAAAAAGTATTTCCTCATAATGTTATTGTCTTTGAGGAGGAACATTATGTTTCAAATGTGGTTGAATTTGCTACAGAATGTAATAATAGAAATCATAGTGCAGCGTTTCCCTTGGAGTTACCGACTTGGTTTTTAAAATTGTTTACACAAAAAGGAGATTTAGTATTAGACCCTTTTCTTGGTTCAGGAACTACTGCTTATGTTAGTTTAGTTATGGATAGAAGATATTTAGGTATTGAATTAAGTCAGGAATTTGTTAAAAATGCTGAAGAACAAATAAAAGAGTTAAAGTCAGAATGATTTTAGTAATTTTTTATGTACACAGTTCATATAGTGTACCAATATTTTATTCGTTCTAATGTTTTGTCACGGATGCAGAGAAAAACGCAACTCTTCAAAATGATATTTTCTAAGATATAATCCTAGAATGACTTAAAAAATTCAAAAAATACAATACCTCCCCTCCGCTCAGATTCTGTGAAGGAGAGGTAATATCACTACAAACGTAAACTTAACCATCCTACAACCCCAACTCCTCAATAATAAAATCAGACCCTGAAAATTTTTCAGTCACAAAAAGTACATAACGAACATCCACACTGATAGTTCGTTGCAGTTCGGGGATGATGTAGTAGTCGCCGATCACGCTTTCGTAGGTCATGTCAAAAATAATACCGACCTGTTCGCCTTTGGCATTCAGAGTAGGGGAGCCGGAGTTTCCGCCGGTGACATTGGTGGTGTTGAGAAAACAAGCGGGGACATCATTCAGGTTCTTATCTTCATACTGTCCATAGTCTTTATTCTCATATAAGGTTTTGATTTTTTTCGGTACATGAAACGGTTCCTTACCCGTATCTTTTTCTATAACACCGGACAGACTGGTCAGGGGTGTATAGTACACAGCATCCCGGGGAGAGTACCCCTTAACCGTACCGCTGGTAAATCTGATGGTACCATTGGCATCAGGTGCCATTTTACCGTCATTTTTCTCCAGAAGCGCCTGCAGGAATATCTTTTTCAGTTCCTGATGTTCTTCACTCATAGCCTTGCCTTTTTCGCGCATGTCACTAATTTCTTTTTCCAGCTGCATGGCGAGAACAAGAAAGGGATCCTTTGTTTCTTTCAGCTGTTCAGGAGTGTAATCGATCATCTTCAGCCGCTGTTCCGGATCAGCCAGACTGGTATTTTCATACAGATTATCCGCATAATAATCGATAGCCTGTTCTGACTGCTTTTTTATAAGGTCTTTCAATGCTACAGGAATCAGTTCCGGAGAAAGATCCAGGAACTCTTTCAGTCTGTATTTGAAAAGCGCTCTGTCCACATCCAGATCATAGCCCCGTTCTGCCAGGGTAATATACTGTTTCAGTCGGTCCAGGTTTCTTTCCTGATAAAATGATTCCCGTTCCATATCAGGTTTTTGTCTTTCATCTACTGTACGGACAATCATGTGAGCCTGCGACAGTATGGTAGATCCGTAATAGCTGCTCATT
>Ga0180433_10009108_pt1 | contig 12214 bp, 10 predicted proteins | sample SS_ome_8_FD_132980 | JGI IMG/M metagenome (GOLD analysis project Ga0180433, IMG submission 132980) | Hypersaline lake sediment archaeal communities from the Salton Sea, California, USA - SS_1_D_1 metaG | ecosystem: Environmental > Aquatic > Non-marine Saline and Alkaline > Hypersaline >... | reverse complement strand
TCACATGTTCCATGGTCGGAATGGCATTGACCCAGTCCACCATGGCCTCAAGCCGCTCCGCGAACAACTCTGAGTGAAACCGCAGATAGCGCCTACGTCTTTCCTGTGCCTCTTCCGCGGTCGACAGGAGCCGAATGCTCAGTGTCGCCAGACCTCTGTCGCGCAGTACCTGCCCCACCAGAGAGTCTTGGCTGTGGTCTTGCCGCCCATCCGACATGGCCGTCAGCAGCACCATCCCTATGGGCACTTGGGGAACATGGCTTCCTATGAGAAAGCCCCTTTCCCTGCCAGCCCGCAACGCACCTCCAAACGTGGGGTCCCGTGTCGCTTCCATCGCCCTGAACTCCTCTCGCGACCTGTTCGTGCTAGCGGCCCTCCGCGCCTCGGGCTCCCGCGTCGACCCTCCTGCTGTTCTCCTCCCGCAGCATCTCCACCACATCCCCGTCCTCAACCTGTACAAACCACACATAGAACCTGCCCACTGCGTCGAACAAGGGGGGAACTCGCAAGCAGACCACCTCATCTGCCTCCCACGAGAGAAGCCGCAGCGCGTCTTCTGACCCGACCGGGACAGCAGCTGTAAGAGAGAGCGGTCTCTCCTGCCGCACCGCGATCAATGCCGCCCGAATGGTGGCCCCAGTGGCCACGCCGTCGTCTGTAACGATGACTTCTCTGCCCTGTAACGGCATCTTTGGCAAGGCCTTGCGAAAAATTTCGACGCGGTGTGTTATTGCTGAGCGTTGCCGCTCCTTTTCTTCCTCCAGGTAGGCGCTGTCTATCCCCAATCGGCCAATGAGATCATTGTCTACAAGCACGCTGCCATCCTCGGCAACGGCACCTATGGCTAGTTCGCGATGACCCGGCGCGCCCAGCTTGTGCGCCAGCACGACGTCAAGGTCGCCATCGAGCCGGTGCGCCATCTCCTGCGCCACGACGACACCACCCCGCGGCACGCCCAACACCAACGGATGCCTTCCGTACAGGTGGTCCAACCCGTCGCTAAGAAGCCTGCCCGCCTGTCGGCGATCCTGGAATGGTTCGCTACTCCTGGAGATGATTCGCAGGTTCGTCATCATAGCACTCTCCATACTTGCCGTCATCGTGATGCAGATACTTTTCTGGTTCAAACGTAGCACTCTTGCTGACCGTAGCCAGGGACGCCAGAGTTCCGCTAACCTCTTCGGCCTCGTCACACGAGCCTGTCGCGATCCAAGGTTATATCAGCTTCCCTTTCCGACGTCCCCAACTACTGCAGATAGACCGTGATATCTCCTCCGCCTTCCTCGACACACCCCCACTCCGTACTTGAAGCATACGTCCTTCTGAGAGCCCGCAGAATACGTATCGCTGCGTATTTGGCTCTGAGGGACTCCACTAGCTTTCCGCCTATCTGGATGGCGGCAACCGTGTCGTCCCGATAGGTACGCCGGCCAAGCTACGCCAGACCGCCGCACTTCCTGTGCCTTCCTGGCGGACTGCGTACTGTCCCAAAGACAGGGCGTAATCGGACGGTACGCGGCGGCAACCAAGGATGCGGAAGGCGAATGAGAGACCGAATGAACTGCCCCGCCTCAAGTGCGCTGAAGCCGCGACGCCGGCATGTCCCAGTGAACTGATTGTTGACCTTCGGTTGTCAAGTAGCCGTGGGTTGTCTGTATTCGCGCACCACTGCGATGCTCCTACCATCGCCGCTCTTCCTCTTTCTCCCACTCCTGGTCTGTCAATAGCTGCCAGAAGTCCTCCTCGGATAGCCCTATTACCTCGGGAAAGAGCTGCTCGAGGAACTCGCGCTGTACAACGCGGGCAGCCGCTGTGGGGGGTTCGCCCAGGTCCTGCACTCCCTGCTCCGAAAGCCAGCGCCGCAGCTCTTCCTCCGAGTTGGCGACCGGTGAGAAAGCCACGTTGTCCATCTCGCCCTGCAAACGCTCATACCAGCGGAACGCCCCACGTACAAAGCATCTCCCTTCTACGGGATCATCGGGGTTGGTGCTGAGTACCGGGGGAAGCTGCCCGTGTGATAGCTCCTGCTCCACGTTTCACCTCCTTTGCCCGGTGGGGCCCATGGCACCGAGTATTCTGGGAGCCAAGTGCTACCCTGTTGGTTCTCTGTCGTCGCGTGGCCCGCGGTCGCATAGGCACCCTGTACCCCAGACCTCCACGTGCACAAGTCCCGCCGCACTCTGCGTCAACTGTCCAGGCGTAACTAGGGCAGTACCGCTCAATCGCGCTCACGCCGCAGGACCTTGTGTAGCTCCACCACAACGATGACCGTGACCGCCACCAGAACAACTTTGAGCCATGTGTCGGGGCCCAGAGGCTCGATTCGAAGTAGATACTGCGTGGCGCCCCAGTAGAGCGCTGCCACGTGGACCCCTGCCGAGACTACGGTGCCCACCAGCAGGAACCTATTGGACAGCGGGTTCTTGCGGAATACCGAACGGTATACCGACCGGCTGTTGAACACGTGGAACATCTGAAATATCACTAGGGTAGTAAGGGCAGCGGTTCTAGCGTAGCCCAGGCCAGCCCCCGTGTTTCGCTCCCAGACGAAGATGCCCAGCGTGCCGGCGGCCATGAGCAGCCCCACAAGCACCGACCTCTCGATAAGGAGTCTGGATAGGATGCCCTCCCTTGGGTCTCTCGGCGGCCTGCGGTACTGTTCCTGCTCGCCGGGCTCGAAGGCAAGCGTCACGTCCACGATGCCGTTGGTCACCACGTTGAGCCACAGAATCTGAGCGGGGAGCAGAGGGAGAGGTAGTCGCAGAGCCAGGCTCCCCAGGATGACGAATACCTCGCCAATGCCTGAGGATATGAGGAAGAAGGTAGCCTTACGTATGTTGGAGAAGGAGGTGCGGCCCTCTTCGACTGCCTCGTAGATGGTAGCGAAGTTGTCATCAGTGAGCACCATTTCGCTGGCCTCGCGTGCAACGTCGGTCCCAGACTGGCCCATGGCTGCGCCTATATGTGCCGACTTGAGGGCAGGGGCGTCGTTGACTCCGTCGCCAGTCACAGCGACTATCTGCCCCTGCTTGCGAAGGGTGTTGACCAGCCGCAGCTTCTGGGATGGACTCACCCTTGCATAGACGGAGACCCGCTCCGCCGTCTCAGCCAGTTCCTCGGGCGACATCTTCTCCAGTTGCATACCGGTGCGCACTTCAGCGTCCTTCTCGGCAATGCCCACCTGCTTGGCGATGGCCCTTGCGGTGACCGGATTATCCCCCGTTACCATAGCCACTCGTATCCCTGCACGGTGACACGCCGCTACCGCCTCGACAGCTTCCTGACGGGGTGGGTCCATCATGCCCTGCAACCCAAGCAACACCAGCCCGCGGGGATCGGCGCCTTCCCGCACTTCTTCAGTCAGGTCCTTGCCCTCACCCATCGCCATGGCCAGCACGCGAAGCCCCTGTCCCGCCATGTCCTCGGCTTCGGTCAGGATTGCCTGGCGGTCAAGCTCTTGGCCGCCCTCTGCCGTCAGCCACGAGTCGCACATTTCCACGATGCGCTCGGGGGCCCCCTTCACCATGACCACCGGTTCGCCGTTACGGCGATGCACCGTGGCCGAGAACCGCCGCCGTGGGTCGAAGGGCACCTCGTCAACTAAGGGGTACTGCTGCAGCAGGCTTTCCCTTTTCAGACCAGCCTTCATTCCACTGACCAGCAGGGCTACCTCCGTGGGATCGCCGCTTGCCTGGAGTTCTCCATCCTCTCGCGAAACAAACGCCGCATTCGCCAGCACACCCCCAAGGAGCGTCAAGTATAGGGGTGTATCCTCCTGCACTTCGACCGTTTCCCCGTTCGACGTGATGGCGCCTGCCGCATCCCCAGCCGCGCCCTCCACTTGGAAACGGGAACCCGCAGTCCACACTGACTGGACGGTCATTTCGTTGCGGGTGAGCGTGCCCGTCTTGTCTGAGAGGATGATGGTGCAGCTCCCTAAGGTTTCCACCGCCGGCAGGCGGCGCACGATAGCCCGTCTCTTCGCCATCCTCTGCAGGGTCACCGCAAGCGCGATGGACATGACCACAGGCAGGCCCTCGGGGACCGCTGACACTGCCAGGCTGACTGCGGTGAGAAACATGTCGCGCAGGGGCTCACCGAAGGCTACACCTACTGCGAAGGCGACGGCGCTAACGCCTACTACTGCGACAGCGATCAACCGCGCGAAACGCTTCATCCGCGTCTGGAGCGGAGATTCGGCACGGCTGGTTGTCTGTATTTCCTCAGCTATCGAGCCGACCTCGGTAAGGCGACCGGTGGCTACCACCAGACCGATACCCCGACCCGAGGTGACCGCTGTGCTCATGTATGCCATGTTTTCCCGGTCTGCCAACTCGATATCCTGCTCCAGAGGTTCGGACCACTTGGCGGATGGGACCGACTCTCCGGTGAGAACGGACTCGTCGACCTGCAGCCGAGCCGATTCCAGCACCCTCAGATCGGCGGGCACTACTCGCCCCTCTTCAATCTGGACGACATCGCCGGGGACGAGGTCGGCGCTGTCAATCTCCTGCTCTCCCCCCCCACGAAGAACGGTGGCTTTGGGCGTAACAAGGTTGAGCAGGGCCTGCATGGCATTCTCTGCGCGGTACTCCTGGAAGAAGCCGATGACCGTGTTAAGCACGACGACAACAGCGATGACGATGGAGTCGGCCCAGTTGCCTATTGCCAGGGTGACTGCCAGCGCCGCCAGCAGAATGTAGATAAGGGGACTGGCCACCTGATGCAGGAGGATGGCCCAAGGATTGACCTCCCGACCGCGCTGGATCTTGTTGCGGCCGTACTGCTGAAGGCGCCGCTGCGCTTCCTCCTCTGAAAGACCATCACGGGTGGAGCCAAGCTTCGCAAGCGCCTCCTCCGGCTTCAGCGTATGCCAGGGCGCCTCGGGATGATTGCCTGACCGCTTCTCTGACATTGACTTAGCACAACGATACCTGATGAGCATCAACTGGCGGGCTCGCCACGACGATGATAAGCTGGCAAAGGCGTTATTACTATACGTAAATGTACGTAGGTAGGAGGGTGCGGGCCACGCGGTCTTCCTGCACTGGTCGCGCCGTGGAGTACGGCTTAAAACACCGCTACAGAGTCGCGTTGCACCACGCGCTGCGCGTCCCCAGAAGTGCGTCCAGCTACGTATTGCGACGGGGTGCAAGATGGGTGTAGCCTTCAGTGTGACAGCCGCGCCATAATGGATTTGCGTCCACCGTCACATCTTACGCTTCGGAGGGCATGCTATGGCTTACTTCGGCACCATGCGATATGGGAAAAGCAGTATGAAGCCAACCACGGACTTCATCCACCTCCCGACCAACCCCACTCGCTGAAATGGCGCCGAACTGAACACTACGACGGTTCCGTGCTTGGAGCCAAACAGAGTGGCGGCCCAAGGTGCAGCAAATGCATGCCATTGCGCACTTGACGCACGTGCGGCTCAGAAAGAGAATGCTTCTTGTTCAGTGCACGTGATTTGCTTCAGGCCAATCGCAGATGATCGACGTGTTGTGGTAGCTTCACCACAAGAGTCCACGACTCTCAGGCAAGGGGGGCCCTGACCAACAGTCAGGTAACCCTGCAGGCTTCACTGCTCCCGCCGAGGTTGCCTGCCTCTCCGCTTCGCGCCAGTGGAATGGGACTTGAGGTCGAGGCTGTCCGCCGGCGAGCACCTCTCGTGGATCTCGGCCATGTCGACGCCACTCATGTTGACGTATCGCTTGGTGCTGGCCGCCGACGCGTGCCCCAGCAGACCCTGCAGCGTCTGTGATGGTCCACCTGACTTGAGATACATGACCGACATCGTGTGCCTGAAGGTGTGGGGGCTGAGCCGGATCCCGGAAATGCCGGCCTTCTGCCCTCGCTTCCGGACAATCCGCAGCAACCCATCCTTTGAAAAGGGGCACCCCGCTTCAGTCAAGAAAACGTGGTCATACCGCGGCAGGGCCGGCTCCGGCCGGTTGAAGTTGATGTACCTCCACAGCGCATCCTGCGCCCGGTGTGCGAAGGGCACCATTCTCTGAACTCGGCCCTTGCCGGTCACCGTGAGGAAGCGCTGCTCCAGGTCGACGTCGCCCAGCCTCAGATCCCTGAGCTCCCCCGACCTGATGCCCGTATCGATGAGGAGCAGCAACATAGCGTGGTCGCGCTGGCCGGTCGCGGTGGAGGTCTCAATGGCGTCGAGCATCTGCTCCAACTGCTCCTTGCTGAAGACCTGGATCACCTTCTGCTCGCCCCTGGGAATGGGCACTTCATCGAAGGGATTGACTTCGATGATGCGGCTCGTCGCCAACCACGTGAAGAACGCGCTCACTCCTCTGACGTAGCCGTTGACCGCATTGGCCGAAAGATTCCGGTCCTGCGCCGGCGTCAGCGGGTGGCCCGCGTAGCGGTGCCGCTCCTGGAGATCAAGGATGAAGGCGATGATCTCGCCCTTGCCGATGTGCCACACATCGGTGGACAGCCCCTGCCCGGCAAGGAAATCGCGCAGAAAGCCGACCGAGCGCACCACGATGTCGATGGTGTTGGGGCTGAGGTTGCGCGCCCTCGCCGCCAGCTTGTAGCCGTCCACCAGGCGGGACAGGTCATAGGCCGATGTGACCGCCGCGCCCTCGCTCCTCGCCAACGGTGACGCCGGGCCTTTCCAGCACGGTGACCTCGCCCCCGGCCTGCGCCTCGTGGTACCACTCCGCCACGAACCGCGGCACCCTCATACGCGGTCTGGCCGCGTCCCCACCACCATCCCCACCTCCCGCCGGTCCGCCCGGACCGGCCCCTCTCTCCCTGTCCTGCCCTTCCATGACAGAAGCCTCCTTCTGAAGCAGGGCGAACAGGCGCCAATGGAAGTGAGGGGACCACTCGGGTGAGGCTCTGCCAGCGGGCGGTTCCATGCAGCCGACCGCCCGCAGGCGGGTCCGGCTTCACGTCGCCGCTTGAGGGACATCCAGCCGTCCCGGCACCGAGGCCATGCCTCACTGTGGCGAGTCATACCCCCATCACCCCACGACCGCACCCGTCCTCGCCCAGCTTCCCGGCCAGCCCCTGCGCTGTCTTCTCCTTCGCCTCGAGAAGGCCGGACCTCTATAGTACAGCTTGTCGAGGCGCGGCTTCTCACCGTGCCTGGACGCTGCCTGTGACCACCATAGCTCGATATGTGCAACTTGTCAACAGTCGCCCGCGTGGCCGGCGACGCGGAGGCCCTCCACCGGACCCCACAGCATGTCCACACCACACCCCGACAGCCCTGCCGCAGGCGGCACTACCCGCCGCGGCGCGGGCGCGGCAGGCCCAACCCCAGGTTGTCCACCGGAGAGGCGGTCATGTGGGCCCGCTTCACGTCCACGTCGGCCAGCTGGCAGTAGCGCCGCGTCATGTCGAGACTGCTGTGGCCCAGCATCCGCTGCAGGCTGAAGACGTCGCCGCCGTTGCGCAGGAAGGTCACCGCAGCGGTGTGGCGCAGCGTGTGCGGCGAGATCCGCACCCCGGCGATCCCGGCCCGCCGCCCGTACTTTCGCATGAGGTTGTCCATCCTGTCCTTGCTGAGCGGCCGGCCGTCCCTGGTGAGGAACACGACATCGAGCCGCGGCAGCGCCGGCTCGGGGCGGTACAGGCTGACGTAGCGCCACAGGTGGCGCGCCACCTGCCGCCCCATGGGCACCACGCGCTCCTTGTTGCCCTTGCCCCACACCTTGAGCAGGCCCTCCTCGATGGACACGTTGCCCAGGCGCAGGCCAGTGAGCTCCGACACCCTCAGCCCGGTGTCGAGGAGCACCAGCATCATGGTGTAGTCGCGGTAGCCCTCGGGCGATGACGTGTCGATCACCTCGAGCAGGCGGCGGAACTGCTCCTCGCTGAAGGTGGGGATCACCTTTCGCGGCGCCAGCGGTATCCGCACCCGGCGGAAGGGGCTCTCCGCAATGATCTCCTCGGCCACCAGCCAGGAGAAGAAGGTCCGCAGCGTCCTCAGATAGGTGTTCACCGTGGCCCCGGAAAGGCTCCGCTCCTGGGGTTTGACGAGGGGATGGTCCTCGAAGCAGCGCCGCTCCCTGAGGTGGATGATGAAGGCCCTCAGGTGCGCCGCGGTGACCTCTCCAGCCTCGGTTTTCGCGCCGTGATCGGCAAGAAACCGAAGCAAGAGACCCACCGAGGCGGCCACGATGTCGATGGTGGCCGGGCTCTTCCCCTCCGCGGCGGCGCACACCGCGTAGTAGGCGATGAGGCGCTCCAGGTCGTCGGCCTTTCTGGGCGAAGCAAGCGCTCTATCTTTACAGGCGTGGCATTTTGAGGTAAAATAGGCACGATTCTGGGCGGTTAGCTCAGTGGTAAGAGCGCTTGCTTCACACGCAAGAGGTCACTGGTTCAAGTCCAGTACCGCCCACCACCGGCCGAAGTGGCGGAATGGCAGACGCGCTACGTTCAGGGCGTAGTGTCCTTCGGGGCGTGGGAGTTCAAATCTCCCCTTCGGCACCAAGCGCTTGTAGCTCAGTTTGGATAGAGCGCAGCCCTGCGGAGGCTGAGGTCGCGGGTTCGAGCCCCGCCAAGCGTGCCACGGGCGATTAGCTCAGTTGGCTAGAGCGTCTGCTTTACACGCAGAAGGTCAGAGGTTCGAGTCCTCTATCGCCCACCACGGGGCTGTAGCTCAGCTGGGAGAGCGCCTCCTTTGCACGGAGGAAGTCAGGGGTTCGAGTCCCCTCAGCTCCACTGAAATCGCCGCAGCAATGACATCCTACATTGCCTCATTGAAGACGATCAACCCGGCGATTCCTCTCGCCCAAGTGGCGGCCCGCTCCAGTTCCCCCTCCTTCAACGGCCCCTTGGTGCCTTCAACGAAGAAGCTCTCGGGAGGCGCTGCCAGGGTACCGCAGAGCAGTCACCAACATCTGGTCCAGGTCAACCCCAGCATCAGCAGGTGATACCACGAATATTACTGTTATGATTGTGGTACAATGTCGCAACGCTCGCGGGAGTTCTCACGAGCAGACAACGGAGAGAAAAGGGGACTGAAGAATGAAAACCAGAATGACAGAGCTTTTCGACATCAAATACCCGATTATGTGCGGAGGAATGGGCCGGTTGTGTTTGCCAGGGCTATGCGCTGCCATCTCCAATGCCGGAGGTTTGGGAAACATCACTGCCAGTTGTTTCGATACGGGTGATGACCTGCGTAACGGCATCAAAGAAACGAGAAAGCTGACCAAAGAGCCATTCTCGGTTAATGTCACCATGATGCCGTCATTTCGGATAGGCAAGGACATGCACAAGCTTTACTTTGACATCTGCTTTGAGGAGAGAGTGCCTGCCATAGAGGTTTCCGGTGCCCCGTTGGACCGCTGGTTGGGCCCGGAATACATGGAGAAGGCGCACAAAGCGGGGACAAAACTCATTCACAAAGTCGGGTCCGTCAAGCATGCCAAACACGCTGAGGAAGCAGGATATGCGGCGGTTATCGCCGCCGGCGTGGATGAAGGCGGACATCCCTTGAATGATAACGTTGGCACCATGACACTGGTTCCAAGAGTCGCCGAATCGGTGAAGATTCCGGTTATCGCCACAGGTGGCATCGCTGACGGCAGAGGACTCGCGGCTGCTCTGGCGCTTGGCGCAGATGGAGTAATGATGGCATCACGCTTCATTAATACCACCGAGTGCAAGGCCCATCCCGAAATCAAGCAGCAATTGATCGAGCGGCAGGAGTACGAGACAACTCTATACGGAAGCACAACCCAGCTTCAGGGCCGGGCATTGAAGAACGCTGTGATAACGGAGATACTGGAGGTGGAGGCGCGGCACGGCACACTTGAGGAGCTACAGCCGCTCCTCGATGGGACGCGCCAGACCGGTGTGTGGGAGGAAGGTCGTATAGACGCGGCAGTGTTGCCTGTCGGTCAGTCAATCGGTCTGATCAAAGATGTCGTAAGCTGTAAAGAGTTGCTGGACCGTATCATGAAGGAAGCAGAGGAGAGTTTGAATAAAGCCTGTGCGTATCTCGAATCATAGCCTGTGCTGAGAGATACGAAGAAAGGCTCACCCCAATTGAGAGCCTACGGTTGATGCCCTTGCCCGGAATATCCAAGGCGCTTGCCTGCGTCTACCCGCGACTGCCCAAGTGGTGACTCGAGCGAGGGCTAAACCTACCGAGACTCCCTGCTGCTTCCGCACTACAGACTTGCCGCACGGGTGGTCTATGTGGCAAGGCCGAAAGCCAACTCAGAAGTCCCGCCCGCTGTAACCCCAGCTCCAGTGAAATGGCTACCGCCATGAGATCTCAGATTGCCTCACAAAAGCGGGACTACCCAGCGATTCTCTTGGCCCACGCGTCCGCCCGTTCCAGTTCACCGTCCTTCAGCGGGCCTTCGGTTCCTTCAACGAAGAAGCCCTCGGGAGACGCCACCAGGGTACCGCCCTTTCGTTTCAGACTCTTGGCGATTCTCCCCGCTGCATAGCCGAAGACTGCGGCCCATCTCGACGTGACTCTGGTATCGAACGCAGCCACATTGACACTCTCAACAGCAGACTTCGAGACCTTGTCGAGGAAGTCTCGAGTCGCCGGCGTCGGCCTGCCTCCCTGCGTCGGAGAACCGACGACGAGAAGGTCGACAGACTCCAGTTCCGAGAGGCTCACGTCACCTGCACGGACGACTCTCGCCTCATCGCCAATAGCGCCGCCGATAGCCCTCGCTAGCTTCTCCGTGTTTCCATAGAGTGAGTCGTACACTACCATAGCCTTCATCGGCAACACCTCCACTCCACGTTCATCAGTTGGCACAGCAACCCGCCGTTCAGTTGCATGTGTCCGGGATACAGTGCCGGCCACGGAGCGACAGGTCGCAAGCGGCCAATTGAGGTGAACGGTGAGATACGATATTGCGTTGTGTTGGCCTCTTTGTCAAGCCCAGGTTGGCGATTGTGATTTCGGCCTGCAGCCCCAGTTCCGCCAGCGCCGACAATCGCCCCCCGTTACGCGCCTTTGCCTTCGAAGCGCTCTGCACAGTTGCCCAACTGCCATGTCTGCGACTACAATGGCCGCGTAGCCACGTTCACGAGGCCAAGATAGAGCAATGAACGTCGATGTCTCTTTCGCCCTGCTGCTGGCCACGCTGGCCGGGCTCTGCACCGCCATAGGCGGCGTAATCGCCATCTTCATGTGCCGACCGCAGTGCTGGCATCTGGCGCTCATCCTCGGTTTCTCCGCCGGCGTGATGCTCTACATCTCCTTCGCTGAACTGCTTCCGACCGCAGTGCAGCAGGTCGGCCTCGTCACGGCAAACGCGGCCTTCTTCATCGGCATACTTGTTATCGGCATTCTCGACTTCGCCGTCCCGCACCACTACAAGGAGGAACACCACGGTGAGACGCCTTCGACACTGTCCACCTGGGTGAGGGGGCGAATACGCCGGGGAGGCCAATCAGCCACCGCTCGCCCCGGGAGGTCCTCGGTGCTCATGCGCGCCGGTGTGCTCACCGCGATCGGCGTTGCCATCCACAACTTCCCTGAGGGCCTGATCGTCTTCAGCAGCGTCATCGCCGGGGATTTCAAGCTGGGGCTGCTGGTGGCCATCGCCGTCGCGCTGCACAATATCCCGGAGGGCGTGAGCGTATTCATTCCCGTATACGAGGGCAGCGGCAGCCGGCGCCGCGCTTTCCTCTACTCCTTCCTTGCCGGAGTGGCCGAGCCCGTGGGCGCACTCCTCGGCTACGCCATTCTTATGCCTTTTCTCACGCCGACGGTCCTGTCGGCATTGCTCGCCTTCGCCGCCGGCATCATGGTCTACATAAGTCTGGATGAACTTCTGCCCGCAGCGCACAAATACGGCGAAGCCCACCTGACCATAGTCGGCATCGCCCTGGGCATGGTGGTCATGGCACTCAGTCTTGTCCTTCTGAGCTAGGGAACGGAATACGCTCAAGCCGGGGCAATATGGACGTAAACGAGACCGCTAACCAAAGCCAGCCGCAGAGACCTCCCTATCTTCGAGTGGGCATCTACTCGCTGCTGGTCAACCTGGGCCTGGTGGCGGTGAAGCTCTCGCTGTCATTCGTCACGGGAAGCATCGCCCTTCGCGCCGATGCCATCCACTCGGGAGTGGACATCTTCGGCTCCCTGGCGCTGATAGTCGGGCTGGTCCTCGCCAACCGCAAGAGCAGGGACTTCCCCTACGGGCTGTACAAAGTCGAGAACGTGGTCTCCGTCGTCATCTCAGTCCTGCTCTTCGTCACGGCG
>Ga0180433_10009107_pt1 | contig 12215 bp, 14 predicted proteins | sample SS_ome_8_FD_132980 | JGI IMG/M metagenome (GOLD analysis project Ga0180433, IMG submission 132980) | Hypersaline lake sediment archaeal communities from the Salton Sea, California, USA - SS_1_D_1 metaG | ecosystem: Environmental > Aquatic > Non-marine Saline and Alkaline > Hypersaline >... | reverse complement strand
GCTGCGACTTAATCCAGTTGACGGCGTCGACCTGGTCGTTGAAGAACCCGGCGGGGTATTCGAAGCTATCGCCGGCGTTTACCTTTTTTGCCACGGGCGGCGCTCCGTATTTCGTTTTGAACGATTTCGTGGAACCTGGCCGGCGACATGCCGGCGGCGACGGCCTGAGTCTGGGCGGCGCGAATCCTGTTTTCGAGGGCGGCGATCCGGCGTCGGGGTTCGTTCGGTGCGACAATTCGAAACGGCAAGGCGGCCAGGCGGTGGCGCTTCTGTAGTGTGGAGAATTGCGGCATTGTTTAGAGTCCTATGTCGTAAAAATCGCCCGATTCGTAGACCTGTTCGATGTAGACGAATCGGGGGACCTTAATCAAGGTGTCTTCGTCTTCGTCGTCTTCGTACATAACCCAAAGATATTCCCACCCCTTCTTGTTGACGATCGCCCAATCGGCGATTTGCAAGCCGAATTGATTGGGGATCGCGGCGTGGTGAAATTGTAGTTCCCAATTCGTGTCGCTGGTTCGCACGGCCCCTTGTGCGCCGAGAAACAGAACTTCGCCGGCTTCGAACGTGTTACCCCCGGCGTTGGTGTAGACGTCGTCGTTCGTCTTGCCCGTGAGTCGGTAGAGTTTATCGATATAGGCGGCCGACACGCTCGACACGCAAAGGGTATCCGACCAGGAGAATTTTGGAACGGTAATATCGCACCCCTCGACGCCGACCCCGGGAACGACCCCGATCGCCTGGTTCATGTCGGGCGCGTTGCCGGCCGAAGCCGCCGAGAATCGGGTGTTGAGTGATTGGGTAATGTGGTCGGTGCCGCCCGTGGTGTCGAATCGAAACGACGATTCGCCCGGCGACTTGGGGGTCTCTTTTCCGCCCCCGTCTGCGTCGCCGTAAGCCACGCGAAAAACGAATCGTTCGGCGCGGGTCTGCTTCTCAAGGACAACGTCTTTTCGAGCCAACCCGTCGTAGGTGCTGGGCGACTCCGATTCAACGTTCGCTTTGGCGATCAGGTCCGAATCGGTCCCGGTGACGGCATAGGCGAACGTTCGGCCGGTGTCGCCACCCGTTCGGCTTCCCTTGAGTTCGTGAACCTCGATCGCCATAGGTTAGTTCCCCGCTGCGAAAACGATCCCGCCCGTAGTGGCACGGCGGGCGAGTGTGTCTAGGTGGCGGTCCATCGATTCGAAGAGTTTCGTGTTTTTCTCTTCCGACGTCTTCGACCCGATCCCCTGCCGATTGAGTGCGGCGGTTGAGAACATACCGCGAACCTCTCGCGACCTGGCCTCGCCCCTCCACGCCTCGGCGAGTCGGTTCGCCCCGGCGTCGACCTGGGTCTGCCAGTCGGCCCAAATATCGCGGTTCGCCTCTTCCCGTTCTTTTTGGTACTTCTCGAATAGTTGGCGCTCTTCGATCAAGGCGGCTTCGTCAAGTAGGTGAAGGTCGCGGCCTTCCTTGCGTGCGAGTGCGATCTTTTTCTCGTAGCCTAGCCGTAAGATCGCTAGTTCGCGTTTTTCGGCGTCTTCGATGTCTTGTAGTTTCAGTTCTCGGATTCTGTGTTGAAGTTCGGCGTTTTTCTCAAGGTAGGCGGTGTGCGGGTCGATCGACGCGTCGCCCGTCGGGGTCCCGCCCGTTGAGGTTTCGCCCGGCTTCCCGCCCCCGCCCGTGACGTCGCCTTCGCCCGATTCAAGGGCGGTTATTTCTGCTTGGATCGCGGCATATTGAGCAAGATACGCCCGGGCCCGTTTGGTCCGGCCTCGCTGTTGTCCCTTGATCTGTTTCGCGACGTCGACGGGTCGTTGCCCGGTGAAGAACCCGGTTAAAATGGTTCCGAGATTGCTGCCCCCTTCCTCTTCCATGAGTTTTGAGATTTTGGCCTTTGTCTCCATCGCTTCGGCTTGTAGATCGGCGATCCGGCCGGCGGTCATGGCGGCGTTTAGCTTCTTTTGCGCGGTGGTAAGCCCCGTGATCTTTCCGGTTGTCTGGTCGATCTTGACGCCGAGATTCCCGTATTTCGCTTCGAGCCCCAATAGGATCGAATTCGCGTTTTCTAGTTCGGCGTTCGTCAAGTGCTGCTTGCCGGCCAGGTCTTCGAGCGATTCCATTAGTTTCAGGTCGGCGGCGCGGGTTGCGTCGGCTTCCTTCCTGGCGTCTGCCATCGATTGCGACGTCGCGGCCATCGACGCCGACCACCCGACGGCATGAACGGCGACCAGGGCGCCGAGTGCGACGATCGGGTTCATTGCGACGAACACGGCGGCGGCCATTGCTTTTGCAGCAACCCCGACGGCGATCATCGCGACCCCGACCCCGCCGAGTGTGACGGCGAGTCGCGCGGCGCCCGAAATGAATCCCGGGTTGGCCTCCACCCATTCGGTGATCGACAGCAAAAACGTTTTGACCTGGCCGGTTAGTTCTTTTAACCCTAGCGACTTGCCGATCGCGGCTAGAAATTTCACCCCGGCTTGTTTGGCCTGGTCGAAGCCGTGGGAAATCGTGGCGGTCATTTTGGCGTAGGCTTCTTCCATGCGGCCGGCCCGGTTTGCCATAAGGTCGATGTCGCCGGTTAGATCCTCCATACTCTTCAGCGCGGGCAATACCCCGCGAAGGGCGCGAATGTTCGGAAATAGCTTCGCGACGGCGTCGGGCGGTAGTGCGGCGATCCGCTGGAATACTCCGACTATTCCTTCGGCTTTGAGGGTGGCCGACGATAACTCGAACCCGAGGGTCTTCGCGTAGGCGGCGGCCTGGTCGGACGGTTTCAAGAAGGTCATGATAACGCGATTGACCGAAGTGATCGCGTTTTCGGTCTTGATGCCGACCCGGGTCAAGGTGGCGACCGACGCGCCGAGTTCTTCGAGGGAAACGCCGGCCGTCGCGGCGTTGGTCGCGACCAGACCGATCGACGGCGCGAGTTCGGCAAAAGTCGTCTTTCCTCGTTTGACCACGGCGAACAATAGATCGGAAACCGATTCGGCCTGGTCGGCCGATAGGCTGTAGGCGTTCAAGATCGTGGTGATCGCGTCGGCGGCGGTCCCCGTGTCGGTCATGCCGGCTTTGGCGGATTTCGCGGCGACGGTTAGGACGTCGAGCGCCTTCGCGGGGGCGATCGACGCCGATAGAATATCGTAGAGCCCCTTCGATAGAGTTTCGGTCGACTCGCCGACGTCGATCGATAGCGCCCGAACGCCGGCCCGGTAGCGGTCCATATGCGCGGTGTCGTCGAGCATCGTGGACACGTTCGCGAGTTGCTTTTCGTAATCGGCGAACGCCTTCCCGCCGAGTAGTAGCGGCGCGGCGAGAACGGCCGTTGCCATTGCGACTTGCCGGCCGATTCCGATTGCGGTCGCGCCGAACGCCTGTAGGCGTCGTTGGGCGTTGCGAAGCCCGGCCCGATAGCGACCGTCTTTCGTGAACAGTTCGACGTAAGCGCCCCCGGCCTTGATTTCGCGGCCTACTCCCATTTCATTCCCTCACGCCCCGGGGGTTTAATACGAATATTTCCTTGAATTCGTCGCGGCTTATAGCGTCGTCGTCGCGGCCGTCTTCGTCTTCGTCGTTGCGGTGGTAGGGGTGGTATTTATCGATCGGAACACCTTTTTCGGTTGCTAGGCTTTCGACTTGTGCCATAAGCGCGCTTGTGTGCGTCCAGAGCGAATCGGCCTTGCCTTCGGCCATGTAGCTGAGTTCGCGAAGCGTCAATCGCCAGGGCTCGACGCCGATGATCCCGGCGAGTTCCCAACATCGGCGATACGGGCATCGACTTCGGCCTCGACCGTCGACATGAGGTCGTCGAGTTTCGCCGTCACTTCCGGCGAATCCTGCTTCCGATCTAGCATCGTCTGGACCCGATCGTTCCACTCCCGCATTTTCTTCAATGCCTTCTTGCCCCGGGCCCTCTCCCGGGGTCGGGAAAAATCCACGATTTCCTCTAGAAGCGCGTCGACCGCGTGTGCGATCGTGTCGCCGGCCATTGCGGCGCCGAATTGCTCGTCGGAAACCCCTCGTTCCTTTGCCTGGTCTTCGCACAATACAAACAGCGTATCGACCAGGGCGATCGGGTCGCCGGCGAGTGTCGCCGAGATTTTTGGGTCGAGTAGGTCGATCTTGATCGCCTGCCTAACGCGCTTGACGGTCGCGACATTGACCGCGACCGCCCATTCGGTTCCGTTGGTGTCCTTGAAGCTGTGCATTCGCTTTCCCTCCCGGTAGTGTTCCCCCGCGTAAAGAATGGGGCGGCCGCGCCGGGGGGAATCGCGACCGCCCCTTCGTCGCCTGTCTACGTTGTGACCGTTACCCATTGCGGTGGCACGGTGGCGCGGCCCGGTTTGATCGATACGTCGATCGTGGATTTGCCTTTGAGCGGTTCGCCCCGGGCGAATTTGCTTACCTTCCAGTCGGCCCATACGCCTTGACTGCCGGCGGTTCCCGACGGGCCGTCAAGGCACGCGATCGCGATCGCCGTGTTGTTGAGCCACGCATTACGCAAAGCTAACCAACCGGCGTCGGTGTTGTCGTTGCGAATCGAGAAGTCGACCGAACAGTCTTTGAGCCCCTGGTCGGTGATTACCCAGTCGCCGGCCCGGTCCGAATCGTCGTCTTCGACGTGTTCCATATTGAGGTTCGCGTCGCGAACGGTGGTAATCTCGGATAGGTTCGCCGGCGCGCTGCCGGAAACTTCAATATCACTCGTCCCGTCCCACCCCGAACGGGTTCCCGTGGTGAGATATTCGAGGGACATTTCGAAGCCAAAGGGTGATTCGCCCATGATTTGTTTCCTTGTGTTTTCGGTTTAGGTGATCTGGCCGCCCCACATTGCGGGCATTCGCGGCGCGGTGGTCTTGAGTGCCGGCCACATTGTCGGGCGCGGCGTAAAGTGTTGGCCCTTGTAGTGCCCGCCGAGTTCATGAGCGCGGCCGGCGGTGCCGAACAGTCGCCGCGACGGCCCCACGACGGCATAGCCCCGCGACCGATCGGCGGCGTAGAGAATCGCGCGTCGCATCTTGCGGCGGCCGTGCGTATAGGGCGGCGTCCCCTTCGGCGAGTGTTTGGTCTTCTTGCTGCGAAACTTGATCGATCGAATCGCCGTCTTGCGCACCGACCCGGCGGCGTGTGTGATTGTGCGGATTTCCGCGCGCTTGGCCTTGCGTCGTAGTGGCCCCGCGTCGAATTTCGTTTTGCATCCGAAGCCGATCATTATTCCCCCCGATCAAGTTTGAGGGTGACGATCGCCGTAAATATCCGGTGATCGGTCAAGTCGTCCCCAAGGATAACGTAGGGCGCCGCGACGACCATCGGGTTTGGATCGCTGCCTAGTCGGGTTTGGTAGAATAGGCTGCGAATTTCTTCGGCCAGGTAAACCAGCGAATCGACTTCGGAGTTCTTGAGGTTCCCGTCGGTTTCGACTTCGGTCAATTTCTTTTGCACACCGACTAAAACATCTTGCATTTCGTCGCCGTGGTCGCGGGTGCCCCCGTCGGGGCTTTCCTCGAATACGCTGGGAACAACCGTAACGCGAAGCGCCGATACGCTTTCGGCGTCTTTCCAGAACGGCGACCATTTCCGCGCGGCGGTAAACGTAGCGGATAACGTCGCCGCGTTGAGGGTTTCGACGATTTTGTCGCCGTAGATCGCTACGTTTGGGTTAGTCGCCATTACGAATCGATTTCCTTGGTGTGGATTCGGTATCGGCCGCGAAAGCGATCGCGGCTAAAACAGCGGTTGCCGTCGATCGCGTTCACTTCGTATTCGACCGTCGTTGCCCCGTGTCGTTCGCGGATAATGTCGCCGCGTCGGGGCGTGATCTTGCCGGTCGAAAGCGCGAGTTCGTCAACCAGAATCAAGAAGTCGCGGCTTTCTGAAATGATCGGGACCCCCTCGGCGGTAGTCTCGAATTCGGTTTGCCCGATCAGGGCGTTGCACTGACAACGATCCTCGCCCCGGCCATAGATAACGACCCGCGACGCGTGGTCGCGTTGCTTGCGGTGGAGCCAGTCGACCCCACGTTCGGCAAGGCTGCGATTTACTCCCATTGAAACGCCCCGATCGGGTTTCGGTTGTCTGGTTGGTTACGACGCCATTTCGCTGAGATTGACGTCGACGGTCGAGTCGTCGTCGCCGGCGGCCCCGACGGTCTTCCCAAGCATCTTATGAGTCGACGCGGTTTCGGTGGCCTGCTCGTTGGTGGCGTCCCAATAGACGATCTTCCCGTCGGCGATCGCCTCGCCGGTCCCGGTCGCCTTCGGGCAGGTGACAACCCCGCGCACAACAAGCTGGCCGAGTGCGTTCGCGGCGATGTCCTTCGGCGCGTGGGCGACCCGGTCGCCGATAACGACCATGTCGCCGGCCGATACGGCGGCCGATGGCGTATGATCGACGGTATCGCCGGGGGCCTTGTAAGTCGTTGTGTATGCCATTTGTTGGTTTCCTTTTCTAGTGGGGGCTTGTTTTGGTTTGGTTCGGTTGTTTGGCGGAAGAGAAACCCGGCCGGTCGCCCGCCAAGCCGGCCGGCCGGGTGCGAAGGGTTCCTACGCTGCGCCCTTGCTCATAACCCCGCCGCGCTTGTCGACCTGGCAAACGCCGAAGTCGATATACCCGCGCCACGCCTTCCCGAGATATTCGGCCGGCTGGTCGGCTTCCTCGACGATCGGCTTCTCGGCTCCGTTGAGATACGCGATCCCGAAACATGCGACGTCGGCCGGGTCGCCGAGTAAGTACCATGCGGTGGCGCTGTAGCCGGTATAGCTACTGTTGGACAGGTAGGGCGAAACGAGCGGCTGATACTTGTTCTTGAACGTGTTCGCGCTCCCGATCTTCGCTTTCGTCGACGTCCCGATCACAACGTTTGTCGACGTGAAAAGTTCGTCGGCCGTTTCTTCGAGTTCGGGGGGTACAAGTAAGAATTTCGGTGTGATTGCGATCGGCTTCCCGTCGGCGTCGGTGAGTTGCCGAATCGTTTGAACGGCGGTTGCAAGCGCCGATGCCTGTAGGACCGTTCCGGCGCCGCTAATGTAGTTGGAATTTCCGCTCCCGAAAAACGACCCCGAATTCGCAAGAACCAGGGTCCAAAAGGCATTCTCAATCGCGAGCGCGGCGCCCCGGCCCAACATAACCGGGATTTGCGTAAACGCGTTGAGGTCGTCGTTGATGATGTCCTGCCGGGTGATTCCGAAAATTTTCCCGTAGGTGTCGACCGAATAGGTAAAGCTATCTTCGTCGAGGTTTCCATACTTGAGTTCCCCGGCCGGTCCGACCTTGGTCAAGGTGGGGTCGCCCGTGGTTCGGTAGCCGGTATGTGTCTTGAAGTCGTTCGCGGACAGTTTCGCGGCGACCTGGCGGGATACCATCGGCACGGCCTTGTAAGCGGCCATAAGGGTCTTGTTCGCACTATCGCCCAAAACCCCCGACAGACTCGCCGTCGAGAATGCGGCCTTGATCGCGGTCGCATAGTCGCCGGCGCTGGCGCCCGGTCTGGGCACGGGCAAGCCGTCGAGCGAACAGCACATCGCGGTCAATTCCTTGACGCCAATGTGACGATACTTGTGGGCGGCTTCGAGGGTCTTTTCGTCGTAGTCACCTTCCACACGTTCCGACGGCTCGGCGCTGCCCAACCGAATCGCGGCTTCGAGAATCTTCCCCGACGCCTTCGAGTCGTCGACGTGGATTCCCGGGCCCATCGTGGGGCGTTGGGCGCGGAGTTCGGCGAGTTCGGTTTCCCGGGCGACTTCGCGCTTTGTCTCGTCTGCCGACCATCCCTCGCGAAGTGCCTTCGCGGCGATCGCGGGGAAGTTCTTCGCCTCGGCTTCGATCGCGGCGATTCGATCGAGTTCGTCGGCGCGGGCGGCGGCGATGTCGGGGGTCTGGCCGGCGTCGTCGTCTTTCGATTCGGCTTCGATCTTCTCGGCCGGCTTTCCCTTGCCGGCTTCGGCCTCGATCTTGGCTTGGTCGGCGTCGAACATCGCTTGCAAGTTCGCTTTGACGTCGTCGGTCAGGGTTTCGAGGTCAAACCCCTTCGCTTTTAGCCATTTTTCGAATTCGTTCATTTTCTGGTTTCCTTGTAAAAGGGGTTCGGTCGCGATCGCCGCGACTTTGACATTCGATTTTGAATCCGCCCCGCGCGGGACGAATGAAACTTCGCCTAGTGTGGTTTTACGGGCAATCAATAGTGGCCCGACGAATTGCTTCCCGTTGACCGTTACCCGTTCGCCGTCGTCGACGCGTACCAGTTTTTGAACGCTCGCGCCGATCGACAGTTGCCAGGGGAAGCCGTTCCGGGCGTTTGCGACGACTTCCTTTGCGGCGTCGCCGGTTCCCGAAATGATCCCCTCGACGCGCACCTTTTGTGCCTCGACGGGAACGGCCGTCGTATGCCCGACGATCTTCGCGGGGTCGTGTTGGCGAAACACTGGGTTCGATTGGTTTGTTACCCGCAAGCCGGCCAGGTCGACGACAACCGGGCGATAGAACCCGTTTAGTTGCATGGGCCCGCCGTTGTAGACTACCCCCGCGAACGTCTTGGGCTTGTTGTCTTCGGCTTCGCCTCGGATTTCGAGGGCGTCGGGGGCGGCGAGTAGTTCGAAGCCGGCGGGTTGCGTTTTCGGCGCGGCGGCTTGGATCATTGGGTAACGTGTCATTTGGTTGGCTCCGGTTTGGCAATCGCTGGCGGCGCGGCTTGCGCGGTGGTCAAGCCGAGTTCTTTGCATAGGGCGACTTCTTTCGCGCGTTGTCGGAGTTCGGTTTCCCAGTCGAGCCCGGCGTCGCCGTAGAGTCGGGCAAGAGTCGTCGCGTTGTTCGCAAGTAACACCTTTGCGGCGGTCGCCTCCTTGACCGGGTCGACGTGTTTTCGCGAGTCCCAGCGCCATTGGTGGGGCAAGTCGAAGCCGATGTTTCGCAACCCCGGCGGGATAAGGTCGGCGACTAGAATCGCCTCTTCCCACCATGCGGATAATAGACGGTCAAGAACCTGAGTCTCGAAGACGAATCGTTCGATCTGGATTGCGAGAAAATACGTCTGGTGATCGAGTCGGCCCGACGCGTAGTTGTACCCCGACGAATCGCCGGCGGCGATGTTAAACGGCATATTGAGACAACGCGCGATCTCTCGAAGTACGGCGCCGACGAATTCGACGTAGGTCGTCGACGGGTGTTCGGCCTTCATCTGGTGTAGCTTCGACCCCCGGGGTAATGTCAAGAAGAGTCGCCGTTCGAGTTCGAACGCGTCGCCGGCTTCGATCGCCTCTTCGACGTCGCCGTCGTCGGCGTCGATCGGGGCGTTTTCCGTTTCCATCGCGCCGGCGATGTCGGCGGCCGTTTCGGCGGCGGCGATCGTTGCTTCGCAAAACCTCCGAAGCTCGGCGAACAGTCCAAGGGCCGGCGTGATCTCGGGAATCCCCCGGCGTTGCCCGGGTCGATCGGCGCGGAATAGGTGGATCATGTTCGCGGCGTCGATCGGGTCGGCCTGGTAGGAGATTGCGAAGGATTCGTCGCCCGGGTGCGACCGCAAAACGTGATATTTCGACGGGTTTCCGTGCGCGTCGTATTCGATCCCGTCTTCGCGGTTGTCGCTTTCGCCGGCGAAAAGGTAGTCGTCGGTGATCCGGTCGCATTCGAATAGTTCTAAGTCGAGTTTGACCCGTGATCGAATCGCCGGGTTCGTTGCGATTGTCGCGAACCCCTCGCCGTCGCCCGTTTTGGAGAGTTTCAACGTGTGTAGTTTGCAAGCTAAGTTCGCGGCGCGCGACCATTGCTCCCAAGCGGCCTCAATCCGGTGGTTTGCGTCGGGGTCGGGCGTGCCGAGTTGCAATCGGGGCCCGGTGCCGATCGTGTCGTTTGCCAGGGTCAAGGTAATGCCCCGGGCGAATGAGTTGTTCGCGATTTCGTATCGCGAGCGGTTGCGGAGTTTCTTGCGAACGGCGAGCGAGTTCGCGGCGGTGGCCGACAAGTGGTCGGCGTTTGCCCAGTGTCGCGAGTTGTCGGTCGTGGTCGCGGCGTTGTCGTAGGTCGCGGCGACCTGGCGCGGATCGCGCGGTAAGGGGCGATTGTCGGGCCCGTAGAGTTTTACGCGTCGGGTTCGCATCATTGGCACCCCGGCGGCTTGAATTTGGCGACCAGGAGACCCCGGTGTTTTTTCTTCGCGATCGCGGCGCCGGCGATGTAGGTGTCGGCGTCCATCTGGTCGCGTAGCGAATGGGCCTGCATCGAACCCCCGTCGTCGCTGGCCTGGCGGGGCTCTTTGGCGGCTTGTTCGATTTCGGTTTGAATTTCGGTCGCCATGTTTTGACCTGCGGGCGACCCCAAAAGAAAAGCCCCTTCGGTCCTTCTCGCGAGAACCGAAGGGGCTTTGTCAAAGACGCGACCTGGCCGGGTCGTTCCTTTGGGGTCTGTGATATTTGGGGTTATAACCGGGGAACGGGGGATTCTCCAAGCGTTTCGGGGTGGGTTTCGAAAAATCGTCTATATGTAGACGGGCGCCCCCCTGTTAGTCGGGGGCGGGTGGGGCGTCTGGTCGATCGGCCTTCTCGATTGTCGCCAGAGGGTGTCCACAATGCCGGCATTTACGCAGGCGGCGAATGCTGCCGTTCGCTCGGGGTTCGGTCTTCACGACTCGAAGGTCGCGACAACCGCAACGTCGGCACGATAGGCCCCGGTCCTCGTCGCCGTCGTCCCTGCACATTTTGACCCGATCCCTCCAAGTCACTCGACCTTTTCCTTCGAGAATCCGAAGCCGGCCCGGCGGTGGCGGTGGCGTAGCATCTCTTTGACCTTGCCCCGGCGATCGGCCGCGCCTTCGGGTAGGGTTCCGTCGAGTCGGGCGGTGGTGCGCCCGAACCAATTCGTGTAGCTCGGCCCCAAGTGCAAGACCTCGACGTCGAGTCGGTATTTTCGATCGGCGGCCCATTTCATCGCGAACCAGGTGTCGGAGTTTCCGGCGTGTCGCCAGTTGACCGGATACCAGGGGCGGGCGGCGATCGCGGGGTCGTCGGCGTGGAATACTTGCAGGAAGCCGCCGAGATCCTTTTCGTTCGGTAGCGGGTAGCTCGACCAGTCGTCGCGGCCGTCCCATTTCGTCGGGTCCTTGACGCAACGGCGCGACGCGCCGTAATAGTGCCCGGGTTCGATCGTCGCGACCTGGTCGCGGAAGTTCCGGGGCAACACAACGTCGGCGTCAAGATGGCAGAACCATCCCGTCCGGCCGGCGACGTCGAACGCCTCTTCGATCGCGGCGCCCTTGTTGAATTCGGCGCCGTTGCGATAGAACGCGTCGGTCTGAAACAATCGAGGGTGGCCCCCGATCCGCGTCCGAATGCCGACGGCCCGGTTGACTAGCTCGGCGGTTGCCCGGTCGGTTGGGCTTGTGACAATTACGACCTCTTCGAAGTGCGGCGCGTTGCGAGGTAGGGTCAAGGCGAGAAGGTCGTCGTATTGTACGCAAACGGTTATAAGTTTCATCGTTGCCCTTTGATGTACTGTTGAGGCTTCCACCCCGGCGGTGGTTCATAGCCGGCGGCGTCGAAAAGCTCGAAGTCGCCGTCTGCGATTCGTGGCGATTGGAGGGTCGATAGCGTTTGCAGGTTCGACCGCGACACGTCGTCGCAATTCTCGCGATCGATCCGACCCGGCAACGGCAAGCAGACTCCGCAACAGTGGCACCATCGCGCGGCCTGCGATAGCCAAAAATCCTCAATGTCGAATCGCCATGATTTATCGTCGATCGGAAAGCCGCCCGGGCCGTCGAAGATCGCATCGAACGCGGCGGCGACTTCGCAGAAGAAAAACCCCTTCGGCGTGATTGCCGAAGCCCATTCTTTTTGCAACCAACAATCGGCGATCAATCGGTCGCGTTGCTCCTTGTCGTGGATAACGTCGGCGATCGCGACCAGGACCGGCTGGTGTTCGACCCGGGCGTTGTGCGGGTTGTAGTTGAGGTATCCGGCGCCCGGGGTCGGCTTTGTCGACGTCGACGGATTGTCGCCGAGTAGCTTGCGAACGTCGTGGGCGATCGCCGGCGCTTGCCAGTCCAGCCCGGTCCAGAGTCCGCGATTCTCGACGGGGATATTGTCGACCATGATGTCGACGATCTGGGCGAATTGCGGGTGCAAGAGCGGCTCACCACCCATGATGCCGACGACCTTTCGCCGGCCGTGGCGATCGGGCGTCGACTCGGCGGGAAATCGCTTGACGGCTTCGACGGCTTTCTCGAAGGTCGACAAGTCCAT
>Ga0180433_10009106_pt1 | contig 12215 bp, 11 predicted proteins | sample SS_ome_8_FD_132980 | JGI IMG/M metagenome (GOLD analysis project Ga0180433, IMG submission 132980) | Hypersaline lake sediment archaeal communities from the Salton Sea, California, USA - SS_1_D_1 metaG | ecosystem: Environmental > Aquatic > Non-marine Saline and Alkaline > Hypersaline >... | reverse complement strand
CTTCTGCTCCAGCGACGGCGGCAAGACGTTCCGCGACCGAAACGCGATCACGCCGAGCGTGATCGTCGACGACCCCTACCACCAGGGCTACTACACGTTCGACATCAGCGAGAGCGATTCCGACGTCATCTGGCTCGGCACGTGGGGCAAGGGGATCTTCAAATCGTACGACGGAATGCTCCTCGACGTCCCGGCAAGCGGGAACGATTGGAGCATGATCGGGAAGCACGTCTACCAGATCCTGGTCGATCCGAGCGACCCGGAGACCGCGTACGTCGCCGCCGAAGAGGGCGTGTTCAGGACGACCGACGGCGGGAAGAGGTGGGAGGATCTGGCGTCGGGCCTCGGTACTTCGCAGGTCCGGACGATCGCGATGACGACCGGTCGTCGCCTGCTCGCGGGAAGCCTCGGGTACGAGATCTACGCCTGCCCGGCCGCCAGCAGCCGCTGGCAACAGCTCGGGGCGCTCGGCAACTTCGGCACGTTCTGGCCGATCTGGGACGACCGGCCGCTGTATCAGTACACGTCGCTCCTCTTCCATCCCGACGATCCGGACACGATCCTCTTCGGGACGTTTCCGGCCGGGATCTACAAGAGCACCGACGGCGGGGCGAGCTGGCGCGAGCGGAACGTCGGCTGGACCGACGATGGGGTCTTCTGTCTCGTCACGCATCCGGAGGACCACGAGATCATCTACGCCGGGACGTACAACGGCGTGAACCGAACCGTGGACGGCGGAGCCCACTGGGAGCGCTGGGACAACGGCTGGCCGGCCGAGCAGTGGACCTTCTCCATCGCCTTTGACCCACGCGATCCGGACGTGATGTACGCCTGTTCCAAGAACGGAGAGAACGAGGGGACCGGGCGCGCGGGCTTCCACGGGACGGTGATGAAGACGACCGACGGTGGGGCGCACTGGTTCCCGATCACCGCCGGGCTCGTCGTCGGCCAGGAGTTCTACAAGGTGATCGTCGATCGCTTCGACCCCGACGTCCTCTACCTCGCCACGCAGTCCGACGGGGTGTACGTCAGCCTCGACGGCGGCGGGCGCTGGAGGTCGTGGAACAGCGGCCTGTTCAATCCGCAGGCGGGAACGAACGGGAACAACGTGACGAACACGATGGTCCTGACCGCCGACGGCCGCTGGCTCTACTTCGGCAGCGCCGGATCGGGCGTGTTCAAGCGGGAGACGATTGGGGCGGCGGAGGGCGCCACCGACTAGCGATCGTAGCTCTTCCAGGTGGGCCTAGGACCGATCACCTCGCGGGGTTGAGCCGCGGAGTCGCCACGCTGCAGCTCGAATCCAAAGCTCTGCCCCCGAGGCTGACCTGAAGCTGAACTTGCCGATTGCGAAAGCACCGCCTCCGCAGCGGCTTGCTCCGTAGGGGAGGGTAAAGGCCACAGATGAATGCGACATGAAGCGGTGCATTGGTGCAAGGAACTCGATGGGTTACCGACGAACCCGATTGACGGGAGATGACGCTGCAACCTTGCCCAACTGCATCGCCTTTCCCACCTTCATGCCATACGAATGTCACGCATTACTCCAAGCGCGAATTCACAGAACAGGAATAGATGATAAGCCTGTTAGGGATGGCAATATCGGCAAGATGTATCGTTTACGCGCCCGTAACTTAAAACAGGTTTCGCTGTCATTAGTACCTAATGCTCGGTGATAATCACCATATAAAGCGACTTACAGTTATTTAGGATTTCAATCGAGAATGTGGAGAAGTTGAATCGCCTCTTATACATATCGAGTGGCATCTATACGAGAATTCGCGAAGCACAGTCGCGCGGAATCAGGTCGATAGGGATTCCACATCTTCTGATGGTAACGCTATTCAGTAAACAGTTTTCAGATGATGCATGTGAGACTTGACTTCGGCCGCATTAGGTGGTAGACCTCGCTGAGGTGGTAAGATGAAGATTCATGGGAAGATGAGGGTTGTGCTGGAAGTGGACGGCAACAAGATCGCGGAGAGCGAAGACCTCGGTGTCTGTGCTGGAGTTCTCCGTCTGATTGGGGCAGAGAATGACGGCACCCTTGACACCCATCTGCAATTGCTGATTGGTGGCACGGGCGCTAGGCCTCTGAGTCAAGAGCCTGTCGGCGTGGGTACCGAGGGGTTGGCGAAGGAGATCGGTGTACCAGCAGGCCAGTTGATAGGAGCACTGGATCCTAGTGAAGAGCCGCCGTACCTCCACGTCAACAAGCGGTACTGGGAGGGCCTGGTCAGTGGCATGCCTAGGCGCGGGCGAGGGGCAGTTGCGCCGCTGACATTGATCCTGACCATCTTGGGAGTGTGGAAGGATTTCGCCAAGCTCGGCAACGCGACATTCGATGAAGGTCTCGCAGTACTCAGGGGTCTAGGCCTGGACGACAAGAACAAGAACCGCGCTGTTGCGAACTGCGCGTGGCTGATCAACCGAGGGGGAGAAGTCGCCCTGAATCCCGGGATGATGTCTACCGCTCTTGAGGTAGTTCGGGCGCTTTGCGAGAAGAGAGCGCCGAGTTTGAAGGAGAAGGAGCAGTGATGAGCAGTATTGATGATAAGAAGGCTTGGTTGCTAGAGCTGAATGCGTTTGTCAAGGACCTGGTCCCCGAGATCCGCGCTCAGGCGTTTGAGATTCTAGCGAACCAAGAACCGATTGGAGTGAATCGGTCGGACATCAAACATGACGAGTCAGAGAGCATGGAGGCTTTCTTCGCAGACATCGCCGATGCGAAGCCCTCAGATGCGGCACTCGCTATCGCGGCCTATTGGTTCTCGCAATACGGCGCGACCCCTTTCTCGCGTAGCTGGGTCGAGGATACAGCATCTAGAGTAGGGGTGACAATCCCAGCCCGCGTTGACATGACACTGCGGCAAGCGAGAAGGGACGGGAAGGCGCTGTTTCGGGTGTCGCAGGGAACCTTCGTGCCAACCGTTCATGGCGAGAGGTACTTGAAGCGGGAGTTTCAAGTGAGCAAGGGGACTGATGCTCCGCCAAGCGAGGAGGATGAATGACCCTTGTTGAATTCCTATCTCCCCTCCGTACAGCTTCACACATGTCCAGGTTGCTCTCGGTGCTCTACTGGCATACCGAACACTGCGACGAGGGGTGCATGTCGACGGCCAGGATACGAGAGATCATCGTCTCGATTCGTTACAAGAACGCGAAGAAGGTGAACATCTCGGACGTCCTCGCGCGTGCGGGGCATTTCGTAGATCGCCAGGAGTGCTCGCCCAGGAGGTTCTGCTGGCAGCTAACAGACTCTGGAAAGCGCGAGGTCGAGAGGCTTCTGAGCATTCCGCACCAGACCATGAAGACTGTAGAGGACGTTCGCTCGGTTCTGGCAGGAATCCGGGATGCCGCAGCTTGCAAGTACGTCGAGGAGGCGATCAAGGCGCTGGAAGCCGGCGCCCTTCGAGCGTCGGTTGTCTTCCTGTGGGCTGGCGCGACGCAGACCATCCGAGAGGAGTGCTTCGCGAAAGGCCCGGCGGTGCTTTCAGCTGAGCTTCTGCGACACAATCAGAAAGCCTCGACTGTGCGGCGACTGGAGGATCTCACGGCAGTGAAGGATCGAGATCTCTTGGAAGCCACACCCGGACTGGGTGTGTTCGACAATTCGCAGAAGAAGGCTCTAGTGCAGTGCCTCGATCTCAGGAACCAATGTGGCCATCCCAGCTCATACTGGCCCCGCGAACTACGCGTGAAGGCATTCATCGAGGATGTGGTTGGGATCGTCTGGTTGTAGTGGAGGCTTTGGGGTCAGGTCTTGTAATAACACAGCGACGTTGCTAGACTCGCACCATGGCTAGACCACTGCGAATCGAGTATCCAGGTGCCGTCTATCACGTCACCTCCAGAGGTAACGCTCGACAGGACATCTTCGTCGAGGATGGAGATCGCGCAGCATTTCTTGAGGTCCTTGCGAAGGCTGTCGACCGTTTCAATTGGCGCTGCCACGCGTTCTGCCTGATGAGCAATCACTTCCATTTACTCATCGAGACCGTGGATCCCACGCTAGCGCGGGGTATGCGCCATCTGAACGGTGTCTACACCCAAGCGTTCAATCGGCGCCACAAGCGATCCGGTCATCTCCTCCAGGGGCGCTACAAGGCGATTCTCGTCGAGAGGGATTCACATCTTCTTGAGCTGGCGCGATACGTTGTGCTGAATCCTGTGCGAGCTCGGATGGTGCGCTCGTGCAAGGATTGGCGATGGAGCAGCTACAGGGCCACGGCCGGGCTGGAGTCCGCGTCCTCCTTTCTGACTACAGAGTGGATCCTCTCTCAGTTCGCGCAGTCTCCGTCGAAGGCTCGCCGGGCCTATCGGCGATTCGTCTCTGCCGGGCGTGGCGAACCGGTCTGGCAGAAGCTCAAGGGACAGATCTACTACGGCAGCGACGAGTTCATTGAGCAGCACGTCCCGGAGGGAAGCCATGCGTTTCGCGAGATCCCACGCGAGCAGCGCCTTGTCAATCGCCCTCCAATCGAGGACATCTTCAGGGCAACCTCGGAGGAGCGTGCGATAGCGACTGCGTACCGCAAGTATGAGTACAGGCTCCGCGAGATCGCTGACTTCCTCGGTGTGCACTACTCCACGGTCAGTCGTCGGCTTAAGAAGCAGGAAGAGCGAGCTACACAGTGAGCTGATATGTTATTACAAGACCTGACCCCTAACACTCGTGACCCCTAACACGCGTGCTTGCAGATCATCTGCACTACGTGCCGGCCGCCAACGTGTGCTTGAGCATCTGTCGCTAGTCTGGATCTGCCCGCTTACTTAGGGTCAGGAAGGCCTTCCAGAAAGGCAGGCCGATCCCCCATCCGACCAAGGTGAGGAGACCGGCAATGCCCGTGAAGATTCTGACGGCAAGCCACTTCGTTTCGACAATACCCCATCCCAGCCCCCACAGAATGGTGAAGCCCGTCGCTAGAACTGCGGCGAGACCGATGAGTCCCTTGAGTGCCGCTGATGTGAAGAAGCGGAGGCTCTCCCAGCGGAAACGGAATGCCTCGATTGAGGCCCGATCATTCGCTGCGAGCTGAGTTCGCTCTGCTCCTTGCGTGATCACGGCGAATCGTTCTGTTGCCAGGAGAACGCCGGCAACCAGTGAGAGGAGGAATCCGAAGCTGGTGGAGATGATCCCGAGGCCGATGAAGAGGAACTGCGACGCAAGGCAGGAGGCTACGCCCACGATGACCACCGCCACCCCTTTGGCGACAAGATGTCCCGGCCTGACAACAGCCAGAGCGAGGCCTGTGAACGCCAAGACGTGCGGAACCCAGAACATCGCATGTACCCAGCCATTACCACGTTCACTGTAGAACGACTCCACAGAAGGTAGGCTATGGAAGTATCCCTGTCGTTGATCTTGCCCCTGCTGTCCTGCGATTGTGGAGACGTGAGCCTCAAACAGGGATAGCGCGTCAACTGCTACGAACGACGCAAACAGAATCACCAGCAAGAGGATCTTCCAGCGTCGGCGTTCTGGAAACCACAGTGCCTGCAGCAGCCGGCGAATTCGCCCCCAACGACGGTTGGCGCTACTGTGGACGATCACACCAAGGGTAAGAGAGACGAGGAAGGTTGCACCCACAGCGAGCAGGCCCAGAGCCGCTTTTGCGACGATTGGCCATGCCAGAGAAACGATCGGAGACAACATGAAGGGTAGAGCAACTCCGGCCAAGAGACCTACGATCCACCACGGCATGTGCGACTTGCTCCACCTGCGAGGCATGCACAGATGCTACATAAGGTAGCGCCATCCTCCAATGATGATTGCCTCGGCTTCGGGGTCGGGCCTTGACTCTTGAATCGCACTGACCTCACTCCATGCCGAATCTCGCGGGAGCGGACTCGGAAGCGAACGCCTGACTCCCAACCCGCGTGCTAGCCCCACTTACGAACGTCGACAGACGAGGATCTCCTCTTCGCGGATTCGATCGTAGTGGGCCACCCGGTCACGAACAGTCCGTTCGACGAAAAAGGCCTCATCTGCCAGGATCGATTCGAGGAGATCCAGATCGACGCGTCCCGGATGCGACAGGCGACTGGGGTTGACGAGCAGAAGGCCGCCGGGCGCGAGGCTTCGGTGCAGGCTCGAAACGAGGAGCCTCCAATCCTCGACGTGTTGCAGCACGTCGAAGAGGAGCGCTGTGTCCAGGGACGCGTCTTGGATTCCGGCGAGGGTCGGATCACCGTCGGTCCGGACGATGTCAATTCGATCCCGCAACGGCGAGTCAGCGATGCGCCGCTTGAGCTCCTCCAGCTGTGCGGCGCTCCGGTCGAGGGCGATGACTCGGCCTCGCGGTCCGACGACTTGCGCCAACGGAAGGGCGTACGTTCCCGGTCCGCAGCCGAAGTCGAGGACGAGATCGCCTTCCCGGATTCCAATCCGGGTGAGGAAGGCCGCGCCCCGGCCATGCAACCAGGCGTTCATCTCGACACTGGCGTTTCGGTCAGACGGTGTCATGTTCGGTCTCCTCCGCATCGTATCGAATCACGCCGCGAGACCTCCATGTCGCCAAGCGGCAGGTGATGTATTCGATGCGTCAGCGTTGGCTCAGCACGCTCAGCAGCCCCTGCGGAGTTCCAAGGCCGCAATACCCAACTCTGCTTCTCGGAAGACTAGTTCAGAACAGGATTTCATAATCCGGTCGCCGATGTCCCCGCGAAACACGGAATTTACGACCACTTGCAGACGCCGTTTGCAACTGTACTTTCTTCATGACGTGACCGCGCGAGACGGCGCCATCCCATCGAAGACGCACAGGAGGGACAACATGCATGAGATCCGACTGGCGGGGACCCACGAAGAGCTCGGACGGGCCTACGGCGAGTACGTCGCCGAGCGCGAGCTCAACTCCTGGTGGCGCAAGCCGAACGAGCCTGAGCTGGCGTTCACGAAAGCGTGCGAGCAGGCCATCGCGGAACACGCCCCCGGTTACTTGGATGAACTCCGAGCCTTGGCCGAGGCCACCAAGACAGACTACGACGTAGCCCTGTTCAACGTGGTCGTCATCTACCTCGCTGAGAACACGGCCTGCAACGTCTTGGCCGTGTCGGGGAAACAGACGGCGAGTGGGCGGACGGTCTTCGCCAGGAATCACGACTGGGAGGACGAGGACATCGAGTATGTCACGTGCTTCCGAACCGCGCTTACGGATGGCCTGCGACACATCGCGTTCGGCTTCGCCGATCCGGGTCGGTACGACGGGCTGAACGAAGCAGGCTTGGCGATCGGCGGATCGTCGATCCCCTTCTACACGGGGAAGCAGAATCCTGGGTTTCGCATGAACGTTGTCACCCGGTGGGTCTTGGACACATGCCCCGACGTGATGTCGGCGGTGGAGTTCATGAAACGCATCCCGCACATGGAGGGATGCGCGTACCTCCTTGCGGACAAGCCCGGCTGTGTTGCGCGCGTCGAGGTGGCGCCGGAAGGCGTCGAAGCCACGATCACTGACGACGGCATGCTGGCGACGGTCAACAGGTTCCAGTCGGAGGCGATGTCTCCGTACGATCAGCTCTCTGAGAAGGAAGCCTGGGTTCCGGAGTTCCAGCGGCGCATCGAGGCGTGGTACGAGGCGAAGCGAGGGACGATCGACCTCGACGAGGCCATCGCGTTCGCCAGCGACCACGGCGCGGGCATCTGCAATCACGGCGAGCCGAACGTGCGGTGCCCGACGATCTACTCCTGGGTCGGCGAGTTGGGCACCGACGAGCTTCATCTCGCACTCGGCCGCCCGTGCGAGAACGAGTATCGGCTCTACGAGCTGGAAGCCCCATCGGGGGACGAGCGCTCCGGGTGAAACGCGCCCGAGAATCGCAGTCTTCGGCGAGGTTTGGGAAACACGGTACCTCGATCGCTACCGTCCCTGAAACCGGAACTCGAGTACGGCCCGACGACGATGAGTCGGATTTTGGCGTCACACCGTGTATCGTGCGGCGAGAAGAAAGGTTTGATCCTCGGTTGCTCAAGACAGCCTCTGGCGTCGGGCGGACGGCCGTCCAGGGCCGGCGAGACGCGGATCATGTCCGGTAGTTGTCTTTGCAGCCGGGATGTGGTGATATGGCAGAAGACGCTGCGTGGATGGGGCCCATCGCATGGAGGAAGAAACGCTGAGAAACGTTCGCAATCGTGGGCAGACCGACAGCCGCTCGCAGCGGTCCTGGCTACGTCTTGGCGTTGCGACCGGTCTTCTTGTCCTCCTGGCGTTGCTCGTCGGCGGTTGCCGAGGCCGATACGACGACCTCGATCTCACCATGTACCGATACCGGGATACGCGGAACCTGGTGAAGTTCGTGTACGACGCGTCTCGCGTCTTGAGCAGGGAAGGCATGGGCGGTCTGTCGTCCTTCCCGAGCCATCGCGAGCAGTACAGAACGACGGATTACTACCTATACGTTTACGACGCGACGGGAACGAACCTGTTCCACGCGGGGATGGAGGAACTCGAGGGCCGGAACCTCTGGGACGTGACCGACAAGGACGGCAAGCCGGTTTTCCGGCAGGTTGTCGATGCGCTCGACAACGCGAGCAATCCCCACGCTTGGGTTCACTACTCGTGGTGGGAGCCGGGGCGGTTCTATCCGGTCCCGAAGTCGTCCTGCCATTTCAGGGTCGCCACGCCGGAGGGAGATGTGCTAATCGTCGGCGGAGGCCTCAACTACCCGCACGAGGAACAGGAGTTCATCCGGATCGTCGTGGACGACGCCGTGGGGCTGATCGGGGAGGAGGGGGCGGAGGCGCTCTCCGAGATCGCAGATCCGACGTCGGAGTACAACTATCGCGATGTCCGCGTCTTCGCCTTCCGTCGAGACGGTGAGATGCTGATCTCGTCTGCCATCAACAGCACCTTCTCTCAAACCAACCTTCTGCAGTGTGCCGACGAAGTCGGGCACAAGCCGTTCGTGGCGGCGCTCGAACAACTCGAGTCGTCGGACACCGTGTGGGAAGTCTTCATGGCGAAGTCTCCGTACCAGAGACGGCTGATTCGCAAGAGCTTGTACATACGCAAGACCGCGCTCTTGAGCGAGACGATCTACGTGGCAGCGATCACGGACCTGCCGGAACCGCCGTACTAGGATCGGAGGTTCCCATGGCGAGAGGAGCCGGACAACGCGGATACGGAGTGAACGAGGTCCCGCCGGCAGCGCATCTGGTGGTTTCGTCGCTCCAACACGTTCTTCTGATGGTGAGCTCTCTCGTGATTCCGATCCTGTTCGCGAGCCAGCTCAGCGGATCGCCGGAATTCACAGCCAGTTTGATCGCGTTTTCAATGCTCGCAGCCGGTTTGGGATCGATCGTCCAATCGGTCGGATTGCCGTTCATTGGGTCCGGGTACTTGTGCCCGAACGTCTGTGGCCCCTCCTATTTCAGCGTCTCCCTGTCCGCCGCCTGGGTCGGCGGTGTGCCGCTCATGCGGGGGATGATCATCGTCGCTGGCCTGGTCGAGATGATGATCGCCCCGATCATCCAGAGGCTGCGCAAGGTTTTCCCTACCTACGTCGTCGGGCTGGTCGTGGCGATGGTCGGCGTGAGCATCCTCGCGCCGGCGATTACGTCGTTCTTCGGACTCGCCTTCCGAGAGGACGCCATTCGAAGCGCCGACATGCTCGTCGGCCTGTTCTCTCTGATGATCATGGTGCTCGCCAATCTGTGGGGAAAGCGGCTTGCGAGGATGTACTGCCTGCTCATAGGGATCGTCGCTGGGTGGATTCTGGCTGCGATCCTTGCTCCCGAATACTGGTACGACCTTGTCGCGGCCAAGGAGATGCCGGTCCTGGCTGCGCCCTCGATGGGGCCAACGTTCGGTGGGATCGCATTCGATCTCAGGATGGTCATTCCGTTTGTCGTCATCGCCATCAGCGGCTCGCTGAAGTCGCTCGGCAATCTTCTTGCCGCCCAAGGGATTTCGGAGCCCGATCTGGACGAAACGGACTTCACTCCCATTCGGAAGGGGCTCCTCGCGGACGGCTTCTCGACGGCACTTGCGGGACTGCTCGGAGGCATGGCGGTCGACACGTCGTCGAGCAACGTCGGCCTGGCCGGCGCGACGAAGGTTCCGAGTCGGTGGATCAGCGTCGGCGCGGGTGTCATCTTTGTGATCCTCGCGTTCTTCCCCAGGCTCATCACGGTTCTCTCGTTGATGCCCAAACCGGTGATGGGGGCCTCGCTGATCTTCGCCGGAAGCTTCATGGTCTGTACGGGTCTTCGGCAGATGTTCGACAAGCCGTGGGACGCGCGGAAGACCTTCGTCGTCGGCATCGCGTTCTTCTTCGGAATGAGCACGGCCTTCTTGCCCAGCCTGTATGCACGTGCGCCCCACGTCGTCCAGACTCTGTTCACCGATCCGCTTCCTACGGCGACGATCGTCGCCGTCGTTCTGAATCAGGTCCTCAACCTGGACCTCGTCTTTCGAAGACGAACGCGGACATCCGGGGGCGCAGACGGCGAGGCAGAGGGAGGTGGGGAGTAGGATGTCTTGGGTTCAGAGCTTCATCTTGAATCCTCGATGCCTGCCGCTTCGCAATGACATTGACCGTTGAGAAGTGGAGACCAAGATAGTCTGCGACGTCTCGAAGCCTGTAGTGGCGAACACGGACTGTGGAGGGTGATCCCATCGTACCACGCTGGCTGAGTCGCTCGGAATCGAGAACATACGACCGCGGTATGGCGGTGACGACTGTCTTCAGTCAGTTCCAAGCGTCCCCCATGGGCAACGGGCGCACTTCGGTCCCAAATGCTGCTTGAATCTGCATTTGCGCTCGGTACTCTCCACAGCGGGAGGTAGGGATGAGCCAGCGAATCGAGACGCGCGACGACCTTCTCGGCTTCTATCGAACGCAAACCGAGGTCACCGATCCGGGACCTCACGCAGGAGCGTACGCCGGCCTGCCCGAAGGGATCCCGGAGCTCTGCCGGGCGATCCAGCGAAACGTGATCCACATGTGGTGGATCGGCGAACAGACGTACGGGTTCACGAGGGAGGAGCTGGAAGGCGAAGGGCGCAAGATTCTCGACGAGATCAGCCTCCGATCGGTTGGCGACATGCTGGACTGGATCCTCCGGGAATCGGGTGACACATACCGTATCTCTCTTGTGGAATCGGGTGACGGAATCGGGTGACACATACCGTATCTCTCTTGCAGATTGCGGTTTGGGCCCTTCGATTCCCCTATTCATTGCTCACAAGACGGAGTCTTCGCGCCATGAGGCAGTACAGCAGGGCAGACATGCCCGCCACAATCGCCAAGTTCGCGGCATACGCCTTCGGATCTACAGCTCCAAGCATCGAGGTACGCAGGTTCTCCGCGAGATAGGTTGTTGGGACGAAGCGGGCGACGACTCTGAGAATGGCAGGCAGTTGGTCAATTGGGAAGTACACCGGTGCGCACATGTACAGAAGGAAGCTCACGGCGATGCTAAGCACCGATCCTTGCTCGATCCGTCGTGCGTAGAGCCCGATGAACGCACCGATCGGAATCAGCGCAAGAATACACGTGACTCCCGAGAGGAAGAAGAAACCGTTCAAGAATGACCGGAACCCCAGTGCTGAAAGGACAATCAGGAACAGCGCGAACAGGGGCAGCTGAATTGTCAGGTAGTAGAGCACGATCCCGAAGACCAGTGAACCGCCATGAATCGGAAGTGACCGGAAACTCACGAAGCCTCCCGATAGGCGAAGCTGGACGAGATACTGCCCCAGGCTGGTCACCGATATTCCTAGGTACCCAGCCAGAAGTGAGCCGCTGAGTAGGAAGGGCATTCGTTCGTGCGCTTGCGGACCGATGTTCATCACGAGGAAGAAGAGAAGGAGCAGCGGGAAAGCGATCGAGAGCGTGTACGTGAAGGGCCCCCAGAAGCGCATACTACGCAAGAAGACACGGCACAAGACGATCGAATCCCAGACCAATCGGATAACTCTCAAGTTGCCCCCTTCCTTCGCACAGCCTCCAAGTAGTAGCTCTCCAGGCTGCCCCTCTCGATCTTGATCTCTCTCGACATTCGTGCGAGTCTACCAATGCCCCGCTGAAGGGCGTCGAGAAGCACCGAGGATCTTCCGCTTGCGACGAGGCAACGCTGTTCAGCATCGTACTGGCCACAGACGCCCATCTGGGTCAATGCCTCTTCCAACGCGCCCTCCTGGCCGCGAACCGGATCGATTCTTATGCTGACCAGCGCCTCTGCCTCGGCCTCTTCTGCCAGCACCTGGAAG
>Ga0180433_10009105_pt1 | contig 12217 bp, 9 predicted proteins | sample SS_ome_8_FD_132980 | JGI IMG/M metagenome (GOLD analysis project Ga0180433, IMG submission 132980) | Hypersaline lake sediment archaeal communities from the Salton Sea, California, USA - SS_1_D_1 metaG | ecosystem: Environmental > Aquatic > Non-marine Saline and Alkaline > Hypersaline > Sediment... | reverse complement strand
CGACTCGGGCAGTCCAAGTCGTCGCAGGACGGCAGCAGCCAGCCCCTTCGCCTTGAAGAAGTCGCCCCCGGTCACCGCTGCCAGCAGCAGTGGCTCTGCCACCGGTGAGTCAGCCGCCCCGGACGCCTCCGGTCGCTGCAGGTAGGCCCGGGCAATCTCGAACAGGTCGCCGTGAGCCGCCCCCGCTGCCAGACTGCCAGCCCGCGCCTCCGCAAGGCTCGGCAGCAGGGTCCGCCGCAGCCGGTCGGCCCCGCGGACCAGCGGTGGCCGACAGACCAGTGCAACAGTTCTGCCCCAGGGGCTGCCCCAGGCCTCCAGCGGCTCGGCCACGACGCTGCGGGTCATCGCCTCGCAGAAGCCGGCCGCAACGCAGACCTCGCCCACCATTCGCACCAGCCGCTCCCGGGCCGACCGTTGCACCGGCCGGGCCGCGATGGCCACATCTTCAGGAACCCGGTCGTAGCCTTCGACCCGGGCGATCTCCTCGACCAGATCGATTTCCCGCCAGCAGTCGCGCCGCCAGGTCGGGGCCAGCCAGTCGGTCGCTTCGTCGCCCGCATGCTGCTCGACAAAGCCGAGTGGTTGAAGAATCTCCCGCTGGCGTTCGGAGGGCACAGCCACGCCCAGTACCTCCGCCACCCGGGCCGGCCGCAGCCGGATCGTGGCGGGCCGACAGGCCAGCCGTCCTGTCTCGACGACCGGACCGTCCAGCTGACCGCCGGCCAGTTCCAGGATCAGGGCGGTGGCCCGCCGGCTGGCCCAGTCGACGGCCGCCGGGTCGGGCCCCCGCTCAAACCGGTACGACGACGGACTGCCGAGCACCAGGCGGCGGGCCGCCGTTCGGACCGGCAGCGGCGCGAACTGGGCCGACTCGAGCAGCACGTCGGTGGTCGCCGGGGTGATCTCGGTGTCGGCCCCGCCCATCACACCGGCGAGTGCCACCGGCCGCGAGCCGTCGGCGATGACGCACATCTCATCGGTGAGTTCGTATTGCTTGTGATTGATGGCGACAAACGGCTCTCCGCTCCGGGCCCGGCGGACGACAATCCGCCGGCCGGCCAGCCGGGCCAGGTCGAAGGCGTGCAGCGGCTGGCCGCACTCGAACATCACATAGTTGGTGATGTCGACCACGTTGTTGACACTGGCGATGCCGACCGTCGCCAGCCGACGGACGAGCCAGTCGGGGCTCGGGCCGATGGTCACTCCGCGGATAACCCGGGCTGAGTAGTAGGGGCAGATGTCTCCCGCCTCGATCTCGACCGCGACTGCCGCCTTTGCTGCTGCTTCGGGGAGTTCAGCCGCAGGAATCCGCAACGGGCGGCTGTACAGAACGGCGATCTCCCGGGCCACGCCAATATGGCCGAGGCAGTCGGGCCGGTTGCTGGTGACTTCAAGATCGACCGCCGTATCGGCCCCGACCGCCTCGGTGGCCTCATGGTTGAGGCCGGCCAGCAGCAGCCGCTCGGTCAGTTCGTCAACCGGTGGCAGATCAACGTAGTCCCCGAGCCAATCGAGTGAGACGATCATGCCTGCCCCCGATCGCTGAACTGCTCGAGGAAGCGGACATCGTTGCGGTAGAAGTCCCGGATGTCCGCCACCCCGAACCGCCGGGCGGCAATTCGCTCCACCCCGAGGCCGAAGGCGAAGCCACTGACCGCGTCGGGATCGTAGCCGACGGCCTCGAGCACAGCCGGGTCAACCATGCCGGCCCCACCCATCTCGATCCAGCGGCCGTTCCACTCCATGTCGACCTCGACGCTCGGCTCTGTGAAGGGGAAGAACGACGGGCGAAACCGCACATGAACGTCACCACCGAGAAAGCTCGAGGCGAAGGACCGCAGCACACTTTTGAGGTGTGCCATGGTGATCCCCGGTTCGACCAGCAGGCCCTCCACCTGATGGAACATCGGATAGTGCGTCGCATCGGCCGTGTCGGGACGATAGACCCGGCCCAGCGAGACGATTCGCAGTGGTGGACTCCGCCGCTCCATCACGCGGATCTGCACGGTGCTGGTCTGGGACCGCAACAGCAGCGGTTCGGCATGGGAGGCGACCGACAGGTAGAAGTTGTCGAGCGGGTCTCTGGCGGGATGCTCAGCAGGAATGGCGAGTGCCTCGAAGTTGTGCCATTGGTCCTCGACCTCAGGCCCGTCGACCACCTCAAAGCCGAGATGCCCCATGATGGCCGCCACCCGGCGGATCGTCTGGCTGAGCGGATGGACCCGCCCCAGCCGAATCGGCTCACCCGGCAGGGTGACATCGATCGCGGCGGCGATGGGGCCGGCAGCCGCCGCGGTAATCCGCGCTTGAGCAGCCGAGAAGAGCTCGTCCACGGCCTGCTTGACAGCATTGAAGTGCTTGCCACCGGCCGGCTTGTCGGCCTTCGCCAGCTGGCCAAGCCCCCGCTGGGCGAGCTTCAGCCGGCCACTTTTCGCGCCGAGCAGGCTGACCCTCGCGGTCTCGAGGGCTGCTGCATCCGTGGCGTCCGCGAGGTTTCGCTCCGCTTCGGTCCTCAGTTCATCGAGTTCGGCAACGAAGGCTTCGAGTGAAACGTGCGACACGAGTTGCGGACCGTTCCAAAGGGCGTCTCAGAAAACCGCCCGCTCAGGCGACGGCCGATTCCGGCAGGCCGAGGCCTTCCCGGACCCGGCTGACGACGGCATCAAAACCGGTGGGGTCGAGGACGGCCATCTCCGCCAGTGTCCGCCGGTCGAGTTCACAGCCGACCTTTTCCAGGCCAGCGATGAACTGGCTGTACCGCAGGCCCCGCTCGCGGCAGGCCGCGTTGATGCGGATGATCCAGAGCCGGCGGAAATCACGCTTGCGGCGACGACGGTCCCGGTGGGCAAACACACCGGCCCTGATCACCGACTCTTTGGCTGTTCGGAGCAACCGGCTCCGCCCACCGACCGAACCCTTGGCCCGCTTGAACAGCCGCTTCTTCGCCCGCAGTCGGGGGACAACATTTTTGGTACGCATCGAATCCTCGGGGGTCTGGGCTTGGTCTGCTGGTCAGGGGGAGGGCTGGGGAAGTGGCGGCCTTGGTCAGTAGCTGTACGAGGCGAGGGCCTCAACGATATTCGACGTGTCTGACTTGGCAAGCACGCCGGTTCCCCGCAGGTTTCGCTTTCGCTTGGCGGAAAGCCGAACCTGAAGATGGCTGGTGCCGCTGCGGCGATGTTTCACTTTGCCGTTGGCGGTCATTCGGAACCGCTTTTTGGTTCCTTTGTGAGTCTTCTGCTTTGGCATCGGTTGCTCCTCTGTTCTTCTGAGTGGTCTCGGTCATTCGGCCCGTGAATCACCATTCGGATCGGTTGCGGGCAGCGGCTACCGCGGGGCCAGGGTGCAGATCAGCCGGCGGCCGGTCTGCTGGGGTGACGATTCGACTTTGCTGATGTCCTCGAGTTGTTCGATCACCTGCCGCATGATCCGCTGCCCTTCATCGATGTGAGCCATTTCCCGGCCCCGGAAGATCACCGATACGGTCACCTTGTCCTTGTGGCTTAGAAAGCCCCGGGCCTGGTTGATTTTGAATTCGATGTCGTGCTCGCCGGTTTTGGGCCGAAGGCGAATCTCCTTGAGCTTGGTCTGGTGGACGTGGGTCTTGTGTTGTTTTTTCTTCTGCTGGTACTTGAACTTGCCGAAGTCCATGATTCGGCAGACGGGCGGACGCTCATTCGGGGCCACCTCGACAAGGTCGAGCCCTGTCGACTGGGCGCGAGCCAATGCCTCGTCGGTGGGAATGATCCCCAGTTGCTCACCCTCGGAGGTGATCACTCGAACCGGTGAGATTCGAATCTGGTCGTTGATGCGGTGCTGTTTCTCGATGGCCAAATGCTCCAAACCCGCGATAGCTGTTACCGGGCGGGCTGGCTCATCCACGCACCTTCCACCACGGCACAACTCCTTTTCCTACCACATCGGCCGGCCGCACCCGAAGGCAGGCACCGGCCGTCCGGGGACACCCCGACGCTGTTGGCAAAACGCTCAGTATTTCAATCAGGGCGGGGGGCAGTCAAGCGGTCGGGAGGTTATTCCGCCGTTTTTATGTTTGCCGACAGCCCGCGGTCAGTCCGCAAGCCCGGCGACCGCAAAGCCGTCAACAAGCTGCTGGTCAGCCTCGCCGAACCGCTCGAGCTGGCCCGACTCGACCATGAACGAAAGGGTCGCCTGACCGCCATTCGCCGCGGTCACATGATAATGAACCCAGCGAAACGGCAGGCCATCGGCCTCGCCATCGGACGCAACCCGCAGAATCTGGGTGCCGTCGCTTCGCCTCGATTCAGCCGCCGACACGAGGTGGTTGAACTGCCCCGTCAAGGAGCGTTCGATATCGCGTTGAAAGGCCGCGAGGCTGGGGGCGTCACCCGTGGGAGGCAGCGGAATAATACTGGCCTGACCAAGCAGACGGCCCTCGTCGATCAGCCGCAGCACCGTCTGGTCGGTCTGCTGCTCGATCGCCCGCCAGCGGGTGTCGTACACCAGATCGAAACGGCCGTGAGGGTCGCTCAGCCAGAGGCTGCCGGGCTGACCGGGGCCCCGCCGCGGAGGCCGGGAGGCGGTCGCGAACGTTGTCGGGGCCTGCCGGCTGTCGTCACTCGCTGCAACTGCTTGGCGGCGGGTGATCTCGACTGTGGCCTCGATGTCGAGTCCGGGCGTGATATGCCCGGCCTGCCGACGCTCGTGCAATTGTGCCTCAAGGCCAATCAGTCCGGTGTCGCTCAACTGGCTGGCATCCCAGCGGTAGCTGGCCGACAGATCGATCACCGTCGGGACGCCATCCACCGCCCCCCTGACCTCACCGGCGAGGCTGACTGTCAGCAGGTCGGCTTCAGCCTGCTTGACGGTGGCGGTCACCTCGCCCCCGGTGACGGTGTCGATGCAGAGCAACGCAGCCAGGCCGTCGGTGGTGAGGGTCCAGGTTGTTCCCGCCGCGGCAGCCGCCGGCGGGCTGACCGCAGCGTGCCAGGCGGGATCAAAAGGCAGCGCGAGCAGGTCCCGCTCTTCCCGGGTAACAAAGCCGTCGGCCAGCCAGGGGTGCAGGCGACCGTCCGCCGCAGTGATCAGCACCACCTCCGCATCGGACGGCAGGATCGTCCGAACGGTCGTGTCATCGATCTGCAAGACCGCTTCCGCCCTGTCGTAGTGCCGCTCGACGGTTCGGCCAGCCACCCCGCTCGCCGCGGCTGCGGCGGGCCGCTCGACGTACTGCAGGGTTGCATTGACCGCGACGGCATGCTCCACCACCTCGAGCGTTGCAGTCTCCCCGGGCGGAGTTTCTTCGTCGGGCGGGGTGGGGGCGGCCACCGCGGCCCGCAGGCTGCCGCTGGCAGAGAACCGTGTCAGCACCTGCCAGTTGCCGGCCCGGCCGGCCGGCAGGGAGTCTGCCGCAACGGCAGCCTCCGGGCTGGCGAGAACTGCGGCCAGCACCGCCGCCACGAATAGCCCACAAGCCGAGCGAGCCGGGCTGGCTACTGGCGGAATCGTGCGGTTTTCCGGTGTCATTGGTCCCTCAGCAACGGGCAACACTTCTCTGTGCGATCGGCCAGGAGCGTCAGCCGCCTTGCAGAAAGTTCCCCTGCTCCGCACATTCGCCAGTTTCACTTTTCGGCCGGCGGCGACAGTTGGTGGCACGACAGCTGGTAGGCAGAACGAAATACCAACTGTCCAGCATGAAAACGGACTTCAAAAAAGCTTTTTTCTCGGAACTGCGGCCACTGCTTGAGAACCACCGCGAGGCTGAGAGATTCAGGTAAACCACTGAAATATTGGAACTTATCGCCTGGCCCACAGGGTGCGAGCCTGCCGGTTGTGCCGACGCACCGAAAATCGCTCAAGAAAATCAGGTGTCCAGCGAACCGGCTTGACCCGTGGAGCGTATAACTAGGGCGTCCGCAAGAATGGTGTGGAGGGGATCAAGGATGATCTCGGTGCGTGGACGCCTGTTCGGTCGGCTGGTCACTTTGGGGACACAACACTGGAGGTCGGAAGCCGAAAAGTTCCGCCGGTCGCGTCAGGGGCGACTCCGGGTTTTTTCGGGGGAAGACACCAGTCGGTTGATCTCCACCAAGGAGGATTCTCATGCGTTCCAACGTTTTCAACACGTCCGTTCCATTCATGCGTCTCTATCGGGACGAAAGCAGCCCAGTCGGGGGAAGCGACGTTTCCTCTGCTCCGGGTTCGCTTCCTGTTGTCGCCGATGAGGTTCTTTCAATCGAAGATTTGGCGAAGCGGTTCAATGTTTCGACCAAAACCATCTCGCGTTGGCGGGATCATGGTCTCGTTGCCCAACGGGTGACGATCGATGGTCGCAAGCGGGTCGGCTTTCTGGCCAGCGCCGTCGAACGGTTTGTGCATGAAAATCCCTTGCGGATTCAGCGAGGAAGCCGGTTCAGCCAACTCTCCACAGAAGAGCACGACCGGATCATTGCCTGGGCCCGCCGGCTGGCGGTCGCCGGAGCCTGCCCGGCCGATGTGCATCGCCGGATTGCCCGGCGGCTCAACCGCAGCGTTGAAACGATCCGCTATACGATCAAGCGGTACGACCAGGATCATCCCGAGTCGGCTGTCTTCCCGGGATCGGATGGGAAGCTTCGCCCCGAAAGCTGCGTCCGGATTTACCAGCACTACCAGCAGGGTGAGACGGTTGAGTCGATCGCCCGCCGGTATCGCCGCAGCAAGGCGAGCATCTATCGGGTCATTCTGGCACAGCGGTTCGAGGCGATCAGCCAGCTGCCGCTCGATTACATCCCCAACGCACTGTTCTCGCGGAAGAGCGCGGAAAAGGTTGTCTTTCAGGCCTTCCCGGAAAACCCCGATGCCGGCAAGCGGGTGCGGCGGCCGGCTGGCCTGCCGGCCTACCTGGCCAGTCTGTACGAGGTTCCCCTGCTGACCCGCGAGCAGGAGGTCTGGCTGTTCCGCAAATTCAACTACCTCAAGCACAAGGCATCGCAGCTGCGTGAGCAGCTGAAGCCCGAGCGGCCCAACGCCCGGCTGATGGATCAGATCGAAGCGATCTATGGCGAGATTGTCGAGCTGAAGAATCGGATTGTCCGGGCCAACCTGCGGCTGGTCGTCTCGATTGCCAAGCGACGGGTGACGGCGTCAGACAGTTTTTTCGACCTGGTCAGTGACGGCAACATGTCGTTGATGCGGGCCGTGGAAAAGTTTGACTATGCCCGGGGCAACAAGTTCAGCACCTATGCCTCGTGGGCGATCATGAAGAACTATGCCCGGACCATCCCCGACGAACACAAGCGGCGGGATCGGTTCCGCGCGGCCGACATGGAGATGCTGCAGACAGCGCCGGATGACCGGACCGATGAGACCCAGCGGCGACTGGCCGAGTCGGATCGGCTGCATCAGGTCGAGAAGTTTCTCGATCGGCTCGAGCCGCGGGAACAGACCATCATCATCCGTCGCTACGGCCTCGACCACGAGCGCGAGCCGCAGACCCTCAAAGAGGTCGGCTCGGCCCTCGGGGTCACCAAAGAGCGGGTGCGGCAGATCGAGGCGAAGGCGCTCGAAAAGCTCCGCGAAGCGGCCGAAGCTGAGGCGATCCTGCCGGAACTGGGCTGATCGAGCGGCGATGCTCGACCGGAATCCGAGGGACACTACCGGGCCGGTGCTGCGGGAGCTCGCAGCGCCGGCCCGATCGCACGGCCGATCTGTTTGACGGCCTGCCGGATGCGGTTCTCATTCTCGATCAGGGCCATCCGCAGGAAGCCCTCGCCCGCCGGACCAAAGCCGGCCCCGGGGCTGACCGCCACATCGGCCTCTTCGAGCAGTTTGGCAGCAAAGTCCATGCTGCTCATCTCGCTGGCGAAGGGTTCCGGGATGCGGGCCCAGACAAACATGCTGGCCTTGGGCACATCGACAGGCCAGCCGATCCGGGCGAGGCCTTCGCAGAGGACATCCCGCCGTCGCTGATAGACCTCCGACTGGGCGACAACATCTGCTTCACCATCTCGCAGGCCGACGACGGCGGCAACCTGAATGGGCCGGAACATGCCGTAGTCGTAATAGGTCTTCACCGTGCCGAGGGCCTTGATGATCTGCGGGCTGCCGGCGCAGAAGCCGACCCGCCATCCGGCCATGCTGAAGCCCTTGCTCATCGTGGTGAACTCGACCGCCAGGTCCTTGCCGCCCGGGACGGCGAGAATGCTCGGCGACTCATAGCCGTCAAAGGTGACGTCGGCGTAGGCCAGATCGGAGATCACCGGAAATCCATGCCGCCGGGCCAGGGCGACGACATCGGTGTAGAAGTCTGCCTCGACCACGGTGGTGGTGGGGTTGTGGGGGAAGTTCACGACCAACAGCCGGGGCGGCCCCGCGGGGCTCTCGCAGCGTTCAGCCACGGCCGCCAGAAATCTGTCGGGCTGGGTTGTGTCGATTGCCAGCGGATTCCCTGATGCCAGGGCGACGGCGTAGACGTGGGCCGGATAGGACGGCGCCGGCACGATCACGTCATCACCGGGGTTGATCACCGCCAGGCAGAGATGGCCGAAGCCCTCCTTTGAGCCCAGCGTGCTGATCACCTCGGCATCGGGATCGAGCCGAACACCCCATTTCCGCAGGTACCGCGAGGCGACCTCCCGCCGCAGGCTGGCGATGCCGCTGGCCGGGGCGTAGCCGTGGCTGCGGGGATCGTTGGCCGCCTCGGCCAGCTTGTCGATGATGAACTGGGCCGGGGGATCGGAGGGGTTCCCCATGCTCATGTCGATCACATCGCAGCCCGACCGCCGCTTGTCGTAGGTCAGCTTATTGATCCGGGCGAACAGATACGGCGGCAGCTGCTCGATCCGGGTCGCGGGCCGAAAGACGGCGGTGGCATCGGCAGCCACCGGCTGGCGAGAGGCCCCTCGATGGCTTTCAGAACTGGCAGCATGTGCGGTCATGGCGACGTCCGTGGGTTTCTCCCATCCTAACGTCGAAGGGCAGCAACCGGGAGTGATCGGGCTGCGGCTGCAACAGTGGACCGGCCCTTTCCGTCTGTTCGGGCCAAGATCACCGCCGCTTTGCCGCTGGCGCCTCGAAAGTGGCCGGCTGGACGCCCGCGGGGGCCTGAGGGCGGCGGCTGCCGGCCCGGGGCTCGGACAGTTCCTTCGCCTCGCGGCGGCTGAGGGTTGAGGCCGGCATCTTCCCAGCCGCCGGCAGCGGGCGGGGAGGCTGTTTGGCGGCGACCGGCGACTGGCTGGTGCCGGCGAGGAAGTTGTCGATGGCGGCCGACTGCCGCAGGTGGGTGAAATACCGGCCCATCTCGATTCGCTGCTTCTTTTCGAGAATGTCGCGATAAAGCTCATCCCGTACCTCGGCAAAGGTTACCTCGACCGGCTCGGTAAAGCCCTCGCAGAACAGCACCATGAACCGGTCGGCGATCTGGATCACCCCCGAGAGTTCACCCGGCTTCAGGCCGAAGGCCTCGCGTTCGAGGGTCGGCTGCCCACCGAACCGCTGAATCGGCGGCACCTCACCCCGCAACGCCTTGCTGGTGGGGTCGACCGAGTACTGCTCAGCCAGGTCGCCGATTTTTTCCGCCGTCGGCTGCTGCCTCGCCAACTGCCAGACCTCTTGGGCCCGCCGCTGATTATCGAGCACGATCGCTCGGCAACGGACCCGCGGGCCGAAAGTGGCGGTGAAGGCCTTGTCGAGATCCTCCCGGGTCACCGGGACGGTGCCGATCAGCTTCTTCAAGGCGACGGTCGGCCGGACGATGTCGTCGATGTAATGCTTCACCGGCTGCTTCTGCTCGCGGCTCACCCGTTCCAGCCAGGCGTCGATGTCGGGCTCGCCGCTGGGCGTGCGAAAGCCGAGCGTCTCGGCCGCCCGGGTGACTTCGGCATCAATGTCGGCCTGAGTCACCGCCAGCTGTTGCCGGCTGAGGGCCTGGTTGAGCAGCACCTGCGTGATCAGCGTTTCCAGCACGTCGCTGCCGTACCGCTCCAGGCAGACCGTACGAACCTCGGCAAGCGGAATCGGCTGCCCGTTGACGCGGGCCGCCACCTCCGGGCTGGTCGCCCGGCTGGCCGGATCGTTGAGGACGTTCTCAATCGTGGCTGCCTGCTGCAGCCGGCTGAAGACCTGGGTCGACTGTTCGCGGGCCTGCTTTTCCCGCAAGGCGTCAGCGAGCTGATTTCGGACATCGGCAAACTGCACGTCGGCCGGCGGCAGCCGGCCCTCGCACTTGATCACAATGAATTGGTCGGCGACCTGGATGACGGGAGAGATCTCGCCGGAGGCGAGGGCGAAGGCGGCCTGCTCGAAGGCGGGCGAGCCGGCATACCGCCGGATCGGTTGCACCCAGCCCCCGACACTGGCACTGCCGACGTCGACCGACTTCTCCCGAGCCAATGCACCGAAGGCATCAGGATCGCCCACCGCCTCAGCCCGCACGGCCTCGGCGTCAGCCGCTGTTCGCTGCACGATGATGCGGGCCTTCACCGTCGGGCCGAACTGGTTCTGAAACTGCTGCTGCAGCTGCTGGTCGGTCGGCTCAATGCTGCCCCGGGCCAACCGCCTCAGGGCGATCATCGGCCAGACGATGTCATTGCGGTACTGCTGCTCGTTGACGCCCCGCTCCCGCTCGATCAACGCCAGCCACTGCTCGCGGGAGACCTTGAAGCGACGTGACATCGAGTCGATTTCGGCATCGATGTCGGCGGCTGTCACCGAAATATTTTGGTTGGCGATCGCCTGCTCGATGATGGCCTTGTTGATCAGCGTGCCGACGACCACCGAGCCGTACCGTTCCAGACAGGCAGTCGCGAGTTCGGTTGTGGTGATATCGACCCCATTGACGACGGCGGCCGGCTTGGCCGCCGCGGACGCCGGGCGGGGCTGCTCGGCGGCCCAACTGCCGGGGGACGCCGCAATGAGGCAGACCAAAACAGCGAACCCTCGCCGGCAGAATTCCCGTTTCGCTCGCGAATTGTCCGTCATCTCACCCTCCGATGGCGATGCTGATACTGCCCGCGCGGCTCCCACCATGGGCCGCGGCGGGAAGTTAGGCCGTTTGGCGAGGGGGATCAAGAGAATTTCGCCGACCGCCGGGCCGGCATCCGCCGGAAAAAACTCCACAATCAGATCGAGATTGCCGATAATGCGGAAAATTCCGTTTGCTACACGAGGAGGAAGGCCATGACCGCCACAACCGTTCCGATGGGTATTCGCGACGACATCACGCAGTGCATCGGCCGCACTCCGCTGGTGCGGCTGCGGCGGGTCAGCGAGGGCTGCGTCGCCTCGGTCATCGCCAAGATCGAGAACATGAACCCCCTCTGGAGCGTGAAGGACCGGATTGCCTGCGCCATGATCGATGCCGGTGAACAGGACGGCCGGATCGGCCCCGACACCGTGGTGATCGAGCCGACGAGCGGAAACACCGGCATCGGGCTGGCCTATGTCTGCGCGGCCCGGGGCTACAAACTGCGGGTGACCATGCCCGAGAGCATGAGCCTCGAACGCCGCCGGATGCTGAAGGCCCTCGGGGCCGAACTGGTGCTGACGCCGGCGGCTGAGGGCACGCCGGGGGCCGTCCGCCATGCGGAGGAAATCTCGCACTCCAGCAGTCAGTTTTTCATGCCGCAACAGTTCAAAAACCCGGCCAATCCGGAGGTGCATCGCCGGAAAACGGCCGAAGAAATCTGGGCCGACACCGATGGCCAGATCGACATCCTGGTCTGCGGCGTCGGCACCGGTGGCACCATCACCGGCTGTGGCGAGGCGCTGAAGGCCAAGAAGCCCGACCTCAGGGTGGTCGCGGTTGAGCCCCTCAACAGTCCGGTGATCACCCAGAAGCTGGCCGGCGAACCGATCAAGCCGGGCCGGCACACGATTCAGGGAATCGGGGCCGGCTTCATCCCCGACATTCTCAACCTCGACGTCATCGACGAGGTGATCAAAGTCGATGACGAGGACGCGATGGAGACCACCCGCCAGATGGCCAAACGCGAGGGCCTGATGTGTGGCATCAGCTGCGGAGCCGCCGCCTGGGCGGCGCTCGAGGTGGCCCGTCGGCCGGAGAACACCGGTAAAATGGTGGTGGTGGTCCTGCCCGACCTCGGCGAGCGGTATCTCTCGACGCGGCTGTTCCCGGAATAGCCGCAAGCGGGCGGCGGCGGGCCGCCGCTCTCGGTCACTTGCCAGCCGCACAGAGGCTGGTAGCATCACGGGGTGCCGGGGCCTCGCGCTCCGTCCGCCCCACTTGCCCGAGTGGCGG
>Ga0180433_10009103_pt1 | contig 12221 bp, 11 predicted proteins | sample SS_ome_8_FD_132980 | JGI IMG/M metagenome (GOLD analysis project Ga0180433, IMG submission 132980) | Hypersaline lake sediment archaeal communities from the Salton Sea, California, USA - SS_1_D_1 metaG | ecosystem: Environmental > Aquatic > Non-marine Saline and Alkaline > Hypersaline >... | reverse complement strand
TCAGGGAGAGACAGGAATTCAGGGAGAAACGGGAGCTGGGGTTCAGGGAGAAACAGGGATTCAAGGAGAGACAGGAATCCAAGGAGAAACAGGAGCTGGGATTCAGGGAGAAACAGGAATCCAAGGAGAAACAGGGATTCAAGGAGAAACAGGGATTCAAGGAGAAACAGGGATTCAAGGAGAAACGGGAGCTGGGATACAGGGAGAAACAGGGATTCAAGGAGAGACAGGAATCCAAGGAGAGACCGGAATTCAGGGAGAGACTGGAATTCAGGGAGAAACTGGAGCAGGTCTTCAAGGAGAGACTGGAATTCAGGGAGAGACTGGAGCAGGTCTTCAAGGAGAGACTGGAATTCAGGGAGAAACTGGTTTTCAAGGAGAGACTGGAATTCAGGGAGAAACCGGTCTTCAAGGAGAAACCGGGATTCAGGGAGAAACCGGGATTCAGGGAGAAACCGGGATTCAAGGAGAAACGGGAGCTGGGATACAGGGAGAAACTGGGATACAGGGAGAAACTGGAGCAGGTCTTCAAGGAGAGACCGGAATTCAAGGAGAGACTGGAATTCAGGGAGAAACCGGAGTCGGTACAGATAGTACTAATGTTGTTTATAATTATTCAGGAATTGATTCTACTAATTTAAATTTTGCAGTTTTTGATGGTACAACAGGATTTAGAATTAAAGATAATGGATATACCCCTTTAGAACAATATGTTGATTACTTACCCTTACCAGATTCTACAGGAACTAAAGGACAAAAACATTATGATGATTCTAGTGGTTATATGTACGATTGTATTTCTGATGATACATGGGTGAGATATGTAGTTGCTAGAGATTGGTCCTAATTTTAAAAAAGGAGAAAAAATGGCAACATTGAGCCAAAAAGAATTAACAGAAATGACAAATAAACTAGCAAAACGAATCAAACAGGAAAATGATATCAATAATTTACCAATTCAATATTCAGTTCAAATAATATCAAATGTTTTCCAAGCTATAGAAGATTGGTTATCTGCTAATAAATCTTCTGCAGCAAGTGCGATAGATTCCGCTAGTGATCCTGTAGTTTTACCCGGAAAAATAAAAAAATGGGCTTTTGCTTTAGTTGTTTTCAATAGATGTAAGGAGGATTTAATATAATGACGACTTATAGAAGATCTATATTACAGAACATTTTACCGGATAATAGTGGGGATGTTTATTATAGTCCCTTTATAGAACATGCATCTGGTGATTTTTGGAAACAGTCGATAGGTGTATTTAAACAGGATGCAAGTAATGTCAACTATTTATATGGATCGAGTGAGATACCTTTAGAGTACAACTCTGCAGGTACAAGTAAAATTATATCTGTTTGGACTGCTGCTGCAACAACAGGTAATGTTCAATGGGATTTCGATTATCGGTCAGTAGCAGGCAATGATAGTACATCTCTTGATCAGACTACAGCTCAGGAACAATTAACTGTTAGTGATGCAGCGCCCTCGTCAGCTTTTAATAGATTAGAGGCATCAATGACTTTAACCTCTTCTAATCTCAGTGGAGGATCAACATTACAATGGCGCTTAGGTAGAGATGGTCCATCTGAAAGTTCATCAATGGCTGATGAAGCTTTACTTTTTGACTTGTTATTAGAATATGAAGATTAGTTATGTCATTATTATTTGATACAGATGGTGAATATGTAGATTTTTCAGCCTTTCCTGATAATCTATCACCATTGTCCATAATAGTATGGTGTAAACCAACGATAATAGACACTTATTATCGTCGTCTTTATTGTAAAGGTATTGCGACAGGTGATCACACAGCGTTTATACTAACTGATACATGGAATGGCTCAGTTCCTAATACATTTTCGTTCTCTTTTGAATACAATGGGAATGCAGATTATGCAAACGGAGTATCAAATTCTGTTACTTTAAATACATGGCAATATTTATGTGGTACGTGGACTGGTCCGGGAAATTACCCAAAATTATATAACGGAGATTTAACTACTTTAGTTTCATTAACAAGTTTAAGTTCATCAGATAACGCTTTAAATCCTGTGGATTATGATGATTCAGCTCGGACTATGCGATTAGGCTCACCTCAGGATGGTGTTAATAGGTGGTATGCCGGTAATATAGCTGCTTTAGCAGTTTTTGAAAAAGTTTTATCACTGGCCGAATTACAGATGGTGCAGTTTAAATTTAGTAATGCATTAGCAGTGAGTGATTTAAAATTGTTGATTTTTCCCGGTTACCATAGCACAGCAGGAGTTCCAGATTTAAGTGGAAATCTGGTTAATGGGACAATTTCGGGGGCAACAGTAGATGATTTTATTCCTTTGGGACCATTATTTTCAAATAAAGTTCAAAATTCGAGTAATAAGAATAATCCGACCAGAAGTTATGTATCAACTACTTCCAGTGTTTTAAGTGGAGATATTATGTTTCATATAAATAAGAATGTGCTTTTTACATAGAATGTAAATTAATAATCTTTTAAAAATTTATAAAATTTTAACTGAGGATATAGTTATGGCTCCTATTAGAGGTCTGGTTGATGTAGCTACCGGATTAGAAATAGAAGATGCTGATCAGCGTTATAGTCAAACCGGAATTCAAGGTGAGACAGGTATCCAAGGTGAAACTGGAATTCAGGGAGAAACAGGAGTTCAGGGAGAAACCGGAATCCAGGGTGAGACTGGTATTCAAGGAGAGACAGGTCTTCAGGGAACAACTGGAATTCAAGGAGAGACAGGTTCTCAGGGTGAAACAGGAATTCAAGGAGAGACAGGTCTTCAGGGAGCAACTGGAATACAGGGAGAGACTGGAATTCAGGGAGAAACCGGAATCCAGGGTGAGACTGGTATTCAAGGAGAGACAGGTCTTCAGGGAACAACTGGAATTCAAGGAGAGACAGGTTCTCAGGGTGAAACAGGAATTCAAGGAGAAACAGGAGTTCAAGGAGAGACAGGTCTTCAGGGAGCAACTGGAATACAGGGAGAGACTGGAATTCAGGGAGAAACCGGAATCCAGGGTGAGACTGGTATTCAAGGAGAGACAGGTCTTCAGGGAGCAACTGGGATTCAGGGTGAGACCGGGATTCAAGGTGAAACAGGAATTCAGGGTGAAACTGGGATTCAGGGTGAAACTGGGATACAGGGTGAGACTGGAATCCAGGGAGAAACAGGAATTCAGGGAGCAACTGGAATACAGGGAGAGACTGGAATTCAGGGAGAAACCGGAATCCAGGGTGAGACTGGAATCCAAGGTGAGACTGGAATCCAAGGTGAGACAGGAATTCAAGGAGAAACTGGGATTCAAGGTGAGACCGGTATTCAAGGAGAGACAGGAGTTCAGGGAGATACAGGTTTAGAAGCTGCTTATCATTTTTTTGCGGATCAATTAGATTCGCCAAATAGTGCAGACTGGGCCGTAAATGCTCTTGCTCCTGCTTCAGCTGATTCTTCCTATAATGCTTTAACAGTGAGAAGATTTGATGATACAGATGAAGAAGGTGTGGGATTTTTAGTAAATGTTCCATCAGGGAAAAATAATATTGTTTTCAGTTTTAAAAGTCGTCCGGAAACTGCTCCAGATACAACAGCTGAGAAGATTTTACCAAGAATCTATACTAGAGATATTCCTGATAATGTCGCCGTTGAATCTTGGACATCCGGATATGATTTAACAGCTTTAGATATGACTACAAATACAAATTTTCAATATGATTCTGAATCTGTGGCTTTATCATCATTAGACCTTACTGGTGGCAATTTAGCTCAATTTGAAGTAACCAGATATCACACAGGAGTGACTCCGGATTTAACTGGTGACTGGGATTTATTAGAATTGTCTGTTTCTTTTACATAAGAATTAGAAGAAAATGGCATCAACAACTTTAACAGCCACAGTATATAATCTGTGGAACAATAATTTTGATGGTTCTTCGAATGCATCTTCGCCTTATTTAGGGATGTATTTACGGGGTAATGGATATGTTTATGAGTTGTTATGTGACTTTGATGTCTCATCATTAGCTGGTGCTACAATAACTTCTGCCTCATTACGATTTACTGTTACTGATTCTGCCTCAGGAACAGAAGCTCAAACAGTCTATTTAATGGAACAGAATAAGACAGATCCTGATAGTTGGTCAAGTCCTCCTGTATATGATGATTTTGGAAATTTTCCTGGAACACATGAGTATTGGGACACAGAATTAAGTAATGTTGGTTCTGTTCTCAGTAATCAAGAGTATACGATTAATGACACTAGTAATAATATCGTTAATTTAATACAATCTTGGGTAGATAATACAGAGAATAATTGGGGTGTTGTTTTAACGAGAACTGATAATTCAACAAGTCGTTATGTGACTGTAAATGGTTCTCAAGTTTATCTAGATCTTGAATATATGACTGGTCCTCCAGAAGTAACTAAAATAGCATATTCAACAGCTGGTACTTCTGTTTTTAATGTTCCGGATGGAGTGACTTCAGTAACAGTAAAAGCCTGGGGTGCAGGTGCTGGAGGAGCCTCAGGAGGTACTCAATCTGTCGGGGGTGCTGGAGGTGGTGGTGGCTATGTTCAGGGAACTATTACAGTTACTCCCGGAGAACAACTTAATATTCATGTAGGAGGGAAAGGGGAAAAAGGTACTTTTCCTGGTGACCTTTCTGGAGGAGGGGGTGGTGGCGGGGGTCGTTCATCTGTTTCCCGGGGAAATACCGCATTATTTATTGCCGGAGCCGGGGGAGGAGGTGGTGGAGGTGACAATTCCTCATCTACTGCTGGCGGTGCTGGGGGAGTCGGTGGTGGCACTACTGGAGGTTCAGGAGGTAATTCCGGGACAGCTGTGGGTGCAGGAGGAGGTACTCAGTCTGATGGAGGAGCCGCTGGGACGGGTGGGGCAAATATAGGCGTTAAAGGTGAACCCCCTGCAGCTTTCACTCTAACTAATGCAATTAAATTTGATGGTAGCCCTGAATATATTGATTTGGGAAATGATTCAGCGTTCAATTTCACAAATAGTTTTTCATTAGAATGTTGGGTCTATGTTCCTTCTGGTGGATCTGGTGTTCAAAGATGGATAGGTTCAAGATCAAATGATACTTCACATGGTATAGGTTTCGGAGTTAATTATACAAATGGGTATTTGAGATATACATCGTTTGGACATCATGATTATGAATCAAATCAAGCGGTCCCTACTGATGAATGGGTACATGTCGCAGTTGTTATAAATGGGACGAATGATGCTCGCTTTTTCATAAATGGTGTATTTATTAATCAGGTAAATAATGCTAATCCAGCTACAACAACTGGCATACAGATGAAACTCGGTCAGGCCGGTGATGGAGTCGAATATTTTACAGGCCGCCTTGATGAAGTAAGGATGTGGAATGATATAAGAACTGATGCTGAAATAAAGCAGTATTATTCTCAACAAGTAGCTACGGATTCAGCAAATCTTGTAGGTTATTGGAAGTTAGATGAAGGTACTGGTTTAACTACTGAAGATGTGAGTGCTAGTGGTAATGATGGTACTCTTACTAATATGGAAGAAAGTGATTGGATTGTACCTTCCAGTTGGGAGCCTCCCTCAACAGCTGGTGCCGGAGGTGACGGTGGTGATGGAAGGAATGATGGTACCACTAAAGGCGGTGAGGATAACGGTGGTATAACTAATGGTGGAGATGGTGGTTCTGGAAATCAGGGGGCTAATCCGGGATTTGCTGGAGGTGGAGGAGGTGGTTCTGGTTACGGAGGAGGTGGTGGAGGCTCTAGTTCTGTGTCCGGTAACGCCGGAGGTTCCGGAGGTGGGGGAGGCTCTAATTATATAGATAGTGGAGCAACTTCAACTACTAATTCCCAGGCTTCCGGAGTAAATCCACCAAATACTACAGATGAAGATTATATTGCAAGTGCCGGTGTTGGTGGGGCCGGAGGTGCTACCAGTACTGATGGAAATGATGGTAATGATGGAAGAATTGTAATAACTTGGAGTGGAGCCACTTTTTATTATGGTATGCAGTTTTACGCAGATAGCAGTAATTATTGTTTTTCAGTGTCAGCTTTTACTCCCCCTTCAAACGGTTCAGTTGCAACATGGATGTATTTATATGAAAATCCGGGTTTGGCTATTCAAAGAGTCATGGGATCTGAAAATGCCTGGGAAATAAGATTTGGGACTGGTTCACCGGGTACTCTTTCAAATGACTTGAATCAAGGAGGAGGAAATTTAAATTCCAATACTACTTTTGAAGCACTAAAACCTTATCATGTTGTTTGTACTTATGATAGTGATAATACTGGACAAATTTTTATTGATGGTGTACTTGATGCTACCGGTACGGGACAAACAGGAAGTCCTGGATCGGCTGTTTTAAGATTAGGTCATACAACAGATGCGACTGGTCAATATTTTAATGGTCTTCTCGAGGATGTTCGAATATATGACAGAGTTTTATCTGAAAATGAATGTATGACAATTTATTCATGTAAAGGAACAGATAATATAAAATATGGTTTATTACATAGATGGACATTTACTGAAGGTTCTATAGACACAGTTGCTGTGGATACTACAGGATCAATAAAAGATTGGGGCGTGAATAGTTTGAATATGACTCCTGTGAATAATCCAACGTTTAAAGGAACACGATTAAAATACAGGAGATTTGTATAAATGAGTTCACAAGCCTTCACAGCTTCAGGTAGTGATACTTTCGTTGTTCCTACTAACGTGACTTCGATAACAGTTAAGGTTTGGGCCGCAGGTGCTGGCGGTGGTGCCGGAGGTACTTCTGGTGTTGGAGGTGCAGGAGGTGGTGGAGGCTATGTAGGCGGGAAAATAGAAGTGACACCATTAGAAACCCTCACAATACATGTGGGCGGTCTTGGAGGTGCCGGTGCTTATGGAGGTACGGCTTCCGGAGGTGGGGGTGGAGGTGCCGGAAAATCTTCTATTTTCAGAGATTCTACTCCTTTGTTTATTGCTGGAGGTGGTGCTGGAGGTGGCGGAGGAGATAACTCTTCTGCAACTGCTGGAGGTGCCGGAGGTGCTGGTGGAGGCTCTACAGGAGGAACCGGTGGAAGTTCTGGAAATGCTGATGGAGGTTCAGGAGGTACTCAATCAGACGGTGGAGCTGGCGGAACAGGTGGAGTTAATCCCGGAATAGATGGAAAAAGTCCTTCAGAAAGCCCAAATGGAGGCGGTGGTGCCGGAGGTTCCGGTTCTGGATCTGGAGGTGGTGGAACCGGAGGAACTACAAATGGAGGAGCCGGTGGCGCTGGAGATTCCGGTGAAGCAGGATATGCAGGAGGAGGAGGTGGTGGAGCCGGTTATAGTGGTGGTGGAGGAGGTTCAGCTTCGGTTGCTGGTGAGGATGCTGCTGGAGGTGGGGGCGGAGGTTCCAATTATATAATTGGAACTGCTACTGATACTACAAATTCTCAGGCATCTGGTCAAACTCCTCCTAATACCGGTGACCCTGATTATGCTGGAAGTGTTGGAGTAGGAGGTAATGGGGGATCAACTTCTTCAGCTGGTTCTGCAGGAAACAATGGCCGAATAGTTATTATTTATACAGGTGGTGAAATTACAGATTGGGGTATCACGACGGTAGGTGCTTTTACTGGGACTCATACAGATATAAAAGCAATGGGAGGAACTAGTCCAAATATAAATGATATGACAGTTTTTCGTTTATGGTATTATTCAGAAGGTTCAGGGACGTTAACAATAGCTCTATATACAGGAGGGGCATTAACTAATGCTCAAGGGGCTGTTAGAAGAACAGAGGCACATAATATTTCTGTTTCTGCAGGATGGAATGCAGTAGATGTGCCTGATTATTCCTGGCTTCCTCATACAATAACCTGGATAGCATGGGCAAAAAGTTCCGGTGCTAATACGAGAGCATCAAATTCAAGTGCTGATGCAGGTGATTTCCAGTCTGCTCGAGGGAGATATACTGTAAGTAGTCCAGCAGACTATGATGAAACGACAGCTTTACCTTCCACAATGGGAGCGGGTGTTTTTGATGTCAGTTATTGGCATTCTGTGTATGCAGAATATAGCTATCCAGCTCCGATCTTTAGTGGTGGTATTCAATTTGTAACAGCAAGTAGTCAATATTTGGAATCTATTTCATCTTTTACACCATTGGCAACAGTTACAGTATGTTTCTGGCTTTATTTGGATAGTATTCCAGACTGGTCCGTAATAATAGGATGTCATGATCGTTGGGAAATTGCCATAGATCCAACAGGTTATATAGTTAGTGATATATATCAAGCTTCTTCAGGTAATTTTCGCTCAAAAGAGATTTTAACAACAGGAATATGGTATCATATTGCCTGTACTCGAAATACTTCTAATAATGGATCTATCTATATAAACGGATATTTGGATAATACAAGTAGTATACTTTCATTGACTCCCAGTGCAGGAAATTTAAGAATTGGCCGTAAAGCAGGAGCAGCTAGTGAATATTTGAATGGTAGTGTTGAGGATATGAGAATTTATAATCGAATACTTTCTCAGGATGAAATAGAAACAATATATTACACAAAAGGAACAGATGGTATTGTTCAAAATTTGAATCATAGATGGATATTTAATGAAGGTTCAGAAAGTTCAGTAGCAAGTGGTTCCGGTGTTATTAAGGACAGGACAGTAAATGGGTTACATATGACCCCAAATAATAGTCCTACATTTGGTGGAACAAGACTGAAATTTAAACGTTTTGGTTAATAAAAAGGAAGTTTATCATGGCTGATGTATTACAAAGAACGACAAAAGAGCAACGTTTTAGTGTTCATACACCTGATTATGATCCTGCTATTTGGATTATAAATCCGGATCTTTCGGGAGTAGTTGGTGTTCCTAAAAAATACTGGAAAATAGAAGGTGATACAGTATCTGAAATGAATCAGTCAGAAAAAGATGCTGTAGATGCAACACTGCTTCCAGGAATAAAAGAAGTAAGAAAGAGCTATTTACGTACAACTGCTGATAATCTTGTGGAAAATCAGGGTTATACTGATGGGATTCAAAGATCAATACTGGCCCATTATAGTAAAAACAAGGGCAGAAAAACAAATAAAGCTGAATATTTAGAGGATTGGAATGATTGGATAGAACAAGTTGACACAGAGGTAGAAACTAAACAAGCTCTTGTTGATGATCAGACTACTATTAATGCAGTGAATGATATTTATCTGGATTCCAGTACATTGATAAATTCTGATCCTAATATTTCTCTTGCAACAGCAATCGATACAACAGATAGTACTGATTTAGATTCGTTTATAGATGCTAATGCTATTGTAACTGACTCTTATACTAATAAAACCGGTCCTTTTTATTTGATGCAAATTCTTGAACATCGTCGGGAAATTTTTAATGATTCTACAAATCCTCTTTATTTAGCAGATCATACTGCAATATTAGGTGATGACGGCTATCTTGTTAATCATGCTAATAGAATAAATAATATTGAAACAATACATGGTAAATTAGGATGGCATGAACAAGAAGTGACTCAGGCTGCATATACACGTCCGAAAGATTTACTTATTTATTACGGTTGGTTAAATTCATTTAATAGTGGTCAACATGGATGGGATAATGAAAAAGTTTCTCAAGAAATGGCTCAACATAGAATGCTTGTTTTTGGTGACGGAATTCAAAATCCGGGTCATGGAGATTATGCTAATACTGAAGTGATCATTCCTCGTATAAAGGAATTAAATAATTACTCTGAAATTTATGGCTATGTAACAGTAAATCAATCTTATGGAGATTTTACAACTAAAGTTAATCAGTGGGATGATTTGGAAGTTCATGGAATTTTTATGGATGAAGCCGGTTATGATTATGGTAAAACACGAGCGGAATTTAATCAAAGAGTTGATTATGTTCATGATAGAACATATGCAAGTAAATGTTTTGTTAATTCCTGGAATACTGATCATGTTTTAGGTACCGCTAATGACCCGAGTTATCCAAACTCTACTTATAATGATTCCAGTACAGAATCAAATTTAAATAATACGGATTGGATTCTTCTTGAATCTTTCCCTATTAACACCTCATCATATACTGATTCTACTCCTCAAGGTTATGAGTCAGCTTCAGACTGGCTTTACCGTGGTGATAAAATGAAATCTTTAAGAAATAGCTATGGAGTAAATTTTGCCGGAGCTGGAGTAATAAATAATGATAATACAGACGGAACAGCTTTATTTAATTTTGGATTTGTTTCTGCTATGATGTATAATTTAGAAGCTTATGGCACTTCTGATACGCTTTATGGTTCGAGCTCGTCTGCGGTTAAACGCTGGGTGCGACCGGATGTCACTAAACTCGGTACTGTTTACTGTTTAGATTGTACAGTTAAAGTTGATGGAAATGATTCTTCTGTTTATCATAGGTATGTAGAAAATGGTAAACTCACACTAGATTTTTCTGATGGGGCCCAATTGAGTACAATATTAAAATATTAAGGCGTTTATAATGAATATTCTGTTTGATGTTTATGACTCAAGTGGAGGATTAGCAGTAGATACAACAACTGTAATTACATATGATACGACTCGTTTTTTATTAAGTAATGTTTCTCTATCTTCTGGTGAGATACAAATTAAATTACCGGAATCAAAAATAATTCCTCCAGATAATTATGTTTTTTTGTTATTAGCTAAAGTTACTTTAGATGTTTCGAATGGAAATAACAGGACTCAATCAAAAGCTTGGATAGAAGCTGACACAGGTTCTGATTTTCAGATTATTCCCGGAACTATTAATTATATGTACAATAGAGAAAAAAATTCTGGATGGGACTCGGCATCTATTAATTCAACATTTCAAATCGAAAAGACAGTAAAAGGATCAATAAAATTTAGGGTCTTGGCAGAAAAAGTAAACGGTTCGAACTCATTAATAACAGTTGCTGATGCAAGCAATTTTATCGGAATTATTAATAATCCTTAAATAAGATAAATACTTGTATTTAGATAAAAAATTAATAATCTATCAATATAAATACCTAAAATAGAACTAATAAAATTTAAATAAAAGAAAGGAATAAGATGAATCAGTTTGAATTACAGAGAGAGTTGTTAGCTTTTGAAGAAAAAATAGCACTTGCCAAATTAGAAGAATCAAAGGCTTCTGAAAGAGTTCGAGAATTAGAATATCAAAAAGCTCGTTTTAGTCTTGATTTCTTTGTAGCAAGTGCAAAAGAGCAATCTGAAAAGAAAGAATAATCCATTATGCCCGGTGATTTAAGGGATCCAGAACAAACTTTCCCTTTTTATTATGATCCGAGATATAGAGAAGCTCCTAATCAATTTGAACCCGGAGCTTTTAATATCAATGAATATCTTCAGTCTATTGCTGAGGAGACTACAGGAAAACGATTAAATTCGGATCAGTTGCAAAATTTAAAAATGTATTTGGAAGATAAAGGATTCTTTCATAGAAATCTGGGAGATGAATCATTTAGAATGGAGGTACAAAAGAGGATTAAACGTCATGCTATGGCGAGAAAGGTTGCTTTGAATTATGGCAGATTTAAATAAGATTATGATAGATATTCAGCGAAAAAGTTCTAATATTGAAAATTCTATTAAAGAATTATTGGGTAAATATGAAATTCTATATAGAGAAGGAAATAAAATTTTTCGTAGAGAAAGAATAGCTACGGGATCAATGGAAGGACTTGAAAGTTTTCATCGATTAATACAGGTAATCCGCCGTAACAGAGATGTTATTGGCTCCCTTTTAAGGGGCGTGAATAATTTACGCTCTATTTCTGATTTTAAATTTATAGAGGAAGAAATTTCTCAAGCATCTGAAAAGAAACCAGTTAAAAGAAAAAAGAAACCTGTTAAAACCGAATCTGTTGAGACCGAACCTGTTGAAATCATGCCGGAATATTATGAAGAAATTTCTGAGGAGTAAGTGATGGCTAAACGCATGCGAGTAGTTACTGCTCGTGATAGAGAAAAGACAAAACCAAAAGTAGTCGTTAGTAATGATAATCCAAAAGTATCTAATAGATTAACTCAAAATGAATTAAAAGCTCGTAAACGATATGCTACTACAACCTCAATGGGTGGGTTTGGCTATCGTACTGGAGGAGATGTATTGAATAGTCAGGGGATAGAATTTTATTCTCCTCAACTCAGTACAGATTTTCTTGAAAAGCCTCAGAAT
>Ga0180433_10009101_pt1 | contig 12221 bp, 10 predicted proteins | sample SS_ome_8_FD_132980 | JGI IMG/M metagenome (GOLD analysis project Ga0180433, IMG submission 132980) | Hypersaline lake sediment archaeal communities from the Salton Sea, California, USA - SS_1_D_1 metaG | ecosystem: Environmental > Aquatic > Non-marine Saline and Alkaline > Hypersaline >... | reverse complement strand
GCCGGACTACGGACACCTGCTGGCCGACATGGAGGTCTTCGAGGACGTGCCGGTACGCGCGGCGAACTACCTGTACCCGAGGGTGGAGGTGGAGGTCGGCTTCATCCTCGCCGAGGACCTGCCGGGTGCGGGGTGCACCGAGGACGATGTGATCGCCGCGACGGCCGCTTACGCGCCGGCCATCGAGCTGATCGACTCCCGGATCACCGACTGGAAGATCGCCCTGTGCGACACCATCGCCGACAATGCCTCCTCGGCCGGATTCGTGTTGGGCCCGCAGCGGGTGTCGCCCAAGGACATCGACATCCGCGGCATCGACGCGGTGCTGCACCGTAACGGCGAGGTTGTCGCCGAGGGCCGCAGCGACGCGGTGCTGGGCAACCCGGTGACCGCGGTGGCCTGGTTGGCACGCGAAGTTGACGGCTTCGGGGTGCGGCTCAAGGCCGGCGACATCGTGCTCCCGGGTTCTTGCACCCGCGCCATCGACGCCGGACCGGGCGACGAGTTCCGCGCCGAGTTCGCCGGACTGGGCTCGGTCCGGTTGTCGTTCGAATAGTTTCGACTAGGGAGTGATTCGGCAGTGCCTGAGAAGAAATCGGTCGCCATCGTCGGCTCCGGCAACATCAGCACCGATCTGCTCTACAAGCTGTTGCGCTCGGAATGGCTCGAGCCCCGGTGGATGATCGGCATCGACCCGAGCAGCGAGGGCCTGGCCCGGGCCCGCTCCCTGGGCCTGGAGACCAGCCACGAGGGCGTCGACTGGTTGCTGGCCCAGCCGCAGTTGCCCGACATGGTGTTCGAGGCCACCTCGGCCTACGTGCACAAGGCGGCGGCGCCGCGCTACGCCGAGGCCGGGATCACCGCCATCGACCTCACCCCGGCCGCGATCGGCCCGGCCGTGGTGCCGCCGGCGAACCTGCGCGAGCATCTCGGCGCGCCCAACGTGAACATGATCACCTGCGGCGGGCAGGCCACCATCCCGATCGTCTACGCGGTGTCCCGGGTCGCCGAGGTGCCCTACGCCGAGATCGTCGCCTCGGTCGCATCGGTGTCCGCGGGTCCGGGCACCCGGGCCAACATCGACGAGTTCACCAAGACGACCAGCCGCGGGGTCGAAACCATCGGGGGCGCCTCCCGAGGCAAGGCCATCATCATCCTCAACCCCGCCGACCCGCCGATGATCATGCGGGACACCGTGTTCTGCGCGATCCCCGAGGATGCCGACCGGGAGGCGATCACCCGCTCCATCCACGAGGTGGTCGCCGAGGTGCAGACCTACGTGCCGGGCTACCGGCTGCTCAACGAACCGCAGTTCGACGGGCCGTCGGTGGTCAACGGCGGCCAGCACGTGGTGACCACCTTCGTCGAGGTTGAGGGAGCCGGTGATTACCTGCCGCCCTACGCGGGCAATCTCGACATCATGACGGCGGCGGCGACCAAGGTGGGCGAGGAGATGGCCAAAGAGGCACTGGTTGCGGGAGGTATGCGATGAGCGACCACATTTTCGATGTCCGGATGACCGACACCTCGCTGCGCGACGGCTCCCACCACAAGCGTCACCAGTTCACCCGCGAGGAGGTGCGGGCCATCGTGGCCGCCCTCGACGCCGCCGGTGTTCCGGTGATCGAGGTGACCCACGGTGACGGTCTGGGTGGGTCGAGCTTCAACTACGGCTTCTCGAAAGTCCCCGAGCAGGAACTCATCAAGCTCGCCGCCGAGACGGCAACCGAGTCGAAGATCGCGTTCCTGATGCTGCCGGGGGTGGGAACCAAAGAGGACATCATCCAGGCCCAGGACAACGGTGGGTCGATCTGCCGAATCGCCACGCACTGCACCGAGGCCGACGTGTCGGTCCAGCATTTCGGCCTGGCCCGCGACCGCGGACTGGAGACAGTCGGCTTCCTGATGATGAGCCACACGATCAGCCCGGAGAAACTCGCCGCCCAGGCGCGGATCATGGCCGACGCCGGCTGCCAGTGCGTCTACGTGGTCGACTCCGCCGGCGCACTGGTGCTCGACGAGGTCGCCGACCGGGTGTCGGCCCTGGTCGCCGAGCTGGGTTCGGATGCCCAGGTGGGCTTCCACGGGCACGAGAATCTCGGTTTGGGAGTGGCCAACTCCGTGGAGGCCGTGCGCGCCGGGGCCAAACAGATCGACGGCAGTTGCCGACGGTTCGGCGCTGGAGCCGGCAACGCCCCGGTGGAGGCGCTGATCGGGGTGTTCGACAAGATCGGCGTCAAGACCGGCATCGACTTCTTCGACATCGCCGACGCCGCGGAGGAGGTCGTCGCCCCGGCGATGCCGGCCGAGTGCCTGCTGGATCGCAACGCGCTCATCATGGGCTACTCGGGGGTGTACTCCAGCTTCCTCAAGCACGCGATCCGCCAGTCTGAACGCTACGGGGTGCCGGCCCACCAACTGCTGCACCGGGCCGGGCAGCGCAAGCTGATCGGCGGCCAGGAGGATCAGCTGATCGACATCGCGCTGGAGATCAAGCGCGAGATGGAGCAGGGTGCCCGTGGCTGAGACGGTTTTCGCCGCCCCTTTCACCGACGCCATCGCCGAGGCCGAGCGCCTCGTCCGCGAAGCCCCGCACATCGAGACCGAAGCCGACCTGCTGGAAGGCCTCCAGTACCTCGCCGGCGGCATCGCCGCCTGCGTTCACCTGGCCTTCGACTACGACCGTGATCATCCCTTCCTGCAGTCCGGCACCGGCCCGTTCACCAAGATCGGTCTTGACAATCCCGACACGCTGTATTTCGGAACCCGGGTGGTGGCCGGGCATGAGTACGTCGTCACTGGGACGCGCGGCACCACCACCGATCTGAGCTTCCAGCTGCTCGGTGGCGAGTACACCGACGACAATGTCCCCGACAGCGAGACGGCGTTCGACGACCGCAAGCTCGACATTGCAGCCGACGGGAGCTTTGAGTGGCGGTTCGTCCCGAAAAGCAATGCGCAGCTGGTGATCCGGGAGGTGTACAACGACTGGTCGGCCCGGCGAGGGACGGTGGCGATTTCGCGGACTGATACCGCGGGAACCGCGCCGCCACCACTGAGCAGGGAACTCATCGAGAAACGGTGGGCCGTCGCCGGGAAGCAACTCGTCCAGCGGGTCAAGACCTGGCTGCAGTTCCCGCAGTGGTTCTACACCAACATTCCGGTCAACACGATGGTCGCTCCGCGGCTGACACCCGGCGGTCTGGCGACCCAGTACTCCTCGGCGGGCCACTTCGACCTCACTCCGGACCAGGCCCTGCTGATCACCCTGCCGGTCACCGACGCGCCCTACCTGGGATTCCAGCTGGGCAGCCTGTGGTACATCTCGCTGGACTACATCAACCATCAGACCTCGTTGAACGGCACCCAGGCCCAGGCCGACCCTGATGGCAAGATCCGCATCGTGGTCGCCGAACAGAACCCGGGTCTGCGGAACTGGGTGGAGACCACCGGACACCGCAAAGGGTTCCTCCAGTTCCGGTGGCAGCGGGTGTCGCGAGCGCTGACCGAGGCCGACGGCCCGGTGGTCGAACTGGTCGACGTCGACCGGGTCGCCGAGATGGTGCCCTTCTACGCCGAGAACAGGGTCTCCGTCGACCAGTGGCGAGCGCGGATAGCGCTTCGGCAGCAACAGATCCAGAACAGGATGGTGGGATAGCCGATGGGCGGTCTGCTGGAAGACAAGGTCGTGGTCATCAGCGGGGTAGGTCCCGCACTGGGCACCACCCTGGCGCGGCGGTGCGCTGAGGCCGGAGCCGACCTGGTGCTCGCGGCGCGGACCGTCGAACGCCTCGAGGAGGTGGCCGGTCTGGTGGCTGCGACCGGTCGACGCGCTGTGGCGGTCGGCACCGACATCACCGACGACGCGCAAGTGGACAATCTGGTCTCGGAGAGTCTGGCGGCCTACGGACGCGTCGATGTGTTGATCAACAACGCATTTCGTGTCCCCTCGATGAAGCCGCTGGCCGACACCACCTTCGACCACATCCGCGACGCCATCGAACTGACCGTGCTGGGCGCCCTGCGCCTCACCCAGGGCTTCACCCCGGCTCTGGCCGAAGCCAGGGGCGCGGTCGTCAACGTCAACTCGATGGTGATCCGGCATTCCCAGCCGAAATACGGCGCCTACAAAATGGCCAAGGCCGCATTGCTGGCGATGTCGCAGTCACTGGCCACTGAATTGGGGGACAAAGGCATCCGGGTGAACTCGGTCGCGCCGGGTTACATCTGGGGCGAGACGCTGAAGAGTTATTTCGCCCATCAGGCCGGAAAGTACGGCACCACCGTCGAGCAGATCTACGATGCCACCGCGGCGCAGTCCGACCTCAAGCGGCTGCCGACCGAGGACGAGGTCGCCTCGGCGATCCTGTTCATGGCCAGCGACCTCTCCAGTGGGATCACCGGGGCGACCCTGGATGTGAACTGTGGGGAGTACAAAGCCTGATGGGCGCCGCGCGCACCGACGTCGGCACCGTCGAGGACCTGATGGCCTCGGCGGTGAAGGCCGTCGGACTCGATGACTTCGGAAGCGACGACGACAACTATCTCGAGGCGCTGTCGGTGCTGCTCGACTCCTACCGGCGGGAGGCGGACTTCACCGAACTCGGTAGCAAGATGTCCCGTTTCTTCCTGCGCAACGCGCTGGTGGCCAGACTCCTGAGCGAGGCCTCCTGGAAGCAGCACCCGGGCTACGCCGACGTGCCGATCACCGCACCGATATTCGTGACGGGTCTTCCGCGCACGGGAACCACCGCGCTGCACCGGTTACTGTGCGGAGACCCGCGTCATCAGGGCCTCGAGCTGTGGCTCGCGGAGTTCCCCCAGCCCCGGCCTCCGCGCGAGACATGGCATCAGAACCCGGTTTTCGTCGAACTCGAAACCCGCTTCCGGAAGGCCCACAGCGAGAACCCGGACTACACCGGCCTGCACTATATGACCGCCGATGAGGTCGAGGAGTGCTGGCAGTTGTTGCGGCAGTCGGTCCACTCGGTCTCCTACGAGACGCTGGCGCACGTACCCGGTTACGCCAGGTGGCTGGCCGGTCAGGACTGGACTCCTCCCTACCGGCGCCACCGCCGCAATCTGCAGTTGATCGGCCTCAACGACCCGGAGAAGCGCTGGATCCTGAAGAACCCCAGTCACCTGTTCGCCCTCGACGCGCTCATTGCCACCTATCCCGACGCCCTGGTGATCCAATGCCACCGGCCGGCCCAGACGATCATGGCCTCGATGTGTTCGCTGGCCCAGCACACCACGGCGGGATGGTCGAACACCTATGTCGGCGACACCATCGGCGCCGATTCACTGGAGACGTGGTCGCGCGGGCTGGAGCGGTTCAACGCCGTGCGTGCCGCATGCGACCCCGCCCAGTTCTACGACGTCGATTACGTCGAACTCTTCGCAGACCCGATCGGTACGGTCGAGGACATCTACGCCCACTTCGGGATCGAAATGACCGAGGAGGCCCGTGCGGCGATCACCCGGACCGACGCCGACAGCAGGCGTGGTCCCCGTGCCCCCAAACACACCTACTCACTGGCCGACTACGGCCTGACCGAGGACCAGGTCGCCGAACGCTTCCGGGGCTTGTGACCTGCGCCCCGCACGTGGGCCGGCGGCGACGTCAGCCGTCGCCGGGTGGGGGGGAACTGGAGTACTCCTCCAGGCACCCCTCGGCGACCGCGTGGGCGATGCTGTCGGTCAGCCTCGGGCAGGACGGCACCCGGGCGCTGTTGCCGCCACCGGCGCGGATCTCGGCGAAGTAGGCGCACCTCCCGGACGCCTCGCCGTTCCACTGCACGGCGGTGTAGGGCGCGCCGAGTTTCTTCACCTTGACCGATGCGTGGCAGAACCGGCAGTCCACCTGAGCCAGGCCGGAGGTCAGATAGCGTTCCCGATCCTGACGGGTGGCCTGATGCACCTCGGCGGCGCGTTCGGGGTCATTGGCGAAGTCGGGGGCCTTGGACCAGGTGGTTAGGTCCTGGTCATCTCCGGCCGCGGTGTGCTCGTCGTCGTGGGCGCCGTGCAGGAGCAGCATCGACCGGGCCAGCTGGTCGACGTCGGGAACCTGCTCGCCGCCGGTCATGGCGTCGTGCCGGCTTCCGCCGCCTTCTGCTGCGCCTGGCGCCGCAGGTTCTCCTCGACCTCGACGTGCCACTTCTCGTTGGCCTTGCTGGTGTCGACCTCGAGTTCGAACCGGTCGGTCATGTCCGGGGTGATGTCGGCGACGTCGACGTAGAACTGCTGATACCAGCGGCGCATCTGGTACACCGCGCCGTCCTCCTCGACCAGCAGCGGATTCTCGATGCGGGTCTTGTGCTTCCAGATCTCGACATCCTGCAGGAAGCCCTTGCTGACCCCGTCGGTGAACGCCTTGGCCAGATGGTTGCTGGTCTTCTCATCGAGGCCCTTGGGCTTCTCCACGATCACCCCCCACTGCAGGACGAACGAGTCCTGGGTCACCGGGTAGTGGCAGTTGATCAGGATCGACTCGGCCTTGAAGTCGCCGTAGGTGTTGTGCAGCCAGTTGATCATGAACGACGGGCCGAAATAGCTGGCCTCCGAGTCCAGGCGGGATTCGCCGTAGGCGGTGCCCATACCGCCGACGTCGGGCCGGCCGACGTTGTGCAGGTACTGGGTGGCGATATGGCCTTCGAACACGTTCTTGAAGTAGGTCGGAAGCCCGAAGTGGATGTAGTAGAAGTGCGCCATGTCGGTGACGTTGTCGATGATCTCCCGGCAGTTGGAGCCCTCGATCAGCATGGTGTGCCAGATCCAATCGGTCCAGTCGTCGCTGGCGGCCTGGGGGATCTCAGGGATCCGGACCTCGGGCTGGGGCGGGTTGCCTTCGTGGTCGTGCCAGACGAACAGCAGGCCGCCGCGCACGTCGGTAGCCCAAGAGCGGGTTCTGGCCAGCTTCGGGGTGCGCTTGGCGTAGGGCACCAGCTTGCAGCGTCCGTCACCGCCCCACCGCCAGTCGTGGAAGGGGCAGGCCACCTGGTCGCCCTTGATGCTGCCCTGCGACAGGTCTCCGCCCATGTGCCGGCAGTAGGCGTCGAGCACGTGCAGTTCACCGCCGGAGTCGGCGAAGACCACGAGTTTCGTGCCGAACGCGTGGATAGGGTGCGGCTTACCATCGCTGAACTGTGCAACCGTCCCCAGGCAGTGCCAGCCCCGGGCGTACCGGTCCGGCAGCGTGCCGGTGTCGATCTCGCGAACGCTGGTGCTCATGTCGCCGCCTCCGTAATCATGTCGCTAACTAGAACACGTTACAGTTTTGTGGTCCGGATGTGCAACGACGAGCCGCTCTTGGATGCTGCCGGCCAGCGGTGTGCGGCCGGGGGAAGCCAGAACCTGGTCAGGCCCTCTACCACCGCCGATGCCGCCGGCAAATGCCGCTCCGCGGCTCAGCGACGCGGAGTGGCGATGGCTGCGGAAACCTTCACCGAGTCCCCCAGCTGACGGGCAGTGCGACCAAACCGGATCCCAGAGCGTCGACGTCGACGCTCAACTCAGCGGCGTCGACCGTCAGTCGCATGTCCGGAAATCGTGGAATCAGCTGGTTGAAAACGCAATTCAACTCGAGCCGGGCCAACGGCGCGCCCAGGCAGTAGCGCCGGCCGTAACCGAACGATAGCGGTTGGGTCCCCCCGCGACTGAAATCGGCGACGTCGGGATCGGTGAAGACCGCCGGGTCGTGGTTGGCCGATCCGGGATCCAGGATGACCAGATCCCCCGCGGCGATCACGACACCGGCGAGGGCGATCTCCTCGCGTGCGTACCGAGGAATACCGGGGTTGGCGTTCATCGTGACCCGTATCAACTCCTCGGTCGCTCTGGGGATCAACGCCGGGTTTTCGAACAGTGCCTGCCATTGGGTTGGATTGCTGAGCAGATGTACCGCCAGGTGCCAGATCTTGACCACTGACGTCTCGAAGCCGGCGAACAGCAGAGCCATTGCCAAAACGGCGATCTCGGGATCGGCCAGGTCGTCTTCATCGCACAAACTGGAGATCACGTCGTTCCCGGGTCGCCTCCTCTTGTCGGCGACCAAGCCGGAGCAGTACTCGATCAGTGCCGCCATTGCCTGCACGGACTCGACGGGGTCCGGCTCGAAGGCGCAGGCGTGCACCCACAACTCGAAGGTGTTCCGGTCGTCGTAGGGCACTCCCAGCAGTTCGCAGATGACCAGCAGCGGCAGCGGAAGGGCGAGTGCGGCGTGCAGATCGGCGGTCGGGCCGGCTGCGGCCATGTCATCCAACAGGGCTTCGGTGAGTGCTTCCACATGCGGCTGCAATCCCTGCAGTCGGCGGACGGAGAAATGCGGATTCAGCAGCGTCCGCATCCGCTGGTGCCCGGTGAACTCGGCGTCGAAGTCGCCGATTGGACCTCCGAACAGAGCTGAGGCCCGGCTGCGCGGGGCGTTCTGCGGTGTGCGGTGCGAGCGGCCGAGACGGTCATCGTCCAGCAGGGTGCGCACCTCGGTGTAGCCGGTGACCAGCCAGGCCTCGTCACCTACCGGCGTTCGTACCCGATGGATGGGCCCGGCCGCCCGCACCGCCCGCAGCTCCTCACCGGCGCGCAGCGGATGCGGCTGCGCAAAGGGCAGGTGGATTGTCAGGATCGATTCTCCGTCCTAGCGGCGAGCCCGGTCTGTGGTGGCCCGGCCGGCGTGGCTACGCGCGGTGTCCCTACGATCCGGCGAGGACGCCCTGGCCCCGTCTACTGTCGTGGAACCCTCAGACGCAGCGGATTTTTCGCCGACCCCGTCGGCGGCTGGTTTCACGATCCGGTTCGCCCGGGGAGCAGCGACCGCCGCCGCCGCCGTCTCGAGGGCGCTGCGGATCGTCCACTGCGCGGCCTGCAAGGACGTCCGAACGCTCGGTACGAAGTTGCCGGGGATGTCGGTCGCCGGGTTGACGATCGGGCCTGTCTGCACCCCGGCCCCGGTGATCAGGTTGAGCAGTGTGCCCGGAATACCCGGTGGCCCCAGCAGTCCGTCGACGGCGGTGTTCCAGGCGCCTTCGACGTTGAGGGTGGCCAGGCTGCCCACCACGCCGGTGACGATCGCGGCGGTCTTCTGCACGAGCACCGAGGTGCCGCCGATCGCCGTGCCGGCGAAGCTGGTGAGGATCTGCGGGAGCGCGGCCACCACCGCACCGGCCCTGGCAACCATATTGCTCAGCACGTAGGTCGCGGCGCTGACCACGGTATCCCCGGCCGAGATGATCGGGCCGATGACCGCGTCGGTAATCGCGGTCAGCGCTTCGGAGAACTGCCCCTGCAGTGCGAGTTGGACTGCGGTCGCGACGGCAACCGGCAGATCCCACACCCCCGTCGCCAGATCCCGGGCGGCGCGATTCAACCCGCTCAGAACGACGCTGATGTAGTCCTCGACGTTGATCTGCAACTGCTGCACCGCCGGCAGGTACGCCTCCGCGGCGAAGTTCGGCAGGAAGCCCACATCGAAGTAGTTGCCCAACGCGGGCTCCTGGGTGAGCAGGACGTTCAGCAGGTCACCGCCGGCCTGGTCGAATCCCGCTGCGGGCCAGTTTTCCTCGCCGGCTCCCTCGCCGACGTTGTAGTAGCCGCCGAAGACGTAGTTCTCAGCCATCTCACCGGAGTCCAGCAGTGCCACGATGGGGTTCTGCCATGCCGCCAGCGTGACCGGGGTGCTCGACGGCGCTGCCAGGGCGCTGAGCAATCGTTGAGTATCACCGGCAGTATCGGCCGGTGCGGTCGTAAACGCCGCCGCGCCGACGGCGGCGACCATGCCCGCCGCCAGTTGCGATCGAACCGTGGGGAGCGTGTGAGCAGGCAAAGTGCGTGACATTGACGGTTTCCTCCGGAAGGCGTGCCTTTACTGGCGAGCGGTCCGGTCTCTCCGAAGGCCGACTCGGCACGGACACTATCCGCGAGGGCCCACCCCAGGGATGGGTGAAATTGCCCGATTGGCGCCGCTGTTCAGTGCGACGAAACTGATCGGATACAGCGTCAATTCAGAAGGCTCTGTCACCGCCCGCTACCGGATGCACTCGATGAACGCCACCGGCGGGAAATCCATGAACGTCGACCAGTAGCCGCTGTCGTTGGCCTCCAGTGCCTCGGGGGACAGCCTCGGGGGGAACCAGTGCACCTCGGAAAAGCCGGCCCGCTCGAAGGCCTTCTCGTGAACGGCCACACTGAGGTGGTAGTTCTCGATCGAGAACGGCCCGTCCTCGAGGTGGAAGATCCACTGGATCGGGGTGCCCTCCTCCCACTGCCCGACGGCGGTGGTCTCGAATCCGTATGTGCGGTAGGACGGGGCGGCGGTGAGGTCCAAGGCCGGGTTGGTGTTGACGGTGACGAACCGTCCCCCGGGCTTGAGTGACCGGGCGATTCCGTCGCACATCGCCTGCAGTTCCTCCGGCGTCCTCGCGTAATTGAGCAGGTAGGCGGCGACGGTCAGGTCGACGGGATCCTCGGCGGACAACTCCCGGGCATCGGCCACGGCGTAGGTGATGCCCAGGGGCTGGCGCGCCTCCTGGGCCTCGGCCAGGGCGATCATGCCCTCCGACAGGTCGAGTCCCCGCACCCGTGCGGCGCCGCTGTGCCGGATCAACCGGGTGTAGAAGCCCTCCCCGCAGGCCAGGTCCAGGACGCTGCGCCCGCTCAGGTCGCCGATAAGGTCCATCAGAGTGAAGCACTCGACGAAGCCCCGCCACGGCTGTCGCTTGGATCGCTGGTACTGCTCGGCGATCGGGGTGTAGTCGGTTGTCATGGGGGCCTCCACCCGGTTCCCCCGCGCTGACGGGTACCGCGGGCAACCGAGGCGACGCTAGTTCACCGCCGCCTCCTCAGGTAGCGGTGAGATTACTCGGTTACCGCCCCCACAGCCGATAATCAACCTATGCCCGCACCTCGCGATCTGGTGGGCCGGCAGGGCGAGTTGGCCCAGCTCGGCAGGATGCTGACCGACGATGCGGTGCCCGCGGTGGTGGTATCCGGGGAGCCCGGCGTCGGAAAGACCGCGTTACTCGAGCAGATGTCCGCACGTGCGGCGGCCGATGGCTGGCAGGTGGTGCGGGTCCTGGGAGTGGCGGCCGAGCAACCGTTCGCGCTGGGTGGGCTCAATCAACTGGCGCTCGGCCTCAAGGCGTATCACGCGGAGTTGGACCTTTCAGACCGTGCGGTTCTTGCGCCGGTCTTCGGCGGTGACCCGGACTCCGAGGTCGCGGTCTTACCGCTGGCGACGGGGCTGCTGAACCTGTTGGCGCTCGCCGGGCAGTATCAGCCGCTGCTGCTCGTGGTCGACGACGTGCACTGGCTGGACGGGGTCAGCGCGGAGGTAATGGGAGCTGTGGGGCGGCGGCTGACCCATCCTCGGGTCCGGATCGTGGCCGCGCTGAGGACGTCACCCGAATCCGTTTTCTCCGGTGCAGGATGGGGCGAACTGCCGCTGGCTCCGCTGGGTGCCGAGGATTCGCTGCGACTGCTGGAGTCCGCCGGGGTTCCGGTGTCGGCCGCGAACAGAACCGGGATACTCGATGCAGCACAAGGCAATCCGTTGGCCCTAGTTGAACTTCCGCGATTCGGCGACCGGATCGAGGCACGCCTGGGTTCCCCGCCGCTGACGGAGCGCCTCGTGGCGGTCTTCGGCGCTCAACTGGGAGAGCTCGACGCCGGCGTGAAAGCCGAGTTGCTGCGTGCCGCGCTGGACGGCGTCGCGGGCGGCATCCCGTCGTCGACTGGGGCGAGGTTTGTGATGCGCAACGTCGCAACAGCAGTCAAGGCGGGCCTTCTGGTGGTGAACCCGTTGGGGGATATCATTTTTCGCCATCCGCTGGTTCGCGCCGCAGTCATTCATCAGGCTGATCCCCAGGAGCGCCGCGATGCCCACCGAGACCTCGCCGGGCTTTATGACGAGGTGCTGATGCGCCGCGCCGCGCATCTGGCTGCGGCAGCGCTCGAACCCGACCAGGACGTGGCCGACGTTCTGGCTCGTGCCGCGAAGCTGTCCATCCGCCGTGGCGGACTTTCGGTCGGTGCGGAGTGGCTGAGCCGGGCCGCCGAACTGAGTACCGACCCGGACCGTCGGGACGAACTGTTCGCCGACGCGGTCTTCGTCGCCGCCCGGGCCGGTCAGTCCGCCGGGATCGAGGATCTCTTGGAGAGCACGGGGGCCTCCGCGGGAGACTCAGCGCTCGCGGTCCTCGCGGATTGCTATCGGGCGTTTAACGCCG
>Ga0180433_10009099_pt1 | contig 12222 bp, 13 predicted proteins | sample SS_ome_8_FD_132980 | JGI IMG/M metagenome (GOLD analysis project Ga0180433, IMG submission 132980) | Hypersaline lake sediment archaeal communities from the Salton Sea, California, USA - SS_1_D_1 metaG | ecosystem: Environmental > Aquatic > Non-marine Saline and Alkaline > Hypersaline >... | reverse complement strand
TCAGGTACTATCGGGCCAGGTGCTGGCCTGGCTGCCACCATGGAAGTACACATGGCATGTACCCGGATGAGCCGTTAAACATGGAGCCCATTTTCCCCACATCCACAATCGATCTTGAACCAAACATACCGGCTAAGAAATAGCTTTCTCCTTATTCATTGTCAGAATGTCGATATGCTCGATTTTTGATAATGGTCGAAGAGGGATGTAGCTGGTAATCCCTTCATACGGTGTACTGCTGAGTGAGGCCTTGCTCCTGCATTAGCTGATCTAGCTGCTTCCAGGAATTCCTGACCCGCGACGAGGTTTGCTTTCAAGCACCTATCACCGCAAATCGCCAACAATACTGAAGGCCTGCACGGTCTTTGCTAGGTCAAGATTGGCACTCGCGTGGGCTCAGCGATACGATTCTCTTCCCAGCCAAAGTAAAATCGTTAATAGTATGAATATTATTATTTAATTATGCCAACAAATAAGCGGTGTATTAATTATTTAAATTCAATATGTTACGTTCAATATGATGTTTTTTCAACTGATTTATGTTGACATACTGGAATATTGTGAATAATTTATTATTAGTATGAACAATATACACGTAAAAACGGATGAAGAGCTTTTGGGGTATCAAATCTCGCGCCTGCAAGATCTTATCAATGAGATCGTTAACTGCTGCGAAGACAAGAGGTTGTATGAATCGCAAAGGTTTGGGTTACCCTATGCCGAGCTAAAATGCTTGATGTTATTTGAGGGAGAGCGATACGTTACCGTGAAGGGTATTGCTCAGAGATTGGAGGTGGCCAAGAGCAGGGTTACAAAACTCGTAAACGGACTCGTGGAAAAGGGCCTTGTTGAAACGATCGTAGATCCTCGTGACGCGCGGATCAAACTGATAAACCTCACGCCAGCGGGGCAACGAAAATCAGAGGTGATAGCCGATTTTCACAGGGAAATTCACGCAAGAATACTCTTAAATATAGGGACGGACGAGAGATTAAACACACTCTCTTATTTGGAACTGTTGAGGTCAGCCATGGAGGCTGCAAAAGCGGAAGTCATGTAGCATAGGCCAGGAATAGTTCAGCGAAATAGCTGAGCAAACAGGCCATCCTCTGAAACGCAAGTGTTACTGTCTTTAATAAAAAGGAGTTAAATAATGAAAGAAAGTGCTGTCAAGAAACAAGACGTGCTCGAACAAGGTGACCATCTTGAAAAGATGGAAGACCTCGAAAAGCAGATCGGGGAACTCAAAACCCAGTTCGAGTCCCTTTCCAAGGCAAGCCCGGAAAACAAGATTTCGCTCATCGTGTTTAGCGGCGATCTGGATAAGGTGATGGCTTCCCTCATTATTGCAACCGGGGCTGCTGCCATGGGCATGGATGTGGTAATGTTCTTCACCTTTTGGGGAACGCCGATCCTCAGAGATAAGGGAAAGAAGGTTCGCGGAAAGGACTTTATGGGAAAGATGTTCAGTGCTATGCTACCAAAAGGTGCTTGTGAGGTGAAACTCTCCAAGATGAATATGGCCGGTATGGGCACGGCAATGATGAAATCCCTCATGAAAAAGAAAAACGTCGCCTCCTTGGAGCAAATGCTTGAACTGGCGGCAGAACTGGGTGTGAGGATTCACATCTGTGAGATGTCCATGGACCTCATGGGCTTCAAGCGGGAAGAAATGATCGAGTACCCCAATCTGACATTCTGTGGTGTTGCGAAGTTCATGGAAGAAGCTCAGAACAGCAAGGTTCAGCTCTTCATATAAACACAAGAAATTCAAGGAGGTCAAAAATGAGCGAGGAGATTACTGTTGACAAGGTAATGGACCTAAAGGGCTTGGCCTGCCCCATGCCGGTGGTAAAGGTGAGCAAAGGTATCAAGGATGTGGAGATCGGACAGGTAATTGAAGCAGTAACCACTGATCCCGGATCTTTGGCAGATTTTCCCGCATGGGCCAGAACCAGCGGAAATGAGATTTTGAAGACCGACCAAGAAGGAGGGGTCATAACATTCTACATCAAACGGATGGCATAGGGCCGTTTACCGGTGCCCCCCGTGGGGGCACCGGTCATTGATCCCTAGTGAAAGGGGGTCCCGTGGAGACAATCTACTATATCATTCTCATACCAATGACATACGTTGCCTTTGCGGTCTTTGCTGTGGGCATTATCATAAGACTCGTAAGGCTCTTTCGCGAACCGAAAAATCCAACAACCCTTCAGATCTATCCTGAAAGGCGTCCCCGGTGGCTGTGGGCCCTTTACGATACGTTCTTTCTTCCCACCGTGAGAAGACACAATCCGGTGTTTTGGGTCTTTCTCATGCTCTTTCATATCTGCTTTCTCCTTCTCATCATCGGGCACTTGGAACTGATTGGAGAATTCAGCATTTTTCAGGTCATAGCCCATGAGGTATTTTTAGGAAGGGGCTTTGTTGGATTGATTCTTTCTGTTTGCCTGCTTTTTTTTCTGTTCAGGCGATTCACATCTCCTGTAAGAGACCTGTCGATACCCGAAGATTACTACCTCCTCATCTTGCTCTTTCTCACCGTTCTTTTCGGGAGCCAGATGGATTGGGCAAGAAGGTGGTACGAGTATGGGAACCTCTCCGTTGTAGAGTATCGAGAATATCTCTCCAGCCTCTTCTCTTTGAGGCCCGAGTTATCTCCTGATCTGACATTATCAGGCCATTCCTTTATGCTAGTCTTGCACGTCTTCTTTGCGAACCTGTTCCTCATGTTCTTTCCCTTCAGCCAGCTCATGCATTCGTTTCTGTCTCTGCCGATGAATAAACTCAGGAGGGGGTAGCCATGGACAAAGAAACACGGGATGATCTGCTGAAGCTCTTTCAGGGCAGATTGAACGAGGCCATGAAATTCTACCTGGAAACGTGCACAAGGTGCGGGGTTTGCACGGAGGCTTGCCACGTCTACGCATCCATGGGCCGTATCAAGGATATCGCCGCTTACCGGCACGAAATCGTGCGCAGAATCTACAAGAGGTACTTCAAGGGCCGAGGAAAACTGTGGCCCTCTGTGGGAGAGGCAAAGGAGTTGAGCGAGATGGCGCTCGATGAACTCTATGAAGCCGCTTACTCATGCACAGGGTGCAGGCGCTGTATGGTCTATTGTCCCTTCGGGATCGATACCCAGATGCTCATGTCTATTGCCAAACTCTTGCTAATCGGTGCCCACACAGAACCGGAAATCCTGACCATGCTGGCGGACACCTCCATCGAGAAGGGTAAATCACTTGATCTTTTTAGGGAAGGCTTTCTGACCGGTATTAAGAACCTCGAAAATGAGGTTGTTAAGAAGTGGAAGGTTGAGGCTGGAGAAACAGCTATTCCCATAGATGTGGAAGGCGCAGACCTCCTCTATGTGGCCCTTGCCGGTGCACACTCAATCGTTCCGGCCGCAGCCGTTTTCAATGCAGCGGGCGAAAACTGGACCTTAAGCTTTTTCGAGGCGGTGAATTTCGGCGCTTTTGTCGGAGACCCAAACAAGACAAAGCTTATTTTGGATCGCATCATTAATGAGGCAAAACGACTCAAGGTGAAGGAGGTGTGCATCTGTGAATGTGGGACGGCATTCCGCGTAATGAAGCAGCTCTCGGGCAACCAACCCTTCCGGGTCTCCTCCATCACCGAGGTTCACGCCCGATACCTGAGGGAAGGCCGAATCAAGGTAGACAAATCAAAACTCTCCGGACCGATCACCTACCATGACCCCTGCCAGATAGCACGAAACGGCGGCGTTATTGACGAACCACGATTTATCCTGCAGCACCTGACTGATGACTATCGGGAGATGTCTCCGGAGCCGAAATATAACTGGTGCTGCGGCGGAGGAGGAGGACTCGTTGCTTTGGGCGAGGAGACCCTTGATTTTAGAATGAAGTCAGCCAAGGTAAAGGCTGATCAAGTGAAAGATACCGAGGCAAAGGTGCTGGCTACAGCTTGCGAGAACTGCCACACGCAACTCAGCGATCTCAATAAGCACTACAAGATGGACGTGGATGTGAGGTTCCTTTCCTCCATGGTAGCCGATGCCTTGGTGCATTAAGCGGTAGGGCCAGGAATGGGGATATAATTAGAGATACAGCGTTTTCCCAAGATTTCCTGAGTATCCGGGCGCCCATCAAACCCCATTTTTCGGTTTGCAAAGGAGGAAATCATGGATAAAAGGATGACTCGGTTCAAGCATTGTGACCCGCGGTTTCTTCCGCACCTGGAAAAAGTGCTGGACCGATTGCCCGAGAGCATCAGAGAAGATATCTTGAATAGCGCGGCGCTTCAAGTGGTAGCAGGGGAAGACCTCCACCGAAGTTGCGCCCTGCGCGTTGAGTTCGATGATCCGGTGAAGACCTTGCTATGCTTCAACCCCAAGGTACTCCTTGAGCCCGAGCACCAGATCCTTCACACCATAGCTCATGAGTTCGCCCTTTACGTAATTGGTGAGCTAGGGTCCGTAAAAGCTGAGCAAAGGGCCGAAGACCTCCTCCTTGAATGGGGGTTCGAGATGGAGATTGAAGCAGTACGCTACTGCGAGGCTGTATCCCAATCAGAGGGGTACCAGATCGGCTACGAATGGGCGAGAAAACAGAGCAAGGACTATCTGCTGCAGCATTTTGACCTTTACTTCGACGAATGGAACGAGAAGGGCCTCAGGAGAATGTCCCGTGAACAACTGGAAGAAGTCAAGTCCAAAGCTGGAACAAGGGCGCTCCTCAAGGCTCGGATCGAAACAGGAGGTACCGGAGAAACGGGGGCACCTGAGGTAACCGCGCTTCCAAGAGATGAAGCGATAATCGCCGGTATTATGGCTGCTGTCAAAGAAATAAAATTTCAAGATCTTTAGGTGCGCAACAGATGCACCTCCCATGACGCCCTCTCTGTTCAATGCACATCGATCCCGGTTCTGATCCCTTGGTATCAGTGCATTCGTTTGACACTTACTCTTGCACACCGCCACGGGCATTCTCGCTTGACCGCCGAGCCGATCTCCCTTATACTCCCCTGCTCAACGGCTCAAAACACATTACCCCTTTTCTCCAGATCGAACCCAGACTCTGACGGACAAGGTGGTCTGCCGAAAACTGCAGGAGGAATTATGGAGTGTCGTATCACGACTCTGGCAGAGAATACTGCCGGTTCTCCCCGGACCTTTGCGGAATGGGGATTCGGTGCCCTCATAGAAGCCGACGGGAAGAACATTCTGATGGATACAGGCCTCGGCCATGCCATCACCCATAACGCTGAGGTATTGGATGTCGATCTCAGAAAAATCGATTTGATTGTTCTCTCCCATGGCCACGCCGATCATACGGGGGGTCTCCAGCGGGTACTGCGAAGTATACGCAGGGAGGTGCCGGTAATTGGAGCACCTGAGCTCTGGGACCAAAAATACAGCACCCGTGGAACAACGACACCGAAATACATCGGGATTCCCTATCAGAGGGCTGAATTGGAGAGCCTCGGGGCGCGTTTCAACCTCAGCAAGGAGCCGATTAAGCTCAGCAAAAACGTGATGACGACTGGTGAGGTTCCGGTGGTCACCGATTTTGAGAAGGTGGGAGGAGATACTCTGCTGGTCAAGGTCGATGGCGATTATCAGTTAGACCAATTTCCTGATGACCGTGCGCTCATCGTTACAACCGAGCTTGGCCTCGTCGTCATTCTCGGCTGTGCGCACCGATGTCTCATTAACACACTGTACCACGCGCAGAACCTAACGGGCATCAAGCGAATTCATACCGTCGTAGGAGGCTGTCACCTGATGGATGCATCTGAGGAACGGATCATGAAAACAATTGCTGCCTTGAAAGACCTCGATGTTCAAAATGTCGGCGTATCCCATTGCACTGGATTGAAAGCCGGCGCCATGATGGCAGGAGAGCTGGGGAGCCGCTTCTTTTTTGATACGGCAGGCAGCGTGGTCACCGTGCCCTAGTATTGCTATACCTGGGCTCTCAAACGATGAGCGAGTCTGCTCAAAAGCCCGATCAGTGCGCCTCTGAAATATAGGATCAGCGAGAGCGTGAGAGAAGGATCTTGATGAAAGAAACAGATGGTAGGATGGGATTGAGAAGAAGGCTTTAGGCGGTGAAGAAAGAGACTGATCCCCGTATGCATTCGGCAGAGCACATCCTGAACCAAACCATGGTCAGGATGTTCAACTGCAATCGTTCCTTCAACGCCCACATCGAAAAGAAGAAATCCAAGTGTGATTACCACCTGGATCATGCCTTGACGGAACAGGAAATCGATCGAATCGAAAAACAGGTGAATGCAGTAATAGAAGCTGATCTGCCGATTGCGGAAGAGTATCTAACCAAAGAGGAGGCCCGGCAGCAGTACAATGTAAAACGGTTGCCACGCGATACAGGAGATGATATCAGGATCGTGGGAATCGGCGACTATGATGCCTGCCCCTGCATTGGTTCGCACGTTGCGTCAACAAAGGAAATCGGTACCTTTCGGATAATTTCAGCTAGTTTTTTTGAAACAGGCGTGTTACGGATACGCTTCAAACTCGGGCAGCCAGAGTCTCCTTAATGGCCCGGCGAGGCGTTGCCGCTTTTTTGTAACTTACGAGGAACTACCATGCACCTGAAAAGAATCGCGTTCTTTCCCGAAACATACCCCACCACGGAGCACTACCCCTTTAACTTAGCGGTGTTTCAAAATACCGCCAGCGTTGTCCTCTCTTCACCGGTGACATTCCTTGTCGGAGAAAATGGTACGGGAAAATCTACCCTGCTAGAAGCAATTGCCGTTCGATGTGGTATCCACATCTGGCGAGGTCTCGAAAGAACCCGTTATGAAATCAACCGTTACGAAAGGGAGCTTCACAAGTATATTACTGTTGAATGGACTGATGGTTTTGTGCCAGGTTCTTTTTTCGCATCCGAGATATTCAGAAATTTTGCTGAAAGCCTTGACGAATGGGCAGCAGCAGATCCCGGAATACTCCAGTATTTTGGAGGAAAATCGTTAATCACCCAATCCCACGGCCAATCGCTCATGTCGTTTTTCAGGTCTCGCTTTCAGATCAAAGGGCTCTATTTTTTGGACGAACCTGAGACGGCCCTTTCGCCGAAAACCCAATTGGGGTTTCTCAAGATACTGGAAGACATGAGCAAAGCAGGACATGCTCAGTTTATCATCGCCACCCACTCTCCCATTCTCTTGGCATGTGCAGGAGCTGAGATTTACAACTTCGACACTATTCCCGTGACACAAATCGATTATGAAAAAACAGAACACTACAGGGTCTACAAGGATTTTCTAGAAGATAGAGCTGAAGGCTGAATAGTGCAAGGCCGTCAGAGCAAGACCCTCGATCCTGTTTTAGGAAACACGCTCATAGTGCCTTAAGATCCACGTTTTCCTCGTCGGAATAATTCGGGCTTGTATTTCTTTCGGCTTTTTGGCATCATGGAGTAAATGCTTTCAGGCAACTCCTAAACCTTACCAAGAGGGTGCCTACGAACTACACAAAGACCCCATTTCTGAGCGCGAGAGATGGGGTTTCTCCTTCTCAAGCCCAAGGGGTATTCTATGCCTCCTAAGCCCACTTGCGAAGAATTAGAAACACGGCTCAAAGAATTGGAGCGACAAGCTGTTTCGCCCAAGGTATCAGAGGAAGTAATCCGAGAGAGTGAGCAGAAATACCGTACCTTATTTAACGATTCCAGGGACGCAATCTATATTACCAGTCGAGAGGGAGAATTCCTCGATGTCAACCCAGCCCTATTGCAGCTCTTGGGTTACACCAGGGAGGAAATGATAGGCAAGATTAATGTCAGGAACATATACGTTAATCCGGCTGACAGGGATAGGTTTCAGCGGGAAATAGAGAGAAAGGGATCGGTTAGAGACTATGCGGTGAAGTTCTGCAAGAAAAACGGGACTGAGATGGACTGTCTGCTCACGAGCACGGTGCGGCGGTCCACTGACGGCACCGTCTTAGGATACCAGGGCATCATACGCGACGTGACCGCGCGCAAACGAGCGGAAAGGGCCTTGCAGGAGAGCGAGGCACGTTATCGCGCCATCGTTGAAGATCAGACTGAACTCATCTGTCGTTTCCTTCCGGATGGTTCACTGACCTTCGTTAACGACGCATACTGTAAATACTTTGGCAAGAAACAAGAGGATCTGATCGGGCACACATTTATACCTCTCATTCCTGAAGAAGACCATAAAAGGCTCAAAGACCACCTCGCTGCCTTGAGCCCGAACAACCCAGTGGCGATCCACGAGCATCGCGTAATTGGCTCCCATGGTGAGATACGATGGCAACAGTGGACCAACCGAATGGTTCTGGACGAGGAGGGCCAATTGATCGAATTTCAATCCGTTGGGCGGGACATCACCGAACGCAAGCTCATGGAAGAAGTTCTAAGAAGCAGTTCTGAGAAGATAAAACACTTTGCCTACTCGGTCTCACATGACCTGAAAAGCCCGGCTATTGGTATTCACGGACTGACGAAGCTGCTTCACAAGCGTTGCAGGCATTTGCTCGATGAAAAGTCAAAGAATTATTGCGACAGAATCCTTGAAGCTGCTGAACAAATCTCGGCGTTAGTGGACCAGATCAATGTTTACATTAAGACTAGCGAAACACCGATAAAGATTCAAACCGTTGTATTGCAGGAGATTTTTGAGACGATCAGAGCTGAATTATCCGAGCAGCTTGATGATCGCCACATACGGTGGCTGCAACCCAATACCCTTCCCCATATTAGGGGGGACAGGATGTCCATCTTGAGGGTCCTGAGAAACCTTGTAGATAATGCATTAAAATACGGTGGCGACAAGCTAACCGAGATCAGGCTTGGTTATGAGGGATCAGATGAATACCACACGCTTTCCGTAAGCGATGACGGTGTCGCCATAAAGAGCGAAGATTCGGAAAAGATCTTCGGGCCGTTTCAGCGACAGGAAGCGTCTACCGGAGTAGAAGGTTCGGGCCTGGGACTGGCGATTGTAAAGGAGATCGCCGAACAACACGGCGGCACGGTATTTATGAAGTCGGGCCCGGACAAAGGCGCAAGTTTTTACGTATCTATCTCCAAATCCCTGTAAGGTCACCTTCGACGGTTCAGTTAAGCCCTTGCATAACTGGCTACCAGCACGTTATTTCCCGTATAAGGTTGTTGAGGTCACGATGTCCGTTCAAAGGAAACTTGTATTGTCTTACTTTTCGCTTATTGTCATCGTCGCAGGCCTTTTTGTTGCGATTGAACGGTGCATGTCTCACTTCAATTGGAGCTCACACCTCCTTTACCCGGCAGTATTCATGATCCTGTTTGTATCCGGGCTTATCTCCCTTTGCTTAGCTCGCTATTCCTTATCACCCATTACTAGATTGCAAAACGCCTTGAGAGAGATCGAAGGTGAAGGCCAAGACAAGCACCCCGTTCCATCCAATCATGAGGCCAATAGCCTTTCTGAGCTCGTGAGCAGAATATCTCGGCAACTGCAAGAGAGCGAGCAAAAACTCCGCGTGCTCTTTGAGATTGCAAAAATCGTTTCTTCTCTTCTTCACCTGCAACACGTGCTCGACGCTATCGTTGATTTGCTTACCAGAGAATACAGGCTAGACGCGTGTTCAATACGATTGCTGGATGAGGGCGGAAATTTGAGAATAATGAGCCACAAGGGTTTGAGCAAGGCCTTTGTGGAAATGGCCACCAGAAAACCGACTGTTGATAGTTATTCGGGAGAGGTCTTTCTCACCGGGAAAATCGTTATGATCAACGATGCAGAAGAGATTGCTAAACCCATCTCAACCACCCTTCTGGTCGGTGAGGATATCAAGTCTATTGCCGTCGTCCCGATACAGGTGGAGGAAAAAACGATCGGCGTGCTGGTGACTGCTTCAAGACGAAAGAATTACTTTCACGAACGGTTCAATGACCTAATCTACATAATTGCCAATCAGGTTGGCAGTGCCATCAGGATTTCTCAGCTGTATGATGAGAGCTGCAAGTTCAGTCAGGAGCTTGAAGAAAGGCTCCGGGAGAACACAGAGAAGCTAGAGAAGAAGGCAAAGCAGTTGGTTCAGGCCGAAAGGCTGGCCGCCCGGGGTAAGATCGCGAACAGGGTTGCAGATGAATGTAGAAATTCACTCACCATAGTTGGCGGCTTTGCCCGGCGACTCTTTAAGAACGCTCCCGATCATGACCCGGAAAAGGAATATCTTGAGATAATTGTTCGGGAGGTCAAGAATTTGGAAGACAAGGTTTCCCAAATAACCAAGATCCCCTCTAAAGACTAAACAGGATTTCCGCCCATAAGACACTACTCTGGATTGATGCCCTCTCAGCACTGAAAGACCATCCAATTTTTCCTTTGGAACTCCGGGTGGCCACTGCTAGAATAGAGTTAAGATTGACCTCCCAGAGAAGTGAGAGGCAATATTCCTCATCCTCGAAGCTCGCTGCAACGCGAATGTAAAGCGATATGTTGTTTTCAAAGAAGATCGTACGGACTAGAAAAAACGCACGTGGATTTGTGTATCTCTGCACGCTTGCAGTGTGTCTGGCAGGCATGGGTACGGGAATTGGTTGTTCAAAACCGATATCGATCAAAAAACCTCCTTCTGAGAAAACCTGGATCTGCGACACTGCGGCCGATGATGCCATGAAGCACGGCGATTACCACACAGCCCTGCTCCTTCACAAACGCTTGGTGGAACAGAACCCTGATAATGCACGTGCTCTCTATCACCTTGGATATGCCTATGGGCAAACAGGAAATCACAAGGCTGAAGCGCTCTATTACGAAAAGGCCATAGCCCTCGGATTCACCAAAGATTCTATCTTCTTTAACCTGGGCATGGCATATGGCGAGCTGAACCGGATCGAGCAGTCCGTTAAGGCCTTTAAAAAGGCGGTATCCCTTGACCCCGACAATGCCGACAACCACTTCGGATTGGCCTTGAGCTATCAAAGGCGCCTCACAGACGAACTTGCCGAAGCCGAGTTCTTGAAGGCCATTGAACTTGACCCGAAGCATGTTGATGCCCGATTGTATCTCAGTTTGCTCTATGCCGATATGGGGGAATTGCAGAAGGCGGGCCAGCAATTGCGCACGATTCTGGAAATAGATCCAAACCACGCTGCCGCCCGCGATTTTTTGGAAAGAATTGAGAAAGAGTAAGTGGGTCGATTGTGTAGAGCCCGGCGCAAAACCAAATCGCACACTATCCGATCACACGGAAATCCCTCAGGGAGGGTTTCTTCATCCTCCACCTGCTCTCATCAGCTTATTCAAACATAATTGAAGCCACTCAAGTAACAGAGGAGATCACACCTTGCTTGCCATAATTTTTTCGAGCGGGGTTGTCTAACCGAACTACGATAGTTATTTTATGAACACGGAATATGATTTTTAAAAAAAGGGGAATAGTCTATGGAAGCACAGGGCAAAAAGGTGATTATCCTGACCGAGGAAATGTACAACGATCTCGAGTTCTGGTACCCCTATTACCGGCTTAAGGAGGCTGGGGCAGAGGTCCTTGTCGTGGGGTCGGGAAGTGCCGAGCAGTATGCGGGAAAATCCGGCATTCCCTGCAGACCCGATGCAATCGCCAACGAAGTTTCAGCAGCGGACTTTGATGGGATCGTTATTCCCGGTGGTTATGCCCCCGACCATATGCGCCGCCACCCATCCATGGTCAAATTGGTAAAGGATCTCTTTGACGCTGGCAAGGTGGTGGCCGCAATCTGTCATGCAGGATGGATGCTGGCCTCTGCGGAAATCCTAAAAGACCGGACCGTAACCTCATTTTTCGCCATAAAGGATGACCTGGTCCATGCCGGAGCGCACTGGGTAGATCAGGAGGTGGTTGTGGACGGAAACCTGATTACCAGTCGAAGACCGGATGATCTTCCGGCATTTATGCAAGCACTATTGGCAACGCTGCTCAAGTAATGCTCTGAGATCGAGCAAATGAAAGGACTCAACTAACGAGATCCGTATACTACGTATCACTAAGCCCGCCTACTTCTGATAGGCTAAGGCTCTCTCACGCATGTTTCACCTTAAACAAGGTGGACAGCATCGAGAACAAAGGGGATTTACGATGAATTTTGACGACTTAATCACGAGAAGAGAAACGCTCAAACGATTGATTACCATCTCCGGCGCCGTGGGCTTTTACGGCGCCAGCGGAATTCCTTTTACTGCGTTTACTGCCGCTCAGGTCAAAGCGGCACC
>Ga0180433_10009096_pt1 | contig 12222 bp, 13 predicted proteins | sample SS_ome_8_FD_132980 | JGI IMG/M metagenome (GOLD analysis project Ga0180433, IMG submission 132980) | Hypersaline lake sediment archaeal communities from the Salton Sea, California, USA - SS_1_D_1 metaG | ecosystem: Environmental > Aquatic > Non-marine Saline and Alkaline > Hypersaline >... | reverse complement strand
TTGCTGCCCTTGTTTCGCCGGAGGGCCTGGCTTATCATGACCGCTTCCATCTCCTTCAGCGTGACGCTCTTTTCGACGGGCGTTTCATCGGCGCCGGCCGGGCTGACAGAGGCGGGCAGGTGTCTTGTCTCTAGTATTTCACCGCGGCACAGCACGAAGCAGTGTTCAATGACGTTTTCCAGCTCCCGAATATTGCCGGGCCAGTCGTGATTTACGAGCCTGGCCAGGACCGCGCCGGTGACCGAAGTGATGTTCTTGTTGTGTAGGTGGTTGAATCGGCTTATGAAATGATCCACCAGCAGGGGAATGTCCTGCTTCCTGTCCCGCAATGGCGGCAGGTTCAACTGCAGAACGTTGATCCGGTAATACAAGTCCTTTCTGAACAGGCCTTCGGCAACCAGCCTTTCCAGGTCTTTGTTGGTGGCGGCGATGACGCGGACGTCGGCCTTGACGGACGCGACCGAGCCCAGCGGCTCGTAGGTTCGCTCCTGCAGAACTCTCAGAAGCCTGACCTGTACCGCCGGCGAAACGTCGCCGATCTCGTCCAGGAAGATGGTTCCGCCTTCGGCCAGGGCGAAGCGGCCGGCCTTGTCCTTCTTGGCGTCGGTGAATGCTCCGGCCTTGTAGCCGAAGAGTTCGGATTCGAGCAGTGTGTCCGGCAGCGCGCCGCAGCTCACCGCCACGAAAGGCATCTTGCTTCTGGGGCTTAGGTTGTGGATCGCGCGGGCGAACAGTTCCTTTCCCGTTCCGCTTTCGCCCGATATCAACACCGTTGTTGTGCTTTCGGCGATGTTGGGCAGGATGGAAAACAGCTGCTGCATCTTGTGGTCGCGGCTTATGATGTCCTCGAAGGTATAGTTATGGTGAAGTTGCTTGCGCAGCTGTTCGACGGCGGTGGTGTCCCGAAACGTCTCCACCCCGCCTATGACCCTGCCCTTTCTGTCCTTGAGCAGGGCGGTGGATATGGATACAGCCTTGTGCTGTCCTTGTGAGTTGATTATATGAACCGGCTTGTTTATGACCGGTCTGCCGGTTTCCATCGTGCTTGCCAGCGCGCAGTCCGTTTCGCACAGATCCGCCCGCAGGATGTCCTTGCACCTGCAGCCGAGGGCTTTTTGCCGCGGGATGCCCGTGATATGCTCGGCGGCCCGATTGAATGAGGTGATCCGCCAGTCCAGGTCAATAGTGAAGACCCCTTCGGTTATCGAATCCAGGATTACGTCTTGACGGTCGTCTTGCATATCGGCCCTCACGTACAGTGCGGCGGGGAATTTCCGGCGCACAGCTTAGCATGGATTACTTCGGTTGGCACAGCTTTAATCCGGCCGCCGCCGCGGCGATTATCAATTCCGCCCCCAGGAAAACAGCCACCGACGGTCCGATTGAAAAATCAAGCCGGTATGCGAACAGGTGGCCCGCCGCCGAGCCCAGGGCGGCGGCCGCCCAGGCGATAAGCAGCCTGCCGACCCATCCGCGCGCGAACAATGCCGATATGGTGGCGGGGATGATAAGAAGGGCGAACACCGCCACCACGCCCGCCGCCCGGACGGCCGAGTTTATCACCATTCCCAGCAGTACATAGAAGAGAAAGTCCCACCATACTGTTCTCATTCCATCGGCCGCGGCGCCGAGATAATCCTCGGACAGACGGTTCAAAGGTCCTCTGAAAATAATAAAGACCGCCCCCACCGGCAGAAATACGGCCAGCCCCCCGGCGATACGCGGCCAGTCGGTCCAGAGGAGGCTGCCGGCGAGCATCTGGTGAACGTGCACATGGCTGCCCGGCGCGATGCCGGCAAGAAACAGGGCCGCCGCCGCGGCCACGGCGTATGAGATGCCGATAACGGCCTCCAGCGATATGCCGGCGGGAGCGTTTCTTACCGCACAGTAGAAACCGGCGGCCGCCAAAACGCACGCGATTGAACAGGCGTAGGAAAGCGCGCCGTCGGCGTGCGCCTTTAGGGCTACCGCCGCCGCGACCGAGCCGACAGCGGCGATCTGGGCCATGGCGATATCGATGAAAATTATCTCTCTTTTGAGCACGTGGACGCCCAGGCAGCCGAGGATCATGCCTATAAGCAGGCATTCGATAAACGGCACACCGAGTATTTGAACGATTTGGGGCATCGTTTAACAGCCTCTCCAATGTGCAAACGTGCGGCGTAGGGCCAGCACGACCGTAAACAGAACGCCCAGGCACACAACCAGGCTCGGGCCGTACGGCAGGTCAAGCCGATACGATAAGCAAAGGCCGATCAGACAGGCCGCAAAGCCGGTCGTCCAGCCGATTATCAAAGCGCCGGACCACGATCGCCTTGACATGGAACCGGCGGCGGCCGGGATCATCAAAAAAGCGTAGGCCAGAAGCACTCCCGCGATCGGCACGATCAGCACCGTTATTATTCCCTGTGTGGCGAACAGCAGAAAGTCCCAGAGCTTTGCGTTCCTTACGCCGGAGGCATCTTCGGCCAGTGCGATGAATTGGCGGCGGAAGGCCCAGTGGAACCACAACAACGCCGAATAGACCGCCGCGGTCACGCCGACCAGGGGCCAGCTTACCCAGAGCATGGAACCTGAAAGCGTCTTGCTGACGTACGCCTGTCCGCCGGTGAGCTTGTCTCCCAGCAAAAGTGAGGCGGCCAGAGCCAGTGCGTACATGATGCCGATGACCGCCTCCCGGGGTACGGGGCGTCTTTTCGGGGCTATCAAGGCCAGCAACACCGCTCCGCACAAGACCGCCGCCGTCGAAAACAGGTATGACCGGGCGCAGCCGTATGCCGTTCCCAGGCTTATGCCGGCCAGGGCGCCTAACGCCGCCAGCTGGTCCAGGACCAGATCGGAGAATATCAAGGTCCGCCTGACTATGTGCAGGCCGATATAGGTGTGCAGGACCAGAACCACCGCCAACAGGGCGATCTGAACGGAAAAGAAGTGCATTGTTTCGGAGGTCATGTCGGACACTTTTCGTTCAATCAGTTAAGAGGCCTTTCTTTCGCCCAGCGGCCAGAAGCGCATCGGTCCAGTAGTCGACCAGCGAGAAGTAATCTTCGACGCCCTCGGCGCCTCCGACGTAAAGCGGTACGATGACGGCCTCGGCGCCGGTCCTTTCCGCCACTGTCTCGACCTTCTGTCGGTCGAAGTAGTTGGCGGCCAGTATTATGGCTATGTCCTTTTCCTTCATCAGGCGGATCAAACCGGCGACGTGTTTCGGGGACGGGGGTATGCCCGGCTTGGGCTCGACCGTCGCCGTTTCCTCCAGTCCGAAGAGCCTGGCGAAGTAGACCCAGTTCTTGTGGTATGTCACTACCGGCGTTCCGCGAAGCGGCAGCATCCTGCCCATCCAGCCGCCGAGATACTCTGTCAGTGGCTTTTCCTTGAATTCATTCCCGCGGAGGAACGGGATCAGTTTGTCCTGTTCGGCCAGTTCGCACAGGGTCTCGGAACCGAGCATTTCCACCAGCTCGGCGCCGAAAAGACGCTGGTCGATGTCGCAGAGCAGTCTTTCGAGGTTGCGAAGGTAAAGTTCCCGTTCGGCCGGGTCGTTCTTGACAAGCGCGGAGGTGATATTTCGGGCGGCTTGTTTCATCAGGATGGGGCTGCAGGTCACGTGCGGGTTGCCGTATATGTGAACGCCCCCCTCGGCCCTTGATATTGACTTTGGTTTTTCCAGCAGCTTCATCCCCGCCGCCGCCGAAACATACCCTTTCTGGCCGCTTCGGATATTTTCATTGCCCGAGTTGTCGATGACGGTCTGGATCCAAAGCTCCAGATCCAGCCCCGTGGCCACCAGCACGTCGGCGTCCCGCAGCGCCGCGGCGAACGACGGTTTGGGACGTATGAAGTGGGCGTCCTGGTCGCCCCTGACTATACTGCTTACGGCCACCCTGTCGCCGCCGACGGCCCGGGCCAGACAGGCATAGTCCGGCAGCGTGGTTACGACGTTAAGGACCGCTTTGCCGCCCGTTTGAACATCGCAGCGGGCATGCATGGTTGCAGCCAGTGAAATGATCAACGTAAAAAGCAAATGTTTCATTCCGGTTATCTCCTTTGTGTCAATACCGCTCGTGCTTGTGCGGGCCGGCGCTGAATATAAGCTGCAGCCAAACGATGTCCTCGACGTTCTCGACGCCTTTGCCGTCGCTGTGATCGTATTCGAGCCTGAACTTTACGAAAGGGCTCTGCCACCAGGTTATATAGGGGCCGACCTGCCATAGGTAAGGACTTGCGGCCGTAACCGCCAAAGGAGAAAGCGAGCAGCCGGGAACGTCGGCGTAGCTCTTGGTGTCCGGCACGTAGAAATCGCCCCGCACGCCGATATCAACGGTGCGGGAGACCTTGGTCTGCAGGTAGCTGTACGCCCCCCATGCGCTTACGGTGTCCGCGCCGGAGTTGTCCGGCGCCAGGATGTCTTTGTTCAGCCAATAGGCCTCGCTCCTCCACTGGACGTTGCGGTATCGCATTTTTTCAGTCGGCTCCCAGAGAACGGTCAAGTCGGTTCCCAGCACGATGGTCGAACGGCTGCCATCCCTGGTGGTGCCGCCCTGCATGTCCCACCGGTCGTTCCATCCCGCCAGGCCGGTCAGGCCCCACTCCATGTATGTGTCCTTGGAAAGGTCCCGGTAGTTTTTGTAATGGGCCAGCAGGCTCGGTCTGTTGCGGGCGTTGCCGCCGAAAAGACGCTCGTTCGAACCGTCTGTGACCTGGAAGGTAAGCTGCTGCGAGGCCCCGCCCGCCGGCGGCATCAGCCAGTCCATCGACAAGCCGCTCTGATTCAGGCCGCCGTTGCCGAATATCTGCCTCAAGGCCACGGGGAAGTCCACCTGGTCCAGGCCGTGTTTGTGCCACCTGTTGACCACACCGAACTGCTGGCGGAACTTGCCGAAAGTAAGGTTCAGATCGTCGGCCGCCTCGTGGAGGATTACGTAGGCCTCGCCCAGTTCGGTTTCATCTTCATGAAACTCCACGGCGCTTTTGAAGCGGGTATAGGGATCCAGCCACGATTCTATGTGGAGGCCCAGGTTTCGGAAATTGAAATCGCTGCTCTGGTCGCTGGTCGTATCCTGCCTGCTTGAAAAAAGAAAATCGCCCGTTACGCTGATCTCGGGGTTCAAGGCCTGCAGGCCCAGGCCGCCGGACTCGAAGACTTCCCGGTCGATTTGATCCTCGGCCGCGGCGGCTTCGGCGACCTCGGCCTGCGCCTTGCGGCGAAGAGAGGCGATTTCATCCTCGCCGCGGCGTTTTTCCGCCGCGGAGGCAAGCTGTTCGATCTGCGCTTTCAGTTCGTCTATTTCGGACTGGTGTCTCTTCTGCATTTCAAGCATCTGACGCTGGAGTTCCAGGATTTTTTCATTGAGTCTTTGAATATCCTTTTCCGGGCCTTGAGCGGCGGCCCCCGGGGCTGAAAGCAGCAACAAAAGCGCGAATGTTTTGAGATGCTTGGCCGGCATTGTCAATCTCCTGAGATATAGTCTTTTGCGTAAAGTGGGTTTTGAATCCGACCGCGGCCCGCCTGCAATCGCTATCCACCGCCCGGCGCTGCAGCCGGGTTTAGGCGTATACGTCTGCCCGGAATAACGACACGGCTATGCCGTTGCGGTGATTGGGGAAGCTATTTCAGGGGGACCCCGTGAAGATGTTGAGCAAATCCGCTCCGTTCGCTCGGCGGTGCGTGGGCGATACGGGATCGCGTCCGGCCGACCGTCTGCGGCGGGAATCGACAGGTTGGCGGTATCCAGGGGGGGCACTTTGTGGGTTAGGGCATGCATGCATGCCGCACAGTATGTGTTGCGACCGGAAGACCCGCCGGTGAAATCGCTCAGGACAGTCCCGCCGCGCAGCTGCCTTTGGCCTCTCTCCAGCGCGCAAGTGCCGGCAGTGCACAGGCGCCCCGCGGCCCTTGAAACGCACGTGTGCCGTGAAAGACCGGCCGGTATTGCAACTATGTACAGCAGTGCGATTACGGCAGCAACATGGTTTCGGGATCTTTGTCGCCGAGGCGGGGCAGGTACAACCGTCCTTAAAAATTCAAGCTTCATCATAATCGTTTAATGTACCTCCAGCACGCCGCCGCTGCAAACAAAAGCGTGCTTATGATGACGATGCACGCGCCCGTCGGCAAGCCCAGAAAAAAAGAAACCAGGAAACCGCCGAGTGCGCTTACGACGCCCAAAAGGCTCGAAACGGCAAGTACCGACCGGTGCCCGCGGCACACCTGGTAGGCTGCCGCCGCAGGATTTGTGATCAGGCTGAAGATCATCAATCCCCCTATGGTCTGAAGGTTAACCGCCAGGATGACCGCGGAAATCGCAAGGAACATGAAATAGACCATCCCGGCGTGGACTCCCGTGGCAGCGGCGACGGAACGGCTGAAGAGAATCACCTTGAGCTCCTTGTTGAAGACCGCCGCAAATATGGCAAGAGCCAGCGCCAAAGCCGCCATCAGGAACACGGTATCGCGACGTACGAAAAGCAGGCTTCCCCAAAGTAGGCCCAGCATTTCGGTCCGGCTGTCGCTGGTGAGGCCCACGGCCAGAAAGGTCAGCCCCAGCGTAAGTGAAAACAATATCGCCAGGCCCACGTTTATGTCGAGCCTTGAATTATGCGGCCGTATCGCCGCCAGGCTTGTCGAGGTTATCACCGCCGCGGCGATTCCCCCGAAGGCGGGGTTAAGACCCGCCAGCATTGCGAAAAAGCTTCCGGCCATCGCGGCGTGGGAAATGCATGTGCCTATAAAAGGCATCCGCATGCCCACTATGTATACTCCCAGAAAGCCCGTGCCGGCGCCGGCGACGGCTCCTGCAACCATAACAAGGTAAAAGAACGGATCCATTGCTAAGGTGAAAATCCTTTGATATCAGTCGCAGACGACGGAATATCCGTGCCCTTCGGTATTCACGATTTTAAGCGGGTATTCGTATATGTTCTGCAATGTGTCGGCGGTCAGGACCTGGCCGGGGGGACCGTCCGCGACGATTCTGCCCCCGCGCATGAGAACAACCCGCCGGCAGCTTCGAGGCAGCAGGTCTATTTCGTGGGATACCGTCAATACGGTGATTCCCGTGGCCCTGAACAGCTCGTCGATGAGGTTTCTCAATTCGAACTTCCACGTAAAGTCCAGGTTCGCCCCCGGCTCGTCGAGAAGCAGCATTGACGGATCCTGGATCATCGCCCGGGCCAGAAGCGTCTTTTGCTGTTCGCCGCCGGAAAGACTCCGAAAGGTCTGATTTCGACGGTCGGCCAATCCTAGCCTGTCGATCCATCGGTCGGTCTGCCGGTAATCAGTTCTATTGAGGCGCCGAAACAGGGGCTTTGCGCTTGTCCTGCCCATCGCGGCGATCTCGCGCACCGTAAAAGGAAGATGCGCGTTGTATTCGGCGGATTGAGGAATGTAACCGATGTCTTTACGCAGATTGCTCTTGGCCCAGGCGTTTAAAGACGACAGGTCCAGGCCGTTAAGTCTTACGGTACCTGCGCTCGGCCGTACCAGGCCGCAGCAGACGTTCAGCAGCGTGGTCTTTCCCGAGCCGTTGGGGCCGATTATCCCCACCGCCTGGCCGCGGGGTATTCGCAGGTCGTCGATGTCGAGAATCAGGCGGTTGCGGCGGCTGACCCTGACTTTTGAAAGTTCCAGGCAATATCCGTTCATCGGCCGGCCGCCTCGAATAACGCCGAAAGGTTCCGCTGCATAAGCCGGTCGAAGCAGAGGCATTGGTTTTCCTCCGTTGAAGCATCCGGGAAGTTGCTGAAGACCACCATCCGGGCGCCGAGATGATCGGCGAGAGCTTCCGCCAGTCCGGTCCCCTCTTGTTTGTTCGCTATTACGAACCTTATCGGCCGGCCCGCAAGGCCGCGCAGAGAGCTGTTCAGCCCGGAAGCGGTTTGGACGTCCCTTCCGCTGAAAGTGGATGTCACTTTCAGGCCCAGCCACGCACAGAATCGGTCCTGGTGGTCCGACGCCAGCACCGCGGAGCCGTTCAGCCGGCGGCGGCGTATTTCGTTGACGGCCTCGTCGCCGCATTCGCCGAGCCGCTTTTTCATCGCCGCCAGCCGCTTTTCGTACAGGTTTCGCCGAGCGGGGTACTGGGTGGAAAGGATTTCAGAAACGTCCTCGGCGATGTCCATGTACGTATCGGGGATGCACAGGCCCGGCCGGGGCCGCACGACGTGCATTTCCAGGCCCTTGTCCTGCAGCCGCTTTAGCATGTCCTCCAGGCTGCTTTGGAAGTCGAAAAGAAGCAGTATCCGGCAGCCGCGCAGTTGGTCGATCTGGGGCGGCGAGATGTCGAAGTGGCCCGGGCACATACCGGGCGGTGTCAGGCAGAGGGCCTGCGTGCGGCCGCCTGACAGATCCGAAACCACACACTTCAAATAGGAGTTGGCCACGGCGATTTCGGGCCGAACTTTACCGTCTTTGCTGTCCGTGCAGTTCAACTGTGAAACGGCGATCGCGGCCAGTAAAATTGTCTGATGCAACAGGTGCAGCTTCATAACCACCGCCCTCATTCAAACGATCCGATGTGTCGTCCACGGCTGAGACGAATTCTTACCAGCACCCCCTTGCGTTTTTGGGGATCATACCAGGTTCTCTTGGGAACGGGGCAGTGCAGCTGCTTGATCATTTCCCATTCGTCGAATTTAGGTCCCTGGCTGAATACCGCCCAGGTAACCGGGGACCCGGCGGGGTCGTCGTATCTTATGTCGTCGGCGGGTTCGCCCTCGCTGTCGGGGAAACCTTCCGGAACATACATGATGGATTTTTTGTTCGGCATGATCCTGCCGTTTTGAACCAGTTCGCCCACGGCCTGATACTTGTACGTGTTGCCGCGGTTGAACCTGTCTTCGACGCCGGCCGACATGCCGGTTCCCGCTCTTGGGGCGGGCAGATATCCGCCTTCAACCAGTTCCGGAGGTAGTTGATGGTCTTCCCAGCCCATGCTGCAGTCCTTTCGGGTGGGCGGGTGCCTTCCGTTGTTGTCGGTCATGTACATCTCCAGGCACAGGCCGACCTGCCGCAGCTCGGCGTTGACGGCCACAATCTTTGCCTTTTCGCGGGCGACAGAGAACACCGGCAGAAGCAGCCCCATCAAAAGCGATATGATGGAGATGACCACCAGCAACTCGATCAGGGTGAAACCATGTTTACCCGGCCGCCGGCACCTGAAAATTAAGCTTTTCATGGCTCTTTCGGCTGTTTGTAAGGTATGCCTCAAGTCGGGGCAAAACCGTAATACACAGCTTGAACTATTGCCCGCAACCGGACAGTCCGGCCCGGCCGCTCAGCCAGTTTTCCGCCAGGGCGGCCATATCCCGAAAATCGACGAGATAGTCGCCGTTTATGTCGCCCGGCAGATTGCCGCGGCTGTTTCCGTAACCACCGAGAACCAGTTCGCCGCCGTCGTGGTCGAGAACCAGAAGGCGGTATCCCATGGTGGGAACCGGCGGGTAACCCGGCGCGGCCTGGTCCAAAATGCCGATAACGTCGATCTGGCCGGCGGGGCAGTCGTATCGCTTGATGCCTTCGCCGAGACCCAGCCGTACGGGAAAAGTCAGGCCGGAAGAATCCATAATGGTTATGGTGTTTTCGCAACCCCAGTTCCCGGGATCGACCACGTTCACGTCCTCGATCCTCACCAGCCGCCCCTGGTAATACTCGCCGCCGGTCAGCCTGTCCGGATCGAAAATGTCGGTGTCGGTGGAATCTTTCAGTTCGGATATGCTTATCGGTTCCGGCTGCGGAAGTCCCACGGCCGCCTTGACCAGTTCCACGTTGAAATCATACGAGGGGCTGATTTCATGGTTCTCATTTATGTTGAGCTTGCCCGCGTAGAAGAGATATGTTCCGGTCACGCGTATTCTGTCGCCGGCCTTGAACACGTGGCCTGTGCCGGGATCGTGATTGAGGCGGCATATTTCTGCCAGGAACTGCTCGTTCGGATAGTTTGCATCGCCGGGGCCGTTGCCGTAGTTCTGCCCCATCCAGCAGGCCGTTCCCGCATGGTCGTCGTCCTCTCCCTGGACGAAAATCTCCCACTCGCCTCCCATCTGCCAGTCGCCGGGCGTGGGATCCGGCGTCGGGTCCAGCCACTTTTCGGGATTGTTCAGCAGAATGCCCTCCAGAACCACTTCCAACAGGCCGGTGTCGTCGAAGAATGAGCTGGTTCCGTCCTGGTGTACCGCCTGGAACTGCCGGTGAGTAACCGGAACCGGTTCGGCGGCCGCGGCCGGCGCGGCAAGGGCCGCTGTGATTAATGTCGCAACAATAAATCTTTTCATTATCGAACCTCCTGGCCTAACTGCATAAAAATAATGAATTCGTGCTACCACGTCAAGGGAAAAAAACGAAAATGAAAAAAAATTGACACGTGCCGCCGGCGATATTGCAATGGGGCCGCCGGCCGTTGGGTGTGTGCGCGGCCCGGCCAGGACGTCGTGATTACGGAGAAGAAAAATGGCCAAAGTTGAACGCGTCGGCATATCGCTTGACGGCAGGCTGCTTTCAATGTTCGACCGCCTTATAGCCAAACAGGGTTATCCCAACCGCTCGGAGGCCTTTCGCGACCTGATCCGCGACCGGTTGGGCCGCGAAGAATTGGCCAATCCGGCGGCCAAGGCGGTGGGGGCCGTGTTCCTGGTCTATGACCACCACACCGCGAACCTGACACAGAAGCTGCTGGACCTTCAGCACAGCCACCTGCTCAAAGTCGTCGCATCCATCCACATTCACCTGGACGAGCATGATTGCCTGGAGGCGGTGATACTGAAGGGAAAAGTCGGCGAAATCGAGAAGATGGCGGGGCGGCTGACCAGTCTCAAGGGCGTCAAGTTGGGCCGCGTCAACATGATAAGCGCGGAAGGAGAACTTGCTTGACCTGGTCGAATACTGCAGCGCGACATGAGTGATTTCAGCCCCGGGTCAGCTCCGCGGCTGTGGCGCACCAAGACACTGTAATTGCCCAACCTGTCGGACAGGCAAAGTGGGGCAGGCCTGCGGCCTGCCATTGGCAACCGGGACGGTTGCCCCACAAGCGAGACAGCACTTTTTTGGTTCGGCACTCAACCGCAAAGCCGGCATACAGGTGTCGTGCGTCTGGGCCGGCAGCGGGAATTCACAGCGATTTGAGCGCCCGCGCGGCCTTGTTCGCATCGATGGTGCTGTCGAATGCGAAGTGGCAGACGCTTTTTCGTCCCAATGCCGCCGCAGAAACGCCGCGGACGTTGATGCCGGCGGCGGCGACGCACGAGGCCAGTTTCGCCCCGAGGCCCGGCCTGTCATCCGCGGTGACCCTCAGGCTGTTAAGTCCCCGGGCCTTCGAGAAACCCGCCTTGCGGGCCGCGGCCAGCTGCTTAGCCCCGGAGAGAGGCGTTACGTAGACCACGCCGTGGCCCGGTTTTTCCGCGGTGCGCCTCGCTATGACGAAACCGAGATTAGCGCCGGCCGCGGCGAGGGCATCGAGCTTGGCTGCGAGCGCCCCCGGCCGGTCATCGATCGTTGCAGCCCACACATCCACCTTTGAAATGTCCATTTTCATGTCAGAGCCTCCCGTTAAGGACCGCCTATATCTTACGGCTGTCGAACAGCCTGACGATAACGCACTTGTATCCCTCGTCGGTCAGGACGATGTCGCCGCCCGGCTCGGCCGACAGCCCGGCCCTTTCGTAGTGGAAGTCCGGAGGCAGTTCATTGACCAGCTCGATTCGGTTCCAGGGAACGATCCTTACTCCGTTTTCTCCCACCCTGATATCCTTGACGGTGCCGGTGCTGCGGCCGAAATGATAGGTCTGGCACTTGATCCGCACGTAAGCTGCTGTCACATCGATAACCTCGCCTATCAAAAGGTGACTGTGAGCCTCGGGGTAACCCTTGACCGTCCGTATCTTCCAGACCCTTTTCGCTTTTTGTTCGGCCATGTTGTGTCCTGCTCTTCAATCCCGCCCAAATCGCCGGACAGGCTCCGCCTGCCGGGATTCATTCTACCGCCGGGGCTTTGCCGCCGTCAACAGCGGCGCCTTGCCTAGCGATGACCCATTTAAGGTCATCGTCCCGTAAACGTGCTCGTGAACGTAGTTCGAGTCCGGCTGATCATTGTTCAAGCCGTCGTTCGAGCACGAGCACGAGGTGAGCTGGCTCAGTCGGGGGACAGCCATCTTGGCTGTGCCTGTGTCCATGTGCAGCCTGGAAGGCCGCCCCCCAACTGAACAACCGTACGATGTCCTCAGTCGGGG
>Ga0180433_10009095_pt1 | contig 12223 bp, 8 predicted proteins | sample SS_ome_8_FD_132980 | JGI IMG/M metagenome (GOLD analysis project Ga0180433, IMG submission 132980) | Hypersaline lake sediment archaeal communities from the Salton Sea, California, USA - SS_1_D_1 metaG | ecosystem: Environmental > Aquatic > Non-marine Saline and Alkaline > Hypersaline > Sediment... | reverse complement strand
CCAGTCGCGAGAGCCTCCCTGGCGATTTCGATGAGACCCTTGTGTCCAAGCGCTTCAGCGTTGCCTGAGATCGGGCTAGGCGAAAAATTATCACCACCCGCCAAAAGGACGGCGCCAGACTTGTCAGATATGCCCTGTACGACGTAGACGGATGGGAAGACAGCCTCCACTGTAGCGACCGTGCGCCTCAGCAATTCGGAGTCATCCGGGCTCCACCAGGCGATGTTGATGGAGAGAACGCCGCCCGGCCGCATGTGGGCTCGAACCTGTCGAAAGAACTCCTTAGTGATGAGATGAAATGGGATGTCAGAGCCTTGGTAGGCGTCGACGATGACCCAATCATATGAGCCATCGTTGCAGCCGAGGAATGCCCGTCCATCGGTGACGTGCACATTGAGGTTTGGCTCGTTCATGTCGAAGTGCTGAATTCCCAGTCCTACGATCTCCGGGTCGATCTCAATCCCATCGATGTGTAGTGCGCCGTACGCCTCGGTGATCTGTTTCGATGCCGTTCCGGAGCCAAGCCCCACGATTAGCACGTCGCTCAACCAGGTGTTAGGATTCTGCGGCCGCATAAGTGGCGCGAGAAGCAGATAATCGAAGTACTGATGCGTGCGAAACCGGCCGGGTGTGTAGAGCGAGAAAGCACCCCAGTCGACGACTAGAATTCGTGTATCGCCGGCCTTTACAACTTGAAGAAAATTGTATGGAGATTCCTCCTGAGCGATTACGCCTTGAGTTGCGAGCAAGGGGGGAAGAGGCACGAAGAGGAGCAGTGCGAGAGTGAGAAACGGCAAGGCTCGAAGTCGCCCAATGAAGAGAATACCGGCCAGGATCAATATAACGCCGAAGACCATAATCGACCGCCGTACGCCCAGGAGATCGATCATGAGGAGTGCGGGAAGGAAAGTGCCTATCACGCTGCCGAGGGCCGACACGGCGTAGATCCTCGCTGAGGTCCGCCCGGTTCGCCCGAGGTCTCGGATGCTGAGCTTCATGGCAAAAGGGCAGACGCATCCAAGCAGAACCATCGGAACAGAGAAAAGCGTGAACGTTCCCACCAGAGAAGCTCCGAGCAATCCTATTCTCGGCATGAGGCCCCATGCCGCTTCGAGAATGGGCTTGCCGGCAATCGGCACCACAATCGTGAGAACGCCGGCGGCAATGACTATGCCTCCGAGAAGATTGCGAGAGGCATAGCAATCTGCAAGAGCACCTCCGACATGGTAGCCGGCCGTCAGGAAGATGAGAACGAGGCCGATGAGGCTGGTCCAGACCGAGAGGGTGCTCCCAAAATAGGGGGCAATGAGGCGTGAGGCGGACATCTCGAGGCCCATGACGGCAACACCGCTGGAAAAAACGAGCCAAATGAGGGCCATGCGTGCGAATCGACTATGGTCCCACCTTGCGTGCCCCTCAGCCGTCCGATGCGGATCCACGTGACCCTCCTCCTGCCGCCAGGTGACGTTGGAAGTGCATCGGGTGGCGGCAGCACATGTTCGTTGAACCGCTCAGGTGGTGCCCGACCCGCTCCCGGCGGGTCGGGCATAGGAGTATATCTCTTATTCGACAGTTACGCTCTTGGCCAAATTACGCGGCTGGTCGATCTCGCGATTCCAGAGGTCAGCGACGTAGTAGGCATAGAGCTGCATCGGAATCCCGGCAAGGACGGGCGAGAGGATCTCCTCCGTTTTCGGGATTCGGATAACGTCGTCCGCGTACTTCTTGATCTCTTTGTCGTCCTCATTTGCGACAGCGATCACCTTGCCGCTTCGCGCCCGAATCTCCTGGAGATTGCCCAGCGATTTCTCATAGTGTGGACCCGCAATGACGGCGGACAGCACGGCCACCTCATCGGTTACCAACGCAAGCGGGCCGTGTTTCATTTCGCCGGCTGCATATCCCTCTGCATCCAGGTAGGCAATCTCTTTCAGTTTCAGCGCGCCTTCCATGGCCGAGCTGTAGTGAGCTCCGCGGCCTAGGTAGAGATAGCGCATGATATTCTTGTACTTCTTCGCCAATTTCTCGATATGACCGGATTCTTTGAGTGCAGCCTCCGCCAAATCGGGAAGCTGTTTGATCCCGCGAAGCAAGCGGCGCACTTTCTGAGGCTTCACCGTTTCCCGAACGCGAGCCAGATGCATGCAGAACAGAAGCGTGGCCATGATTTGGCTCGTATACGCTTTCGTCGAGGCGACTCCAATTTCCGGCCCGGCGTGGATGTAGATTATGCCATCGGCCTCCCGGGCGACAGAACTGCCAATGACATTCGTGATGGCCAGCAGCTTTGCCCCTTGGCGCTTCGCCATTCGCATAGCCTGAAGCGTGTCTGCCGTTTCGCCGGACTGGCTGATGGCGATCCCAAGGGTGTTCTTGTCGAAAAGGCTTTCTCGATGCTGAAGTTCGGATGCCACATCGACGATGACGGGGACATCGCATAGCTTCTCAATGGCGTACTGCCCGGCCATCCCAGCATACGATGCTGTGCCGCAGGCGATGATTGCGATTTTCTTCACCCGTCTCAGAAAAGCTTCTGTGAGGTTGAGGTCTTCGAGATTGAGGTCCATGTTGCGTCCGACAATGCGGTCCCCAATGGTCTCGCGCAGCGCATGCGGCTGCTCGAAGATCTCCTTGATCATAAAGTGCTTGTGGCCACCCTTTTCTGCCATCTCCGCGTCCCACTTGATGTGGAATACAGACTTTTTTACTGGCGCACCCTTCAGGGTATTGATCTGGACTTTGTCTGGGGTGGCGATGACCATCTCGCCATTGTCGATGAGATAGGCCCTACGCGTGAACGAGATAATGGCAGACGGATCGGATGCGACGAAATTCTCCCCTTTATCACCGAGTCCGATAATGAGCGGACTGTACTGACGTGCAGCGATAAGGAGATCGGGCTCCTTGTCCGACATCGCAACGACCGCATACGAGCCTTCTACTTCTTTCAGCCCCTTGCGTACCGCCGCTTCGAGGTCACCCTTATAGTACTTCTCGAAGAGGTGAGCCAAAGTCTCCGTATCGGTTTCTGAGCGGAACGTATGTCCCTCAGACTGCAACTGCTCGCGCAGCTCCAGGTAGTTTTCGATGATTCCGTTGTGGACGACCGCAATGTGTCCTTTGCAATCCATGTGGGGGTGAGCATTCTTCGTCGAAGGCGGTCCGTGAGTTGCCCAACGAGTATGGGCGATGCCAGAGCGCCCTTCCGGCTTATTGTTTTCGAGCAGTGCTGCGAGATCGGCAATCTTGCCCTTCGACTTGACGAGTTTGATCTTGCCATCCACAGCGACCGCCACTCCCGCAGAGTCGTACCCACGGTATTCCAGTCGCCGTAAACCTTCGAGCAGCACCTCGACCGTATCGCGGCTGCCCAGATAGCCCATGATGCCACACATAATCCGTTCGTGCCTCCATAAACAGGGTAATCCCCCTACACCGCCCCAACCTTCATCGCCTTCTCATACACCCCTACGAGCCGCTCAGCCATTCTGGCGGCAGAGAATTCTTCGGCGCGCGCTCGCGCTTGACCTGCAAGACGCTGGCGCAGATCCGCGTCTTCGAGCACCGTCGTCAGCTTATCGGCAAGCGCCTCTGCCGTTGGCTCCACAATGAACCCATCGACTCCATCCCGAATTACGTCTTCGATCGCCCCCGAACTTACAGCCACCGGGGAACATCCCAAAGCCATTGCTTCGAGCACCGCAACTCCCTGTGTATCAGTGAGGGACGGGAAACAAAAAACGTCAGCCTCTGCAAGCCAATCGAAAACTACTTCTCGTTCGACGTATCCGGTAATGTGGAGACGTTCTGAAACACCGTTCCGCTCGGCCTCCCGGCGGCAGTCGTCCTCCCATGGACCGCCTCCCACCAGCACGAGATGTGCGTCGGCGCCCCGGTCAGATGCAATGGCCAGCGCCTGAATCGCGGTTTCGAGGTTTTTCTCTTTCGCGATCCTGCCCGAGTAGGCGATGAGAGCAACGCCCAAAGAAATACCCAGCTCCGCTCGTCGGGGAACACGGGTGGTTTCTTCAATCAGAGCGAGATCGATACCTGTAGGGATAACTTCGATGGGGCTCCGAACGCCATAGCTGCGCAGAAGCCTCTCAACGCTTCTGGTTGGAACCACGACCCAATCGGCGGAATTGGAGAAGCTTCGACTGATCCGAACTGCAGCGGCCCGGACGAGGACGTTCGGAAGCGGCACATAATGCGCGTAGGCATGAATCAAGGTGTGGTATGTAAATACGAAAGGGCAGCCGAGTCTTCGCGCCCAACGACGTCCTTCGCGGCCGCACGAAAATGGGTGTTGGGCGTGTATAATATCAGGTGGCGATTCGCGAAATAAGCGCTTGAGTCGGTGGCTTGTATACGGGATCGCGAGAGGATATCGAGGGTTGCTCGGCGGGCATATGGAGGGAATACGGTGCACATTGGGTTCCTGACCATGACCTGGATAGGATGGCGCAACGATATGCACCTCGTGCCCCAGTTTCTGAAGCTCCGTCGCGAAGGTGCTAACCGAAACCACGACGCCATTCACAATCGGGCGGTAGCACTCGCTAAAAAGAGCGATCCTCATGGAAGGGCCTACCGGTGGGAGTTCATGTCTGCGTTGAGCATGGCCGGCAACGGTAGCTTAACACGGACCCCGAAGGTCCGTCAACCGATGGCCCGCTCAATGGGCGGGAGGGAAGCGTGATGCCTGGCGTCCGCCAGCCTGCTGTTGCCGGTCAGTTCTACGAGGGTAGACGGGAGGGTCTCGAGGAATCCCTTGAGAGATGTTTCCGCCATCCCCTTGGGCCCGGGGATGTCCCGCAGATGAACCTCGATGGGCCCGGTGCGATCTCCGCTCTCGTCAGTCCCCATGCTGGCTACATGTTTTCCGGACCGGCCGCCGCTCACGCGTATCATGCTCTGGCGACTGACGGAGTCCCCAATGTCGTCATCATCCTCGGCCCGAGTCATTATGCCGCCGCTCGAACCAACGCCGTGTCGTCGGTAGAGTACTGGCGAACACCGTTGGGAGACGTTGAGGTCGATGCCGAACTCGGCAGAGAGCTGATTAAAGCGACCGCGCTCCTCGAGGAGGATGAGAACGTTCATCGAGACGAGCACTCTTTGGAAGTTCAAGTCCCATTCTTGCAGTTCATATATAAGGAACACACACCGTCCATTGTGCCCATTTGCATTCGAAGCCACCCAAGAGGCGATATCGATCCGATTACGGTTGATGCCGTAGCCCTCGGCGAGACGATGGCGGAAGTCCTTGGTTCGCGTCGCGCGGTGGTTATCGCGAGCACCGACTTCTCCCACCAGGTCCCACATGACACGGCCGAGCGCCAGGATCGTCTTGCGATGGACGCGATCGAAGCTCTCGATCCCGCTGGCCTATTGAGAACCGTATCTCGTCACGGAATATCGATGTGCGGGTCCGTGCCGGTAGCGGTCGCCCTTTCCTACTGCCTCGCGAAGGGACCTCACAAGGCCGAGCTTCTCCGGTATTATACATCGGGCGATATCATCGGCGATCGCCGCGCGGTCGTCGGTTATGCTTCGTTTGTCATCCGGCATAGAGGAGACTGAAATCCATGACCTGGTTCGACGCCGTCGCCATTCTTCTCGTGATTCTGGTTGGTTGGATCGAGAGCGTCCGCGGCTTCGGAAGAGCAATCTTCGATTTCGTCGGTGCGCTGATCGCCATGAGACTGTCGATCTTGGTCGCGCCCGAACTTGCCGAGTCGGTTCCCGTCTTTCAGTCGAATGCTCACGCTGAAGCCTTCTGGCTGGCGACGGTCTTCTTCGTATTCATTGTCCTCATCGTCGTCGCCACGAAGTTCATATATCAATCGACGCTGCTTTCGCTTGATGTGATGGACCCACTCGTGGGTGGAGTTCTTGGAGTCTCCATGGGACTCATGGTCGCTCACATCTTCCTGCGCGTACTGCTCATCGCTGCGAAAGGCACGGATTTCTCGAATATCGTGTTCAACAGCTTTATGGGGCAGGAACTCATTGCTTTTCGCACCTACCATAGAGTCGTTGAACAGCTTCAGAATCTTGGAAACTGGTAGGAATATTATTCGAGCAGTTGGCGCACCCGGTCGACGACATCGGTGGTCGAAGCACCCGCGACGTGATCGCCAAGAGCGATCTCTCCTCCGTAGCTCTCGACGAAGGCACGCTCGTCCTGGTTCACGGTGTCGATAGAGTAATCACCACCTTTGACCCATACGTGCGGCCGCAACTCCCCCAACAATGGTAGCGAGCTCAACTCTGGATATACGATGACGAGGTCTACGCACTCAAGTGCGGCAACCATCTCAGAACGCTCCCGTTCGTCGAAGATCGGCCGTCCTTCGCCTTTGAGTTCTCGCGCCGAGATGTCCGCGTTGAGACCCACGACGAGGATATCGCCGTACTGGCGCGCGGCTTCGAGGGTTCGGACGTGTCCCAAATGCAGGACATCGAAACAGCCGTTCGTGTAGACGATTCGCTTTCCGCGACTGCGCCAGCGGTCGATCCGCGCCTTTGCCTCCTCCCGTGAGATGATCTTATCAGATGCCTTTCTGGGCCCGGAAACGCGGCTCATTCGCCCCTCCCTTGTACAGGTTGGCCCCGCTCCATTTCCCACAGTCGCGCCGTTCGCGCCAACACGAAAGCAGCCCCCAACGCGCTATATACGAGTCCTGGTACGCCATCGCGAAAGCCGCCCTTAAAAAGATAGCGATTGAGAAACGTGAAGCCAGGGGATAGCCATTCTCGTAGCCGCGCTCGCCGCCCACTCTTCCAGAGGTCCCGTGCCGCCAACTCCGCGTAGCGCGAGAATTTCTCGAAATACTCGTCCAGGTCTCGATACCCATAGTGAAGCAAGGGTTCTTTAAGCCGCCCTACCGGTCCTGTCGCCTCGAACCGTTCGTGCACGTGGCGTTCGACGTACCGCCCCGCATCCCACCGAAAGAGACGCAGCACCTCGTCCGGCCAGCATCCTCCGTAACGCAATCGATGTCCGCAGAAGAAGAACGCCCGCGGGATATGATATCCCACCGACCCCGGCCTCGCCACCGCATCCCGGATCTCCTCCGCCAGCTTCGGCGTCACTCTCTCGTCGGCATCGACCATAAACACCCAAGGTCCCGCCGCCTGTTCAATCGCCCAATTACGCGACTGGGCGAACCCCTGCCAGGGGCGCACCAGCACTCGATCAGTATAGCGTCTGGCCACTTCTGCGCTTCGATCAACGCTCTCTGCGGATACGACTACGACGATCTCGTCGGCCCACCTCAGGCTTTCCAGGCACGCTGGAAGGTCCTCCTCCTCATCTCGCGCGAGGACTACAGCCGAGATGGCTTGGTCCGAATGACCGCTCTCGACAGCGCAGCCAGACGCTACTGGAGCTCCCGCGCACTGACCAACAGTCTTCTTTGGACGGTATCCCCGAATCCGCAGAGCGGCCTTCAGTCGGGCAGCGGCGCGGGGCCCATAGTGCACCTCAAAGAACCTCACCAGGCTCTCGTAATACAGGGCTTTTCGCTTCGCCCCCAGGCCGAGCGCCGACGCGCCTCCCACGTGTGTTACCTCCGGCTCTGGCCAGTAATACACATCCCACCCACGCTTCTGTGCCCGCAAGCACCAGTCCGTATCCTCCAGGTAGAAGAAAAACCCTTCGTCCAGCGGGCCGATATCATCCCATGCTTGGCGCGGGATCATGATACAGGCTCCCAGCAGCGCCGATACCGAGCGGGGAGCGCGCCCGCGCATTCGCAGGCGCGCTAGGCTCGTGGTATTGAGACCGCCCAGCCGCAGGAGCTGGTTTGAGAGTGTGGGGATAGGGTGGATCGAAGTCTGAGTGCGGCCATCGGGACGGCGCAACCGAGGCCCCACTGCAGCGGCTCTCGGGTTCGCGTCCAGAAACTCGGCCAGCCGAGCGAACGATTCCGAGGCGGGTATCGTGTCGGCATTGAGCAGCAATAGGTGACGTCCTCGAGCGGCCTCGGCGGCCTGATTGCTGGCTGCCGCAAATCCTCTGTTCTCGCGGTTGACGATGAGCTGCACCTCGGGGAATTCGGCCGCCACAAGCTGGCCCCCCGCATCTGTCGAGGCGTTGTCCACCACGATTGTCTCCCATCTCAAGCCCTGGCACGCCTCTGGCAGAGCGCGCAGACAATCGGCGATGACTGGGGCGCTGTTGTAGATGGGAATGCAGATGCTCAGTTCGGTCATCGGCATTTTCCCGCTCACCTCACTCAAGCGTTTGCGCCTCGACCCAGCGCTGGCGCGTCAGTATCCGCCGTGCGGCTGTGAGGACTTCCGTCGGCGTGATTGAGAACATGCAGGTACGGTGACCGCAATTCGGCGTGACTGGATGGACGCACGGTCGCCAGCAAGGCTGTTGATGGAAGATAATCTCATGCCCCTCGCCTTGCGGGCCGGTGCGTCGAGGATCGGTTGGCCCGAAGAGGCCGACAACCGGTCGCCCCATGGCCGCGGCCACGTGCATGGGACCTGAGTCGATGCCGATAAGCAGATCGCAGTGAGCGAGAACCGCTGCAAGTTGACTCGGGGTCGTACCCCCCGCGAGATTCTTCGCTCGTGAAGCATCGACGGTCGAGAGGATTTCATCCCCGAGATGACGATCGGTTTCCGCCCCAACCACCAGCAGGCGGGCTCTGTCGCTCGTCGCGAGCTCGCGAGCTACGGCCGCGAATCCCTCAGTTGTCCACGACTTGTAGGGGCGCGCGTCTGACTCGCCCGGCGCAAGGGCGATGAGCGGCCCGTCTCCCCATTGATCGCATTCGGCCAGCAGTTGCTGCCCGTATTCCCGATCTGCCTCCGACAGGCGCACGAGGCCGACGTAGTCGGTCTGGTCGGGCTCGATGCCGAGGCCGCGCACGAGGCGCGTGACTTTCTCGGGGCAAGGGATGCCGCGAACTTGGATGCGATGAGTCAGTAGGCGGGCCAGGTTCGAGTCCGCATATCCCACTCGATGGGGCGCGCCGGAAATGCGCGCGCAAAGGGCCATGGTGGCCGATTGCGAAAAAGCGACGGCCATATCAGGGTCGCTCTTGCGCAGCTCAATGCCAAGACCGATGGCGGTATGCATTGGGCCAGGCGGCCGTTGCAGCACTTCGTCTACGAAAGTGCTCTCCGAGACAAGGCCCGCCAGATGCGGCCGAACAACGCTGGTAATCGTCGCGGCAGGATATGCTTCCCGGAGCGCCTTCAGGGCGGGAAACGTGAACATGAGATCGCCGATCTGATTGAGGTGAAACACGAGGATGCGCTTCACGCTCGTTCGCTCGCACAGTTCCTCGCGGTAGAGAGACTCAACTTCTTCAGTGAGTCGTTCAACGCTGTAGCGCGTCGTGGCGATCTTCCGCCCAAAACGGCCGAGATCCACTGCCTGCTCGGGATCACTGAGCAAAGTCGCCAAGTCACTTGCCAGAGCTTGCGCGGTGATCGGGCGAACGTCGATGTGATCCGCGAAACAGGAGTCCTCCGCCTCTTCGAGGGTTTCAGGACGGACAATCCCAAAATATCCACCTTTGCCCGCGGCCACGACCGGTTTCCCACACGCCATTGCCTCCAGCGCGACCGAGGCGGTCCCGATGACGACATCCCCAAGCGAAACTACCCGCGGAATGTCCCCCCTCCCCCCTAAAGCGAACACCGCCTTTCGGCCGAGGCGCTCGTTCATTCGCTCAGCCGCTCGAGCCACCCGCCGCTCCTCCGGGCCCTGTCCGACAACGAGCAGTTCGACGTCTTGAAGCTGAGATTGCAGCTCTGCCATCGCTTCAATCGCGGCGAGTGAGATTGGCGCCTTGCTATGGCTGAAACGACTGACATGCACAATTCGGGGGACGCTTGGTCGAAGGCCAAATTCCTTCTCAAAACTTTCGTCCCGTGGTGCAGGTTGGAATCGCTCGCAATCTACACCGATCATGCTCTTGACGACGCGTTCCGCTGGCAGCCCGAAGCCGCGGACTAAGTTTCGCCTGCTCGCCTCGCTCACAACAGCGACATGTCGGCTCCAGTAGAAAACAGTGTATTTGTTCACTGGGCTGCGCGTGCCGTGAATGGTGAGCACGTAGGGAACTCCGGCACGCCGACAGGCGAGGTAGGAAACGGCGCCCGCGCGCCAGTTATGAGCATTGACGATGTCGACGCCCTCGCGCTCGAGCAGACGGCGCAGAGCATAAGCGCCGGGGGCCATCCGACCTCCAGCGAAACCGAGCCGGAAGTACTCGATTCCCGATTCCTGTAGCTCTGGAACCAACTGGCCACCGTGCGATGCTACAATCACTCGATGTCCGCGTTCCTTGAGCCCACGCGCAAGTCGAATCGCGTAGCTCTCGACGCCACCATAATTGAGCCACGAGACAACTTGCAATATCGTGAGTCCGAAACCTCGCCTCGGCCGATTCAACTCATTCATCCTCGCCATTCGAGTTAAGGACACTTCGCACGGCTGCCATTACGCGCTGCGGCTCGATGGATTCCATACATCGCAAAGGATGGCATCGTCGATTGCGACACGGCGCGCAATTGACGTCGGCCACCACTTTCGCGTGTCCGGCTCCATAGGGGCCCAGACGTCGTGCATCGCTGGGACCGAAGAGCGCTACGGTCGGCGTGTCCATGGCGGCCGAAATGTAAAGCGGCCCCGTGTCATTGCCAATCGTGACCCGGCAGCGCTGAAAAACCACAGCGATCTCTTTCAGCGTTGTTCTTCCGGTGAGATCGATAGTGGATGCCCGTGCTGCTGCTTCGATGCGTTGCGCCAACTCGCGGTCGCCTGTGGCTCCGACGATGACGGATGTGCAGCCGTATTCCTCGAAGAGGGCGTCTGCTACCGCGGCGAAACGCTCTGCAGGCCAGAGCTTCGATTCCCAGCGAGCTCCAGGGATGAGCGCGGCGTGGTTCGAAGATCCGTGAAAAAACCCGTCGACGACTTCCCGGTCATTGTCCGAGATGGCAATCGTGAACTCAACCGGTTTGCGCTCGGCTCCCATGACTTCGGCGAAGTCGAGGTAGGAATCCACAGCATGGATGTCTCGCCGGTTTTGAACGATAGGACGGTTGTTCAGGAGGAACGTCCCCTCGTGTAAGGTCCGAAAACCGATTCTTTCGGATGCTCCGCTCAGATAGGCAACGAATGCACTCTTGAACAGTCCCTGCAGGTCAAGTGTGACATCAGCGGCCACTGCCCGAAGCGCGCGACGGAGCTGCCAGGGCGCCTCGAGTGGTGGGAGGTTGCGGATACCCGAGCTGTTTTCTCCGGAGCCGCCAACGATGAGCACTTCGCTCAGATGTGGATTGGCCGTGACGGCGTCCGCAGCAGCGCATCCGACGATCCATCCGATATAACTCTCCGGGAATCGCCGGCGCAGAGCAGCCGCCACAGGCAGAGACTGAACCACGTCACCGATGGAACTCATCTTCACGAGCAGGATTCGTTTGGCGTCGATTGTCATTCTGTCGTAGTTCGTTCGTCGAGCGGCCGCGCCTTCCACCGCTTGTGGAGCCAGAGCCATTGCTCGGGATGAGCACGAATCTGTTGCTCGATAATCTTCGTGTAGCGGGATGTGTTGATGCGAAGGTCCTTATTTCGATCCCCGCTTCTGATGAGTGGCACGGGAGCCGAGACCTCAACTACATGTGTGTGATCGGCTCTGCGCCAGTCGAACGTCGGCAGCACGGCTGCCTCGGTTCGCAGCGCGAATGCCGCTGCCCCAGGCGCTGTTGAGGCAAGGTGCCCGAAGAAGTCCACGAAGATGCCATCATCACCAGCGTTCTGATCGAGCAAAATTCCCACCAACTCGTTATGGCGCAGTGCTCGCATTGATTGCCTCACCGCTACGTCGCGGTGTAGCACACGCATTCCCAAGGTCTCTCTTGTGCGCCGTACATGGTCGGTGATGGCGGTATCACGCTGAGCCCGAGCGATAACACTGAGAGGATAGCCCTCTGCTGCGATTCTGCTCCCGGCGATCTCCCAGTTTCCCAAGTGTCCGGTTAGTAGAATTACTCCCTTTCCGTCGGCGAGCGCCGCATCGATATGTTCTTTTCCCCGTAGTTCCGCCAACTCGCACAGCTCTTCGTCGGTCATGTTCGGAAGTCTCATGAATTCCGCCATGCATGATCCCAGATGGAGGTAGCACGCCTTGGTCATTATCTCGATTTCTTCAGATGTTCTTGTGTCGCCGAAGGCGAGGGTAAGATTTGT
>Ga0180433_10009094_pt1 | contig 12223 bp, 18 predicted proteins | sample SS_ome_8_FD_132980 | JGI IMG/M metagenome (GOLD analysis project Ga0180433, IMG submission 132980) | Hypersaline lake sediment archaeal communities from the Salton Sea, California, USA - SS_1_D_1 metaG | ecosystem: Environmental > Aquatic > Non-marine Saline and Alkaline > Hypersaline >... | reverse complement strand
TTCAATCCTTCGTTTAATTATATGGAGAAGGTTGACCTTCACTAGCACATGCTGTTTTACTTGACCAATACCTCCCATAATTAGAGCTACATCTTGCACCTTGATCACTACCTAAATTCGTAATGTAATGGGATGCATCATAGGTTCCATAATGATGAGTTAAATGAGTAGTATAATGAGTTAAACACGAAGGATTATCATCGAGATAATCGCAATTATCTCTCGCTTCTTTTAATGCTAAATCAAGTATTTCAACTCCTACTCCGATTGGAGTTGTCCATGTAAATGCCATAATATTTCCTCACTCATTTAATATGAATTTATTCTCCAATATAAATGATTACCCTGATAGCTAGCATAATTAGCAGCACAACCATCATGTTTATAATGTCCAATACACCCTACGTCACTCTCTAAATTTGTTTCGTAATGAACTCCCTGAATTGTTGTATAATTTGGAGAATAATAAGGAGTGCAATATTGATAACAAGAATTTGCTCCATATTCAGCATTATTATGATCTCCATAATTGGTTGAGAAATGATCAGAATTGAATGTTGAATAATTTGCTGAACAAACATTTTGATTGTCAGTTACATCAAGAGCATTTCTAATTTCTTCAATCTCAAGATTCTTAATTTCATTTCCAACAACAACAGGAATATTTGTCCAAGTCCACGGACTGAGTCCAATTGAACTTCGAACTGAATCAATATTTGTTTTCATCTCATCAATTTGAGTTTTATTGATATCAGTTCCTTTGTTTACAGTAGACCACGTGAAACTCATATTTATTCCTCACATTGATCCTTGCCATATATTGAGTCAATATAATGTTTTGATAACCCAAACGATGGAGGATTAAATTTAGTTAATTGTTCAGTTGATGTTTTAAGATTTCGTATGATTTGAATTGCTTCTCTTAAAGATACAAAGCCATCAATAAAATTGATAATGAAAATACATTTTGTTCGGATAGAGTTGTCCTTTTGTGTATTATCATTATAATTATATATTAGATGACATACATTTTTGAGATCGTCTAACATTTGATCACTAGTAGCATTCTCAAGTAGAGTTTTCATTAACGTATCAGTTAACATACTTAATTCAGCAATCCCACAAAGTCTTTCAGTATCTTGATCCTCAGGTTCCTCAATCATTGTTTCAATATCTTTCAAAATATTTCTAATTTGATTTGAAAATGATTGAGAATGATGTTCCATCAACATTGCAAGGTTAGGGGATTCCAAGAATTCGGTAATTTCAGTTTTTGTGTCTTCAAATGATTTCATCATTACTCCTTATTGTTTAATAAATAATTTTGCAAAATTAATTAACTGATCAGCTTTATCTGGACGTATGTCACTTACAATATTATTAAATATTCCAGCTTCAATTAAACCTTCAATTGTTCCTAATATTTTCATATGCAGCAATCTACATACTTGAGGGTTTGGATAAAACATATCATATGATTCTTCAAAGAATTGACCCAAACATCCTGAACTGCATAATTTATTTATTATGCAATAATCACATTTAGGCATATTTGAAGATTCTAAAGAATCAATTCCTATCATCAATTCAGGTTTTTTAACATCATACATTTCAAATTCAGGAAGTTTTAATTTTCCTATTTCAAAATATTTATATGCAAGTCTGTGACATGGAAATACAGCCATATCTCCAACTCTAATGTCCAACATAGATTGAATTGAACATCCCATACCTCTTCCTGTATTTACAAAAATTGAACCAATGTAATTAAAGGTACCTTCATTTATGATAAGTTTTCTAAATGCATCATATTTGCCATTACACAACTTTTCAAATATATGAACAATTGAGAATTTCATAAACTCTTTATATTCAAGCAAATCTTCATTTGACCAATCATTGTTTCTTACCTCAAGAAGATAAAGACCTTTTGGAGGTACATCATATTTCTTTAACATTTCAAGATACCATATTAGATTCTTTTTCCAGTCTCTAATATTTGAGGAATGAATCATCGGATGAAAACCATAACCTCTTCTCTTGGCAAAATCAAATGCTCTTTCATAATAGGCATCATCTCTATCTTCTTTCTTCTTGCCTAAATATGGTCTTGAATGTTCACAATATTTTCCTTCAATTGAAAGACTTAATTGAAGATTAGGATATTTATCAATTAATGCTTCAACTTTCTCAAATTGTTTATCATCAGCAATGAAACTTGCATTTGTTGGAACCACAACATTATTTTCTTTTAAGAAAGGTGCTAATGCATCTGCTAAATCAAATATGATATCTCTGAACATTATATCTGCTGAAAATAAAGATAGGTCAGGTCTCATTCCTTCTTTAACCAGCCAATCTCCAATCATTTTCACATTTTTAATAATGGTTTCTTTATCGATTGATTCCTTAGTGAAATATTGATCTGAAAATTTATCATAATAACAATACTTACATGCTAAGTTACATTTTCTATCGATAATCAATTCCAATTGTCTTAGATTTTCTCCACCTGGAAATCGTTCCCCTTTAAATGCTCGATAGAATCGTTTTCTTATCATATTTGTTGCAAGTTCATTATTCTCTTTTTGATAATCTGAAACCATATTAACAATCCTTTCTCAAATTCGGAAATGCAAATTCATTAATTAATTCAAATGCCCCATTGCCAAATACTCTTATTACTGTTAAGGGCATCAAATGCCATGAACCTGTAACAAAGAAATTCTCAACTGAACAGCTTCTTGTGGTATTTAAAAATATTGAAAACAATTCCGCTTTTTTTCTATCTAAATATATTTTATCAATTTGACCACAGTCTGCTAATTCCATAATCGAAGCAGTTGTTGAAGCAAATCTTAATTGATAATGATCATGATAACTTCTCATGTGAAGCATCTTTTTCTTATTATCCATTTTATAATATTTCTGATATAGCTCAATCATACCAGAACTAAGATAATCAACATCATCATTTTCATAAAAATCCATATCTCGAATTGTGTCAAGATGATCATCATAAACGAAATATAAAGTCCTATGACAAGGATGAATCCCTCCATATGTATCAAGCTGTATATTTGAATCACCTGCCGAACAAGTGAATGTGAATGGTGTTTGCGTAAACGTATTAAATCGGTCAACAACTTGTTTCCATGCTTCACCATATGAAGTTGATACAAAGATATTATCAAAATGAAGTTTGTCCGATCTTAGCCAATCGACAACCTTATGAAGATAATTACTTAAAATTACCCCATCTTTTTTTGTATATGTCCCAGGACATATAACTGTTCCTGCAACTGGCTGCTTATTAAATGGCGAATCATTCCCAATTATTTTATTTATCTTTCCACCGAACTCATCAAAGTATTTAAAGAAATTGTAAAACTTTGTATCATTTTCAGTTAATTCTTCAAATTCTTCACTCGATAATGTTGGTTTGAATGAATAAATAAAATCAACCTTATTATCAACTAAAGTCTGAATTATTTTTAATGAATTTCTTTGAAGAATATTTGGATTAAGTCCTCTGTTGGTAATATTATTGTCGCCACCATCATCAGAAATTTGAAGGGATAATTTAAACTTATTTTCAGCTAACATTTTAGCAAACACTTCAAAATGTTTTGTATATGTCATATTTGAAGAAACGCTGAAATTATCTAAATTGGGATACAGCTTTTTATATTTATCAATGTTTTCACAAAGGATATCTAAATGAAGGGTAGGTTCTCCACCCCATATTGAAATTGTTCTTACATTGTTTGGAGATACTCCTTCTGGAAGTTTAGGATCAGCTAATTGTTTGATAACTTCCTTATCAATTTCTTTAAGCTCTTTTGTTTTCTTTATATAACAATAAGTGCATTCAAGAGTACATTTTGCCGAACCAAAAATAGTTATCGCGCCATAATTCATATTTCGTCCTTTCGGTTTATTTTACTTTAACCCAATGTCTTCCATTCACTTGAATCTCATGACCTTTAGGTCCCCATAAAGTTTCTTTTTCAGGTTTCTTATATACAGCAACAATTCTTTCAGGATATTCCATTTTTTCTTCCTTAGTCATTTTAACTAATTTGCCATTATAATTGTTAGTCAAAACATCCCCAGGTTCTAATGATTCTCCTTCTTGAATATGAGCCAAGGTCCATCCTGATACAGCAATTGGAACAGTGTATTTTTTATCACTCATACCAACACCAAATCCAAATGTATCAGATGCAATTCCCATAACTGATTTCTGACATCTTCGATCACATATTTGAGCACCTTCATATGTATCAAAATAACAAAGACCAAATTTAGGTTCAACTTCATTTGGATCTAAGTCCTGATAATCTGCAACGTCATTCCAGACTCCATTCCAGACTCTCATTGCAATGAATTGTTGATCTGGACTTGTATCCGCAGCAGAGTTGACCATCAAATCATTTCCGGTCGAACCATCTGTGATATTACCAGTTGTGCTGTTTATTGTGCAACGTCTTAAAATTGGATATGCAGAAGTATCTCCACCAATTCCAAAATAATCAACTGATGAATGTTCAATTGCATCAATATTCAATTGATATTCAACTCCTGCATCATTTAGGAAGTATGGGTTTCCATCTGATTTGCAATATAGTTTTCCAAAACTTGCAACTGGTGCCGGAGTAGATGCCTGTTCTTGAAGTGCAATCTGTTGGCTAACACTTAAAGTATCAGTTGCAGTATTGATGATCGAAGCATCTTGTATATTAGCCAGAGTGATATTTGCAGTTGTCACATATGAAGTTGTGATATATGCATCATCGATATCTGCTCTGGTAAAATTATAAGTATTCTCAGCCACGAGACATCCTCCTATTTAAATTGATCGTATTATTTTAATTATGTTCTTTAAGTTATAGGTTATTATACTGGATTTTGATTGAGCCATACGGTCATCATTTCATATAATTCCCCTTGACTCATATTGTATTTTTCAGAAAGTATTTTAAATAATTCTTTATACCAAGAAGAGCATAAATCAGTGCAATCCAACATTTTCACGATACAATTTTCACAACATTTAGGGGACTCAATATCTGCCAATTTTTTTATTTCAATTGGAGTCATCATTGGTATGTCATATTCATTCATGTTTTACACATCCATATTTCTTTAGGTAATTGTTGTATTTGATATTTCTCTAACCAATTAGATTCTCCAACTAATTTCACCCATTCTTTTTGTAATACTTTTTGTCTTTTAAGACAAGGTTCTTGACAACATGGCTTAACTATACATTTTTTGCACATTTTATGATGAATATAGTGAGTATCATTTGCCACGCTTCATAACCCTCTTTACTAATTCAATATTATGCCTTGCGACATCTTGCCATGAATCCTCAGACTCTTTTGCAGTCTTTTCAAAATATGAAAGTAATTTCTGCATTGGAATTAATGCTCTATGATATCTTCCTTCTGGACCAGCTCCCCATTCAATTTCATCATATGCAGCAAAATCCCCGACATAAGACCAACACTGACAATGAGTAAATCCACCCCAACCATCTTTGACAATTAAATCATCTGAAAGTAATTTTAGATTTTTGGGTCTAACTCCTATTTCTTCTTTACATTCTCTAATTGCAGCATGCATAGGAGTTTCTTCAACACCATCAATTGTATCTAACGTTCCCCCTGGCAAACAAATCCTTCCTCCACGAACACCTACAAATATTTTACCTTGATAGGGAATATATACTTCAGCTCGTTTTCTTAAGATCATTTCTTGTCACTCCTAAATCTTGGATATTTTATATTTGTTCTTATGGTATGTATGGTTAAACTTATCATATATATTAATAAATGAGAGAACCTTAAACAGTTTAAGAAAGGAGAATTATATGTGTTTAGCAGCGTATGAAGGAGATGCTTGGGCAGATTGTGGTTGGTGTCATAGGGAAGATTGTGGTTGGCACCCAAACAACTTATATGATAAAAAGACGATCCATATTAAAAAAGGAAATAGTGTTCCTGAAAAAGTTGAGATAAAATGTATCGATGGATCTGTTAAAGAACCTGAGGGATATATTTCTTATCATATTAATGTAAGAAAAAGATAGTACGAAAAAATAGGGGTGAGTTGAATTGCCTACCCACCCCTATTTTTTGTTTATTTATCTGTATTTAAACTTTTATCTAATTCATCACTTGAATTCGCCAAGTGAGTTTGAGCATAAATACGACCTAATGCTAAGGTAACGAAACCACCTCCTAAGAAACCAAGACCTAAAGTTGCAGGAATTTTAGCAACCCATTTATCGCCATGCCAACTTCCTTCAAACATCCCATAAATGACAGGGATATATAGGAGAAGAAGCCATTGAAATTTCATTGAAGCCAAATTTCGTAAAAGTTTTTGAAACCAAAGTTTCCAGAAAATAGTCCATTCCATATTTTATTCCTCGCTTGTTGTTTTGTAAATAACTGAATCAATTGTATTATCTTTTGTTAATCCATTTATTTTGCCATCAACGAGTTGACCAAGGTAACATTCAACATCAACTCCAACTGGACTTGTAAATGTAAAAATAAAATTATCACTTTCGATTTCATCAACATCAACATTCACAAGAGTTAGAAAATATTTTGCTGTATTTGAAAGAACATTTCCAGGTTGAACAGATAAAGTTGACATATATGATGATCCAGTTTTTACATCATCAACTTGCATTAGGACATCTAATTGTTCATCAGTTGGATTGTTTAATGAAAATGCAGTCCACCAACCTGTATTCCAAACAGCTCTAAATGTATAAACATTTGATTCAATTTCTTTTGTTAAATTTAATTTATTTGCAAGCATATCAGCTAACAAAGAAACATCAATATTTGAACCTGAATTCGCTCCAAATGAAAAATAAAAATAACCCATATCATATTCAGGTTCACTAACTCCATCATATCCTTCAAGAGATATTTTATATATTCCTTCCTCATTAAGAGCAACTTCTTTTGAATTATCCAGAGTTGTAAATCTTTGAGAAAAATCTCCATATATATTTTCAAGAGTGAATTCATAATATTTCATTGAACTCCATTTACTCCAAAAGATATATACGCTATTATCCGATACAGAAACATTTATATTCGATGTGTTTGCATCACTTTCCTCTGATGCAATTACATACGATGTTGATAAGAACATTACCATTAACGCCAAAATAATTGTAATTAATCTTTTCATGATTCCCCCTTATTGTGGTTTAAGTTTAATCATATATAAGTTTTTCAGTTGCTTGTGCAATTATTTCATGCACAGTTCTTGATGGAGATGTTGGAGAAAACCATAATTCAGCAACAACATGACCAAATTCATGAGCAACAACTCTTAATTTAGCATGGCGAGCTGAAAAATATACCATTTTATTTCTTCTTGAATAAAAAGCAATATAATCAACTTTCTTTCCATATATCTCCATGAATTTACGACTAACATCTTCATCGTCAGGAAGAATTGTGACATTAAAATCAAGATTGTGAAAAGGATATGTATCAAGTACTTTCATAACTTTTTCAAAAATTACATCAACCTTTGCAATTGCCATATCCTCAATTGTATCAATTTTCCTTTTTCTTATTTCATTTTTAATATCTCTTCTGACATAACATTTACGATTAAATGTCTTAAGATCTTTTCGATCATTAAAATGAATTTTCGTATGTTGTGTATTTAAAATATTCATAATAAACCCTCATTTTTAAATTTGTTCTTTATATATATTAATAAGTGATAGGAAATATCCAAGAAACTAAAAATATTAAGGAGGAGATCATGGAGAAGGATTTTCAGAAAATTATTGAGACAATTTCTGCATTAGAGAAAACATTCGAACCAAATGAATATATCCGAGGTGAACATAACTCTGATGAGGAACGTGAATTGTATGATATGATCGGTGGTATTTGTAACGTATTGTTCATTACTGATGAAGGCAGACCTAATCATGAAACAATGAATAACTTTTCAGAATATGCTCCGGAAGGTTGGCATATCGGTCCTGGCGAAACTGATTCATTCGGTTGGTTGACCGCAATCATTCATACACCACATGGTCGATTTGTATACGGGTAACGTAAAAAGGTGAGGCGATTAAATATATTAATCGCCTCACCATATGATTCAATTATTTTGAAATTAATTTTATTGGATCGAAATCAAGGAATTCAGCAATATCTAATCCTTCAACTTTTCCTTTTTGAACGATTGGTTTAAGGACTTCAGCATGTGTGATTGTTAAATATTCTGAATCAACATTGAAGTCTTTATCAAATATTTTTTGTCTTAAGAATGAAATATTCTTAAGTATTTTAATTCTTAATTGATCAGGCATCTGACTGATAGCTCCGAATGTTCCTCTATCAATTTGATGATCTCCAGTTCTTAATTGTCTTTCAGCTTCATTTGTGAAATACATAACATAATAAACAGCTTCAGCTTCCTCATATGACATACCTGTTTCTTCGACTTCTTTTGTAAATCGATCAACAAGTTTTTGTTGATGAACAACTTTTAACATTGCATCTTTTATCATATGAGTTGCAGTATGAAGATCACGTTCAGCTTCTTCAAGATCAACTTCAACTTCCATCAAATCAAACTGTTCATCCTCAGTTATCTCAGATTTACTGGTTAAACCTAACCTTTTCGATTTAAGTCTTTCAACTTTTATGAACGCTCGTTTTTGCCCTGTTTTTGCGGCATAAAGTGCATTCAGTCTATCTTGCATTTCCATGACAGCTTGTCTCAATTTTTTATGTGGAGTATAATGTTGAAGATACTGAACACATACATCTTGAAAATGAGATTGACTGATTGGAATCTCAGCTAAAACCTCAGGATATAAATCAGTGATTGATTTTTCTTGTTTAATGATATCAAGAACTCCAGTAATTCCTTCTCTTAATTCAACTGGATATTGTTCACTCTTAACAAGACTTACAAATTTAGTTTCATAATTCTTTGTTAATTGATCGGGATTCATTAATTCTTTTGTCATTAGTTATCTTCCTTTAAAGCTTCTTTGATTTTAATTGTTTTCTTTAATTCAGAAATAAAAGCATCTCTTGAAAATGTTGCCTGTTCAAGAGCAAATTGTAACTCTTGAATTTGTTCATTTAAATCACTTATATGAAGAACAATCCTTTGTTGTGTTTCATCAAAATCTACCATTTTATATGATACTCCATCCAAATCAATGATTGTATCAGCGTAAGGATCTTTCATATTTCCATGATCAGTGACTTCACTTGTTACATCATTCTTTTTCATTTCATCAGTCATTTAAAACTCCTTTCTATGGTTCAAGTACTTGTATTCTTGATTCCAATTCATTTATTTTTGTTTGTTGTGTTTGATATCCTTTAATCAACAAAGGAATAAATTCTGTATATCTAATTGCATATCTATCTGATTCTGAATCATAAACAAATGCTGCAACATCATCAGTAGTTAACCCCAAATCAGTAATTAATTGTTCAAATTCTTGTGCAATTATTCCAAAATGAGTTCTTATAAATTCTTTTGATCGTGCAGGAAATTGTTCAACAACCTTATCTTCCATAATTGGAATTCTATGAACTGCTGGAGTATATGTTGGTTCAACTGCTTCAACAATAATCGCTCCTGTTGAATCATATTGTGCTGGACTTCCAGGATCAGTCATTTCATATATCTGAACACCTGTCGAATCATAAAGAGGATATTCATCAAACATAGGTTCTTCAACATCGATTGTTTCGGTAATTATTTCTTTAACATATTTTCCATCAATTAAAGTAATTTCTTCTCTGGTAACTTCTCGTTGAACAGTTTGGGTCTTTTGAACTTGTTGAATTTCTGTTATTGCAGTAGTATCATAATCTTTCCATTTGAATGATACAGGACGCAAACCTTCAAGAATTAAAAGAGATGTTGAATCAAGCGTTTCAACATTATCTTTCATTCTAGAATCTGATGTTTGAATTGTTGTGTTAGTTGCATATATATCATCCCAACGATATGAAGCAGTTCCACAATCATATGAATCATCAACACCAGGATGAAAATTTCCAGATGTATCAATTCTTGCACGTTCTGCATTATTAGAATATAATACAAGAGGATGATTTGAAATTGTTCCTAAAATTGCAGATGAACCTCCCCCATTTACAAATCTTGCATCAATTCCTCCACTCAATATCAAACCTTCATTTGTTCCACAATTAATATCAAGATTTAATGCTGGATTAGAAGTTCCAACTCCAACCTTACCATCGCCTCTAACTGCTAAAAGATTATTTGATGTAGTTGCTTGAATAATCAGAGCATAATGGGAAGCATCATCAGATGCTTTTATATATAAACCATGACCATCTGTATGATCATTGACAACAACAGCAGAATAATTAGCAGCATTTTCATAAACATGAAAATTATAACTTGGTTCAATCCCAACCCCAACTTTAGAATCCTTAATATACATGGTATTTTCCATTTTGATCATCATACCAACAGTTGAACCAGGATTAAGAATTAAATTACCTGGTTCAGTTGGATGATTATTACCATGAACTAACATATAAGCACCTCTACCAGTACTTAAAGTACCACCACCTCCAACTCCAATTCTTTTTGTATCTGACGAAGAAGTTGTACCAGTCAAGATTGCTGCATTACCGTCTCCAGTCATTGTGATGTTATGACTAACTCTTATTCCACCTGTTACATCAAGATTTGATTTAGGATCAGTATTACCAATCCCAACATAACCAACATTATCAATATGAAATCTTCCAACTCCTGAAGTTCCTAAAGTCATTTCATCAGTTGAATGATTATATTGAATGATTCCTCGATATGGTTCTCCACCAGTTGTTCCATCTGCAAAACAAATATAACCTGAAGAATTTGTATTTCCAGTTGCAATTGTAAGTCCACTTGCTCCAGAATTATATATAATTAAATCGTCTGAATCAGCTAAATAACTTACTGATGAAGGATTTCCAATTGAGATTTGATATGGGACATCAAATCTTCCATCTGTATGTATAGATGCTCTTAATATGCCTGATGATGTTATATCTCTAATTTCAAGTTGATTTTCATCATTTCCATTAATTCGACATTTAAATTCTTGAGTTCCGTTTGCAAGTCTAAAACCAACATTTGCAGTTGAATCATCTGAGGTAATTGCAATATCATCCCCATGTTCTCCTTTTACATGAAGTAAATGTAAAGGGTCATGTGGACCAATTCCAAAATATCGATTTGAATTAAATCTTGCAGCTTTACCACCGTTAATCCAAAATCTTAAATCTTGACCATTTGCCCCAATTTGAGGAATAGATGTTGTTCCTGAACCTTTTAACCCAATCCATGAACCTGCCGCACTGCTCTCAAATACAGTTGACAAACTACTGGTTGAATCAATATGTAAATCATATTGTGGAGTTCCTATTCCAATCCCAACTCTTTGAGAAGAATCAATTGTCATTGCGACTGATGATGATTGATCATCAATGCCCACAAGGACTGCTCTGACACTTAACCCCATTATGGTTTGTATTTCAGCCATATATTTTATCTCCTATATATGGGAAATTAAGAATTAATTCATATTCAAATGATAATGTCTATGATGTTGCCACTTTGTTCCTATGTCACCTGATATCATTTGATACCATTCATTTCCAACGGTTCTTCCAAATTGTTTATATAATTTTTGGAATATATAATTTTGTATTGCATCGCAAGTTCGAGATGTATCATTTCCTGTTATTTCGACTAACTTCTTTATGAAATAATAATTCCTTTCCCAATCAAATTTACTTGTTACTTTTTCTCCATCACATACTTCAATATATGGATATTCTTTTGATATGCCGTATTGTGTACTATTATGATCATCAATTACAAAATAATTGATATCGAGTCTTTGTCCACCTGCATGTGAGCCATTTGGATGTCCTGAGCAATTTCCTGATTGAGGACAAGCATCCCCAATCCATGTTTGTCGATCAGGTCTATCTGGGAATTTGTTATGAATATAATGAGCTATATATTCTAATTCACTCAAAGTAGATGATCTTAAATATGCACAGTCCCGTTTACCCACATACTTCAAATAAGGGGTATCTACGATCCGCAGAAAATGTTGTTTGTCTCAAAGCCATGTATCACATTCTTGAACATTTACGAGACATGGAGC
>Ga0180433_10009093_pt1 | contig 12224 bp, 9 predicted proteins | sample SS_ome_8_FD_132980 | JGI IMG/M metagenome (GOLD analysis project Ga0180433, IMG submission 132980) | Hypersaline lake sediment archaeal communities from the Salton Sea, California, USA - SS_1_D_1 metaG | ecosystem: Environmental > Aquatic > Non-marine Saline and Alkaline > Hypersaline > Sediment... | reverse complement strand
CCATCATCACAAACATAAACCTTTGCTGTTGTCTTACTGTAATTTGTACAATTATATGTCATATTATAGATTATATGTGCTGATGTGTTTCTGTTAAAATCTGTTATATTATCTGCTTCTATACACCATGTTAAATGTCCATGTCCTGCATACGCACAGGTTTCATCTTCCCAACTTCTTATTGGTTCAAAATCATACCAAGTTCCGTTTGGATACATCATTCTTGCAGAACCAGGAATATAATATGATAAACAATCATAATGAGTTTGGAATATAGTTATGTTATAATCTAAATCACTTAATGATGGTCCGATGTTTTCTATGGTTAAGTTAAATTGATGTGTTCCTGGTGTTGCTAACGGAAGGTCTTCTTCCCATGCACTTGATGAATCATTCCAAACTTTTTGGTCAACTGAAAAATTATAATCTTCCCAAATATACCAAGCCATTTCTATAATTGTTCTGTTGTCTGCATCACATTCTGTTTCTGCTTGATATTTTGAACCGAACCAATTCATGCCTGACCAATTTGATGCCCAATCTGTGTAATTTATAACTTCACTTGCATTTCCAGCCCATTCATCACAAGATGTGTTTATTTCATAAAAATCATATGATATGTTTTGTGTCCAATTATGTGAACCGTTTTCGTATAGGTGATGATTGTGTGTTGTATTGTAACCAGCCCAACCTGTTTCGTTACGGTCGTAATATGGGTCAGCAAAACTTAGATATAATTTATCTGTTGCATTGTTGTAACCATTGCAAGTTACATAATGTCCTCCTTGTCTTAAACTGAAACCAATACCATCCCAACAGTATTGACCTATTAAAAGAACAACTGCATGTCCTTGGTCTAAATGATATGTTATGTTTGACCAATTAACTACTTCATCAGCAAATCCTGCGTCTGTATCTCCTTCAACTACCATATTTATTGAATCATTAATTGACCAATTGTTGAACATACGATAAAGTCCTCTTGTGAAGTTACTTGAATTTGTTCCTCCTCTGTCAAATACAGCAACTGCTTTTTCTGTACTCATATTTGATGCTAAAGAATCAATTAAAGGAATTACGTTTTGAGGACTATGTTGATTTTCTGTTCCATACCAAGTTTCAAACCAAGAATCGTTTGTTCCATTATGTGATTTACAATCTAACCACCAAAGGGCATTCATTGCTGAGACTGGACCGTCATAACACCATCTTTCATCTACTATATTTTTCCAATCATCTTGTTTTTGGTCAAAATCAGGTGTTCCTATTATGCAGTTATCATATCCTTGTAAAAAAGTCCAGTTTGATAAATTGATATCAGTTTCTTCAGTTTGATATTGTATTTTATAATCTTCGCAATTACATATTTCATAATCATCAGCAGATACACTAATAAAAGGTGTTAATGAAACGGAAACCATTATTATTAGTGATAATATTGCGAACTTTTTTTTATTCATTTCCTCACGTTCTATTTGCCCAAACTAAAGAGGCATCTGTTGCAGTTATATCTCCTCCGTAATTAACATCGTAGATACCATTATATGTTGTTTCTCCTGTTCTATGTGACCAAGTTCTTGATGCATCTGAAGCTATTACATCCCCAGAACCATCTACATCATATCTTGAACCATCTGTATCGTAGTAGTAACTGCTATTATACCATGTTGAACCATCAGTTACATTTACATACCATATGTATCTAACATTACCCCAAATCCAATCTGTAACTTCATTACCTGGGGTTGTCCAATTGAATTCATCAAAACTAAAGTAACCTGTATTTTCACTTGACCAATTAGCAAATAATGTTGTTACATTACTTGTTCCTGTCATGTTGTTGAAATAAAGATAAACATCAAAACCCGTTCCATTAACTCTTATACTAACGTTTGTTGGTGGTCTTGAATTTCCTGTTGATGTGTTTGGTGGATAAGAACAACATATTGCAATATCTCCTTGTGTTGTACCTGATGCAGTATCATTATTTGTTGAATATTCTGCATTAGTTTCATTCCAAGTCCAAATTGTATAAAAGTATGTTGTTGATTTTGCAAGTCCTGTGTCGTTGTATGTTTCATTTGTTCCATTATAAATCACTGTTCCATTTGATGGTGTGAATGGATAGTTTGCATGTGTTGAAGAGTTTCTAAGTAAAACAACTGAATCCCAACCACCATTTGTTGGGTTGTCCCATGATATGTTTAATGCATTTTCATTATAAGTTGATACTGAAAGATTTGTTGGTGCTTCTGCTGTATAGTTGAATTCCCACCAATCTGACCAATCGCCCCAAGTATATTCATATGTTGTAAATTTATAAGTTGCATTAGTCCAAGATGGGTTTGAATCATTTACGTGAACTGACCAATTGTAAACTGTTTGTGAGTTGTTGGCGAAGGTTGCTCTTTGACGAACTGTACTTCCTGATGTTGTTGTATTGTATGCAAACTCTATCCAACCTGCTCCAAGATTGTATAACCATGTTACATTCATTGGGTTTGATTGTGGGTCAGTTACAGTTACGTTAAGCCAAGGATATAAAAGGATATCAGTTGAACCATTAGTTGGTCCTACGTTACTTATAATTGGATATTCATCTTGGATATCAGCTTTACCACCAAATGATAATGTATCATATACTGTCGTTCCTCCAGTTGATTCATTTTCTGTGGTGAAGATAAAAGATTCGTTTGTCCAGTTGATACTATTATCTGATGCATTTACCCAAATTGTGTATGTTGTGTTATATGATAAATTACCTGTTATTGATATGTTATAGCTTCCATTAGTGCAGTCAGTTGATGCATTTGTTCCAAGAGTTCCATTTCCTTCTATTGTCCAATTGAATGTGTCTCCATCTGGGTCCTCTATTGTTATGTTCCAGTAATCTCTTGTTATTAAAGTTTCATATGAACCATTTTGTGGTTGTGGGTTTGAAAGTGTTGGTGGACTATTTGGCGGTTCTGGTGCTGGTCCTGATTGGTCTCCTATTGTGAAGAAAGAACCATTTGATGCATTGTTTATTGAATTGTATTCTGTTATTGACCAATCTAATCCAAAAGGATATTCTGCTAATCTTACTTCATCAACTGTTCCGTTCCAAGTATATTCTCTTTCTGTTGTTCCAAAGATGGTGTTGTTTAGATTTGTTTCTGTAACTTGGGTTCCCATTACATCTGATTGAACATAAGAATTAAAATGAGTTCTATATGTTGAACCTTCATCTACAACATGTGATATTATAAGAGGTGTTCCAGCGTAAGGATTTAAATAATGGAAAATTAGTCCACCACCATCTTTTGAAATTGATGAAATATAATCAGGTGAACCATCTCTAAAATCCATACCATTTCTTGATATTTTAAAAAACTGAAATACATAACAAGGGTCGTTTTCTGTAACTGATGTTATATCTGATGATAAAGCAGTAAAAAATGTAAGGTCATTTGTTGTAACTAAACTATCTACACTAAAACAATCTCCAACATTACCACCAGAACTTTCTAATTCTACTTGATAACCTAATTTCCAATTACCTTGTAATGATACTTCATCTGAATCATTATAATCTGCTAAATCATTATTATTAGAAGTTGAGTCTTCAAGGTCTGTATCTATATCATCTTTCGTTCCATGATAAACACCCCAATAATGACCATTCCATGTGCCTGTTACATTTTCTTGGTTATCAGCATATCCACAACCATATTTCATATAAATTATAGTATCAGCTGTTGCAGATAATGATGTTATATTAACCCAAGCAACTAATCTTCCAGTTGATGAATCAAAATATTCAATTTCATGGTTGTATTGTGTTTCGTTTGTTTGGTTGAAGAAAGCTATATCCCATCCATCATCTCTTACACCTGTTGTTAAATCTGTGTCGGTTATGTTTATACAAATTGGGAAATCAACTAACGGTGTTGCTCCTGATACTTGTTCATTATGAATTGTGACTTGTTTTGAAAAATTATAAACAATTGGTGGAGTTGGAATATATGCCTTACCTCCAAACTCAAGAGTTGAATAAACTTGTATTTCACTTCCACCATTTCCTTCTTCTGGTCCAAATGTTAAAAAACCAGTTGTATCATTTGTTGAGTTGTACTCTGCTTTTATCCATGATTCGTTTCTTGTAACGTTTGATATTCTTATTTCATCTATAAATCCTTGCCAACCCCAATTTCCTCCGTAGTCACCACATATCCAATTATGAACTGCAGATGATGTAGAATGATTAACAACAGGTTCAACTCTTTTTGTTCTTACACCATCATAAAATACTTCCATATAACTATCTTCTTCTAAATTGGTTGTAAAAATATGCATTAAATAATCTGGTGAACTTACATATTTTGCTTCTTTTGGTGCACCATCAGTATCATCAAGTGTTGCATTTATACTATTTCTAATTGCTCTATAATCATGTGGTATAAATCTTATAATCTGATATAAAACAATAACATAAGCATAATCAAGAGGATATGTGGTTCTACTTAATTTTACAAAAACATTAATATCATTTTCAAAAAAACAATCTGGCATTTGAAATCTTGGTGCATTTCCATCTTCTCCACCTACAGGATTTGATGCAAACCAAACTTGATAACCTAAAAATGAATCACTTGAATTTTGTGCAGGTCCATCATGCGGCATTGCGTGATTTCCTACTTCTGTTGAATCTAAAAGATAATCAGATTCATTCATTTTCATGTGATAAACTACATAATATCCAGAATTCCAAACATTAGTTGGATTATAACCAATCGTGTAACCACCATCTGCATCTCCATAATACATATAAATTAAAGTATCAGATGATGATGATATATGAGAAACATTAACCCATGCTGTTAAATGTCCTGTTGTTGTATTGTAATATTCTATTTCATGTGGTAATTGTGTAACATTTCCTTCTGTATAAAATGCTATATCTGATGCATTATCTAAAATTTTACCAAGTAAATCCCCTGTTGATTCATTAACTAAAATTGGGAATCCATTTAAATCTGTATCTATATAATCATGTGAAATTTTTAATTCTTTATAATAAGCATAATCAGATGGCAATGTTGGATTATATTGCGTTTCAAAATCTTTTAGTTTATTGTCACTAGAAATTGTTATTGGTATACTTAATGTTATAATTATAAATATTAAAACTGCTATTATTTTTTTCATATTGAATACCCTCTCACTCTACAATAGTATTTTTTATATTCAGTTAATCTATATTCATATGGTAATGTAAAAGATACATTTGCTTCTTCTTTATATTCAATAGGATAATTTATATAGTTAATATTTGATAAATCAACTACCAAATCAGAAAAAGCAGAATCGTTTGCTATTTGCAACCAATATTGTGCTGTGTTATTAATATATGTCCAGTTAAAAATTGGAGTTGAATATGATATACTTGTACCATTGGATTTATTATTAATACTTATAAATTGTATTTGTTCTCTTGAATCTTCTGGTAAAATATCATATCCATTTGTTAGATATTCTAAATTAAATTGATGTACCCAATTTTCATAAGACCAATGCCCAACATCATCTGGATAATCTTCTTTATAACCAACTAATATTGTATTATTTGCTGATACTATTAATTTTGGATGAGCCTCATAATCATCACCTGAAAGATTTGCAGTATATGCCCATGTTAAACCCTCATCATATGATACTGCAACTGAATTTGCTAAACGAGATGTTTCTGCATCTCCGTTAAAAGTATGATTATTCCAAGCTATTAATATTCTATTTTTATCACTTGAAGTATTAATTGTTAACCTTGCTGCATCTACATATTCTTCACAATTTAATTGATTTGGATAATAATAAAAATCTTCAGATGCAGTTATTTGCCAAGAAATTGGACCTGTTCTTGCATCTCCATTTGTAAATCCATAATAAAGTCTTTGTGGTCTAGCAAGATTCCCTTGGTAATCTCTAATATCTAAAAATAATGAATGATTATAAACTTCAACAAGTGAACCTTCTGTATACTCACTACCGTTTCCATACGTTGGTGATAAAGTCCAAACAGATGTTGCATTTCCTCCCCAAACATCATCTGAATAAACACTACATATTTGCATATCACCAGCTCCATCATTATCTACAACTGTTAAAACCATACGACCATTAGACATAACCACACCTGTACCAGAACTTTGAAAATCATTTGGAATACTTGCTTTTTGTGTTATATCTATAGCATTACTATCTACTTCTGAACCAGTTAATCCAACCCATGATGCTGCATTATCTTCTGTCCAAATAACATAATGATGCTTACTTGCACTTTGATATGATACCATTAAATAAGTTCTGTTTGCATAAAATCTATCAAAGTCATTAATAGTATTACATGCAAAACCAGCTGCTGGTTCCTCAAAGCAAGAATTTATAAAAGTTTCAGGATATTGCCAAGTTGAACCATTATCAAAAGACTTACTTATATACATTACACTATTTTGTCCACTAAAAGAACCTTGTATTAAACAACATAATGTTCCGTTTGGTGTTAAAGCCCAAGCTTGTGTTTTAACACGTGTGCATGTTCCACCATGAATTGCTTCTAATGTAGATTTGTTTGTTATATAATAAGTAGTATTCCACATCCTATCAACATATGGAGCATCTTGAATATTATATACTTCTTTATAATTATAAGAATTAAAAGAACCTGCATTAGATGAAATAAATAGTACTAAAATTAACATGGCTAAAATATGAATATTAATTTTGTAATACTTATTTTTAATTTTCATTTAAATTTCCTTTTGATTTCATGTTTTTCTCACTATGTATATTTTAAATGCTGTTGCTGATGTTGACCAGAATGTATCGGTTGATATTCCTGATGGTATTGTAAGATTAAATCTACAATATATGCTTGTATTTGTATTTGTTATTCCACCTAATGTAAATGGAGACGCTCCCATCGTTCCAACTTCCCAAGTTGATGTATTTATTGATAAATTTGAGCCACCATCAGTAAATGTTCCAATGTAACCATAAGATGAATTATCTGATGAGGCATATAATGTGATGTTGGAAGCATTAATCCATTGATTTGTATCATTTAAATCTCCAACAAAAACCATTAAATCTGTTACATTGTCTGATGAATTTATAGACATATTTACTTCTATTGTTTCGTTATAATCACCTGTTGCGTTACACCAAACATCTGTTCCTGCATCACCTTGCCATGTTATTCTATTTGATGGTAGTCCTTTAAGTGAATATGCGGAGTTATCTGATTGTACCTCAGAACCAAGTGTAAGAAAGCCTGTTGTTTCATTTTGTGAATGAAATGATGCATTTGTATATGCCCAACTTCTTGTAACATTTGATATTCTAAATTCATCTATATATCCATCAATTGTTCTTGTTGCTACTGGAAAGCCTGCTCCTATAAATGAACCAATATAAAATGATTGACCTGATGGAACAAAATCTGCATTGTTAGCTGTATCTGCAATATCTTGAGTTGTATTTACTATACCACGCATTGGTCCACCTTTTGTTGTTGTATATGTGTACATTATCCAACCATGTTGTGTATAATCTGAACCATACATTTCTTTATCATCACTACCACGTTCACCTGTATATCTCATATCATCATCTGTTTCTTGCATCATACTTAGTTGGTCACCATCATCAGGTCTATCCATGAAATAACATTGCCATATTCCACTTGATAATGTTTTAGTCCAAAATGAAAAAGTCATATCTTGTATTGCATTTGCTCCATTAAAAACATTTGTGCAATTTATCACATCCCCTGTTGCAGGTGTAAATTTCTGTGATATTGCAATTGCCGCTTCTGTAAAACTTTGACCTGGTGCAGCAGATTGATTCTTTGTTGCATTGTTTTGCCATGTGCTATCTAAAATTGATGTATCTGTGTTATCATCATTTAAATGATATACTGCCATATAATGTCCGTCCCAAACGTTTCTTGGCTGATATCCAACATCATATTCACCACCAGAATGACCATAATACATGTATAACCTTGTATCTGAATCTGATGCTATTGAAGAAATGTTTACCCATGCCCACAATTCTCCGTTAGTTGAATTATAATATTCTATTTCGTGATAATATTGGGTTTCATTTGTTGCGTTATAGAATGCTATATCTGAACCATCTGATTGTACTTTGCCAAGTAAATCACCTGTGCTGTCGTGTATAAGTAATGGAAAATCTGTTAGTGTTGATTCTATATATGTGCTTTCGATTGTTATATCTTTATAATAAGAAAAATCTGTATGTGCTTGTGTTTCAAAATTCAATTGATTTGTATCTGCAGAAACAGTAAAATGTTGTGGTACTATAACGCTTGTAGTAACTGATATTGTTAAAATTATTATCATTACTATTGCACCCATTACTGCTTGACTGCTTTTGATATTCTTTAATATTTTCTTCATTTTTTAACCTCTTATTTTGTTTGTGCTCTTACTCTACAATAAAATGTTCCAAATGATGTCAACTTATTTTCATTTGGTAATATAAAACTAACATTAGTTGTATTTGACCAATATTCAGAAGGATATTCAAATTCATTGATATTTGATATATTAACTTCTGGTGATGAGAAATCTATATTATTATCTATTTGTAATTGATAAAAACCTGCATTATTTATTTTTGTCCAATTGAAGGTTGGCTGAGAAGTTGATATTGTTGTTCCATTTGAAGAATTTTCTATGCTTATGAATTGAGGTGCTGCTTCTGGTTCTGCATCAAAGAGCGCATCATATCCATTTGATACCCATTCTACGTTAAATTGTTTGGCTGATGCTGTGAGAGGAGCATTCCAATCAGTATATGCAACTATAATTGATTTGTTTTCCATTACACCAATGCAAGGATAATAACCATCTGCATAGAACATTTTAGTAACATTAAAAGATGTTCCTTCATCATATGATATTCCTATTGTTAAATCTCTTCTTGATGTTCCTGCTGCTCCATCAAATGTTTTGTTATTCCAAGCAAGTAAAATTCTATCCTTTTGGTAATTATCAGTTGTTGTTAATCTTCCTGTATCACCTTTTGATTCTGGGTCATTAAGATAATCATATCTACAATATATGTTTCCTGTTTGATTCCAAACATATGTGAAGTTTCCCATTGGATAAGGTGCATATGAAAAAAAGCGTCTGTTGTTCCAACCACCTATATTTTGAGAACCCCCATCTCTAATTGTAGCATAAACTGAATTATTAGTAAGTTCAACAACAGCAAATTCTGAATATTCATCTCCTGTAGTTCCGTAAGCTGTTTCATTCCAGTGACTATTTAAACCATTTTCTGGGTCATCTGTGTAAATCATATTAACATCTTTATTATTATCATCAACTGTTCTATAATTGCAAAAAGCAACTCTTGTATGTGTTTCATTTCTAATAACTATACCGTTTCCTGTAAATCCATAACGAACACCATCTCCTGGTGGATTTGCGTACCAACCAAGTTGTTCTAAAATATCTGGTGATTCATTTGTTACTCTATGATTTGCTTGATTTAATCCTTCCCAATTAGAACCATTGTCATCACTATAGATAACATAAAGTTGCCTTCTTTCAGCTGTGCCTATATAAACACCACACCAAATTCTTTGAGTAACATAATCAACTGCTAAATGTGCAGAGCATGCTCCTGTTCCATTGTTTTCGTGTCCTTCATACCAAAATTCTAAATCATTCCATGATGAACCATTATCATAACTTCTTAAAAGAAATTGGTCACAAGGGTTAGAACCAGAATTGATTGCTTCTATTGTTAAAATCATTGTTCCATTAGGTGCTCTTGCAAACCATTGAGCTTTACATCTATTATCATATGATTTTCCTGATAAAGCTTCACATTCTCCAATTGTTGCTAAAGTTACATTAGAAAACCAACCATCACTTGCGTATGGTCCACCTTGTGTGTCATAACTTTTTTCTTGTGCTAATGTATTAAAAGATGGATTCAAAAGTAAAACTATTGATAAAAATAGAATAAATATATAAATCTTTTTTAATTTATATGTATATATTTTGAAATCCATATTATTTTACCCATTTTAACCTTGCATTCCACCAGGTTGTACTGTTACTTGTTTATTACTTAAACTGTAATATGAAGGGTCTACTGTAACCCAAGAAATACCATTATATTGTTCTACACGTGTTAATGATTCTACAAAATAATTAAGATTGCATGTTTGTGCAACTTTAGGGTTGTCAACAGAAAAAGTTTCTTGTCTGTTTTTTTCATAACCTATTTCTGATGTTGTTGTAAAAAAAGCAAAAGTTCCAACTGCTAAAACTATCATAACTATAACTACAGTCATAATTATGTTTGGCATATCATCATCCATCATTTTTTCTTAATCCTCCACTAAATATAAAGAAATAAAAAGAAGGAGAAATTATCTCCTTATTTTCTATTTATCTGACGTAGTTGTATACTAGTCCAACAATTGACATTATTGCACCGATAATCAATACAATACCAATGATATTGAATACTGAATTACCTGTTGCTGTCGTGTTGTTTATAGCGGCTAATGTTACAGCAGTTTCGTTACTTGCAGCACCTATTTGACCAGGAAGCTGATTCATTGTAACAAAGAATGCATATACACCAACTGCTAGCACTATTAGACTAACTACAACGCCCATTATTGCGCCAGGGTCTATAAAGCCATATCTTGATTTCATAATTTATTCCCCTTATCTTACGTAGTTATACACAAGACCAACAATTGACATAATAGCACCGATAATCAGAACTATTCCAATTATGTTAAAGACACTATTACCTGTTGCACTTGTGTTGTTTATTGCTGCACTTGTTGCTGCGTCACTTGTTGGTATTTCTCCTATTGTTACGAAGAATGCGAATACACCGACTGCGAGTATGATTAGAGATACAACCACTCCCATGATTGCACCAGGGTCTATAAATCCGTATTTTGCTTTCATGTGCTTTTCTACCTCCATTTATTTCTAAACCATATATTTTCGTTTATCGTTTAAATACATTTTTATACTATGAATGATTATATAAAAGAATTATTCATATGGAGAAAAAGTGTTATATAAAAATTATTTAAATAAGAAGTAAATTAAAATTTATTTTTTGGTTCTATTTTAAAACTATAATCATCGTTTCTTATTATTTTATAATTAGAATCAATTGATATTACATTTTTTGGTAATCTTATATTACTTGGAGATGGGAAAAAATCACACCTTGATATTATGATTATACCTTTTTTCTTGTAATCATTTAAAAAATAAGAGAACAATCTAGTTGCTTCTGAACTATAAGAATGAGCATAGTTTTGTTTTTCCAACTGGTCTAGAATAAACTTAATTGATTTTCTTGTATGTTCAGGTGTTCCTAATCTTATAACTTTGATTGTTTTACTCATGGCATTCTATTCTCAAATTGTCTTTCAAAATATTGAACTATTATCCAAATGATATTACCAATAATAAACGCCATACAAAATGCAGAAAATCCAAGTTCATTATATGATTCATCACTTGGAACTTCTATATAATGCGCATTTATCATTACTATCATCCACAACATTAATGACATAAATGAAAATATAATACTCTTATCATATATACCAAGAATAAATAACACAAATGCCATCGCAATCATTATTATAAATATACTTTCTAACATTCTATTTTCTCCTTTTATATCCTATTGCAAGAACTATAAATACTAAACATAAACCAACAATCCAAGCATCATCTCTAATTTTATCTGTGTCTTCTATTAATGATAGAGTTGCGTTATAACCACAAGGGCAGAGAGATGGTTCTTCTGCAGTTCTGAATTGAAATATATCAGTCTCTGTTCCTTCACCTGTTTCAACATCTGTTACATTGATATACCAATAGTATGTAGTGTTGTACTGCATTGGTTTTGTTGCATTTTCAATATGAATTACATCATCATCTAAATAGTAACTAAAACAAGTTCCATGTAAGTTTGCTACATCTGATAGATTATCTGATGGGTCGTTTCCGTCTCTTTGAAGAGTAAAATGAAAACATCTATCTCCAGAAACCATTTCTGTTAAATAAAATCTATACATTGTTAAACCATCAGCTACTAATGATGATTCTGTAAGAACATCTTGATAATATTCACATGCTTCATATGTATCTTCATCAAGTTGT
>Ga0180433_10009092_pt1 | contig 12224 bp, 12 predicted proteins | sample SS_ome_8_FD_132980 | JGI IMG/M metagenome (GOLD analysis project Ga0180433, IMG submission 132980) | Hypersaline lake sediment archaeal communities from the Salton Sea, California, USA - SS_1_D_1 metaG | ecosystem: Environmental > Aquatic > Non-marine Saline and Alkaline > Hypersaline >... | reverse complement strand
TTCAAGATTTTTAAAATCTTTTTATACTCAATATCTGGTTTTTTAACAAAATCTTTGATTTTTGGCGTACTTAGATTAGTTTTAAAAAAATTAAATAAATAATGAATTAAAAAAATTAATGTTATTGAAAAAATTATTGTATATAAATATTCCATTTATTATCTAATTATTTATTAGAATAAATTATTTACAAAATTACTTAATAAATTAAAGTCATCTTGATCTTTAATATTTATATTTTGCATTTCAATATAAAATATTGTATTTAATTTACTATTTACTTCATTTGTTTCTAATACCAAACTTAACTTTTTTTTAATAAATTTACCATCTACTTTATTCGTAATATATTTATTATAAATATATTTATGAACTTTTATTGTTTTATAATCTAAAGGTATATTCGAATTTTTACCTATTTTTTTAAAATATGATTCATCATATATTACCATTTCATTACAAAAATTATTAATTTTAAATGTATCTTTATCAACAATAACTAATTCATATAAATCATTATCTAAATAGTAAATACCTTTTTTTGATATAATTAATATATACTCTTGTTCAACTATATTATGATTATTTTTATTGTAAATATTATTTATATTATTTAATAATTTTTTTTTATGATTTTCTGCTAAATATAATTTCATACTATTTTTATTTATTATTAATTCATATAAATTATTTAAATCACTTTTAAATAACTTTTTAATAACTTTTACAATATTTTATTATATTAATATCTATAAACTATTTAAAATAAATAATTTAGTTATTATTAATAATGAATACAGTGATTTATTATAATTCATATAATGATGAAATTAAACCAACAAAAATAAAAATATTTAATGAAGACGATTTATTTAAAAAAGCTGGATATAAAACAAATAAAAATTATGGCCTTGTATTTCATTGCAAATTAAATAATTTTGATTATAAAATTTTTGGTAAAACACTTGATAAAAAAATTAATAATTTTAAATTACAAGGTCTTAATAATCAATTTATGGGAAATTTAATAATATGTAAAATGGATAATAATAATAACTTAGATAATTTATCCATAGAAGAATATAATGATTTAAATTGGAGTAATTTAGAAATTTATTTTGACAATAATAAACATAATTGCAATAGTGGTGATTTAAATAATAATAACAATAACAATAACAATAATAATGAAGAAACTATTAAATATAATAATTTAGAAATTGATGAAACCAATAACAATAATGAAATCATTGAAAATTGGGATGATAATGATGAATTATCGTTTGAACCATATATATAAAATTTAAAATTGATATTATTTAAAAACAAAAATAGTATATAATATAATTTATTTATACAAATGAAAACATATACTGTATCTAATCCAGATAAATTTCGCGAAAATGTTACCAATAAAATTAATATGATTTTAAATAATCATAAAATTTCAAAAAATATAGAAATTGGGATCTATAATTATAGCATTTTAAATTCAAATGAAAAACAAATTATTAAAAAATGGGATAATTATTTGTTTTGTGATATTTATATTCGTAGATTAGCAGTTATTATGTTTAATATTAGTAATGACAAAACTTTATTACAAAATTTAAAAAAAAATAAAATAAAAGTTGAAGATTTTGCTTATTATAATCATCAACAATTTAGTCCTAAAAATTGGGAACAATTAATTAATAAGAAAAAATTAAGAGATGATAATAAATATGAACCAAAATTAGAGGCTGCTACTGATAATTTTACATGCTATAAATGCTTAAAAGAAAAAAGAGAAGCTAAAAAATGCACATTTTATCAATTACAAACCAGAAGTGCTGATGAACCAATGACAACATTTGTTACTTGTTTAACTTGTGGTGCTAGATGGAAATGTTAATTAAATATTATTGTGAATATGTTTTAATTGTTACAACAGATTTTATTACATAATTATTATTACCATTATTTGTTGCTCTAATTACAAAAGTATCATTAAAGTTTATTTCACTTGGATAAAGAGTAATAGCTCCAAATGAAATATTATTATTTCCAGTTCTACTAATACTTCTAATATCTATTGTTTTTAATATACTATTATTTACACCACTTATATCTACTTTAAATGTTCGACTATTAGCAGCGTCTAAATGTATATATAAATTTACATATATTTCTAAAAATCTATTTTGAACAATATTATCTATTGTTATTTGATTATTTAATACTACAAAATTATTTTGATTAACTATTATATTTGCTAAAGGTAAATTTGTATATATAGGCTCTTGAGGTAATGTAAATGATATATCACTACTTTCAATAATTGATAAAGGATTGGTATTTTGAATAAAAATATTACTTAAATCAGTAACGATATTACTTAAATCGACTATTTGTTGTTTAAGACAACATATTTGTTGATTTACATTTTTATTTGAATTATATAAACTATAAGAACTATATGAATTACAACTCATTTAAAATAACAAAATAAAAAAATAAAAAATTATTTTTTTATTCTTTAATAAATATTTTCCAAATCTTGAATTTTCCAATATTCAATTTGTCCATTAGGTAAAGGTCTTTTAATTATAAAAGGTAATAATTTTTGCTCTAATTCTTTTTGAGCAATTAAGTTAGTATCAATAATTTGATTATCGACACTAATTAATGGTTCAGCACCTTCTAATAACTGTTTTGAACGGATTCCAATTAATTTAGTTTTTTCATATTTTGATAAAATTGGAACCGTTTTATGAAATTCATCATCAATAATACCATATTTATTTCTATTCACTTTACATAAATTATAAACTTCATCATAATTTGCTATAAATTCTTCCGGATGATATTTTGAAATAATATCTTCTTTTACTTTTTTATTAAATTTTTGAAAATTATCATCTTCATATTCGAGTTCTTCGTCTTCATCTTCATCTACTACATTTTTTGTTTTTTTACTCTTTTTTTGGTTACTTTTAAATTCAGATGGATTATTTTCTGCATCATTTGAACCATTATTTTGTAAATCATCATTTTCATCATCATTTTCATCATCATTTTCATCATCAATATTACTTACATCACTATCAGAAACATCACTTTCATCATTTGAAACTACACTACCTGCTGAAGTATCATTATCTTCTTCATTATCACTAATTTCATTATCACTTGGTTGAACTTCAATATCGCTCATTTTATATATTATAATTATTATAAAAATAAAAAATCTTTATTATAATTCAATTTTTATTTATATTTTATCTTTTATTTTAATTTTAATCTTTTATTTTTATCTTATTGTTGTTCTGTATTCCATACAATATCACAATGACTACATAAATATATAAATTTCATATTAGTATCATCATATCTCATATAAATAATTTCTTTTTCTAATTTATCATCCTTATTAGAAATACAAGAATCATTTGGACATTTAATGTTTGATATTCTTGGTAATGTTGGATCTAATTTTGTATATTTATTAATAATATGATTGTATTTTTTCTCAGATTTATTAAATTCAGTTTTATACACACTAATATTACTTTGTGTTAAACTTTTATCTATATGACCACAATTTCTACAATAATAATTTAATTGATTATTCTGTTCTTCATCTATTTGAATATAATACATATTTTCACATTCAGTGCAAAAGTACATTATATATATTAATATAATATATATTTACTAATTTATATTTATTATTAAATATATATTAATTTAATTCAATTTTCTTCTAAAAGTAATAACTCTATCTTATCTACCTTCTTACTTTTTTTCTTTTTTTTTGTTTTATTTAATTGATTATTTATTTCATTATTTTCAATTATTTCATTATTTTCAATTATTTCATTATTTTCTATATTATTTAAATTACCAATTTCATCTATAATTTCATTTTTTAATGTTTTATTATCATTAGTCTTAAACATAGGTTTTAATTTTTTAAATTTTTTTTCTAAATCTATAAAATCCATATAAACAGCTAAACTATACACTCGTGTTCTTATACATATACTATTACTTTGTTTTAATGATATACAAATATTGTTAGATTTATCAATATTATCATAATATTCACTAATGTTTTTTTTTAAAATACTAATATTATTTATTATTTTATTAATATTTAGCATTACATAATTTTTATAAGTATCATAAAAAATATCAAACCAATCATAATAAACACTCTTTTTTTTTAATAAAATACCATATATTGCAATATCTAATGTTTTATAACTAATACAATAATTATATTTATTAAAATCACTATGAGAACGATCCAATCCAGGCTCATTTATTAAAGGTTCTTCATTTAGCACTAAACTATATAATGTCATTAAAATACTACGGATAGTTTGGCAAGAAGTCCAACAATTACCATGCCATGTGTTTAATATATCAATACATACCTTTTTATTTGTATATAAATTTGGATTCCATCTAAAATTACATGTGCTATTATTATCTAATGTATAATATTCTACAACAGGTGGTGAATAAGGGTAATTTTCAGGAAAATTGAACTTAAAAAAAAATGCACCATGATGGTAAGGCGTGTCTTCGCGACCAATAATTAACGCATATCCAATTAACATATTTTCTTCATCTTGCTTATAATAAATATTATAATCTTCTAATGGTTCTTTTATTAAATCTATTACATCACTACTTAATCTTTTAATAGTTTCTTTAGTAATATTCATTACAATTTATTGTATTTTTAAAAATTACTTTTATATTACTTTTGATTTATCTTTCATTATTTTAGCAAAAATTACTATATATTTTTACATAATAATTATAAATTATAATTAAAAAAATAAAATTTAGGGGTTATATTAAAAAATTGATATAAAAAAATTATCTATTTATAATATTAATTAAAACAATGCCTCCCAAAAATCAATTTTACGACTATTTAAATAAATTTAAAACAAATAAAGATGAAGGACAGAATTATACACATACTCGAATACCAGATAAAACCCTTAATATTTTAGGTGGTTCTTATACAATAGGTCAAAAAGATGAAGCAACTTTTTATGAGAAATACATAAATGAAGTATATAATAAAGGTAAAAGCGAGTATTTAACAGAAGCACAATTAAAAGATGGCAATGAACCGATATTGGTTGATTTTGATTTTAGATATTCTTCAGAAACTACTGAGAGACAACACACAGATGAAGATATTGAGTCAATGATAACTTTATATACTGATGAAATTAAAAAAATTATTAATACACCAGATGCTGAATTTGAAATATATATATTTCATAAACCGAATGTTAATAATTTAGAAAACAAAACAAAAGATGGTATTCATATGAAAATAGCTATTAAAATGGAACACGAAATACAATGTTTATTACGCGAAAAAATTATTGAAAGAATACCAGATATTTGGGGACATTTACCACTTTTAGATGAATGGAAATGGAGTGATGTCTTAGATGAAGGTATTACAAAAGGACATACAAATTGGCAATTATTAGGATCTAAAAAACCAAATAATGAGAGTTACGAATTAACACACGTATATAATGCTATATATAATAAAGAAATCGACCAATTTGAACTTGAACCACTTAAAATAACCAGACAATATATTTTAGATAATTTTATGGATTTTATAGCAAGAAATCGTAATCATATTAAGTATCCTATTAAAGAAGAAATAATACAATTATTAGAAAATAGAAAAGCTAATAATGCAACAAAAAAACGTAAGCCAATTATTAAACAAACACTTAATTATGAGGATATAAATTATAATAAAATTAAAAACGAAGAGGAGCTTAACAATGCTGTATCAATATTAATTGAAACCTTAGAAAAAACAAATTATGAAATCAAAGAAACACATTTATATTGCTTAGAATTACCTGGTGAATATTATAATCCTGGATCGTATGATAGATGGATACGTGTAGGATGGGCTCTTAAAAATACTCATAACAAATTGTTCTTAACTTGGGTAAAATTCAGCAGTAAATCAAAAGAATTTAGTTTTACAGATATTCCAGATTTATATGAAAAATGGGAAGGATTTGAACAAAATAATGAAGATGGATTAACTAATCGCTCAATTTTATATTGGGTAAAAAATGATAATCCTGAAGGTTATAAAAAGGTTAAAGAACAATCAGTAGAATATTATATTAATACTTCATTATCTGGTGCAACTGAGTTTGATTTAGCACAAGTATTATATCATCTATATAAAGATGAATATTGTTGCACAAGTATTAAAAATAATACATGGTATAAGTTTGAAAATCATCGATGGACTGCAAACGAAGCAGGAACTACATTAAGATATAAATTAAGCACTGTAATGTATGAAATTTATCAAAATACTTCATTTAAATTTTTAGGAATGTTACATCAATTTAATGAAGGAGAAGAAAAATGGAATGAATTGACTAAAAAAAGTAATAAATGTGGCGAAATTAGTTTAATGTGTAAAAAAACCGATAAAAAAAATAATATTATGAAAGAAGCACAAGCATTGTTTTATGACTCCAAATTTGATAGAAAATTAGATTCTAACCCATATTTATTATGTTGCAATAATGGTGTAATTGATTTTAAAGAAAATCGTTTTAGAAATGGTTTGCCGGAAGATTATTTGTCTATGTGCACTAATATTGATTATATTCCTGTTAATAAATGTGATACTAAAATTAAAAATGAAATCGAAATTTTTATGAATCAACTGTTTCCTATTCCTGAATTATGTAGATATATGTGGGAACACTTAGCATCTTGTTTAATTGGCACAAATGAAAATCAAACATTTAATATATACACTGGATCAGGTAGAAATGGAAAATCCAAATTAACCGACCTTGTTTCTCTTGTATTAGGTGACTATGTTGGAACAGTTCCAATATCTTTAGTAACTAAACAAAGAAATGCGATTGGTAGTGTGTCGCCTGAAATCGCACAATTAAAAGGTAAAAGATATGCTATTATGCAAGAACCTACAAAAGGAGATATATTGAATGAAGGTATTATGAAACAAATCACTGGTGGTGATAAAATTGATGCTAGAGGTTTATATAAAGACGCTATATCATTTATTCCACAATTTAAATTAGTCGTTTGCACTAATAATCTATTTGATATTAGAAGTAATGATGAAGGAACATGGCGAAGAATTCGCAAATGCGATTTTATGTCATATTTTACTGAAGAACCTAAAAGTGGAGATAGCGAAAAACCATATCAATTTGATATTGATAAACAAATTGAAAAAAAATTTTCAAAATGGAAAAATGTATTTCTTAGCTTATTAACACAAAAAACTTTTGAGAAAAAAGGGATTGTAACTGATTGTAAAATTGTTTTAGAAGCTAGTAATGAATACAGAGAAAGCAAAGATTATTTATCATTATTTGTTAAAGAAAAAATTATTCAAGAAGAAGGCAGATTTATCAAACAAACAGAATTGCAAGAAACATTTAAAATATGGTATTCTACAACATTTGATAAAAATATTCCCAAAGGTAAAGAATTATTTGATTATATAGATAAAAAATACGGTAAAAAAGTTAAAGGAAAATGGATGAATATAGCAATTAATTATGAGTTAGATGATAATGAAAGTGATGGTGAATAAAGGAAGTAAAATTATCATTTTTATATTTTTATATTTTATTAACATTTGAATAATAAATTTTAATAAAATATTTAAAAAAGAACAGACTTTAATAATCCTTCTTCACTTATTTTATCTTTTTCATTTAACATTATAATTTGTTTATATACATTATTTGGTAAAAAATCTAATATATAATTTATGAATTTAACTATTATATCTAAAATATAGAGTCCTATAAATGGAATTAATAAATATATACTTAACTTGATAATTACTAATTTATTATAATCTTTTTTTATTAATAAAATATAAATACATAAAATACTAAATATTACAAAATATATTATAAAATAAGTGTTATTTTTACTCTTAATACTATTTAATTCTTCATTTTCATAATAAGCTTTTCTGTCAGATGTATAAACAACTTTATTAAAATCTTCTATTTTATTTATAATTTCATCGTATTTCTTTTTTAATAAATTATTATATTCATTTAATTTCTTTTTATTTTTTTTTAATATATTTAATTCATTATCCTTTGCTTTTAATTCATCGATTTTTTCTATATAATTTTTTTCTTTTTTATCTATATTTTCTTTTGCTATTTTTTCATTACGTTGTCTTAACATATTATAATAATATACATCTCCATTTGCATATACTAAATAAGCTTTCTCTGCATTATTTACGATTTCTTCACCATTATCATAATTTGACTTTGCAGTTTCATATTTATTTTTTAATTCATCAATCTTTTTTTGTCTTTGACAAGATGGACCACACGTTACAACACTATTTGCTAAGTTTATAAATTTATTTAAACTATTTTCTTCTTTTTTTTTTGCCATTTCTAATGTATATTGTAATAAATCAACCATTAATATATATTAATATATATTAATATAATAATATATTGGTATAACGATATAACAATATATTAAATACTAAACTCTATTATAATTGCGCTTAATTTTTTATATGTAACTCTGAACCAACATTTTTCAAATTATCATATAAAGGTATTAAATTATTCGGTAATGCATCCTTACCTACAAATATTGCTTTATTATTAAACAATACACAACCTGTTTTTGGAATACTCATTACACTACTACATTTATCATTTTTTTTACATAAATTTAAACATTCGCTTGTTGTTAAATCTTGATTATTTATTTCATCCGCTACTGCGTTTGATATATTTTTTGGTATTTCAAACTCTACTTTACTAAATGGTTGAACATTTATTGGCTTAGATATTTTATCTACTTCATTTTGTTTATTTTCTTTTAATTTTTCATTATCTTTTAAATTAGATGTTTCTTTTTCAACATCTTTTAAATCGCTACCAATACATTTTTTTGTTTTACTATCCCATATTGTATCATTTGAACAACACATTTGACCTACACAACCTATGTCTTTAACAGTAGGAACTTCAATTCCTTGAATTTTTCTTAATTGTTGTAAATCATATTCTAAAACAGTAGGATCATTTGCATCTTGGTCAAAATACCAATTATATTGATCCCAGTTCATATTATCTCTACGCATATAATTATACCAATACATAATTGCCCAAATACCAAAAACACTAAATACTAATACCATTAAACCACTAATAATACCATCACCTACAGGAATAATTTCTTGCACATTTATTAATTTAATAATAAATAATATTACTAATAAGATTACAACTCCTTTTACAAAATTCACTTGACTATTATATCTATTTGCATTGTATGTATTAATCTCAACCATTCTTAATTTATTATATTTTGCTTTTTCTAAATCTTGCAAATCTTTTTTAGTTTTATTTAATTCACTTTCCATATACTTTATCATTGCTTTTTGATTTACTAATTCTCCACGTGTATTAGCTACATTATCTTGTACAATACCATATGTATTCTTTAAATTTTCATATAAATCTACTCTTGCATCACTTAGTCTATTTATTTGATCTACAATTTCTTTACCTCTTTGTTGAGATAATTTTGGATCAACTAATTCACTATACATATTTTTTTCAATATTTTGTAAATTTTTTATTTTATTTAATATTGAACTTTCATTTAAATATATTTCTTGAACTTGACTACTATTAAAATATGGAACACTCATTATATATAATATAATATTATATATAAAAAAATTATATTTGTCTTTTTCTTGATAATGAAAAAATACTAAATAATACCATTGCACTTAAACCACCATATAATAATAATTTTGTAAAATTCATATTTACAGCCATATCTGATTTTTGCATCTGTGCATCATAAGTCATTATTGTATTTGTTGTATGCCTGTTTTCTTTTATTTTATTTCTAATATATTCATATTCTTTAATTTGTCTATCCATTATTATTTTATCATTCTCTAATTCATTAACTAAACTTTCATCCGTATTTGATAGTTTTTTCATTTCATCTTTTATTTTTTTAGCTAAAATTTTTAATTCATCTTCTAATTCAGCTATCTCATTTTTTATTGTATTATTATCCAATGCTTTACCTAAACCACATAATGTTTCCATTGTCATTTTACTATCTTTAGTAAATCCATTCCACGCTTTTACATCTACATTTGTTACTTTTTTATTACAACTTTTATTATTATTTACATTTTTATTTCTAATATAAATATCCGTATTATTATTGGCAATTCTTAATCCTTTTGGATACATGTTTTTATTTTTTATAAAACAACTATTATTATTTCTATTATAAACAAAACCATAACAATCATCGACTTTATTACATTCATTCTTACAATTCTCGGCATTTACATTGGTAAATTTCTTTAAATCATTACCAACACTATCATAATTTGGCACATTTTCATAACTATTACCTAATTTTATCATATTTTCTGGATATTCATGTAATTTTGATCTAAAATCAACATATCCTACTTTACCTATATCTTTTACTAAATTTTCACTTATACCTTCTAACTCATATATAGCTAATGCCTCATTATTTCCTATATTATTTTTATTATTGTCAAGCGAACATTTATTACTCATCTCTATATTCACGTCTGAACTATTAATTGAACCTACATAACAACGTTGTGTTAAATCTATACCTGGTAATGATTTATTATTACTTATATATGCATTTACACCTTGAGTTGGTAATGTTGCTACTTGTCCTTTATTTAAATCATCTTTATTATACCATGATGTTTTACATAAGTTAGCCCATTCCGCTTTACTATTATTATTATATTCTCCAAAATGTGCTTTACCAGGGCAACTTGAAGGCATTTTATTGGATTCACACCAAACATTATCTTTATATAAAACATACTTTTTTGAACTGTTAAAACTCGGCGACGCATTTACATATAAAGTATTACCTTGTGGAAAAATAGACAAATTATAAAAAATATTTGTTTCAGCATCAACAAACTTACCACTTATAGATACTCCATCTCTCCATTTTTTACTATTTGTATCGTATCCATAATAATTTCCATTTATATAAAGACCTCCTGCAATACGATCTGGTGTTTCTTGTGTAATAAAACTTATTTTATCTGACGTTAAAGTATAACCATCAGGACAAGTTCCTAATCTTTGACTACTATTACTCCAGGGTGTATTCGGAAAATCACTCTTATCTCTTCCTACTTTTGTAAAATACATTGCACCTAAATCTTCTGCTCTTTGCTTACAGCTTTCAAATGACACATTGTTATTCATATCTGTTTGTTCATTTAAACCATTACCATTATCATTTTTTATACATCCTAAATATTTCATTCCTGTTGCTTTTTGACCTTGTGTTACACTAATATTCATATTTTTTTCACTTTTTGAATTACTATAATAAACCATCAAATTATTTGTTAGCTGCTTACTTAAAACACTATATCTGTTTAATTTTTGTTGAAACTCTGCTTCTAATAATTTTAATGTATTATAATCTGCGCTATTTTTATTTTCTACATTCATTATTAATATATATAAATAAATTTATTAATCATTTAAAATTATTTATCTAATCTTGCTTATTCCAAGAATACCAACTAATATAACACCTAACCATAAATATAATTTTATATTATTTTTACGGACATCTTTTAAACTATCTTGATATTGACCACTTGCATTTTCATATTCAATTTGTTCTTTAATCATTTCTTCTCTTATATTATTTAATTTGTTGTTTAAACTTTCTATTTTACTCATATTTTGTGTTATATCCTTATTATTTTTTGCTTCATACTTCTTTAAATTATTTGTTTTATTTTTTATATCTGTTAAAATTGTCTCTAATTGACCTTTTAATTGAGATAATTCATTAATTGCTTTAGTATTCTCTATATTTTTATTGTTTTTTATATCTACTATATACGATTTATATCTATTCTCATATTCGCGTAAAACTATATCAAACTCTTTTTCTAGTTTTTCTATTTCTATTATTCCATTATAATGTTTTGACATTTATATATTTTCCTTATATTTTTTATATCCTAAATATACCATTCCTATACTTCCTAATATATAAATTACTAAATTTAAAAAATTTTTATTATAAAGCATTATTTTATCTTCATATAACTTAATAGCAGCACTATCATTATT
>Ga0180433_10009091_pt1 | contig 12224 bp, 9 predicted proteins | sample SS_ome_8_FD_132980 | JGI IMG/M metagenome (GOLD analysis project Ga0180433, IMG submission 132980) | Hypersaline lake sediment archaeal communities from the Salton Sea, California, USA - SS_1_D_1 metaG | ecosystem: Environmental > Aquatic > Non-marine Saline and Alkaline > Hypersaline > Sediment... | reverse complement strand
TGGGTCAGACCTTTTGCGTGTTGAAAACGGCTGGCAACTTCAACAATCTGATCGGATTGCCCCTCACCTTGTTTCGCTTGAGGCAAGACCATGAATGGGCTGTCGTTGAACTTGCCATGAATCACCCCGGCGAGATCGGCCGTTTGGCCCAAATCTGCGAGCCTCACATCGGGATAATTACCAACATAGAGGCCGGCCACCTGGCGGGAGTAAAGGATGTAGACGGGGTCATGCGGGCGAAGGGTGAGCTCCTTGAAGCCCTGGGTGGAGATGGGACAGCGGTCCTCAATATCGATGACCAGAGGATTTGTCGGCTAGCGGAGCAGTTTGGGGGGCGTGTGGTGAGCTTCGGGATTCACAGTTCGGCTGAGGTGTGGGCCACCCCTGTATCTCAGTCACTGTCGGGCTCTTCATTTGACCTTTTTTGGTACGATGAGTCGATCCGCGTGCGTCTGGCCATCCCGGGCAACGGTGCCATTTACAACGCCTTGGCCGCCGCAGCCGTAGGCTATCGATTGGGGCTGTCCATGGAAGAGGTAAAGAAAGGCTTAGAAACGATGGTCCCTATGCCCGGGCGTATGGAGATCTTGACCCTTCCAGGGGGCGTTCACCTGATTAATGATTCATATAATGCCAATCCAGGTTCCATGGCTCTCGCCATTGACACCCTTGGCTCCCTGAAGGGCAATGGCAGAGGCATCTTGATCGTCGGAGACATGTTGGAACTGGGTGAGCATGCCGACAGTGCCCACAGAGAGCTTGGGATACTGGCCACCCGGGCGGGCACGACTCGCCTTTACGCTACGGGCGAATTTGCACGGGTCGTGGCAGAAGGGGCCACAGGCGCTGGGATGGATCCTGGAAAGATTTTCATCGGCAGCCATGATGCAATTGTGGAGGCGGTCAAAGGGCGTTTGGGTCCAGGCGATTGGATCCTCGTGAAGGGTTCACGCCTTATGGCCATGGAAAAAGTTATTGAAGGACTGCAGGCACATAAGGACTAGTCACATGGGAGATGCCCGACAGGTTCTTGGATCGGTGAGATAAGGAATAAAACGTCATCGACGATAAACTCGTAAAAAGTGTTTTGCGAACGACCCCAAAATGTTCACGGAGCGAGTAAAATCGACTTATTACGAAACCATCATCAATGACAAATGATGATGACAGATGATCAATGACCCTTAACCAGTCAGCTTGAGCGATGCTCTACCACTTACTTTACCCACTTCACACGACGATCTCGGCGTTTAATGTATTTCGCTACATTACATTCCGGACCATCTATGCCAGCCTCACGGCCCTGTTGATATGCTTGGTCCTTGGGCCGTGGGTGATAAGAAAACTGACGGAGCGCGGCGTGTGCCAGTACGTGAGGGATGAGGGTCCCCCGACTCACGCCACAAAAACGGGTACCCCTACCATGGGGGGGCTGTTGATCCTATTTGCCATTGTTTCTGCCACCCTCCTTTGGGGTAACCTGACCAATGTCTTTGTCTGGATCGTCCTCCTCGTCACCATCAGTTATGGTGCCATTGGCTTTGTAGACGACTACCTGATGGAGCGAAAAAAGCAGAGCCAAGGGCTGCGGGGCAGGGCCAAGCTGTTGGCGCAGGTGTTTATCGGATTGATTGTTGGGGGAATTCTTTACGCCCGGCCGGATTTTGACACCCATGTCAGTGTGCCATTTCTCAAGGGGATCAACCCCGACCTGGGATGGGGTTACATCCTCTTCGCTGCACTGGTCATCGTAGGGACCTCCAATGCGGTCAATTTGACTGATGGTTTAGATGGTCTTGCCATCGGCCCTGTGACCGTGGCGGCCGCCACCTACGTGGTTTTGTCCTACGTGGCAGGACACGTCAAGATCGCCAACTATCTTCAGATCCAGTATGTTCCCGGGAGTGGAGAGCTGGCAGTGTTCTGTGGCACGGTTGTCGGGGCTGGTATGGGATTTCTCTGGTACAACACTTACCCGGCACAAGTATTCATGGGGGATGTGGGCTCTCTGCCTTTGGGGGGCGCCCTGGGTGCAGCTGCGGTCATGACGAAGCATGAGATTCTTCTGGCCTTGGTGGGGGGGATCTTTGTGATAGAGGCCCTTTCCGTCATTTTTCAGGTCGGCTTTTTCAAGGTCTCCAACGGGCGCCGTATTTTCAGGATGGCCCCCATCCACCATCACTTCGAACTAAAGGGATGGGCTGAGCCGAAGGTGATCGTGAGGTTTTGGATCATTGCGATATTCTTAGGGCTATTGTCCCTCAGCACATTGAAGTTACGATAGGACCGTTGACATTTGGAACGGATAAATCCGAGTTTTTGCGATTTAGTGAGTGAGCACGTAGATGGGTCAAAAACCTCATACCAAAGAGCGAGACGAGGTTATAAAAAGGTCTCGAGACGTGCACTGACATTTTCAAAGGTTTGACATGTTACGAGGAACACAGGTTTGAATCTGAAGAACAGAAAGGTTTTGGTGGTGGGTCTCGCCAAGACGGGACTTGCGGCAGCGCGCTTCCTGAGAAACCAGGGGGCCCAGGTGACGGCCGCTGACCTCTTGACACAAGACCAGCTTGGTCCTTGTGCAGAGCAAGCCCGGGCCATGGGCGTGTCCCTTGAGCTTGGGCCCCACAAGACAGAGACTTTTTTGAAGTGTGATCTTATCGTATTGAGTCCGGGAGTGCCCCATACCATAGGGCCCATTGAGGCGGCAAGGAAGGCGGGCATACCAGTCATCGGTGAACTGGAGCTGGCGGTTCGACATATCAAAGAACCGATTGTAGCCATAACCGGCACCAATGGTAAAACCACGACGACCAACCTCGTTGGAGAGATGTTAAAGGCATCTGGTCTTGAGGTCTTTGTGGGAGGCAATATCGGAGCCCCTCTGATCGGCTATGTGGATTCAGGCAGCCGTGTCGATGTGATTGTGGCTGAGATCAGCAGTTTTCAACTCGATACCATGGAAAGTTTCAGGCCGAAGGTGGGCGTCCTTTTGAATATCAGCGAGGATCACCTGGATCGTTACAAGGATTTTCACGCATACATCCGATCAAAGGGGAGGTTGTTTGAGAATCAAGACAGCACGGACATTGCCGTTTTAAACGGGGCGGATCCCCTAATACTCCCTCTGGAATCAGCCCTGCGGGCCCAGAAGCTCTATTTCAACATCAACGCCCATGATGGAAAAAAAGGGGGGGGGCTCCAGGGTGATAAGATCGTTTTTCAGGTGCCAGGAAGGGCCCGGCCTACGTTGAGCCTGGCGAACTTCCAGTTGAAGGGCGTGCACAATGTGGAAAATGCGACTGCCGCCAGTTTGGCGGCCTGGGCAGCCGGCGCTCATAAATCAGGCATCCAGAGTACCCTTGACACGTTTAAGGGCTTGAAGCACAGGCTTGAACACATCAGGACAGTTCATGGCGTTCAGTATTACAACGACTCCAAAGGGACCAATGTGGGGGCCGTCATGAGATCCCTTGAGAGTTTTGACGCGCCTGTAGTCTTGATCATGGGGGGACGGGACAAGGGTGGGAGCTACACGGTGCTCAGGGGACTAATCAGAGAGCGGGTGAAGCGGCTCATTGCCATCGGGGAGGCCAGGGAAAAGATCCTCCATGCAGTGAGTGGGGCAACGGACTGCCAAAAGGCGACCAGTCTTGAGGAGGCTGTCCATTTAGCCGCACAGGCGGCGACGCCGGGAGATGTGGTCCTCTTGTCACCAGCATGTTCGAGCTTTGACATGTTCACCGATTATGCTGAGCGCGGTGAGGCTTTTTGCAAGGCCGTTAACAACCTCAATGACGAGGGACAAATGATAAACGCGTAAAATCGACTTTTTACGAAACCAAACAGAATGACCAGGCAAAAACAAAAAAAGCAAGACCGCGGTTATGATCACTTTCTCCTGCTGGGCATGCTCGTGCTGCTGGGCATGGGGGTTGTGATGGTCTACAGTGCCAGCTCCATGGTGGCCATGAAGCGCTTCGGCAGCGACACCTTTTTTTTCAACAGACAGCTGGTCCATGCCCTGGTGGCGGTCTTGGTGCTCGTGTGTTGTCGACACGTGCCTTATTCTCTATACAAGACCTTGGCGTATCCGATCCTGGGCATCGCTTTTGTGGCGTTAGTCGTTCTTTATGTGCCTGGCGTGGGGCAGGCAGTCGGGGGGGCTAAACGATGGTTGAGAGCCTTTGGCGTGTCATTTCAGCCATCAGAATTCGCACGACTGGCCGTCATCATCTATTTGGCTTACTCTTTGAGCAAGAAGCAGGAGAAAATCAAGGAATTCAGTGTTGGCTTTCTTCCCCATGCGATTCTCTTTGCCTGTTTCGCCGTCCTGATTGTCATGCAGCCCGATTTCGGCATGGCGGCCATGATTGCCTTGATCGTATGGATCATGCTCTTTGTCGGGGGGGTGCGCGTGTCTTACCTCATTTTATCTTTGGCCGCCATTGTGCCCCTTGCTTATTATATGATGATTCTCGCGCCATACCGCCTGAAAAGATTCCTGAGCTTTTTGGACCCCTGGGCGTATCAGGGGGACGCCGGATATCAGATTGTCCATTCTCTAATGGCCTTTGGCTCGGGTGGGATTTTTGGCTCCGGCATCGGCAATGGTTACCAGAAGCTTTTTTATCTCCCAGAACCTCATACAGACTTTATTTTTTCTGTGGTGGGAGAGGAGTTGGGGCTGGTCGGCGTGGGCTTCATGATGGCCCTATATGCCATGATCTTCTGGCGTGGGATCGTGATTGCCATGAGGGCACGTGATCTTTTTGCCACCTTTTTGGCGACAGGGTTGACCGTAGGCCTCGGTTTGCAGGCCTGCATTAATACCGGTGTGGCCCTTGGGCTGATGCCCACCAAGGGCTTGACCCTTCCCTTTGTCAGCTACGGAGGCACGTCCCTGATCATGAGTGCAGCGACTGTCGGGATGCTCATGAACATCTCAGCCCGTCGGGGCGCCTGACATGAGGGTTCTCATCGCTGGGGGCGGTACCGGTGGGCATCTGTTCCCGGGCATGGCCCTGGCTGAGCAATTCAGGGTGAGCAGGCCGGCAGGGGCGATCCTGTTTGTTGGGACGGACAATGCCTTGGAGATATCGACACTTTCACAGAAAGGATTTGATCACGTGGGTATTTCAGCACAGGGTCTTAAGGGACGAGGACTATGGCGACAGCTTCGCTCATTGGCCAAGCTCCCAAAGGCGTTCTGGCAAGCCGTGGGAATCATTCGGCGATTTGATCCGGACATCATCATCGGCGTTGGCGGATACGCCTCCGGACCCGTGGCGCTAGCCGCCAAGCTTATGGGCAAGAAATTGGTGATCCATGAGCAAAATCTCATCCCAGGACTGACGAATCGGATATTGGGACGATTTGCCCATCGGGTATGCATCACCTTCCCGGACAATTTGGCCATATTTAAGACCTCGAAGACCGTGGTGACAGGCAACCCCGTACGACGAGAACTCCTTACCGTGAAGGCAACCGAAAGAACTGCCGGTCGGTTTACGGTGCTGGTCCTGGGCGGCAGTCAGGGGGCCCATGCCATCAACTGCGCGGTGGTGGAGGCCCTCGATCATCTGAAAGAACCCGCTCGAATGCGCTTTATCCATCAGACGGGGCCGAGAGATGCATCATGGGTTGCCAGTGCCTATGAACGGCATAGGATAGAGGCGACGGTGGAGCCTTTCTTCCAGGATATGGCCAGTGTTTACCGGTCAGCGGCGCTCGTCATTTGTAGGGCCGGGGCGACGACAATCGCTGAGTTGACAGCCCTGGGTAAGCCCGCCATCTTCATCCCATTTCCCTTTGCCGCCAGCAATCACCAGGAGCTGAATGCCCGCTATGTGGCTGATGCCGGCGGCGGCGAGGTTGTCGTCGAGGGGGACTTAAACGGTGAGCGCTTGGCCGAAAGAATAGATCATTACGTATCAAACCCCAAGGCGTTGCAGGGCATGTCCATCGGGGCCGAAGCCTTGGGACGTCGCAAGGCTGCAGAGCTTATTGTGGATGAGTGCCGCAGGTTGGTGGTGATGAGTTAGTGGCCGATGTATCAGAAATCGTATCATATTCATTTTGTGGGAATCGGCGGAATCGGCATGAGCGGCATGGCAGAGCTCCTCTTGAACCTGGGTTACAAGGTGAGTGGTTCAGATCTGAAGTCAACGGACATCACTAGGCGTCTGGGACAACTTGGCGGGAGCGTGTTCAAGGGTCACAGCCCGCAGTATATTGAGGGGGCGGACGTTGTGGTTGTCTCTTCTGCTGTCGGGCCGGAGAACGCTGAGGTCGTGGCAGCCAGAAAGGCCATGGTGCCGGTCATCCCAAGGGGTGAGATGCTGGCAGAATTGATGCGTCTTAAGTACGGCATTGCTGTGGCCGGTGCTCACGGCAAGACCACGACTACGTGGATGATTGCCTCTGTGTTAGAGAAGGGCGGCTATGATCCGACTATGGTCAATGGCGGAAAACTGAACAGCCTTGGCAGTAATGCCCGTTTGGGTCAGGGAGAATTCATTGTGGCCGAGGCAGACGAAAGCGATGGGTCTTTTCTGAGACTGTCTCCCACCATTGCCGTGGTGACGAACATTGATGCCGAACATCTGGATTTCTACCAGGATCTGCGTCAGATCAAAGAGGTATTTCTTGATTTTATCAACAAAGTGCCCTTTTACGGGATGGCCGTGGTGTGTCTGGACAACGAGGGGATTCAAGACCTCATTCCCAAGATTGAGAAGCGGTTTATCACTTACGGCCTAACGTCTCAGGCAGACTTTGAAGCCAGGGAGGTGGGCTTTAAAGGATTAAGAAGCCGATACCTCCTGTTTCATCATGGAAAGCCGCAGGGACCAGTAGAGCTAAATCTTCCTGGCTTACACAACGTATACAACTCCATGGCCACGATCGCGGTTGGCCTGGAACTCGGGATTCCCTTTGGGACGATCGCCGATGCGCTCAGTGAGATGGAAGGGGTCCAGCGGAGACTGGAGGTCAAGGGATCTGTCGAGGGTGTGACGATGGTTGACGACTACGGACATCATCCCACGGAGATCAAGGTGACCCTTGAAGCTGCGCGTCAGTGTTGGCCTGGTCGCCGGCTTGTGGTGGTTTTTCAGCCTCATCGGTACTCGCGGACGGCAGCGCTCTTTGAGGATTTTACGCGGTCTTTTTACCAGGCAGACAGCCTGGTGGTGCTTCCCATCTATCCTGCCGGCGAGCTCCCCATTGAAAGGATAAACGGCCGAGCCCTCTACGATGGCATCCGTCTCCACGGCCACAAGGACGTGGTGTTTCAGGATGGCCACGAGACTGCCATATCTTATTTGAAAGGCATTTTGAGGGAAGGGGACATTCTTTTGACGTTAGGGGCGGGTAATGTTTGGCAGGTGGGAGAGAGATTGCTGAGTGAGCAATCCAACCATGAATGACGCAGAAAAAAACTGGCTCACAGATCATTTTGGCTCGCAGGTCGCCTTCAGTGAACCCATGTGCCGGCATACCTCCTTTGGCATTGGAGGCCCGGCTGATGCCTTGCTCCACATCAGAACAGATCAACAGCTCAGGGACCTGGTCAGATGGGCCCAGGACAGAGGCCTGCCATTCATGATCCTAGGGGCGGGCAGCAACATATTGGTCCGGGACGGAGGCATACGGGGCCTTGTGCTCAAGCTTGCCAACGGTTTTGAGTCCATTGAGCAGGCCTCGGAGCCGCTGCCCAACGGTTGGGTGGAGATCATAGCCGGGGCGGGTGTCTTGGTGCGGAAGCTGGGCAAGTATGCCCTTGACCACGGCCTAGGAGGCCTCAACTTCGCCCTGGGTATTCCAGGAACCGTGGGTGGCGCACTCAGAATGAATGCAGGTGCTTGGGGCTCATGCATGGCCGATACCACGAAGTCCGTATCTTTCCTCAGTCAGCATGGCGACATCGTCACCGTGGGTAAGGATGGACTACAATTTTCGTACAGGGGACTGAACCTGGGAGAAGGCAGCATCATCTTGCGAGCTGAGTTCGTGCTGGAACGATCAGATCGTGAGGGCCTTCGCCAAGAGGCCCTCCACATGCAAAGGAAACGGCGGTCGACGCAACCGTTGTCCTTGCCCAGCGCCGGGTCTATATTTCGAAATCCCTCGGCAGAAGTGTCTGCGGGGGAGCTGATCGACAAGGCCGGCCTAAAAGGGCTTCGGAAGGGGGGCGCAGAAGTCTCAACAAGACACGCCAACTTTATTGTGAACCAAGGGGCTGCCAAGGCTTCTGACGTGGTTGCACTTATGAGACAGGTGCAGGACATGGTGTTTGATCGATTTGCGGTTCACTTGGAGCCGGAGGTGATGATCATTGGTCAGGAAGCGGGTTCGCAAGAACTACTATAAGAACAGCCTTGCACGGAAAAAAGAGCGGATCGTGAGGCGTTGTGTTCTGTTCCTGAAGCTATGGTTTGTGGCAGTTGCCATGGGCGGGACAAGCCTGCTTTTCATCTTGGGCCACGATGCCTTGACGCAAAGCGCCTACTTTGAGGCCCAGACGATTAGCGTTGAGGGAAACCATAGACTTTCAAAAAGGACGATTTTGGAGCAGGCCGGGGTGACGCTCCATGACAACATTTTGGCGATGAACCTGAGGTTACTCAGACAAAGGCTCTTGGCTGATCCTTGGATTTGCGCCGCAGAGGTGGAGAGAAAATTGCCTGACTCGATTCATATTCGCGTCAGGGAACGCGCACCCGTCGCCATATTGAAGCTCAACAGGCTTTTTTATCTGGATGAGACTGGCCAGGTATTTAAATCTGTTGAACCATCGGACCAGGTAAGGGTCCCGGTCGTGACCGGACTGACGGTTTCAGACATTGATCTGAATGGCCAGGGGCATTCCCCTGTATTTAAGGCCATGATGGAGGTGCTTCATTTGAGCCGGCTTCACGGAAGCATTCTGCCCCTTGACGCCATCCACAATATCCACGCAGACCCGGAGATGGGGCTGACCCTTTGCGGTTTTGAAAAGGGCCTGGCCATCAAATTGGGTTTCGATGAATACGAGTCAAAGTTGAACCGACTGCGAGACATGATGTCTTATTTCAGGCGGGGGGATGAGTTGTTGGACATTGAGTGCATCGATTTGAACGATTTAGAGCGGGTGGTGGTTAGGCCTGCGGGAGGCGTATCTCTCCTGGGGGTCTGCTATCGAAAGGAGATATGAAAGTGCAGGGGGATGGAGAACTCATTGTTGGTCTGGATATCGGCACGACAAAGATTTGCGCCGTGGTCGGTGAGATCAATCCGGATGGGATCGATATCGTGGGCATCGGAACCCATGCCTCGGTGGGCCTTCGCAAGGGGGTGGTGGTGAATATCGAATCGACTGTGGATTCTATCAAACGAGCCATCGAAGAGGCAGAGTTGATGGCGGGCTGCGAAATCACATCGGTTTACGCCGGCATCGCCGGTGGCCATATCAAAGGGTTCAACAGCCACGGCATTGTTGCCGTCAAAGGCCACGAGGTCACCCAAAAGGACATTGAGCGGGTGATTGATGCAGCGCGGGCCGTGGCTATTCCCCCGGACCGGGAGGTCATTCACGTGCTTCCCCAGGAGTTTATCGTGGACGAACAGGATGGGATCCAGGAACCCCTTGGAATGTCCGGGGTTCGGCTGGAAGCGAGAATCCACATTGTCACCGGTGCGGTGACTTCGGCTCATAACCTGATCAAGTGTGCCAATAGTGCCGGCCTCGATGTGTGCGATATCGTACTCCAATCCCTGGCATCCGGTGAAGGGGTTCTGAACAAGGAAGAAAGGGACTTGGGTGCGGCCTTGATCGACTTCGGCGGTGGGACGACCGATCTGGCAATTTTCAAAGGCAAGAGCATCAAACACACGTCCGTTCTGGCCCTGGGTGGGAACAATCTGACCAATGATATTTCGGTGGGCCTGAGAACCCCCATGGGGGAAGCTGAGAAGATCAAGATGAAATACGGCACCTGCCTTCCGAGCCATATCGGCAAGGATGACACCATCGAGGTCGCTGGTGTGGGTGGACGCAAACCCAGGACCCTGTCCAGGCAGATCCTGGCAGAGATTCTAGAACCCAGGGTGGAAGAGATCTTTAACCTGATCAATCGGGAGGTCTACCGGGCCGGTATGGAGGAGGTGATCACGTCCGGGGTTGTGGTTACTGGAGGGTCCTCTTTGTTGGAAGGTGTGGTGGACATTGCCGAGTCTGTCTTCGATCTTCCCACGAGGATTGGCAGGCCCATGGGCATCAGAGGGTTGGTGGATGTGGTCAGCAACCCCATGTACGCCACGGCCGTGGGGTTGGTCCTCTATGGTGCCAGATCCCAGCCTACAAGGAAGTTCAGGATTCGAGACAGAAATATCTTTAATCGTGTCATGGCGCGCATGAAAAAATGGTTCAAGGAAATTATCTAGAGAGACAAAGAAACAGGAGGTGGGAAGGATGATGTTTAGTTTTGTGGAGAAGGAAAAATCGGCTAAGATCAAGGTGATCGGTGTGGGTGGGGCCGGCGGGAACGCGGTCAACAACATGATTGCATCCAAACTTCAGGGGGTCAAGTTCATATCGGCCAACACGGATGTCCAGTCCCTTGAAGTGTCAAAGGCGCCGGTCAACATCCAGATGGGGGAAAGACTCACCGAGGGGCTCGGGGCCGGAGCCAATCCGGAAATCGGTCGACAGGCGGCCATGGAGAGTCTGGACATGATCCGGACGGCGGTGCAAGACAGTCACATGGTTTTTATTACCGCCGGGCTGGGTGGAGGCACCGGCACCGGTGCCGCGCCTGTCATTGCGCAAGTCGGCAAGGAGGCCGGGGCCCTCACTGTGGCGGTGGTCACAAAACCGTTCAGCTTTGAGGGCAGGAAGAGGATGAACCAGGCCGAAGACGGCCTGACGGCCCTCAAGGAGGTGGTGGATACGGTGATCACCATTCCCAATGACAGACTCCGTGGTTTGGCATCCAGGAGCGCTACCATGCTGGAGATGTTTAAGAGGGCGGACGAGGTCCTCCTCCACTCCGTGAAGGGGATCACCGACCTGATCATGATGCCGGGTCTCGTGAACCTGGACTTTGCTGATGTCAGGACCACCATGTCCAAGGCGGGAATGGCCCTCATGGGGACCGGTGTCGCCAGCGGAGAGGACCGGGCATTGGAGGCAGCTGAAAGAGCCATATCTCATCCCCTTTTGGAGGACATTTCTATTGGCGGCGCTCGTGGCGTCTTGATGAACATCACGAGTGGGACGGACCTGACCATGGCCGAAATGGCAGAGGCGTCGGACCGAATTTGCAGCGAAGCTGGCGATGAGGCGGAAATTATTTGGGGCACGGTCTTGGATGACAGCCTTGGGGAAGAGCTCCGGGTTACGGTTATCGCCACCGGCCTCAATTCGGAGCCAGAGGGGCAAGAGAACAGATTCGCAGGAAAGGTGCGCGATATCACAGCGGCAGACCTGACTCGGGCGTCAGACCTCGACGAGCCCACCTTCATCCGGCAAGAGAAGGCCGTGGGCGAGGGAGGTGGCGGTCGCTTAAGAGGCTATCGCGGCATTATATTGGATCAAGACGACCTGGACGTGCCCACCTTCTTGAGGCGAAAGGCAGACTGAGTTGCTGCTCCTTTGATCTCGAATGGTGTTGCCGTGGACCGAGACAGGTCAGAACTGCGTCGTCCGCTGTCTGTTCAAGTTTGCACCTGACGCCGGGCCATGGACATCGGATTCCAGGGATAAATGACGAACATCCATGTCCCCAAAGCCCAGAGACCCCCGAACAGCATTCCTGTCGGCAGAAACAGGAACCATCAAGAAAGATTGGCGGGGGAAGATCTCCGTGGCGTTGACCTATCCCAACACCTATCACGTTGGGATGTCGAACCTCGGTTTTCAGTCTGTGTACCGCCTGATAAACGATCTGGACAACGTGGTATGCGAAAGGGCCTTTCTTCCCGAAGGGGCCAGCAGGGCCCATGGACGGCTTCGGTCCCTGGAATCGGGTCGGCGACTGGCAGATTTTGACATCATCGCTTTTTCCATCTCCTTTGAAAATGATTACCCCAACCTCCTGACTATCTTAGCACTGGCTGGCCTCCCCCTGTTGTCTTCGGAACGACATCCCCCCCATGCTCTGATCATTGCAGGGGGAGCGACCAGCCTGCTGAATCCTGAACCCATCGCCCTGTTTGTGGATTGCTTCCTTATCGGGGAG
>Ga0180433_10009090_pt1 | contig 12225 bp, 11 predicted proteins | sample SS_ome_8_FD_132980 | JGI IMG/M metagenome (GOLD analysis project Ga0180433, IMG submission 132980) | Hypersaline lake sediment archaeal communities from the Salton Sea, California, USA - SS_1_D_1 metaG | ecosystem: Environmental > Aquatic > Non-marine Saline and Alkaline > Hypersaline >... | reverse complement strand
GGGCGGGTTCAAGAAGCGATTCGCGGATAAGAACATTAAACTCTACGTCGCGCCGGGCGACCACGAGTACGGCGACGACCAGGGGCTCCGCAAGATGAATCTGGCGCCCGTCTTCGCGGAGCAGTTCGCCTCCATCCTCGGCATGCCGCGCAACGGGCCCGCGCACAAGAAGGGCCTCGCCTACTCCTTCACGAAGGAGAATCTGGCCGTCATCTCGGTCGATACCTTTGAAGACGCGGGCAACCGCATGAGCATGACCGTCTCCGGCAAGCAACTGGCGTGGCTCGAAAAGGAATTGGAGAAATATCGGGACAAAACCTTCGTCATCGTCCAGGGCCACGTCCCCGTCGTCGGGCCGGTGCGAAGCAAAAACTCCAGCGCCAACATGCTCGAAGGCGGTACGAAGACCGCCTTCTGGAAGACGATGGTTGCCCACGGCGTCGACGCGTACTTCTGCGGCGAGCACCACCGCATCACCGCCACGCAGCGGGACGGCATCTGGCAGATCGTCCACGGGGCGCTGTGGGGCACACAGACCGACCTCAACTACCTCCGCGGCAGCGTCTGGCCGGACCGACTCGAACTGGAACTCTTCCGCGTCGACGTGGAGTACGGCGGGAAGAAACTGACCGACCAGCACCCCCACCGCGGCAACGGCGGCCCGTGGAGCAAAGTGACGATCACCGAGGCCGCCCGGCGAAACGGGCCGACCTCGCTCGGCAAACTCGTCATCGAAGTGGGGCCGGACGGCAACGAAACCGCGAAGGCCACCGGTGCGTTTGCCTCCGGGCAACCGTGAGAGGCCCCGCCGTCTCGCCCGATTGGTCAAAGGCCGTTGAACGGTTGAACCCGGGCGGGCCCACGGCGCCGCTTGGCGCTCACGCCTCCCCGGCGTAGTAGGAGAGGACGTCCTTCCGGCCAATCACCCCCACCAACCGCTGCCGCCCGTCCACCACCGGCACACAGCGGATCCGGCGCGAGTGGAAGAGACTGATGACGCGTGCCAGCGGCCAGTCCTCGCGGGCGGTCAGGACCTGGCGGGTCATCAGGTCTCCCACCTTCTTCGACAGGCCGCCCGGCATCAGAAGGTCGGTCTGCGAGATGATGCCCGCGATCCGCCCCCGGCCGTCCAGCACGGGCATCGCCCCGATCGGATGCGACAGAAAGAGGCCAACGGCCGCCCGGCACGGCATGTCGGCGTGGGCGCACACCACCTGCCGGGTCATCAACTCGCCCACCCGCACCCGCGAGGGGTCGTGCAGCCGCCGCACGTCCAGCCCCATCTCGACTTCCACCTCCCCGTGCCGGGCCAGGTCCTCGAACCCGCACTTGCGGAACACGTGCCGGGCGCGCAGGTTCGTCGCCTCCACCGAGAGCCAGATGCGGCCGAAGCCGACCTCGTGGGCCAACTGGACCGCGCAGCGCGCCAGTTGCGTGCCGATCCCCCGGTTCTGGAACGCCGGCGAGACGACCACCAGCATCTCGCACGCCTCTCCCTCCATCGGGAACAGCGCCGCGTGCCCCACGATGCCCGCTTCGATTGAGAGGGCCACCAGGTTCAGCCCCGTCGCGACCATGCCGCGGACCCAGCGTCGGCAGGCGTCGTCGCGGATGGGCGGCAGGCCCCAGAAGGCGTTTCGCGGCTCGAAGGCCAAATACATCGTCACCAGGGCCTCGGCCCGCGTCTCCTCCAGTGCCGTAATCAGGACCGGATCGCCCCGCTTCGTGACAAACGCGTGGGGGGTATGGGCAATCGCCGATTCGCTCAGCCGAGGGTCCACGGGATACGCCCCAACAAGCGAAGCGCTGCTCCACGGCCGCAGGCCCGGTCCGTCCGGACCAAGGCCGAACCACACTGTCACATGCTATGGCCGCATGCCGTCGGCACGTCGCCCAGGAACAAGACTACAGGCACATGCTCCCGCCCGCAACCTTCCCTTGCGGAAGCCGGGCACGCCCCGAGGCCCCGAAACCCGAAAACGCCTTTGACTCAGGTCCAAACCCGCTTATACTCGTGACGGCTGGATCCCCGGCGTGCCTGGGGGGCGAGTCTGGCCCTTTGTCCTTTGATGATTTCAAGCGTGGGAACGCCCGTGCCGCGCAATCGAACACGCTCGCAGGAATCGACTTCGGCCGAGGCAGCCCCTCGCCCACCCTCCATCGAGCACGACCGGCGCGCGCTGGGGGACCTGACCCGGGTCAGCGAGATGGTGGCGGGCGAGTTGGCCCTGGACGTGGTGCTCCGGTCGGCCATGGACGCCGCCGCCGATGCCCTCAACGCCGAGGCCTGTTCCATCCTTCTCCTCACCTCCCCGGACCAACTCACGTTTCACATGGTGGACGGTCCACAAAGCAGCGGGCTGAACCGCACCCAACTGCCGATTGACGATGGCAGCATCGCCGGCTGGGTGGCCAACCACCAGGAGCCCCTCCTGGTAACCGATGCCTACCAGGACAGGCGATTCAACCCGGCTTACGACCGCCGGACCGGCTTCAGGACCCGCTCCATCCTCTGCGTCCCGCTTCGGGCCAGGGGCGAGCAGGTGGGCGTCATCGAGGTCCTCAACCGGCGCGACGGTCTGCCGTTCGACACGCAGGACCTGGAGTTCGGCCAAGCGGTGGCCAGCCTCATCGCCGTCGCCATTCACAACGCCAAGCAGCACGAGGCCCTCATGAAGGCCGAGCGGCTGGCCACCATCGGCCAGACCATCGCGGGCATGGCCCATTGCGTCAAGAACATCCTTAACGGTCTGCAGGGCGGCTCCTACATGATTGACCAGGCCGTCGACCCCGAGGACGGCACGCAAATGGCCGACGGCTGGCGAATCGTCAGGCGGAACATCCGCTTTCTCAGCAACATCGTTCTGGACATGCTCAGCTATTCCAAGGAGCGGAAGCCCGTCCGCCGGCCGTGCCAACTCGCCGACCTGTACCAGGACGTCGTCGAACTGCTCCAGGACCAGGCCGCCGAGCGCGGCGTGACACTCACCGCCGCCAGCCAGGTCGGCGAGGTTCGGCTGGACGAAGCCGCCATGAAGCGGTGCCTGGTCAACCTCGTCGGCAACGCCATTGACGCCTGCGGCAAGGGCGGGGGACTCGTGGAACTCCACGACCGCCCGGCCGAAACGACCGGCTACGTCGCCGTCCGCGTCACCGACAATGGGTGCGGCATGGCCGAGGAGGATCGGCAGCGGATCTTCGACCCCTTCTTTTCCACGAAAGGGGCGAAAGGCACGGGACTCGGCCTGGCCGTCGCCAGGAAGATCGTCCAGGAGCATGGGGGAGTCATCAGCGCGGGATCGTCACCCGGCCGGGGAACGGTCTTCACCCTCACGCTGCCGACAACGCCCCCGGACCGGACCGAGGACTAATAATCAACACGGTCTATTCAGCGGCTACGCGCTGCGAAACCAACTGCAAGGAGACAAACTATGGGCAGGGCCCTGATTGTGGATGACGAGGCCGACGCGCGCCAGTTCATCCGCGCCGTCCTGGAACCGGACGGCTGGGAGATCGCCGAGGCGGAGAACGGCCAGACCGGCCTGGAACAGGCCAGAGCCTTCAAGCCCGACCTCGTCATCCTCGATATCCAGATGCCCGAACAGGGCGGCTTCACCATGTTCAACGAACTGAAGAAGGAGCCGGAACTCGGCAACTGCAAGGTCATCATGCTTACCGGCGTCAGGGAAAAGACGGGCCTCGGGTTCTCCGGCGAAGAAATGGGGGAGTTCTACGGAACCGAGCCCGACGCCTATCTCGAAAAGCCCGTCCAGCCCGGCGCGCTCAAACGCGTGATCAACCGCGTCACGGGCAACGACTGACCCGCGGAACCGGGGACTCAGACGGGAACGCGACACGGGACGGTGCGCGACGGGCGCCATGGACCCCGGGCGAAACACCCCGATGCCCCTGCCGGGCCAACCGGACCGTTGAAAGAAGAGATGAACCGACCCCGCCGGCGGCGCGTTTCGCTCCGACTCTCGGTCACCGACCGTTGCTGCCTCCGATGCCTGTACTGCAAACCTGCCGAGGGCCTGCCGCTGGCACCCCGCCGAGAGGTCCTGCGGTTCGAAGAGATGGTTCACGTGGCCCGCGTCCTGGACCGTCACGTCGGCCTGGCAGGCGTGCGGCTCACGGGCGGCGACCCGCTCCAGCGCCGCGACGTGATAAAACTGGTCCGGATGCTCGCGGCCCTGCGGCCGCCGGACCTGGCCCTGACGACCAACGGCCAGCGGCTGGCGCCGATGGCGGCCGACTTGAAAGCCGCCGGACTCCGCCGTGTCAACATCAGCCTCGACACCCTCAAGGCGAACACGTTTCGGGCGCTCGCGCGCGGCGGCGCGCTCGGGGCCACCGTCGCCGGCATCGACGCCGCCCTCCGGGCCGGCCTCGCGCCGGTCAAACTCAACGTCACGGTCCTGCGCGGCGTCAACGACCGCGAGGTGGTGGATTTGGCGCGATTCGGCCTCCGGAGGGGATGCCGGGTCCGGTTCCTGGAACTGATGCCCATCGGCGTCGCCGCCGCCCGGCATCGGACCTGGTTCGTGCCGGCCGAGGAAGTGCGGGCCAGACTCCAGGCCGCGTTCGACCTGACGCCGCTCCCCTACGAGCCCGGCGCCACGAGCCGGAACGTCGCCGCCCGCGACGCCGACGGCCTCTCGGGCGTCCTGGGATTCATCGCCCCGATGTCCGAGCCGTTCTGCGCCGGATGCCGGCGCCTCCGGCTGACGCCCACGGGACGCCTGCTCGGGTGCCTGGCCCGCCCCGAAGGGCCGGACCTGCGGCCGCTGCTCAGGGCGCCGGCCGGCCTCGACGAAACGGAACTGGTGGCGGCGGTCCGCCGGGCCCTGGCCGTGAAGCGAAAAGGGCGGCGCTTCGCCGACCAGGCCGCCATGGCCGCTATCGGGGGATGACACGCTCTACGCCGATTCGCCGAAACATTACCACGTATCGCGCGGCGGGGCTCCGGACCCGCCGCAGAGGGCCTGTCGCCATGCCTGAAAATCCGACCCCCAAACCGCCCGACGCGGCCCCCGAACCCCGCATGATTGACGTCAGCGCCAAACCCATCACCCGCCGCCGCGCCCTGGCCGAGGCCTACGTCTCCGTCGGCCCTGCCGTGGCGGCCCGCATCAAGCAGGGCGGCCTGCCCAAGGGCAACGTCCTGGAGACGGCCCGACTGGCGGGCATCCAGGCCGCCAAGCAGACCGCCACGCTCATCCCGCTCTGCCATCCGATCCCCCTCGACGCGGTCGAGGTCGAGGCCGTATTGGAGAACGACCGCATCCGCATCCGGGCCGAGGTCCGGGCCGAGGCCAGGACCGGCGTGGAAATGGAGGCGCTCACGGCCTGCGCCGTCGCCGCCCTCGCGGTCTACGACATGGTCAAGGCCGCCGCCCGCGGCGTGGAGATTGGCCCCGTCCGCCTCCTCCGGAAGGAAGGCGGCGCCTCCGGCGCCTGGACCCGCGAGGAATCACGCGATGCCCCGGATTGACGCCCTGTGCACCGCCGCCGAAAAGGGCACCCCCAAGCGCTCCGTCGAGACTGCCCGGTTCCGCGAGGACCACGGCATCGAGGGCGACGCCCACGCCGGCACCGGGCACCGGCAGGTCAGCCTCCTGGCGGCCGAGGACATCGCACGAACCTTGCCGGCGGACCATCCCGGCCGGACGCCCGGCGCCTCGGCCGAGAACGCGGTCGTCTCCGGGCTCGACCTCGCGTCAGTCGGGCTCGGCACGCGCCTCCGCCTGGGCGGTGAGGTCGAACTGGCGATTACCCAGATCGGCAAGTCGCCCCGGCAGGTGCGGTGCGAGGGACCGCTGACGCGGACCAGCCTCCTGCCGCGCCTCGGCCTGTTCGCCCGGGTCCTGGCCGGCGGGACGGTCCGCGTCGGCGACCCGGTCGAGGTCCTCTCGCTCGTGCCGCGCGAGCGGTTCCAGGCCGTCGTCCTGACGGTCAGCGACCGCTGCGCCGCGGGCGAGGCGGCCGACACCGCCGGTCCCGCCGCGGCCGAACTCTTGCGGACCGGCCTCGACGCCCACGTCTACGCGACCGAGATCGTCCCGGACGACCGGGACCGGATCGCCGACCGCCTCCGCCGCTGGGCCGACGGCCGCGGCATCGACCTGGTCGCGACGGTCGGGGGCACGGGGTTCGCCCCGCGCGACGTGACGCCGGAAGCCACCCGGGCGGTGGTGGAGCGGCCCGCGCCCGGACTGGACGAGATGATGCGGGCAGCCTCGCTCGCCGAGACGCCGCACGCGGCCCTCTCGCGGGGCTGCTCGGGGCTCAGCGGCCGGACCCTCATCCTGAACCTCCCGGGCTCCGAGAGGGGCGCCGTCGAGAACCTCCGAGCCGTCCTGCCCGCGCTCGGGCACGGTTTGCGGAAACTGCGCGGCGACCCGGAACCCTGCGGGTCGTAGCGCTGCACGACCACCCGTGCGCGGCGGGCCCGCCTCCGGCGGGTAAATCTCCGTACCCGCCGCGCGAACTCCTGCGCGGCGGGCCCGCCTCCGGCGGGTAAATCTCCGTACCCGCCGCGCGAACTCCTGCGTGGTGGCCCCGCCTCCGGCGGGTAAACTTCCTAGGCCACCACGACGAAGGCGTCTTCGGAAACCGCGGCGGCCTCGGAAGGCCGCCGCGCTGCAACACGTGACGGAACCGGTTTCGGTGAGGAACGTCCCCATGCTCCGTGACCTGCCCGTCTTCGGCATCTGCGGCCACAGCGGGTCCGGCAAGACCACGCTCATCGAGCGGCTGCTGCCCGTCCTCTCGGCCGACGGTCTCTCAGTGGCCGTCGCCAAAGGCGTGGCGCACCACCTGGACGTGGACCGCGAAGGCAAGGACAGCGACCGCCTCTTCCGCGCCGGGGCGGACGTGTACCTGGAAGCACGGGACGAGACCCTGGTGCGGACCCGTCCGGGGGAGGGGGGGTCCGGCGCGGCCCGTCTCGCCGACCTCGCCCGCGCCTACGATCTGGTCCTCGTGGAGGGCCGGAAGCGCCTCGGCTGCGATACCGTGTGGCTGCTCGGCCCGGACCGGCGCGGTCCGTCGCCCGAGGCCGACCCACCGCTGGCCGTCCTCCCGTTCGGCGCCGACCGCCCGGCCGCCGTCCTGGCGATGCTCCGCGAGTGGCTGCCCGAGCGCTGGCGCCGGCCGCCGGTCTTCGGCTGTGTGCTTATCGGCGGGGCGAGCCGGCGGATGGGCCGGCCCAAGCACCTGCTTCGCCAGGACGGCCGGACTTGGTTGGAGCGGACCACCGCCTTGCTCCGTCCCGCGGTGAAACGCATCACGGTGGCGGGCGGTGGGACGATCCCGGCGACGGTGGGTCCGGTGACCCGACTGCCGGACGTGCCCGGCGTGGCGGGGCCGCTCGCCGGCATCCTGGCCTGTATGCGGTGGGCGCCGTGGGTCACCTGGCTGGTGACGGCGTGCGACCTGCCGAACCTCGCGCCGGAGGCGGTGGAGTGGCTGCTCTCGACCCGCCGGCCCGGCGTCTGGGCGACGCTGCCCCGCGCGACGGCCGAGGGGCCGCCCGAGCCGCTGCTCGCCCACTACGATTTCCGCGCCCGGGCGGTCCTGGAGGACTTGGCGGCGGCCGGCCGCCTCGCCCCCTCGGCCGCCGCCGAGCACGGCAAGGTCGCCGCGCCGCCAGTCCTGCCGCACCTGGCCGAGGCTTGGGCGGACGTCAACACCGCTTCGGACCTGGCCGGGCGACGCACTCCGGAAGGCTGAGCGGCGGTGGAACGTGTGGCGCGGCGGGTACGGAGATTTACCCGCCGGAGGCGGGCCCGCCGCGCTGCCGCGCGGTCTTGCCTTTCACCGCTCCATCGGCACGGCCTCGACGGACTCGCCTGCCGCGTGCTCGCCCGGCGCGAGGGGCGCCAGGGCGTCGGCCCGACAGAACGCCACCAGGTCTGCCGACCCGTGCGTCGGCACCGGCCTGACCGTCCATTCATCGCCCTCGCGCCGGAGCGTGGCCGGCAGGTACCTCCTCCGCTTCCCCCGGACAAATACCCCTTCCGCAAGGGTGGCTGCGACGGTCGGCGTGACGGGGGCGGGGTCGCCCATCATCGTCCGAATCGCCGCCTCAACGTACAGCCGGAACGAGACGAGCGTCGAGACGGGGTTGCCGGGCAGCCCGAAGACGATGCCCCGCTCGTGGGTGGCGAAGACGGTCGGCTTGCCGGGCTTCTGCCGGACCGTCGCGAAGCGGACGTGCACGCCGAGGTCCTCGAAGACTTTGGGCACCAGATCCCACACGCCGACGCTCACCCCGCCGGAAACCAGGAGAATGTCGCGCGAGAGGCCGTCGGCGAGGCGCGCATGCAGGTCCGACTCGGTGTCGCGGGCGACGCCGAGGTCGTCGCGCGGGATGCCCGCCCTTCGGCAGCAGGCCGCCAGGCTCCAGGCGTTGGCGTTGCGAATCTGGCCCGGTCCGGGGGTGGCGGAGACCGGCACGAGTTCGTCGCCGGTGGCGAGGACGGCCGCCCTCGGTCGGCGGAACACGCGGACCCGCTCCCGTCCGACCGAGGCCAAGAGGCCCGCCTCGGCCGGGCGGACTCTGTGGCCGGCCTCCAGGACCGTCTCGCCCCGGCGGACGTCCTCGCCGCGGACGCACACGTTTCGGCCCGCCGGTCCGGCCCGCAGAATCCGCACCCGACCGTCGCCGGCCGGCTCGGTGTCCTCGACCATGACGACGGTGTCGGCGCCCTGTGGGACGGGCGCGCCGGTCATGATGCGGGCGCAGGCGCCCGGCTCGACCGGCCGCGTCGGCACGGCCCCGGCGGGCACGTTCTCGGTCACCGCCAGTTCCGTCGGCAGATGGGTCAGGTCGGCCGCGCGGGCGGCGTAGCCGTCCATCGCGCTCTTGTTGAACGGCGGAAGGTCCATATCGCTGGCGACCGGCTCGGCCAGGACGGCGCCCAGGGCCTCCGGGACGGGCGCCTCCACCGCCTCCAGCCGGGGCGTATGCGCGAGGACCTGACGAAGGGCTTCTTCCGGGGAAATCATGCCTGCTTGCCTCCATAGACCGTCACCGATAGCGTCTTGAAGATCACCGCCACCTGCTGCCCCGGCGCAAGGCCCATCTGGCGCATCGACCGCTCCGTCACCTGCGCCACCACCGGCACACCGACGTCCACGGTGACTCGGACGCCGTCGCCCTGGACCGCCAGGGCCGCCACGCGGCCGAAGAAGGTGTTCCGCGCGCTGCTGGCTGCGGGCCGGCGGCTCAGGATGACCGTCCGCGGGTCGATGACCACGTGGGCCGGGCCGCGCAGGTCCGTCGCCAGGTGCACCGTGCAGCCGGGAGCAATCTGCATGACCGGCTCGCCGTCCCGCTCGACGACGGTGCCGGCAAAGTGGTTGTCGAGCGGCGTCTCGGTCAGCCGGCCCGCGACGAGTCCGACGCATCGGTCCGCCAGGCGGTAGGCCGCGGCGAGGCGATGGGTGGCCAGCATCACGCTCCGCCCCTGGCGGGGGAAGCGGGCCAGGGCACGTTCGATGACGCCGGCGTGCTGGGCGTCGACGCCGGCCAGGGGCTCGTCCAGCAGGAGGACCTCGGGCTCGACCGCCAAGGCCCGCGCCAGGGCGACCCGCCTCCGCTGCCCGGCCGAGAGGCGCCGCGCGGGCCGCTCCGCCGCCTCCGCCATGCCGACGGCGTCCAGGGCGGCGGCGGCGCGGCGTCGGGCCTCGCGCCGGCCGACGCCCCGCGCCGACAGGCCGTACGCCACGTTCCCCAGGGCGGTGGCGGCGAACATCCAGGGTTCCTCGTGGACCATGACGACGCGGCGGCGGAGGGCGTCGCGGTTCCGCCGACCGACCGGCCGGCCCATCAGGGTAATCTCGCCCGTCGTGGCCGGCTCCAGCAGCGCCAGCACCGAGAGCAGCGTCGTCTTGCCGCTGCCGTTCGGGCCGACGACGGCGGCGATGGCGCCGCGCGCAAGGGCGAACCGTTCGACCTGGAGGACCCGCCGACCCTCGTAGGCCTTCGTCAGGTTGCGGACTTCGATCGCGTGCGCCGTCGCCGTAGCCGTTGAAGTTGCCGTCACGTCCTATCCCCCCTGCCGTGGAGCCGCAGGAACACCAGGTTCATGCCGAGGGCCACGACCATCAGGACGATGCCGAGGGCAAGCCCCAAGGCCACCTCGCCCTTGGCGGTCTCCAGGGCGATGGCGGTGGTGACGGTCCGGGTGTAGGCCCGGATGTTTCCGCCGAGCATCATGCTGATGCCGACCTCGCCGAAGACGCGTCCGAAAGCCGCCACCCCGGCGGCCAGGTAGCTGCGGCGTCCCTCGGAGAGGAGGGTGCGGGCGGTCCGCCAGCGGCCGGCCCCCAGGGTCCGGGCGGTCCGGCGGACCCGCGGGTCCAGGCCCTCGGTCGCCGCGTGCGCCAGGGCCGTCACCAGCGGAAGGGCCAGGACGCACTGGCCCAGGACGATGGCTGAGCGCGTGTACAGCAGCCGCCATCCGCCCAGCAGCCCCTGCCGGGAGAGCACGGCGTAGAAGACCAGGCCGATGAGGACGGTCGGCACGGCCATCAGGGCGTGCAGGACGGTGGTCAGGAGGCGTTTGCCCCGGAAGCGGGCCAGGCCGAGGGTCAAACCGAGCGGGAGGCCCGCCGCCGCGGCCAGGACCGTCGAGGCCGACGCCACCCCCAGCGAGACCGCCACCGCCCGGTACACGTCGGCGTCCAGCGATCCGAGCAGGCGAAGGGCCTGAAGGAATTGGTCGAGCGTCCAACTCATGGCGCATCCGGCGCGGCCAGTGGCGGCGCGGCCTGCGGCGAGGTACCCTTCGCCGCGGGACCCGTCGCGGCGTCCGGCACGGCCGTCGGATGGAACAGCACCTGACCGCCGACGCGGAAGCCGCCGATGATGGCTTGCCCCTCGGGCGAGGTGACCCAGCCGATAAGGGCCATCGCCCCCGCATAGTTCACGTCCGGGTGCCGGGCGGGGTTGACCGCGATGATGCTGTACGGGTTCCGAAGCACCGGCGTTCCCTCGAAGCGGACCGCCAGGTGGATTTTGTCGCGCATGGCCAGGTACGTGCCGCGGTCCGAGAGGCAGTAGGCCCGTTTCTCATCGGCCAGGAGGAGGGTGGCGCCCATGCCCTGGCCGACTTCAAGGTACCACGCCCCGGCCGGCTGGATGCCGGCCTCGGCCCAGAGGGCCCGCTCCTTCTTGTGGGTGCCGGAATCGTCGCCGCGGGAGGCGAACGTAGCCCCGGCCTTGGCGACGGCGGCGAGGGCATCGGCGGCGGACTCCGCTTTCGCCGCGCCGGCGGGGTCCTCTGCCGGCCCGAGGAGGACGAAATCGTTGACCATGACGGCCCGGCGGCCCGCGCCGTGGCCGGCCTCGACGAACGCCGTCTCGGCGGCCGGGGCGTGGACCAGGACGACGTCGGCGTCGCCGTTGCGGGCAAGAGCCAGGGCCCGCCCCGTGCCCACCGAGATGACGTGGACCTCGGCCCCGAAGCGGGCCTCGAACGGCGGAAGCAGTTTGTCCAGGAGCCCGGAGTTCTCCGTGCTGGTGGTGGTGGCGAGGCGGATGGTCCCCAGTCCCTCCGGCGGCGGCGGCGCCTCGCCGCACGAGAACCCCAGAACCGCCGCCAGCAGCCCGCCGATGACCACCAGAGCGTACGCGATAGATCTCATTCCGCCGACCCCTTCGGCTGACCGGTCCCCGGCGCCAGGCCAAGGCGCCAGGCGGCCGTGTAGACGTTCATCCGATTACGGTGGGCAAAGCCGACAACCGCGACGCCGGCCGACCGGGCCAGCGTGACGGCCCGCGAGGTGGTCGCCCCGCGGCTGACGACGACGGCCGCGCCGGCCCGGCCGGCCTTGGCCACGGTGTCGGCGCTGGCCCGGCCGGTGGTCAGGATCGCCCGCTCCCCCAGGGGCACCCCCTGGAGCAGGCACCGGCCGAGGGCCTTGTCCACGGCATTGTGTCTCCCGATGTCCTCGGCAAACGCCGAGAGGCCGGACCCGTCGGTGACGGCGGCGAGGTGCACGCCGCCCGTGGTGCGAAACAGGCGCGAGGCGTCGGCCATCTCGGCCATGCGGGCGGTCAGGTCCTCGGGGCGAAACGTCGCGTCGCTCCCGGCCGGCGGGAGGGCCTCCTCGGCCCCTGACGCCCCGCCGCCGCAGCCCGAGGTGATCGAAAGCCGCTCGCGGAACCTCGCCAGGCGGTCGGGGTCCACCCGGCCGCCCACCTCGACCCGCGCC
>Ga0180433_10009089_pt1 | contig 12226 bp, 9 predicted proteins | sample SS_ome_8_FD_132980 | JGI IMG/M metagenome (GOLD analysis project Ga0180433, IMG submission 132980) | Hypersaline lake sediment archaeal communities from the Salton Sea, California, USA - SS_1_D_1 metaG | ecosystem: Environmental > Aquatic > Non-marine Saline and Alkaline > Hypersaline > Sediment... | reverse complement strand
TCGTCACAATAGGCATGTTCGACGGAGTTCATCTGGGTCATCAAGAAGTCCTTCGTAATACGATTGAGCGGGCTAGGTTGAGAAATGGCGAGGCGATTGCTGTCACATTTGACAAGCATCCGTTGCGAATTCTGAATCATCAATCTCCTCGCCTGATAACCTCTCTTGATCACAGGCTAGTGCTTTTTGAACGGATGGGAATCGACGGCACTTTGATTCTTCATTTTGACCGCAGACTTTGCAACATGTCAGCAAGTGAATTTACCGAACGCGTGTTGATTCGGCGAATCGGTGCGCGTGGGGTCATGCTTGGATTTGACAGTAGTTTCGGAAGAGGTGCTGAAGGGAATGCTGAATTTCTGAGGTCTTATCAGCCGAGCGGGCGTTTCGAAGTTGACATTGTCCCACCCGTATATGTCGGCGATGAGCCAGTGAGCAGCACGACGATTCGGGAGGCAATCCTTGCAGGTCGGCTTGGCGAAGCAAAGAGAATGCTTGGCCGACGCGTGAGTGTTCTGGGCACCGTGGTAGCAGGGGACGGTAGGGGCAGGGGACTAGGTTTTCCGACGGCCAATCTGGATCTGCACCATGAGATTCGTCCGCCGTCCGGCGTATATGCATGTTGGTCACGCATTGCCAAGAGGTGGTATCCGTCAGTCACATCGATAGGTCCTCGTCCTTCCTTTGACATTAAGGTTGCTTCAGGAAACGTGGAGGTCCACTTTTTGGATTTCAGAAGAAACATCTACGGCACGAGCGTAGAGGTACAGTTTGTGAGACGACTTCGTAACCAGAAGCTGTTTGTCGAAGTAGCTGATCTCAAGAAACGCATTGCCAAGGACGTCGAGAGGGCCAGGCGGGTTCTGAGAGCATCGAGGCCCTGAGACGGCCTGCCGGTCATTTGTATTCATCATTTGAAGACGCTTCTGAGCGCGGATCCTTGCGATGATTCTTGCTTGCGGGTGGAGGAGAAAGACGTTATATACTGTCTACGTTGAGATGCGAGCGAAAGGACGGCAGTAAACGGATACGAATCAGGAAGAGCCTCACTGATGAAAAGACTTTGGTCCGCAGTCTTCAGTTTTTCGCGCAAACCTCATGCCTTGCTTTTGTGCAATCGAAGTCTGGACTCTGGTCTTTTGTGTGACAGCGTGTGCACGTGAGACAGTCAAATGATTCGGTGGGCGCAGGATTATCGGCCGAAAAGTGTTCCTCTCGACCTCTTCCGTGACAAGCCTCACATTGAACGCTGGCGGCTTTAAGTGAACCAGCATCGGTTACCCGCACAAATCCGTTCTTTCTGCGGAACCCTGTCGTGTGACATTCAATGCATTCGGGATTGTACTCTTGTTTGACTTCCACCAATGCATCATACGCCATAGCGTGTCGTGTATTGACCCAGGCATCGTATTGTTTTTGGTGGCAGGTGGCGCAGAACTTGGCTCCTCGATATGAGTTGTCTCGAGGCGGGATAACAGAAGCAATGCGCTTGTGGAGCTTAGCCACCCTGTCCTTGAAAGAGATGATCTTCTCTTCAATATCCTGATTTGGCTCGATGCTTTTTTCTACAGGCGGCAATTGAAAGAAAAAGAAGCTCTGGTCGCCTTCTCGCACAAGCTTACTCCTTCTTTCGCGTTCGGCAATATATGCCTCTGCCCTTCTTTCTGCGGTTCTCAGCAGTTCTTCGGCTCCGGGCTGGAGTTTGTCTCCCCCTTCTTTGATTCTCTGCCTGAGGTCCTCGTTGAGCTTCTGAATACGTGAAAGCTCATACTCTTCTGACGCATCGCTAAAATCGAGCGATCCGTTGCGAATGACTAGTGTGAGCATGCCTATGAGCTTGCCGCCTTCTCCAGTCTGCAGAACGAGAGTCCTTCCCGCTTTGAATGGCTTGTAGGTTGGCGGCGCCGATTGTGCTCGAGGGTCACCGTGACCGCCGATAACGAAATCAATCCCCGGTACTTTTTCGGCGAGGATTTCCTCATCTCTAAGCCCCATGTTTGTTAGTGCGATAATAACGTCACACCTCGGGCGGAGTTGACGTACCATTTCTTCAGCAACATCGAAGGGATCGAGAATCTTAGCTTTCTGGTTACCGGGTCCGGGGAGGTCTCTAAGGGACATGTACCCGCTGACAAGACCAAAGATGCCCACCGTGATACCACCTTTTCTCATGCGAACATATGGCTTGAACATAGGCTTGTCTGTTTTTCGATCGATTATATTCGCAGATATGAAGTGGAAATTTGCCTCTTCTTGGAGCCGCTTCAGAAAATCGAAGCCCAGTGCCAGGTCATAGGCTCCGATGTTCACTACGTCATAGGCCATCATGTTGTAGCTTTCCACGAGCAATTCAGCGCGGAATTGCCATTGGTCACGTAAATAGGTGGGGACATCGAGCGTTTTGAAATAGACATCTCCAGAGTCTAGGAGAAGCACGTTTCTTCTGTCCCCCAGAAACGTTCTTGCACGTGTTAGCTCTTCCAAGAGTTGATTGTCGTCTGGAGGAAGACCACGCACGTACTGTACCATTGTGTGTCGCCTTCCCACCCCTCCACGTTGGTTAAGGATGCACCCACAGGTATCATGTTCACCGTTTGTGTTGTTTGTGAAAAGGATTGTGAGGGCATGCTCAGTTTTGGGCGTTTCTGTGGCGTACATACAAAGGGGAAACGCAAGCAATAGTAAGGAGCAGAGGGCGTATTGTCGTATCATGTAAGAAATCCTTCACGGGAGGCGACACTTATGATGATTTGTGAAAGACGAATTTACCGTTTCAAGTATACCACAGGTCGTTTCATGCAGCAATCAGGCGAATTCCAACAAAGGAGACGGCACAAACCGTCATTATGGACAGACTCTCTGATGAGGGAAGTCTCGGCTTTCCTGTGAGGAAGTTGAGTGCCGCAAGAAGGCTACGCTCCCGATGTGCGTGGCCAAGAGGGGAAATCATTATCGTTTAGACAGGATAAAAGGAAAGAAGCCTGGGCGCGAACGTGATGCGCGCCCAGACGGAGTCGATCAACCGTGCTGCTCTTCTATTGCTTTCTCAATAAATGTGACGGCATCACCGACATTCTTCACTGAGAGAGCAGCATCTTCGTCCATCTCGATATCAAATTCATCTTCGAAGGAAGCAACAAGCTCGATACTCTGGAGGGACTCGGCACCGAGATCTTTTACGAACTCAGCCGTGTCTATTACTCGGTCGATGTCCACTTTCAGCTGTTTTGCGACGACCTGTTTGACTCGGTCAGCTATGTCACTCATATACATCACCTCCAATATTTGGCCTCAGTATGCTCACTATGGGCTGTTACGAAGCCTGTTCTCGGCTTTTCTTTATCATTGCTCTGCGTTCCGCCTTGGTCAACTTGTTCACGTGTTCCAGCACTGCGACGTCATCTTCTGTCAATTCACGTTTGCGGCGACTTGTCACGATCTTGGCGGTGTCGATCATTTGTCGCATTCCGAATCCCTTGGACAGCTTGTTGTTAAAGAACCAAGTGAAGGACGGCATATACTTGAGTGGCAAGACTCCACCGCTTGCAAGTATGTTGCACATGCAGCCCAGCACTGTCCCGGTGTTCAGAAAGGTGCCTATGCTAGTCTTGGTGTGGTCGCCAATGAAGGAGCCAACCTTGGTGCTACCGCTATCGGTGAGTTCGCCCCGCATGTATATCTGCACCGTGCCGTAATCGTTTTTCAGGTCACTATTTGTTGTGACGCCGCCGAGATTAACCCATTCGCAAACATAGGCGTGACCGAGAAAACCGTCGTGGTACTTGTTTGAGTAGCCGTGGACGATGCTTTCTTCCACCTCACCGCCGATACGGCAAACGGGTCCGATTGAGCAGCCTTCGCGAATCTTACCGCCGACAATCTGTGAGTCACGGCCGATGTAACAAGGGCCTTCGATTCGTGTGTGCGGAAAAATGGTAGCGCCTTCGTCGATCGTGACTGGGCCTTCCTTGGTGTCAATCACCACCATCGGATGGACCTCCGCTGTCGGAGCGACATACACGGCATCCTGATTTCCATACACACAGGACATTTCGTGGAAGCTACCTTCAATGCCCTTCTTGCCGGAAGCCGTGAAATCATGTTCGATCGCCTTCGGGTTATTGTTGATCAGATCCCACGGGTAGTCGATGAGCGTGGCTTCGCATTCAACGTTTGGCAGAGAAGCTTTCAGGTTTGAAAGGAGCTCGTCAATGGTTGCGCCGCCAGCCTTCGCCACGGTCTCTTTCGTGGCACGCAGATAGACTATGGCGTCGCCCTTGGTGCCAACTTCTTCTTTTCCGTCGGCAGGAACAACGTCACTGATAGCAAGAATGCGACCATTAAGGAAAAGAACATCTGTGTCGCTGACAGTTGAGAGATCATTGACACGCTGTCCGTCGACGCGTTTTGCGAACACCTTTGCAAGGTAGTCACGGCAGAAGAAAGCGAGATCAGCATCTGGATACGCTGCGGCGACTTTCTCGTAGAGGAGGGTGCTGCCACAACGAAGTTCAAATACTGGCCTCAGATACGTCAGCGGGTACAAAGCATCAAACTGGTTATCTTCAAATAGAGCAATCTTCACTGTGTGTTTCTCCTTCACCGTTTGGCTACATCTTTTCGGTGAGAACAGTCAGTTCACTTGCACAATCTTCAGTAACGACAAAGGTAGTGCTGGGATGAAGCTGAAGAGAGCTGGCCGGGCACAAGGCTGAGACTGGACCTTCGATGGCCGCCTTGACCGCCGCCGCCTTGTTTGCGCCATTGGCGAGAAGCACGACGTTTTCTGCGTCCAATACTGTTCCAATGCCCATTGTGACTGCCTTGGTCGGCACATCATCGATCTTGTCGAAGAGACGAGAGTTATCTTTGATGGTGCTCTCAGTCAAGTCGGTCATATGTGTTCGCGAAGCAAGTGAGGTTCCCGGTTCGTTGAAACCAATATGACCATTGCTGCCGATGCCGAGGACCTGGAGGTCCACGCCGCCGACGTCTTCCATCATTTCCTCGTATGCCAGACACTCGACTTCAATGTCTTGAGCAATGCCGTTCGGCACGTGTGTGCACTTTTTGTTGATGTTTATATGGTCAAACAGCTGCGCATTCATAAAGTAGCGATAGCTTTGGTCATGAGTTGGCTCAAGACCTACGTACTCGTCAAGGTTGAAAGTGATCGTCGTGGAAAAGTCGAGTTCCTCTTCCTTGTTTCGACGAATTAGTTCCTTGTAAAGCGGGATGGGCGTGGTTCCGGTGGCCAGTCCGAGGGCGAAGTGGGCCTTTGTTTTCATTACGGATTCAACCAGATCGGCACTTGCCTTGCCTAATGCGTCCTGGTCTTTGACTACGATGACTCTCATGAATTCTTCTCCTTTGTGGATCAAGAAAAGCTGGACATCTGAATAATTTCAGGCAGTGCAGGTGTACACCTGCAAAATAAGGTTCGCGATTATAGCACTGGGCATTTGGGGAGTCAAGCAACCAAAAGGCGACACTGGTACACGGGAGGCACTTCATCAGCATTTAGGGAGAATGTGCCCTATGGAATTGAGATTTTGGCACCAATGGGCTGAGTTAAGAACGACGGTCGTGTTTCGAATGAGTCTCTGTCGCAAGAACAATATGCGTTCATCAATAAGGGAATTTCACGGCTGCAATCGTCCAGGTGCCGTCATAAAGGAAGTCGACACATCCCTTGAGCACACCATCGGTGAATGAGACAGTGTAGACAAATGAATGTATCCCTTCATTTTCGCTGACATTGCCGAGGGTCACTGCAACGAGTTCACCCTTGTTGGCGAGAAAGGGAGTGATGTGTCTTTCCATTTCCTCCAGAGAAATGAGTTTCTGCAGAGATGGCCTCCACATCGCTCGTGCCTCTTGAAATTGCTTTTTTGCCATCAGTTCTACGCACATAGCTCCGGTTTTCTCCATCCCATCAGTTGGAACTGGGGGTGAGAATGGCATGAGGAAGGAAGTGAGGCTCCAGAGCTCGTCGGAATTGTCATTGATGTAAGCCAGACGGATGAGGTGGGTGTTATTTCTGAAAGTAGTACGATAAATATAGCAATAGAAGTCTTTGTGTTCTGTATCCAAGTACCCTTCCTTCAATCTTGTGATTTGCAGAGAACGGCCAGCCTCAGTAAGAAGGTTGGCAAGACGCCTGCGGAATGCATTGAGAGTCTCTTTCTCTTGAAGGGACCTGTCCATCTGTCCGTATGCCTTCTCAAACATACCGTTGCAGACAAGCTTCACGAATTCATCGGCAGACTGTCCTACATTGAAGGGCGGCGGGATATTGCAGGGGATTGTGAGTCTAACAATACGCCATCGTTCTCCGTCGAACTGAGATGTGAGAGAAGCCCCGAGACTTTTATGAGGCATGTCGCATCGGAAAAAGTATATCTGGCGAAGCCCTGCGGCAGAAGAGCGTTGGGTTACCAGTGTTACAGACGTAGCAGGTCCCCCACTTTTTGCGATAATCGAGCTAACCTGTGCTTTGAGATCTTTCAGTGACATTTTGTCCTGCAAATCGGGGTCGAGCATTGCAAAGGAACCGGCGATATTTCCAGTTGCGAGTTTTTTTATGCATTGCTTCACTCGATTTTCCAAGCTTGGTGGTGCGCTGATAGGTTTCGGTAGCAGTTCCTCGGGAAGCGTGATGCCGTTTATGAGGAGTTGGCCGTTTTCTTTCTGGAGGAAGTTGAGCGTGCCCTTTACAGTTCCTTTTTCGTAGGCAAGCTCGATTCTGACACCAGTTTCTCCGGTGGGCAGTTTTTCTATGTCTGCGATCTTCGAATCAACAAGTGAGCCTTTTGATTTGGCGATGTTGGCCCACAGTGTGGAGAATGTGTGAATGGATAGTACTGATTTTAGTTCTTCCGTACAGAGAGAACGAGCTTTCTTATACTGTGACCCCTTGATATAGCCAAAGAAGTCAGCAGATTTTTCTTTCATTTCCTCTTGTGCGAACACAGGCGAAGCTGCCAGTATTGATACCATAATCAGCCAAGCAATTTTCCTCACGTTGTTCTCCCTGCAAGTGGGCGTTCACGATGTAGATAAATGTCAGAAAAACCTTCTGCAGCTTACTACGAAGGCAAGCGTGATGCAAAACGGGTTTGCTCTCGAAACTGTGACGAGACATTCTGGTGGGAACACACAGTGGCGGGTACGGACGGGTCAATTCCGGCATGTTCACATGGATTTACCGTAAGGACCGTCATTATGTGATGCTGTCGCCGGAAGAAGTTGGAATATCTCAAATAACCATCGTCCATTCTCTGAGGATCGGCCGAAGCCCTTGTGAAACCGAATGCGGCCAATATCGACCATTCGCTGAAGGATTTCGTTTACAGACTGGACGGAAAGATCCGTCTTGTAATAAGTCTCTTGCTGACGTCTGATCTGCAACCAGTTGATGTAAAGGTAATTGATTTGATCTGCTTGCAGCGCGTTTGCGATGCTGTGTGGTTGTCCCGTGTAGCGGTCATCAAGCTCTTTCAGGAGGTTCACATCAAACACAGTGCTTGCAGAAAATGGCTTCTTGCAGTAGAAAGTCTGTGCTTCGCCAACGAAAAGAATCTTCTCGTGAGCTGACATCATAAGTGTGGTATTGATATACTGCATAGCGTCATAGCAGAACTCACTGCCCGTTGTTCTTGTTTTCAGATACTCCTCTTGAGTTTCAATTCCAATTGCTGCAGGAAATCCATCTATGCCTGTCAAAAAAGTCATGCCGCAACAGAGGGCAAGACCGGCAAACCAGACTGCCTGAGCCAGCTTCTTGAGACGCGTGCCAAGCAGGGCGGCAAATCCGGTGGCAGAGAGCAGGGCCAGAACAAAGAATACTGGATAAAGGAAACGAGCAGCCTGATGAGTGAGAGCAAACCATAAGAACACCCAGATAACGAAAAGTCCCCAGAGGGAAGCAGACGTTCGTCCGCCGTTCTTTGGCAGGACACCCAGAGGGCTGAGAAGAAACCCTATGGCGAGCCAGGGCAGTAGATATTTGGCAGCGGTAGCGGCGAATGGCGCGACCACCTGAGTATCTTCCTGATGACCTGTACTGATAAAAGTGGCAAGCAAAAAGACAAGAAGAAAGCATGTCATTAGTGTTGCTGAAAGGTGCCTACGCTGTGCAAGTGGAAAGAAAGGAAGGAATACAATGAGTAGTATCGAGCTTCCTCTATCGGCTAGCAATGCCCCCCACAATCTGGGTCCGAGGTCTGCGAAAGATGCATTGCTGACGGCGTGAGCCGCTTCAAATCGATGCGCCTGCAAGGAGCTCCAAGGCTCTCCACCCAGCGTATCGTAAAGAAAGGGGAACACCGGGTTGCCGGTGGAATACCAGTTTCTTGCAAGCCAGGGCGAGAAGACAGCCAAGGAGCATAGGACAAAGACAATTGGATCTATGACAGCTCTCTTCGCTGAGGGTTGACCAAAGATACGATTCAGAATGATCCCGAGCACGACCGGAGGGATAAGAAAGAGAGCTGAAGTGTACTTGCATCCCAAAGCAAGACCCGAGAACACGCCGCAAAGGATCAGTAATCTGACAGGTGAAATGCCTGTCTCTTGTCTATGGAGTATGTGGAGAAGGAAGGCTTCGATTGTCATCACTGTATAGAAAAGCAGTGGAGCTTCCACGTAGACATTGATCGCGCTGTAAACTGCTGTTGCAGGCAGGAGAAAGACGACAGACCCTGCAGCAAATCCGGCTCGACGTGATTTGCTGCATCTGAGAGATATGTCGTATGCTCCCAGAGCCGCCAAACCGGCAAAGGCAACGTTGAAGAGCTTTGCTATGCAAGCTCCTGTTCCTACGTCACGGGCAAGGATCATTCCCAAAAGATAGAGCATCTCTACGTTCTGAGGAAAACTGGAGAATACGTTGGAAGGTACTGGGTGAATACCGCCGCTACGGTAGAATTGCGCTGGCAATCCAAGATGATATTCAAGCGCGTCGTAGTCCAGCGGTGGGACAAAGGAATCCAGCACCATCATGACACTTGCCATCACAATGAGTGCGACGACTGATGTGTGAAACAATGTGCGTGCAGTGCGTTTCTTGTCTGATGAACGAATAATGAAGAACCAGGAAAGCAAGGATTTCATTTCTCGCAGTGAAGCCAGCGCACAAAAGAAAAGTATTCCAGAAAACACTCCAACCGACGTGAAGGCCAGCCCGGACAGAATCAGTGTCAAGAGTGAGAGAAAGGACATCCCCACGGCCGCCCCGAAGAGAGCATGCGTTAGCAGAGGAACTGGTGCCAGGCTGAGGCTGCGCAGCAGTCTCATTCCAAATGTGGTAGCGATCAGAACAGCTAGCACCGTTGTGCAGATAGTCGTGAGGCGACTGAGCAGTATAACCCCGAGACCGTGTTGCTTTGGTGCGAACCAATAGTAGGACAACGATGCGATGAGCACGACGATCACCCAGCCAAGAGCCAACACCGTGAGTGGGAGATTTGGTTTGACGCCTGACGTATCAGTCGATTTCGACATGCATTTCGTTTCCTGTCAGGATTCTGGCGGGATCATGCGTGTTGGGACGTTGTGTTCTTGAAGGTATTTCTTGATTTCTGCCACTGTATATTCGCCGAAATGTACAATAGAAGCGATAAGAGCTGCATCGGCTCCGCCTTCCTGCAAAGCTGCCCGCATGTGCTCTGAATTGCCAGCACCTCCGGATGCAATTACGGGGATATTCACAGCGTCCGATATGGCACGTGTAAGTGCGATGTCGTAGCCATCCTTAGTTCCGTCCCTGTCCATGCTTGTCAGAAGGATCTCTCCGGCACCCGCTCGTTCGGCTGCCCGAGCGTGTTCGATGGCATCAATCCCCGTGGATCTTCTTCCGCCATAAGTGAAGACTTCCCAACGGGGTGCGGGATCAACCTGTTTTGCATCGATTGCGACGACAATGCATTGAACGCCGAATCTTAAAGACGCGCGTTCTACAAGTCTCATGTCATCGACGGCGGCGGTGTTAATCGAGACTTTGTCGGCTCCTGCTTTCAGAAGTGAACGAATGTCGTCGAGTTTCCGAATACCTCCTCCCACCGTCAAAGGCATGAAAACGGTTTCGGCTGTACGACGGACCACTTCGAAGATGATACCACGTCGTTCATGAGATGCTGTGATATCCAAGTAGACAAGTTCATCCGCCCCTTGGCGATCGTAAGCCTGAGCAGCTTCGACAGGGTCGCCCGCGTCCCTGAGTTCGAGGAACTTGACCCCTTTGACAACACGTCCCTTGTTTACATCAAGACAGGGGATTACACGTTTGGCAAGCATAGAGTTTCACCGCACTGACATTTGTTGAGAAACCAGGCTACAAATGCCCAACTCAGCCCTAGTTGTCTCGTGCTGTTCTTGGCTTTTGGTATATGAGATCTATCTGCGACGCGTCGATCACAGGCACACCCCACCATGATTTCTCGTCGGATACTGCGCCGATTATTCCAACGTACTTGCCCCGAAACTCTTCCAAGTCGATGGCGGCACTCCTTACCAGATATGCGGTTGTATCACCCTTGACCAGTTTGTGAGAAGCCGGTCGAAAGGCGACTTTGCCCAGAGAATTGAGCCATCCGGTGGCAAGGTATTGAGGTGGCGCGGTCTCTTCGAAAAGCGACTGATACTTCTTTTCGAGTTCTGCCAACTTGTCCGGCAGCCCCCTGTAGGGCTGCATAGAGTCAATGAAAGAATCATTTAGACGCTTAATGGCGGCAACGATATCTATTTGAGCTTTCACCTGGGCCATTGCCGTTTCATTTGGAGCCGCGGACATTATCCGGTCGTACATTGTTAGCACACTTTCCAGATCACGCTCTTCCGGCTTCTTTTCCAGTTCCAACTCATATTTCATTTTTGCCTGATGCATCATGTCGTTGAACTTGTCGAGCGATTCGATTGTGGCCTTCATGTTGTCATATGTGCTAAGGAAGCGTACATATTTCGCAGAAACCCAAGCGGAAATGGTTTCCGGTGGTGCAATCTTCAGCCAATTACCGTCGTGGCCGCGCACTGCCAGCTTGTCACCCGATTTCACTTGCCCCATGACGTCGCCCTTGCCCTTCCGGGCGCGCACATTCACCCGGTCGCCCGTGACGGTGCCTACGTTGCTGCCAGGGTCTACAGATACATATTTCGCGGAAATCCAGAGCGAGACATCGGCGGGCACACGGACTTTCAGCCAATCGGCCTTCTGATCGCGAACCAACAACTTGGCGCTTTCGGGAAGAACCTTCAATATCTGGTAGTTTCGGCTTCCGCCTGCCCGAATTCTCACCTGATCACCGGTCAGTTCTCCAACATACGGGAAATGCACGTCCGCCTGATCAGCGGAGGAAAACACGGGCACCAAAAGTGCCAAAGAAAGCAAAGCAACGCCAGTTCTTGACATGTACATTCTACGGATCCCTCCATTGCACGTAACACAGCTCAGGAAGTGCGGCTCCAAATCCAGAAGAAGGATTTTACAACCGCATTTTATACCGCTCGGAGAACAAGTCAAGCGATACTCGCTGTAGAAGGGAAAGCACGGTCCTCTACAACAGACAATGGGTACTGTTTCGATTTTTCAGTCTTCCCCCAGTCCTTTGGCCGCTCGTGGACTTTCTCGGCTGTTTCTATCTGAAAGCAATGTAATGCTATGCACTTCGGATGAGAATCTACCGATACTCAGCATGGTATGTCATTCGTGTTGGCAACTTATCGTAACACATGATGGATTGAAAAATGACGGAAGAACAATCCTCCCAAAGCAATCGTCGAAGTGCTATCCGAGTTTCCATTCCTTTGGCGGTTGAAAACGTGCTGGTCGAATCGGGTCATCTTATTGCATCGCGGGTAGAAGTTCTTTCACGATGTGAGGATTCTGAAAGTCTCCTATCCCTTTGGGTCCGTAGCGAGAGAGCAAAAGGCGAACTTGAGGATACCAACCCCGTCCTCATTGAGATGCTGCTTGAGATGGATCGCAAACTCGAAAAATTACTAAGTTCTTCCCAACAATCAGATACCGTTTCTACAGCAAAGGCCATCAATCTCTCCAGCAACGGCATGCTGATTTGCACTGAGCAACACTTGCCTGCGAGCAGCTATGTACGCCTCGGGTTCGAACTGCCATTCTTTCCGCGAACGCAGATCGATTTGATCGCAAAGGTCGTGCGGAGTGAAGAAAAGCTGGACAATGAGTCGGGGTGTGCGAAGTACTACGCCGCCG
>Ga0180433_10009087_pt1 | contig 12227 bp, 14 predicted proteins | sample SS_ome_8_FD_132980 | JGI IMG/M metagenome (GOLD analysis project Ga0180433, IMG submission 132980) | Hypersaline lake sediment archaeal communities from the Salton Sea, California, USA - SS_1_D_1 metaG | ecosystem: Environmental > Aquatic > Non-marine Saline and Alkaline > Hypersaline >... | reverse complement strand
TAAACAATGCAATGCCAGCAAGGCCGGCTAAAATTTGCTTTTTCATCGTTTTTCCTTCTTTTTAAAAAACTCTACTCTTCCTACTTGTAATGATATCAAAATCCCCCCCCCCCCCCGGCAATACTTATAGAAAAATTTTTGGGATAAAAGGGCCTGGTGGCGATATTCAAAACCCCCGTTGGTCTAGGATTTTTGGGCGATTTGGAGGGTTTCAGATGGCTACAAACTTTCTAGCCACTGTTTGGTTTCTTGTGGAGAGCGCAAGTGGATAAAGGTGATGTGTTTGTATTTTTGATTTTTCATATGCTCGGGCATTAGGTTTTTGCGATTTTTGTGTGACTGAAATACCCAGCGTAGAATACCGTTTTTAGAAAAAAAGTTACCAATTGTTTCTACGTTACCGTTGCAGATTGGTTCTTTTGTCCACAACAAACGGGCTGCTCGTTTTACCGCGCGCCACAAACACAGCCACAATGGATAGTCGAGCCAAACGACGGTATCTGCTTGACTCCACGTGAGGGGCATCAGGCGTGTATAATTTCCGCAGATTACCCATGCCGGTTTTTCTAATTCTTTTTTTGCAAGGCTCAGAAATTCTTCCTCCGGTCGAAGTTTCCAGCCGGGTAACCATACAATGTTATCGAGTTGAATGTGTGGAATGGAAAATTTTTCTGCAAATTGTTTGGCCAATGTTGTTTTGCCTGCGCCAGAGGCCCCGACGACAATAATTTTTTTTAGATGATTTTTAATCATGGCAATAAGCGTTAGATTTGGTTTTAATTACTAAATTTAGGGTAACCAAAAGGCTTTGATATGACAACAAAAAAGCGACTGCTAAAAAAGATTGAAAAAATTGAAAGGGAGAATCCAAATTTGCCACGGAGATTTATAAAAGAAATACTCGAGGCCCAAAAGGAAGTTGAAGAGGGAAGGTGTGAGCCCTGGCAGCACGCAATTGCCGATCCGTATTGAAACTTTTTGGAGACTTAGTATCTTTATAAGAGTATTTTTGTTGTGTGTTTTTATTTTTATCTGAAGGTTTAAATGTGAAAATAGTAGACAGCTTTAAAAAAATTATACCTGCTTGTTTTTTTTGTTGCTTTTTGATTGCTCCTCGACCAACGGTTTGTTTAGGTATGAGTAGAAAAGCGAAGGTTCTACTTGCTTCTGTGGGCAGTGCTGCCCTTGTATCAGTGGTGGGTCTTGTTGCATATGCAATGAAAAAGCCTTTTGATGTACGAAAAATAGAAAAGGCACAAAAGCTTATTGAAAAAACAAAGCAGATGAATAACATGTTGACCGAAAAATATGCTATTTATTTTTCCGATTCAGTTTCATTGTCTGAGATTCAGTCTGGGCAGGGACGGTTTGCGCTTTATTATTTTTGCAAAAAAATGTCTCATAATATTCTTTCTATTCGCTTTGCGCTGGAAGATATTGCTGATATGCAAAAAGATATTCAATCACGAAAAGAATATGTGTCAGAGAATCAGACAGAAGATGTAGCTTTGTTTGTGGAACAATATGATCTTTTGTCCAAAGAGTTAACAACACAAGAAAAGCGTTTGAAATTACTTTTTGAAGATTTGGAAAAATTGGAAGGTAAATTGAAAAGTTCCGACGAATATAAAAAGCAGGTTAAAGAGATAGAGGAAGAACACAAAAGAGAAGAAGAAGAACGAAGGTTTCGAAAAAAGAGGATAGCAGAGCAGCAGAAAAGAGCTGGTGCGTGGAGTGCGATTTTAAGGAAAAAATCAGAACGAGAAAAAAAGGTAGATCCGTTCTTGCAAGCGCCTCTTCGGACGCAAGCGAGAGAATCGCTTTGCAATACCGGTTTTAATCCAGAATTAGAAAAATTTTGGGCAGACCCATTTAATTATTGAGAATGTTTTTTTTTTGAAAAGCTAAACTTTTGGTAACGTTATCCCTCGTTGCCCCATGTATTTTCCTTTTCTGTCTGCGTACGATGTATCACACGGTGTGTCAGATTCAAAAAAGATTACCTGTGCAATTCCCTCGTTAGCATAAATCATTGCAGGCAGTGGTGTGGTGTTTGATATTTCTAAGGTTACATGACCTTCCCACTCTGGTTCAAATGGTGTCACGTTTACAATGATGCCGCATCGTGCGTAGGTTGATTTGCCCAAACAAATAGTCAGAACGTTGCGTGGAATTTTAAAATATTCTATGCTGCGTGCCAGTGCAAATGAGTTTGGTGGGACAATGCAAATATCTTTTTTCATTTCCACAAACGAATCATCATGAAATTGTTTTGGGTCGATAATTGAGTTGTGAACGTTGGTGAACACTTTAAATTCATCGGCAACACGAATGTCGTACCCGTAACTTGAAAGACCGTAACTGACTAACTTGTTGTCGCCATCTTTTTTTACTGATTCTTCACAAAACGGTTCGATCATGTTGTGTTTTTTTGCCATCTGTGCGATCCAATTGTCCGGCCTTATACTCATTTGGGTTTTCTCCTTTTATGAGTGCTTTCCATGAAACAGGAAACTGTTCTTGTAAAAATAAATCAACTAACTGTGCGTACTGTTGAATTTCTCGCTGCGCTGCTGCGTCAACACGCAACTGTACCAACCGTGCGTAGCCACCAAGGCTTGCAGTTTCGATAAACTCAGTGTGCATCGATTGCGGTAAAATCATTCGTGCTTGTTCTGGTGCAACACCAGATTGCAAAAGTAGTTCGTAATACTCAAGTGCTTTATCACAAAATGTTTGCATCTGTTGTACAAACTGTTGGTTTTCTGCGATTGCTTCTTCTTTAGAACCTTGTTTTAAATTTTTGTCTCGCATGCGCAATTTTTTTGGGACAAAAATATCTGGCATATCATCAACGTACCGGCGAGACACTTCGTTACGGGTAAATCCAATGGTGTGTCGCCACCATTCACGCGCTACAAAAATTGGCATTTTAATTCTGAATCGAATGATCGGGTGAAAAAATGGACTCATGTGTTGGTGTTTTGCCAGGTACTGGATTAGTTTTTCATCACGGCCAGAAAGTTTGTGCGACTCTTTATGAAATGAAACTCGTGCAGCGTTGACAACGGTTAGATCGTTGCCAAACACCTCTATCAATTCGATGAATCCTTTTCCATCTTCTATAAATTTTTTTTTGTTCACAACTTTTTTCCTTTAATAAACCCGTCTTCACCTGCGGTTTCTTCGGGTCAAGAAAAGCAAAGCCTTTCTTGAGAATCCTAAAGGAGATCTTACCACATCAATTATCTCTTGGCATTGGGGATATGAAAATTTTTGATACACTGGTTAGTAAAGCCTCAACCCCCTAAAGGAGTAATTTTTTATGAAAAACCAAACAAAAAAACAGTTTTTTATTATCTCGGCACTTTTGATCATCTCTAGTCTTGGTGCACGTCTCAGTTTTGCCTGGGGATCGCATACCTACTTTTTCTCTTTGCTTGCCATTATCCTTCCCATGGTTGGTGTTTTGTGCAAAACAAAACGCAGCACGGGAATTGTTGGTGGATATTTTGCTTTCAAGGCGCTGCTCGGTGCTTTTCCGCTTACTTTTGGCCTTCCCTCGTTGTGTGCGGCAGCTAACTGGTCTACATATGGAAGCAAAACCAAATTTACAGAACTGAAAAAATTTTTACTCAATATCGTGTTGCCACTGGTTTGTATGTTAATTTTTGTTTTGCATCCGGTTGGCCGTGCGGCATGGATGTATAGTCTCTATTGGCTCATTCCTATAGTGTTGTATCTTGTGGAGCTTTTTTTGAGTTTTTACGAAAGAAAAAGCGGAATCCTGAGTAGCCCGCGAGGCGTATCGAAGGGGCTCATACCTATAGTGTTGTATCTTTTAAAAAACAAATCTATTTTCACCGTTTCCCTTTCTAGCACCTTTATTGCTCATGCGGTTGGCAGTATCTTTTGGTTGTTTTTGATGCCAATGGGGCCAGAGCGGTGGATTGCCTTGATTCCGATTGTGGCGGTTGAGCGGCTGCTGTTTGCTGTAGCTGGGGTTGGTGTGTACAGGGTGATCCAGAAAGCTTTGACCTTTTCGTGGTGCAGGAGTGCTCAAATTTCCCCTATAACTAACCAATAATTGCTTTTTTTAGGCTCCTTTTTATACTGAGTACATACTTGGTTCAATTCTATTTTTTCTAAGAGGTATTCCCGTGGTAGCGACTTCCGATTTTAAAAAAGGTACTAAGATTTTGTTCAAAGATGAGCCCTACATGGTGCTCGAGTTTACCCACGTCAAGCCAGGTAAGGGTGGTGCATTTGTTCGCACTAAAATGAAAAACATGATCACTGGCTTGGTACGAGAGGAAACATTCCGCTCGGGTGAAAAGTTCCCATCTCCAGATCTTCAATACAAAGATATGCAGTACCTCTATCCGGACGCAGACCTGTACAATTTTATGGACCAAGAAAGTTTTGAGCAAGTTGCACTTGGCAAAGACCAGGTGAGTGACGTGCTCAACTATCTGAAAGAACAAATTATTTACACTATTTTATACTTCCAAGGTCGTCCGATTGCCGTAACCCCGCCAATGTTTATGGAACTTGAAGTGAAAGAAACCATGCCAGGTGTGCGAGGTGATACAGCGCAGGGTGGTGCAACAAAACCAGCAACATTAGAAACTGGTCTTGTTGTACAGATTCCGTTGTTTGTCAACGAAGGCGACAAAGTAAAAATAGACACAAGAGACGGCAGCTACATGGAACGCGTGTAACACAAAAGGACACGTGATGAGTCAAGAAGAAATTTCAGAAAAAACATTATCCCGTCGTGATATGCGGTCACTCATTTTCCACTTGGTTTATGCAATGGAAGGGTTTGACTATACCGTGTCGTTAGAGTCTGTCGTTGATATGTTTAACCGCGGGTACGATTTGCATCTTTTAACAGATGGTGAAATTTTTACCACGGCCGATGCTGTTATTAATCAACGGGAAGAATTGGATGCTATCATTCAACCACTGCTTGCCAACTGGCGTCTCGAACGAATTGGTTTGTGCACCAAGCTAATTTTGCGCATGTCTATTTGGGAGCTCAAAGAAAAAGATACAGCCTCTAGCATTGTGATTAACGAAGCGATTGAGTTGACCAAGTGCTTTTCAGAAAAAGATGCGTATCGTTTTGTTAACGGTGTGCTTGATGAGTACTGCAAGGCACAAGAGGAATAAAAGAACTATTTGGATAATAAAAAAGCCTCGGGTTTTCCCGAGGCTTTTTTGTGTACTATTTAAAATGCTATGCGTTTGGAAACATTAATCCAATTTCTATTTCTGCAGTTTCTGGTGCATCAGAACCGTGGACAGCGTTAACCATAATATCTGTGCCAAACTGCTGACGAATTGTTCCAGCTGCAGCTTTTTGTGAATTGGTTTCACCCATCAGTTTACGCCATTCTTGGATTGCGTTTTCTTTTTCTAAAACCATTGCAACAATTGGGCCAGAGGTAATGAAATCGATTACTTCACCAAAAAATGGTTTTTCTTTATGCACAGCATAAAAAGCTTCTGCTTGTTCTTTGGTAAGTTTTCTTTTTTCCATGCGAACAATAGTGAAACCATTTTGTTCGATCATATCAATAATTTTACCAACGTTGCGGCCTTTAACTGCATCAGGTTTAATGATAGCGAATGTTTTTTCTGCCATGTGAATTCCCTTGTTTTTATAAGAAAGAGGCCTGTCTAAAAAAGACAGGCCTCTTTGCAAGTGATCTACTTTTCGTCTTTTCGTGCAGCGTGCTCTTCCAGAGCAATTTGCAGAGCAGACTTTTGTTTTGCCGGTTGTTGTTTTTGAGCCTTCCTTTGCCCAGATGCTTTTTTAGGAGTCTTGTCCGAAGGAGCCTTGGCGGAGACGGATTTTTTAACCTGTTTACCCGCCGGAGCTTTTACTGGACCTTCCAGTTTCAAACTCAAGCCAAGCTTACGCTCTTCTTGGTTCAAACTGATGATTCTAAACTGTTTTTTGTCTCCAACGCCAATAACGTCTTCAACTTTTTCAACCGGTTTGTCGGATAGTTCAGAAATATGAACAAGTCCTTCAATGCCGGATGGCAGTTTAACAAATGCACCGAAGTTAGTTGTTTTAGAAACTTCACCATCAATAATGGTTCCGATAGGATACTCGTCTTTGACAGTTTCCCATGGATCCGGTGTTAGTTGTTTGATGCCAAGCGATATTTTTTTGTTTCCTTCGTCAATGCTCAGGATAACCGCTTGGACTTCATCGTTTCTGTTGTAAATATCTGATGGATGGTTGATATGTTCTGTCCATGACAAGTCAGAAATGTGTACCAAGCCGTCAACACCAGGGACCAACTGCACAAACACACCAAAGTCGGTAATGTTGCTGATTGTTCCTTTAATTTGTTGACCAACTTTGAATTTATCGCCGATTGCTTTCCATGGATTTTCTTCGAGCTGTTTGATACTCAAAGACATACGTCTGTTGTCTGGATCTACCGAAACAACAAGCACGTCAAGTTCTTGACCAGGCTTGAATTTTTGCGGCAGGTTGGTGATGCGGTCTGTCCATGAAATTTCAGAAATGTGGACCAACCCTTCAACACCTTTTTCTACCTCAACAAACAAACCGTAATCGGTAATGCTGGAAATTCTTCCCTTGATGCGGGAGCCAACTGTAACCTTTTCTGCAACTGCAGCCCATGGGTTATCAGAAAGTTGTTTCAGGCCAAGAGAGATTTTTTCGTTGTCTTTGTCAAACGAAAGAACCTTGACCGAAACATTGTCCCCAATTTTCACCAATTCACTTGGGTGGGAAATTCTTCCCCAGGTCATGTCTGTAATGTGAAGCAATCCGTCAACACCACCGATGTCGATAAACACACCGTAGTTGGTGATATTTTTAACGGTACCCGGAATGACGTCACCAATGTTAAGTTTTTCAAGCACTTGCTGACGAACTTCTGCGCGTTGCTCAGAAAGATATTTTCTTCTGGAGATAATAACGTCGCCGCGCTTTTTATTGAGCTTAATAACGTTGGCAACAATTTTTTGACCAACGAACTGATCGAAGTCAGTGATACGTTGAATATCAATTTGTGAACCAGGCAAGAATGCTGGAATACCGATATCAACAGAAAGACCACCTTTGACTTTATGGGTAACAACACCTTCGACTGGTTTGCCTTCTTCGTGTAATTTTGTGATAGCATCCCACGCTTTGAGCGCTTTTGCTTTTTCGTACGAAAGAATAACGTTACCGTCGATGCTTTCCATTTCGTCAAGGATGACTTCAATTTCTGAGCCCGGCTTTAAATTTTTAAGTTCAATATCATTGAATTCGTACTTAGAAATGAGTCCTTCAGACTTGTAGCCGATATCGACTAAAACACCATCTGAATCAACTCTTTTGACTGTTCCGACAACAAGTTTACCTTGTTTAATTTTATCGAAGATACCTTCATACAGAGCGCTTAGCTCGGCAAGTTGTTCTTCACTGAGTTCGAATTCTAGTTCTTGTTCAAGAACGTCAGCACTGGCATATTGCTCTGGCCGCAAAACTTCTTTTGACATGAAATCCTGTGATTCCCAATAATAAATAAAGGGGGTAGGTTAGAGGGTTAAACATACATTTATTTCAAGGCATTTAAGCGTATTGTGCCAGAATGGCATTCAGACGAGACACACAAAAATGCTACATATACTCGTATTTTACAAAAAAATTGCCCAATTGGCAAGCGAGACCCGCTGTCGGCAAAGTCTGAAAATCAGGTTCAAGTCAAGCATATCGCCTAGTCTCATTTGATCAGCATATTGAGGGGCTCCGAGTAAAATTGGGGCCCTGTTGTTTTATAGGAACATATTGAAAGGAGGCCTGCCCGGCGTAGCCTTTAGGCGAAGACGGGTTGACAAGCCTCTCAGCTGTGCGATACTGAAAATATCCTAAGTTATAGGCTTTCGGCCACATTTGATGAGGCCCATCGCGTGGAGAGTGGTGGTTGAGCCTAAGATGGTCAACGTTATTCACTCACTACGTCCAAAGGGCACTTTTTATGAAACAGTTTTCTGATCTTGCTTTGTCGCCAGCAATTTCCAAGGCGATCGATTCTTTAGGTTTTACTAAACCGACCGAAATTCAAGAAAAATCTATTCCGTTATTGCTTGGTTCTGAAAATGTAGATTTTCATGGACAAGCACAAACCGGTACGGGTAAAACACTCGCATTTGGTTTACCACTGCTCGAAAAAATTAATACATCAAGCAAATTTCCACAAGCATTGATTGTTGCGCCAACGCGTGAATTGGTTTGTCAAATTTGTGAAAGTTTGCAATCTGTTGCAAAATTTACCGATGTTGTTGTTGAACCAGTGTACGGTGGTGTTTCTATTGTTAACCAAATTCGCACCCTTAAACGTGGTGTACACGTTGTGGTTGGTACACCTGGTAGATTGCGCGATCACTTGCGCAGAAAAACCTTGTCATTAAAAAACTTAAAAACATTTGTCCTTGACGAAGCGGACATCATGCTCGACATGGGGTTCAAAGAAGAGATCGATGAAATTTTACAGTACGCTCCGCAAGATCGTCAGATTTGGCTTTTCTCTGCAACGGTAAAGGGTGGCATCAACGACATTAAAAAGTCGCACATGTCCAATCCTGTTTCTGTTCGTGTTAGTGGTTCAAAAGTTACGACATCAAACACACAACAATTTTATTGCACGGTTCCAAGCAGGTATCGTTTGCAGGCGTTGTGCAGAATAGTTGATACGTCACCAGAATTTTATGGTCTTATTTTTTGCCAAACCAAAATGTTGACTGGTGAAACTGCGGATCGTTTGGTAAAACGTGGCTACCGAGTTGGTTGTTTGCATGGTGACATGGACCAAAAGATGCGTAACAAAGTTATCAAAAAATTTAAAGATAAGTCGTACGACATTGTTGTTGCAACTGATGTTGCGGCACGTGGTATCGACGTTGCAGATTTAACGCACGTTATCAACTACACTATTCCAGAAGATCAAGAAAGTTACGTGCACCGAATTGGTCGAACAGGCCGTGCAGGAAAAAAAGGTGTTGCAATTACTTTTGTAAATGGACGTGAAGTAAGAATGATGCAACAACTATCGCGTCGTTTTAAAACAGAAATTAATCAGCTGGAAATTCCGTCTGTTGACGCTATGTTTCGTATTCGTTTAGAAAAAGCTATTGGTTATTTTAAAGACAGTGCCGAAAAGAAGTCTATGGTTGCGGAGAAGTTTTCGCAATTGCACGAAGCAGTTTCTGCACAGGACAAAGATCAGTTAGTCTCAACCGTTGTGCACATGCTTACTGATAAATATTTGCGTGGTCATGAACAAGAAAAAGATATTCCATCTGTGTGTCCACGAGAAAAATCATTGCAAGATGGTAAAACACGTGAGCTTGTTTTGCATCTTGGGCGTGAAGATGGTATCGACCGTGACAGTGTGTTGCAATATTGTTTGGATGCCAACGCCATCGATCAAAATGAAATTGAGCGCGTGCGTGTGATTAAGCGCAGAAGTTTTGTAATTTTAGGAACTGAAAGTGCAAACAAATTAGTTAAAGCACTCAAAGGAAAAAAACTGCAAGGCAGAAAAGTTCGTGTTTCTATAGCTTCCACAGAAGACTCCAGAAGAGGTCGCAGTGATTTTGGTTCACGAGGTCGACGCTTTGGTGGTCGAGACAGAGATCGAGGTAGCCGAGGATTTGGACGTTCGGGTCGTGGAAATGGCGGTGGCTCTCGCAGTGGAAATGGCGGTGGCTCAAGAGGTCGACGCAGATCAAACGCTTGGTAAAGAAAGTTTAAGTTTTTTAGAAATTGTGCCCCGGTGTAAGCCGGGGTTTTTTTTGGGCAAGCTTCCCCCTTACCTCCCTGAGTGCCCGAGTGAATACGAGGGTGTATCGAAGGGTTCGTATTGGATTTGTCATTTCTTTTTTTATAAGAAAAAAGTTTCGAAATTTTTTAAAAAACTTCTAAAACAAAATACAATATGGACCCTTCGATACACCAGTCTACGCCTTCGGCTTCGTCAGGCACTCAGGGAGGTGGAATGGGTACTTATTTTTCTGAATAAAATTGATATGTTATTTTTTCTTGTAAATCATTTTTTACTTGGAGCTTCTCATGAAAAAATTTTTTTTACTCTTACTCGTTTCTCTACAAATTTCTGCAGAGCAATCAAAAAAAATAATTGGTACCGTTACGTTTAGCTGGAACAAAATTGGCGATCTAAATTTTGTCATAAAATATCGAGGGGAAGAAATTCATCCTCTTGCTTCTTGGCACAGAACTGCCGGAGGGTACAAAACAAAAGAAGCAAAAAAAATGCAAAATAAAGTTATTCACTCCACAAAATTAGCAATGGGTACATTCTACCGCACCAACAAAATTACCTGTAACCTTTGGGATTATTTTTTATCTTTTTTTGTCACGCCACCACAAGTTGGTTCACAAACCTACATCTTGCACGAGGATTTGAGCGAACAGTATGCTGGCCCCCCGGGTAAAACAAAAGAGGTTTTTGTAAACCAGTGCAGACGCTGCCTGGTTGATTTTCATAAGCTGCAAGAGCTGCGTGTTTAGCTTTTTTGATACAAAACAGTTTTTAAGATTCCATGAACGGTGGCAATGCTGAAGGTAATTGTTGCTACAAGAATGTATTGAATGCCGGTAGCGGCAAGTTTTTCTGGATAGACAAGATACAAGGGAACAAGGGCAAGTAAGCCAACAAGACCAATCCAAAACAGTGCGCCACAATACTCAACAAATAATTTTTGTACCATGCTCGGTGATTTTTTTACGTTTGCCAAAAGTGGTTGCTCTTCTAACGCAATAAGTGGAACAACAAACAAAAAAGGAAGTGACCATGCAATGCGAGCGGTAATGGCAATGGTTGCAAAAAACAGATTGCATTCACCATTTGCTGTTGGGTACGCAAGCAGATCAATTTTATGAATTAAAAAATAAACAACTGCAGAAATAAGTGACCAAAATAAAATAGGTTTTAATTTTTTTTGCGCAGCTTTAAGCGAACGTTTAATCCCCGCTTTTCTTTTTTTCAGCAGAGCAAACACATGATGTGTGAGAGCCACTGTTACAAAGATGGCGGCCAGAATGGCCACCATCTCAACAAGTAACAAAATAATATGCTGCATCGCACCAAAACGTTCCAGCACACGGTTCATAGCGCCGTGCAAAATCAACGCAGATTTTGGTGGAGAAACAAAAAAAAGATTGTACGCAATGAGTGACAAAATCATACCGGTAAGTTTTGGCACACTAAGGTACAAAATTAGTTTTTTATGTTTCCACAAAAGACCGAAACTAAACAATCCAACATCAAGACCATTTTTAAATCGTTTTATAACGTTCATTTTATCTTCCTACAGTTATTGTTAGCAAATTAGCTACCAACAACTATAGAAATAGTTTGGGGAAGATTGCAAGTTTATGATGGCAAAGAGTTTATATCCACCTCCGCAGAAAAAATAGTAACGGATAAGTCATAGAAAGAATTGTAAGGTACAATGCTATTTTTTTCTGTTTTCTAAAGATCAAGAACCAGCCAATTGGCTGTAGTAATAAAAAGGGTATTGCGAAGGCAATCAGATCCAAAAACTTTGGTGAAACTGCAATGAAACGTTCGACCATAAATGTTACAAAAAAACTAATTAAAAAAGAAAGTATGTAGCAAGCGGATGCCGCTATAAAGCTTTTAATGACTTTTGTTTTCTGGTGTGCGCGTATAATTACATAGATGAGGACTGGCAGTGCTAGAAATTGTATCAAGGGCGGGATTAGCATTACTGGATGGAAAAACTCTGCCCTCATTTCCATCGTCATCAATCCAACAACCGCAGCCGACAAAAGTTTGTAGATTGTTTTCATGAAAAATCCTTTTTTTTTTAAAAAAATTTACCTCCAGAGAAAGATATGATCCTGAATAAGGCGCCCGAGAAATAAAATAAAATAAATGCAGGAATGCTTAGGCCTATGATTATTGCAAGATCTTTACGTAGAAGTTTTTTTCGGACAAGCCTGACCGCTAGGCTTATCAAGGATATGAATCCAAAAAAGGCCAGGGATGAAGTTGAAATGAAAATGAATGCTGCGAATCCTGCATGTCCGACCAACATTCTTGGGTCTACGGTCAAAATAGTGATCAAATGCAGAAGAAGAAAATACAAAAATGAAGAAAGCAGTAGTGCTGAAAGAGTTGAAATAAAAGATGCTTTTTTATTGG
>Ga0180433_10009086_pt1 | contig 12228 bp, 12 predicted proteins | sample SS_ome_8_FD_132980 | JGI IMG/M metagenome (GOLD analysis project Ga0180433, IMG submission 132980) | Hypersaline lake sediment archaeal communities from the Salton Sea, California, USA - SS_1_D_1 metaG | ecosystem: Environmental > Aquatic > Non-marine Saline and Alkaline > Hypersaline >... | reverse complement strand
GGTGGTTCAGGAGGTGGTCGTCGGGGTTGGTGGTGATGCGGCGATCCGGGGGTTGGTGGGCGATCAGGTTGAGGCGTTGGTGGCGGGGTTGCTGGGGGGTAGTGCCGGCGCGCAGGCGGTGGGCAGGATTCTGGCCGGCGAGTTGGTCAGCCTTCTGGCCAACCGCGACTTCGACACCGGGGTCGCCGGAATCCTCGAGGCGGTGTTCACCGGAGTCCTGGACTTCCCCGGGGTGACTGCGGCGCTGGCCGGCGCAGCCGGTCGGTTCGCGACCGCGGTCGTAGCCGGCGACGACATCTTGGTGACTGTCGAAGACCTCATCGCCGGACTGCGTGCCGATGCCGCAATCCAGAACGCGGTCGGCGCCACCATCGCCGATGTCGCTACCGCGCTGCTATCCGAACCCGACACCGTCAGGGCCTTCGCTGCGACCGTCGACACCGTCATCGTCGATCTTCTCGATGATGCCGAGGTGCGGTCGTTGATCGGAGGGCTTGTCGCGGAACTGGTTTCTTCGGCGCTGGGCGGTGGTTCAGAAAACACCGCGGCGGCAATGGCTTTCAGTGAAGCCGCGGTGAGTTTTATCGCGGCCTCGGACCTGGGGGCGGAATCGGTGCGGCAGTTGGCCGCGGCGGCGGCCGGGGCGTTGAGCGATACCTCGGCAGCCACCGTCATCGGTGCCACCATCGGCGATGCCCTCGTCTCCCTGCTGGCAACCCCAGGCCTGGCCACCGGCCTGGGAGCCGCGGTCGGCACGGCGATTGTCACCCTCCTGGACTACCCCGAACTCGGCGCCGTACTCGGCGACGCATCCGGTGAATTCGCCAGGAGCCTGGTGGCCGGCGCCGATACGGCAACCGAACTCCAGACCCTGCTGCAGGGACTCGCGGCGGATCCGACCGTGCTGGCGGCACTGGGTTCGACCATCACCGCCACACTGCAGGTGGTCGATACCGCCGTGCTGAGCGACCCCGCGGTCCAACAAGCGCTCGGCACGACCGCGGCCGGCGTGATCATCCGCCTGGCCGGCGATCCAGGGGTGCGGGAACTCGTCGGTCAGCTGCTCGGGCCGCCACTGGCGGCCGTGGTGGAAGGGCTGCTGGCCGACGCCGTGTTCGTGGGCAGCGTGGCGGGCACCCTCGGAACCGCGGTCACCGGCCTGCTGAGCTTCCCCGGCGTCAGCACCGCTCTGACCGATACGGTCGCGCAGTTCGGCACTGCCGTAGTGAACGGGACGGGCGTGGCGGACGCGCTCGGAGCCGCGCTCTCCTCACTCCAGTCCGACGCGGCCTTCCGGTCCGCGGTCGGTGTCATCGTTCCCGGCGCTGTCGACGCCGTCCTGGGCGACCCCCAGGACCGGCAGGCGCTGGGCCGGGCGGCTCGAGAGGCGGTCATCGGCCTCCTGGGCATCCAGAACGGGTTCCTCGGGGCGGTCGTCGGGCAGGTGACCGAGGGCGCGGTGGTTTCCTTCCTGGCCGACCCGACGTCGTGGCGTCTGGTGAGCCGACTGGGCGTGGACGCCCTCACCGGAACACCGGTGGGCGATCTGGCCGGCCTGGCCATCGACCTCGTGCTCGCCGACCCGCTGATGCCGCGGGCGCTCGGACTCGCCGTCGGCCGCGGAATAGGTTCGCTGTTCGGACAGAACATCGTTGGTGCGGTCATCGGCGATGCCATCGGAATCGGTGCCACGGTGCTGATCGCGCTGGCCTTCGGTGTCGTCAACATCGTCCGCGCCTTCACCGGGAACGTGGCGACTGCTCCGCGTACCGCGGCTGCTGTCATCGCCACCACGGTCGGGGACGACTTCCTCGGAAGGGTGCCGAATGACGGCGACTTCTACCTGATGAGGGCGGTCATCGGTGACTGGGACGATGCCGAGGTACTGCGCCGGGGGATCCCCGCCGACACCCGCCTGGTTCTCACCGACGTCGCAGTGAACGAGGTGGACCGAGCCGACCGTACGGATCAGTTCCTCGACGTAAGGATGGCCCTGGACCGCGGCCCGCGCATGGTGGCCCGGTTTCGGCTGGACGCTCTGAGCGTGCCTGCCTACACCGCATCCAGATAGCGTCGAGTGACGCTCCGCTGAACTGCGGCCAGGATCGGTCCGCCCAGCCGGCTCCACCAGGCCGCCGGCCGGGAGAACGCCACCACCTCGGCATAGACCCGGTCATCGCAGGGGTCGTAGCGGACGGCGAACATCTCCTCGCCGCGCACCGCGTGTCCGGGAAGGCTGCCATAGGCGAATCCGCGCCGATCCGGCTCGTCGATGACGTACACCACCCGGCACGGCGCGGCGAACGGTCCCAGCCGGCCCAGCACATCGGCGCCGACCTCGGCGGGCTCAGCGGTGGCGGCCACCCGCAGGCCCGCGCCGCGCAGCATTCCGTACCGCATTACCGCCGCAGCGGCCCGGTCGAATCGCTCGCGCCCGGCTCCGATGATTTTGGTGGCGCGCACGTGCCGGTACCCGGGCGGCAGGTCGCCGGCTGTCGCCCCGATCTCCGCATAGGTCAGGACCCGGCCATCCAAATCGCTGAGTCGCATCGGTCCAGCTTGGCATCAGAGGCCGTAATCTCTGAAGATGTGCCCGGGCTGAAGCATCGCCTCAACCACCACCGCGACCGGTTGCGGGACCGCCCGGTCGCCGATTTCGCCTACCGGGTGCTGGTCGGCATCGTCGGCTTCACCGTGCTGGCCATCGGCATCGCCGCTATCCCGTACCCGGGCCCGGGGTGGGCCATCGTTTTTGTCGGCCTGGCGATTCTGGCCTCGGAGTTCTACTGGGCGCATCGAACGTTGACGTTCACCCGGCGGCGTTATGACAGCGCCATGACCTGGTTGCGTTCGCAGAGGTGGTGGGTGCAGGCCTTGAGTGCCCTGTTCACCGCCGGGGTCGTGGTGCTGACGTTGTGGATGCTCGGCGCACTGGCCTGGTCGGCGCGGCTGGTCGGCCTCTACCACCCCACCCTGGACAGTCCCCTCGGACTCGGGGCTTGACCGGGAGCTGATCAGGCCTGCCGTTAGCATTGTCGCGACCGGCCGCGCAGGTCTGCGGTCGTATTCCGTGATGTCCCGGCCCGCCGAGAGAGACGATGATGAGCGCCCTCCCAGAACCCGCACCGGCCCCCCCGATCAGGGTCGCGGCCGGGACGACGGCGGGCGCCGCGGTGCGGGAGGCCGGTCTGCCCGGCCGCGGTGAACCCGACGCCGTGGTGGTCGTCCGCGACGCCACCGGCGCGTTGCGCGACCTCAGCTGGACCCCGGAGTCCGACTGCCAGGTCACGCCGGTGGCCGCAGACACCGAGGAGGGCCGCAGCGTCATCCGGCATTCGGCGGCCCACGTGCTGGCACAGGCGGTTCAGGAGATGTTCCCGGGCACCAAGCTGGGCATCGGTCCGCCGATCACCGACGGCTTCTACTACGACTTCGACGTGCCCGAGGCGTTCACGCCCGAGGACCTCGAGAAGCTCGAGAAACGGATGCGCCAGATCATCAAGGACGGGCAGCTGTTCTCCCGCCGGGTGTACGAATCGAAGGAGCAGGCGCGCGCCGACCTTGCCGGGGAGCCGTACAAGCTCGAACTGGTCGACGACAAGTCCGGTGACGCCGACATCATGGAGGTCGGCGGTGACGAGCTGACCGCCTACGACAATCTCAACCCGCGGACCCGGGAACGGGTGTGGGGCGACCTGTGCCGGGGTCCGCACATCCCGACCACGCGCTACATCCCGGCGGTCAAGCTCACCCGAAGTTCGGCGGCCTACTGGCGTGGCGACCAGAACAACGCCAGCCTGCAGCGGATCTACGGCACCGCGTGGGAGTCGCAGGAGGCGCTGGACCGTCACCTGGAGCTGTTGGAGGAAGCCCAGCGCCGCGACCACCGCAAGCTGGGCGTCGAGCTGGACCTGTTCAGCTTTCCCGACGAGATCGGCTCGGGGCTGGCGGTTTTCCACCCCAAGGGGGGCATCGTGCGGCGCGAGATGGAGGAGTACTCCCGCCGCAAGCACATCGAGGCGGGCTATGAGTTCGTCAACACCCCGCACATCACCAAAGAGCAGCTGTACGTCACCTCCGGGCACCTGGAGTGGTACGCCGACGGGATGTTCCCGCCGATGCACATCGACGCGGAGTACGCCGAGGACGGTGCGCTGCGCAAGCCGGGGCAGGACTACTACCTCAAGCCGATGAACTGTCCGATGCACCACCTGATCTACCGGGCCCGCGGACGTTCCTACCGGGAGCTCCCACTGCGGCTCTTCGAGTTCGGTTCGGTCTACCGCTACGAGAAGTCCGGGGTGGTGCACGGCCTGACGCGGGTGCGCGGCATGACGCAGGACGACTCGCACATCTACTGCACGCGTGAGCAGATGCGCGACGAACTCGCCTCGCTGTTGCGCTTCGTCCTCGAACTGCTCGCCGACTACGGGCTGGACGACTACTACCTGGAGTTGTCCACCAAGGACCCCGACAAGTACGTCGGCTCGGATGAGATCTGGGAGGAGGCCACCGAGACCCTGCGGGAGGTGGCCGAGTCCAGCGGTCTGCATCTGGTTCCCGATCCCGGTGGGGCGGCGTTCTACGGGCCGAAGATCTCAGTGCAGGTGCGTGACGCTCTGGGCCGGAGTTGGCAGATGTCGACAATCCAGTTGGACTTCACCATGCCGGAGCGTTTCGATCTGCACTACACCGCCGCCGACGCGAGCAGGCAGCGGCCGGTACTCATCCACCGCGCGCTGTTCGGGTCCATCGAACGGTTTTTCGCGATCCTCACCGAGCACTATGCCGGCGCCTTCCCCGCGTGGCTGGCACCGGTTCAGGTGGTCGGAATCCCAGTGGCCGCCGAGCACGTCGGCTACCTCGAGGAGGTGGTGGCCGACCTGCGCGGCCACCGGCTGCGAGCCGAGGTCGACACCAGCGACGACCGGATGGCCAAGAAGATCGTCAACCACACCAATCAGAAGGTTCCGTTCATGCTGCTGGCCGGGGACCGCGACGTCGAGGCCGGCGCCGTCAGCTTCCGGTTCGCCGACCGCACACAGGTCAACGGGGTTCCCCGCGAAAAAGCGGTGGCGGCGATCCGTCGATGGGTCGACGAACGCAACAACGCCGTGCCGACCGCGGAACTGCTGAAGGCCGGCGGTGGATAAGCCGGGCAACGAGCCGGCCCGGGTGGTGGACTCGGGCGTGGGCGACGCCGACCGGCTGGAGCGGCTGTGGACACCGCACCGGATGAGCTACATCGTCGAATCGCCCCGGATGGGTGGGTCGGCGGGCCCGCCCGAACCCTTCTCGCAGATCCCCAAGATGTCCGATGAGGAGGGCCTGGTGATCGCCCGGGGGGCCGAGGTCTACGCGGTTCTCAACCTGTACCCCTACAACCCCGGTCACCTCATGGTCGTGCCCTACCGGCGGGTCGCCGAGCTGGAGGACCTCACCGACACCGAGAGCGCCGAACTGATGGCCTTCACCCAGAAGTCGATCCGGGTCATCAAAGCGGTGTCGCACCCCGACGGTTTCAACGTGGGACTCAACCTGGGCAAGTCGGCGGGCGGGTCGCTGGCCCAGCACCTGCACATGCATGTGGTGCCGCGCTGGTCGGGGGACGCAAACTTCATCACCGTGGTAGCCGGCACCAAGGTCATCCCGCAGTTGCTGCGCGACACCCGCGCGCTGCTGGCCGGAGAATGGGCCGGCCAGCCGTGAGCGACTTCTACCTGATGACTCGGGCTGCCTACGCCAAGCTCAGCGCTCCGTTGGCTCGGGCGGCGTTGCGGGCGGGCCTGACTCCCGACGCCGTCACGATCATCGGGACCGCAGGCTCGGTTCTGGCCGCCCTGACGCTGTTTCCCGCCGGGCACCTGTTCGCGGGCTGGTTGGTGATCTGGTTTTTCGTGCTCGCCGACATGCTCGACGGCGCCATGGCCCGTGAACGGGGCGGCGGCACCCGGTTCGGGGCCGTTCTCGACGCCGCCTGTGACCGGATCAGCGACGGCGCGGTCTTCTGCGGCTTGCTGTGGTGGGCCGCGTTCGGTCTCGGCAGTGCATCGTTGACCGTGGCAACCCTGATCTGTCTGGTGACTTCCCAGGTGATCTCCTACGTCAAGGCTCGCGCGGAGGCCAGCGGCCTCGACGGCGGCGGGGGGCTGATCGAGCGTCCCGAGCGGCTGATCATCGCTCTGGGCGGTGCCGGACTGTCGGACCTGCCGTTCTTTCCGATCCCGGCGGTGCTCGACGTTGCGATGTGGCTCCTCGCCGTTGCCAGCGTCGTGACCGTCGGCCAGCGTTTGCACGCCGTTCGCTCCTCGCCCGGGTCGGTTGACCTCATCGAGCATCCGGATTCCACGTCAGGCGGTGCTGAGTCGTGATCGGGGGTGAATCCCTCAGCGACCTCGGCTACGCCACCGGATGGCGGGTGGTGCGGGCCATGCCGGATGCGTTGGCGCGCGGACTGTTCGGTGCCGGTGCCCGTTACGCGGCCAGGGGCGGCGGGCCCGAACAGTTGCGCCGGAACCTCGCCCGGGTGACCGGCACGCCGCCCGCGGAGGTGCCGGAGTCGCTGATGCGGGCCTCGCTGGCGTCCTACGCGCGGTACTGGCGGGAGGCCTTCCGGCTGCCGTCGATGGACCACACCCGGCTGGGTGCGCGACTCGATCCCGGGGTTCGCGGCCAGCACCACATCACCGCCGCGCTGGAGGCCGGACGAGGCGCGGTTTTCGCCCTTCCGCACAGTGGGAACTGGGATATGGCCGGGGTGTGGCTGGTCTACAAGCACGGCGGCTTCTCCACCGTCGCCGAGCGGCTCAAGCCTGAGTCGCTGTACCGGAGGTTCATCGACTACCGGCAAGGCCTCGGTTTCGAGGTGCTGCCACTCACCGGTGGCCGGCGGCCACCCTTCGAGGTGCTCGCCGAGCGACTGCGGGCCAACGGGCTGGTGTGCCTGATGGCCGAACGCGACCTGACCCGGTCCGGGGTTCAGGTCGACTTCTTCGGTGAACCCACCCGGATGCCGGCGGGGCCGGCGAAGCTCGCGCTGGAGACCGGGGCGATGCTGATACCGGCGCACTGCTGGTTCGAGCCCGACGGCTGGGGCTGCGAGTTGTTCGAACCGATGGACTGCTCGGGCGAAGACGTCGCCGCCATCACCCAGGCTCTGGCCGACCGGTTCGCCGCCAACATCGCGCGTCGGCCCGAGGATTGGCACATGCTGCAACCCCAGTGGCTGGCCGACCTGCCCGAGCGGCGGCGGGCGGCGCTCGGCGAAGAGTCGCCCTGATGCGCATCGGCATGGTCTGTCCGTACTCCTTCGACGTCCCCGGCGGGGTGCAGTCCCACGTCCTTCAACTCGCGGCGGTAATGCGTCAGCGGGGGCATCAGGTCAGTGTGCTGGCCCCCTCGTCACCCCATGCGGACCTACCCGACTACGTGGTGTCCGGCGGTAAGGCGGTCCCGATCCCCTACAACGGCTCGGTGGCCCGGCTCCGATTCGGCCCGGCCACCCACCGGCTGGTCAAGAAGTGGATCGAAGCCGGCGACTTCGACGTCCTGCACCTGCACGAGCCCAACGCCCCCAGCCTGTCGATGCTGGCGTTGATGATCGCCGAGGGGCCGATCGTGGCGACATTCCACACCTCGACGACGAAGTCGCTGACGCTCAGCGTCTTTCAGGGGATCCTGCGTCCCTGGCACGAGAAGATCGTCGGCCGCATCGCGGTCTCCGATCTGGCCCGCCGCTGGCAGATGGAGGCTCTGGGCTCGGATGCGGTGCAGATCCCCAACGGGGTTGACGTCTCGGCGATCGCGTCGGCGCCGCTGTTTCCGGGCTACCCACGGCCCGGCAGGACCGTGCTCTTCCTGGGCCGCTTCGACGAGCCGCGCAAGGGCATGTCGGTGCTGCTGGCCGCGTTGCCGGCCCTGGCGCAGCGATTCCCCGACATCGAGATCCTCGTCGTCGGCCGGGGAGATGAGGACGAACTGTGTGAACGTGCCGGTGAACTGGCCGGGCACCTGAAGTTCCTCGGACAGGTCGACGACACCGCCAAGGCCTCGGCCCTGCGCGGCGCCGACGTCTACTGCGCCCCCAACACCGGCGGAGAGAGCTTCGGCATCGTGCTGGTGGAGGCGATGGCGGCCGGCACCGCCGTGGTGGCCAGCGACCTCGACGCCTTCCGGCGGGTGCTCGACGACGGCAGAGCCGGCCGCCTGGTCCCGGTGGAGGACCCCGGTGCGCTGGCGACGGCGCTGGTCGAGGTTCTCTCCGATGACGATGCGCGATCCCGCTACGTGCGGGCCGCCAAGGCCGAGGTCGCCCGCTACGACTGGGAGGTGGTCGCCGACGACATCCTCCGGGTCTACGAGACGGTGGCCGCTCCCGGGGTCAAGGTCGAGGCGGTGCGGTAGTGGCCCCCGGGCTGTACTGGTCGCTGACCGCGGTTCTGGTGGCGGTGCTGATCGGGCTGGCGGTGTGGGCCTACCAGACCGCCAACCGGCTGGATCGGCTGCACGTGCGCTGCGATCTGTCCTGGCAGGCGCTCGACGCCGCGCTGGCACGCCGGGCGGTGGTGGCCAGGGCGGTGGCCGCCGACGCCTACCCCGACGCCTCGGAGGGCAGGACGCTGATGGCGCTGGCCGGGGCGGCCGAACGTGCGCCCCGCTCGGCGAGGGAGGCCTGCGAGAACGAACTGTCCACCGCGCTGGCCGCGGTGAACCCTGAGTCGGTGCGCGTGGCTCTGGTCGCCGAACTCGCCGACGCCGAGGCCAGGGTGCTGCTGGCCCGCCGGTTCCACAACGACGCCGTCCGGGACACCCTGGCCTTGCGGGACCGCCGGGTCGTCGGCTGGCTGCACCTGGGCGGCAGAGCCCCGCTGCCGAGCTACTTCGAAATCGCCGAGCAGGCGCAGCGGTGAGCTCGCCACGGACCTCCGCGCGGGTGGTCCTGCTCGACGACACCGGCGCGGTACTGCTGCTCTGCGGATCCGACCCGGCGATCGCCGCTGCCCCGAGGTGGTGGTTCACCGTCGGCGGTCAGGCCCGGCCCGGGGAGTCCCTGGCGCACACCGCGTCCCGTGAACTGGCCGAGGAGACCGGGCTGCGGGTGGATCCCGGACAGTTGCGCGGCCCGGTTTGGCGCCGGCAATCGGCGATCCACTTCAACGGCACGGTCATGGACAGCCGGGAGTTCTACTTCGTCCACCGAACCCGGCGCTTCGAGCCCTCGCCGTCCGGGCGGACCCCGCTGGAACTTCGCTACATCCACGGCCACCGCTGGTGCGATCCGGCGGCCATCGCCGAGTTGGTCCGGCGCGGACAGCGGGTCTACCCGGTGCAGCTCGGCGAGTTGCTCACAGATGCCCGCGAACTGGCCGGCCGGCCCGCGTCGGAGCCGCCGCCGGCGCCGCTGGTCATCAGCTGACCGCCGCGCTGCCCCGCCGCAGGGCGCAATCTAGACTGGGAGCCGCACAGAAGGAGCACCACAGTGGAAACCGCAGCGGGAGCCAACGGCTCGACGAATCCGGCGCAGACCGGTACGGCCCGGGTCAAACGCGGGATGGCCGAGATGCTCAAGGGCGGCGTGATCATGGACGTGGTCACCCCTGAGCAGGCCCGGATCGCCGAGGGGGCCGGGGCGGTCGCGGTGATGGCCCTGGAGCGGGTACCCGCCGACATCCGGGCCCAGGGCGGAGTGGCCCGGATGAGCGACCCGGACCTGATCGAGGGGATCATCGAGGCGGTCAGCGTCCCGGTGATGGCCAAGGCCCGGATCGGGCACTTCGTGGAGGCCCAGGTTCTGCAGAGCCTCGGGGTCGACTACGTCGACGAGTCCGAGGTTCTGACGCCGGCGGACTACGCCAACCACATCGACAAGTGGCGATTCACCGTTCCGTTCGTGTGCGGTGCGACCAATCTCGGGGAGGCGCTTCGGCGGATCACCGAGGGAGCGGCGATGATCCGTTCCAAGGGTGAGGCCGGCACCGGCGACGTCTCCAACGCCACCATGCACATCCGCACGATCACCGCCGAGATCCGCCGGCTGGCATCCCTGACCGACGATGAGCTGTACGTCGCCGCCAAGGATCTGCAGGCGCCCTACGACCTCGTCGTCGAAGTGGCCCGGGCGGGCAAACTGCCGGTCACGCTGTTCACCGCCGGTGGCATCGCCACCCCCGCAGATGCGGCGATGATGATGCAACTGGGGGCCGAGGGCGTGTTCGTCGGCTCGGGCATCTTCAAGTCCGGTGACCCCGCGGTGCGGGCCGCGGCGATCGTCAAGGCCACCACCTTCTATGACGACCCCGACGTGCTGGCCAAGGTCTCCCGGGGTCTGGGCGAGCCGATGGTCGGGATCAATGTCGAGGAGATTCCCCAGCCGCACCGGCTGGCCGAACGCGGCTGGTAACCCGCGGCGATGTCGATCGAGAGGATCCTCGGGCTGGAGAAGCTCGAGGTCAACATCTATCGCGGTGCGGTGTTCGTTCCCGAATCAGGTTTCCTGTCAAGAACTTTCGGCGGTCACATCGCCGGACAGGCGCTGGTCTCGGCGGTGCGCACCGTGGATCCCAAGTTCCATGTGCACTCCCTGCACGGTTATTTCCTGCGACCCGGTGACGCCACCAAACCCGCCGTCTACCTGGTCGACAGGCCTCGCGATGGCGGCTCGTTCTGCACCCGGCGGGTCAACGCGGTGCAGAACGGCGAGGTCATCTTCTCGATGGGCGCGTCTTTCCAGACCGCCCAGGACGGCATCGAACACCAGGACGTCATGCCCGTCACCCCGGCCCCCGAGGATCTTCCCGAGTTCCACTCCGAGGGCGGCATCGCCCAGTTCGCCGAATGGGACATCAGGCGGGTTCCTCCGGACACGCTGAACCGGCTGCCGGGAAAGGTCTCCCAGCAGCAGGTCTGGTTCAAACACATCGACCCCCTGCCCGATGATCCGCTGCTGCACATCTGCGCGTTGGCCTACATGAGTGATATGACCCTGCTGGGGTCGGCGCAGGTGACCCACCCCGAGGAGCGGCCGCACCTGATGGTGGCCTCGCTCGACCACGCCATGTGGTTCATGCGCCCGTTCCGCGCCGACGAGTGGCTGCTCTACGACCAGTCCTCGCCGTCGGCGGGCGGCGGACGCGCGCTGACCCAGGGCCAGATCTACAACCATCGCGGGGAGATGGTCGCCGCCGTCGTGCAGGAGGGCCTGACCCGCTACCAGCGCGGCTACTCGCCGAGGTGAGCGTTCCGAACATCGGCGTGCTCGCACTGCAGGGGGACACCCGAGAGCACCTGGCGGCGCTGCGCGAGGCCGGCGCCACGGCCATCACCGTGCGCCGCCGCGCCGAACTCGACGCCGTGGACGCACTCGTCCTACCGGGCGGGGAGTCGACCACAATGACCCTGCTGTTGGAGGAGTTCGACCTGGTGGAGCCCCTGCGGGAGCGGCTCGCGGCGGGGATGCCGGCCTACGGATCCTGCGCCGGGATGATCCTGCTGGCCGGCGAGATCCTCGACGCCGGTGAACCCGGCCGCCGGGCCCGTCCGCTCGGCGCGATCGACATGGCGGTGCGGCGCAACGCATTCGGCCGGCAGGTGGACTCCTTCGAGGAGGATCTCGAGTTCCAGGGGCTCGACGCCCCTGTGCACGCGGTATTCATCCGGGCCCCCTGGGTGGAGCGGATCGGACCGCAGGTGCAGGTGCTGGCCCGGGCCGGCGGGCATGCCGTGGCCGTCCGGCAGGGGGCTTCGCTGGCCACCGCCTTCCACCCCGAGGTGACCGGGGACCGCCGGGTGCACGCGCTGTTCGTCGACATCGTCGCAGGCCGCGCCTGAGCCGGGCGGAACCCCGGGTGGGCTCACAGTAGACTCAGCGGCGCACGTTTCAGCACGGACGAGGACGGACACCATGAGCGGCCACTCCAAATGGGCCACCACCAAGCACAAGAAAGCCGTCATCGATGCCAAGCGCGGCAAGCTGTTCGCCAAGCTCATCAAGAACGTCGAGGTGGCCGCACGGGTGGGCGGCGGCGATCCGGACGGCAACCCCACCCTCTACGACGCCATCCAGAAGGCCAAGAAGTCGTCGGTCCCCAACGACAACATCGAGCGGGCCCGCAAGCGCGGCGCCGGCGAGGAGGCCGGCGGGGCGGACTGGCAGACGATCACCTACGAGGGCTACGGGCCCAACGGGGTCGCGGTGCTGATCGAGTGCCTCACCGACAACCGCAACCGGGC
>Ga0180433_10009083_pt1 | contig 12230 bp, 15 predicted proteins | sample SS_ome_8_FD_132980 | JGI IMG/M metagenome (GOLD analysis project Ga0180433, IMG submission 132980) | Hypersaline lake sediment archaeal communities from the Salton Sea, California, USA - SS_1_D_1 metaG | ecosystem: Environmental > Aquatic > Non-marine Saline and Alkaline > Hypersaline >... | reverse complement strand
TCGCCGACGAAGGGTTTTCCGCCAAGAGCAAGGATGGGTTGGGTCACGTCGATTTTTGTCACGGTGTTCCTCCTGTGTTGTTTCTTGAGCTTTCGCAAAAATCTTCCCACGGGAATACGCGCCTGTCAACTACATCGGCAGGAACAAGGCGAGCTGCGCCTGCCAAAAAGCCACGCCGGATTGCGCCCGCGCAAGCTCTGCCTCGATGTGCTCGCGACTGAACCGCTGCTCTTGAAGGTGCGCGGTTCGTTGCACAACCTCTTGCGTCTCGGCATCGACCGAAATCTCAGGGACGTTGAGCTTCACTAAATCTCCGGTCCGGGCGTCCCTGAGTGCGACTTCTTTGATGAGTTCTGGCATTGTCGGCTCCTTTTTTTTAAACCCCTATGATCTTCGAAATCCCGCTTCGAGCAGCACCAAGCACCTGCCCGATCGCGGTGTAATCCTTGCCGAGAAATTTCCCGGCGTCCCAGCCGTTCGGCCCCGCGCAGCACTCGTCGGCGCCGGTGTTGAAATTGGCGCGAGCGGCGCCTTCAAAGTCGGTCGTGAAGTACGAGGACTCGTCGATGCCCGTGCGGTTGCAATCCGCCGTCGCTTTCAAATGGACATCGAAAGACGACGGCGTGTTCGAAACGAACTGGTTAGCGGAGGCTTTGTTCGAGAGGTTTGCGTCAGCACTGCCCGCCGTGGCGTCGGAAGAGATGTTGTAGAGGAACGTCCCTCCCGTTCCCGCGAGACTCGTGTAATAGTCCTGCGTGCCGCTGTCGCCGACGTAGTTATTTTCTATCAACCAATAGTTGCGGGTCAGGTTGTGGATTCCAATGTTCTTCGCGTCGAGCACCGTGTTGTTTGCGAGCAAGGACTCGTGGCCGGAAGTGGCAGCTCCCGCAATATAGATAGGCCAGCCGTTGCCAGACGTCCCGATGTTGACAAGCGCGTTGTTGTAGCAGCGCATGTCCCCGCCGCCGAGGTACAACCCGAAACAATCGTACCCGCTCGGCGCATCGCAATCGTAAATGAGGTTGTTGTAGATGTGGACGCCATCTCCATAACCGGACGCGGCGTGTAGGATATAGTTGATAGAACCTGCCTTGTACGAAGAAGACGTGATGCAGAAATCCGATAACCGCACGTAGTCCGAAAGCTGAACATGCGCGGCCACGGCCGCCGAGCCGACATCGAGCACAATCCCGCCGCCGCGTTGGCCGGCGTGACTGACCATTGACTTGATGTGGATGTAGTCGGCAGCGCTCGCGTTCGAGAAGCCGGTCAACACGTCAAGCGTTTCAGCGTATCCTGCCGCTTTCGCGTAGACCTCGACGGTCTGGACGCCTTGCCCAGATAGGTCGCCGGGTATAGCGTCGATAGCGGCCTGGATCGTGCTGTAGGTCTTGCCGTCGCCAACTGTAAATGTGGTCATATTACATGACTCCAACGCTCGCCGCCCTTATGCAATCTCCACCATTGCCATATTGGGCATGAAGAACATGATGTCAGCGGTGATCGCCCAGCCGACGCATTGCACCCGGTCGCCGCTTCCAGCCGGCTGGGTCTGGGTCAGTGCCCCGGTCGTCGTGCTCACGAAGATCAAACCCGCCTCGCCCGGCCCTACCGTCCAGTTCCACGCATCATTCCGAATCGGTCCCCAGATGTGGACGGGCTGGGCGCCCTTCGATGTCGAAAGCGCAAGTGCAACGCACGGCATGGTTGTTCCCGCGTCCGCGTCCGCGTCTTCCAGTTCGCCATCGGCCGCCATGAACAGTGCAGATCCAAATGCGGGTGATGCGCCGGCATCAATCGTCAGCGTCATGCGCTGGCCATTGGCCGTGGTGTCATCAGCCGGTGAAGCCTTTAAAATCTGGTTCCATCCGTTGCGGTCGTTTTCGATCTGATTCCAGCACAATCTCATCCGCTTGTTTACATTTGCCGCGTCTGCTGCCTGCAGCGCAATCGTCGGATCGGTCTGTAGGGTCATGCCCCAATTGGTCAAGCGGTCAGCTTTTTCGCAAATGACGACGGCGTTGGTTTCAGCCCCTAGGCTAAACACCAATGTATCAAGATTGTTGTTTGTCGCCTCGTGACAAATAGCGGAATCAGAACTACTGCCAAACAACAACACCTTATCATCGTAAAACAGCCCGTAATGGGTAAAAATTGCACCAGAAATAAAGGTGGCATCGGCATCGAAAAATGATACACCATCCACCTCAAGCGGTCCCGAAACATATAGCGCCCCGGTTGTCGGAGTAATTCTGTTAGGCGTCCCGCTGCCGACCCCCACATAACCGGACATGCCACCCGGCGCAGCCGTCCCACCGACAAGACTGACAATCCCCCCGTTGCGGTTTGCACCAGTCGCCGACGCCCAGGCCGAATGCGCAGTGATCGTCAAATTCGGCGCTGGGTTGTCGGTCGTCATCGTCCCGCCGAGAATCGAGGCGTAGTCGATGTGCAACCGCTCGCCGGGCTTCGTCGCGGCGGACGATTGCCATGTCAACGTCGGGTGTGTCTTCTGTGCGTTTGCGAAGTCGGTCCCGACATCGGTCTGCTCGCAAATGACCAACGATCTGGAATCAGCAGACAACCCGAGCACCAACGAATCCGGCGTCTGTCCGGTGCGATACCCGAAAGAAGCGGCGCTCGTGCTCCATTCGAGCGTTTTATCCGATAATGTCTGAACGTCGGTCGTACCTACCACTGACCCTGAAACCCCATGCACTCCGCTCGAAGATCCAATGTGCGTATCAATCTGTGCGTGGGTGTTCGTTCCCGCGCCGCTCAAGTTTTGGTGGCTGATCAAGTCGCTGCCACCTACCTCGTGCGAGCTTGCATGTGTCGACGGTGGAAACGTCGAAGGCTTGTCCGTCAAATGCGTGTAGCTGATCGTTCCGCCGCTCGCTCCTGCCGCGCTGTGATTGTGCTGCGCGTTTGTGAAGTCCGCAATCGTCGGCGTCGTCAGGGTCTTGTTGGCCAACGTCGCCGCTGTCCCAGCATAGACAAAGGTATCGTCTATCGAAGGCACCGGGAAAGTCAAAGTCCTATCCGTTGACAAGGGATCCCAATTTAACAAGTAGTTGTAGCTGCCCGACTTGAAAGAAAATGAAGTGTCGAGAACAGGAGCCACCAACGTCTTGGCGGATATTATCTGAGAGTCCGATGTCCCCACGACCGAACCCACGACCCCGTGCACTCCACTCGATGCCCCAATATGGGTGTCGATTTGTGCGTGGGTGTTCGTTCCCGCGCCGCTCAAGTTTTGATGGGCGATGTTTCCCTCGGCAACGTCCAACGTGTAAACGTCCGACGTCGGACCGGAGATCGACAACTTCGTCGAACCCGCTTTGAAAGTGTAAAACCCGATCTCATTTCCGACCTTTGACTTGTACCACCCGTTTTCCCCCCCCTTGTTCCCCGCCGTCGTGAGATCAGACGGCACCGACCACGCGCCCGAGCCGTCCAAGTAGTCAGTCGCCGCACCGCTCAACTTCGGTAACAAGCCGTGCGCCGAAGCCGTCGCGTTCAATGCTGTGATATCCGTAGGCGCCGCCAGCTCGTCGAGCTTGATTGCGTCGCTCCCCCCGCTCTTGTGACTCGACGCGTGCGCGTCCGGCGTCGCCGCCATCCATGCGAGCTTCACCCCGGCGTCGCCATCGGTAACGGCTTGAAGCCGCTTTCCAATGTCGCCAACGGCCGCGGACGGAGGCGTGAAGGTGGCCCAGGTCGGAGTCGTGTCAACGAGTCGCCAGAAGCTCCCGTCAGAGGTCTGCTTCGCGAGCTTGTCGACGTGCCGCGTCTCCAGCCCCGTCGCGCCCTTGCGCGCGGTCTGTGTCGCGTACGCGAGGTCGTGGGCGATATGGATGCTCCCGACCGTCTCCATGTCGTGATACTGAGTGGTCATCAGTCGAAACTCCTCGACAGGAGGTACCCTCCCGTCGCTCTGTTGACGATAAGCTCGTTCGTGTTGCGGCTCATGAGGTACTCGTTCTCCGGTCGATAGGCCTTGACACCTCCGTCTATCACCACCTCAACAAACGCCTCGAGTCCGTCGATGACAAGCTCCTCAAAAGGATATGTGACCCGCTTGCCCATCTCTCAATCGAGCTCCGCGCGGACGTTCAGCGTAACCGCAAAACGCCGAGGAAGCGTCATCCCGTCCAACTCGAACTCTGCCGAGTGGGTTCCCTCCACGAGATCCCCCGCCTGAAAGGTAACATGGCCCAGCTCCGGGTCGCCGCCCGCGTCGGGGACCACCGTCCGCGAGAACTGCGTTCCGTCGGCGAGCAGGACGTTCATCACCCTCGTCGTGTAGTCGGCCAGGTCCAGCCCCTCGAACCTCACCGGCAGAGGCGGCGCCGTGTCGTTCTCGACCAGGTCTACGATGATTTTACGTGGCACGACCATGTCAATGCACTCCGTTCCTCACCGCGAACTCGCGCAGCGCTTCGACCACTCTCTCCACCTGATTTCGTTCCGCGCTGACCTGCTTATCAAAAAAGGAGTTCTGCTCCTTGAGTGATTCGCGAAAGTCCGAGCGCTCTTGTTGCAGCGTGTCCTTGAAATCCTTCCGCGACGCGTCGAGGTTTTCCTTGAAGTCGCTGGCGAGGCGCGGAATCGTCTTGGTGAACGTGTGCCACACGAGCAACGCAATCAGACCCAACGACCCGCCCCCGGTTGCCACCTCTACCCAATTGACGTTCTCAATCATTTCGCTCTCACCTCCACCGTTTTCAAATCCCTTGCCAGTACGAGGTTGTATTTTTCCTCGGGAGCATCGAGGCGTTCGCGGATTTCCGCAACGCGCTCGCCCATCTCTACCTCGAGCGCATGAAGCTTGCCGAGCAGTACCTCCTGCTTGAGTTGGAGGTTTTCGATTCGCAAACGCTCCACCTCTTCAAGCGCATGAACGCCCTCCCGCTTATCGGCTTCCTGCTCGGCCCTCAGTCGCTCGACGCTCTGCTCGGGGGTTTCCATTTTATGTTTCCTCCTGTTAAAATAGAGCCTGCCAACCGGCACCGTTGTGGCAGTACAATTTGTTGGACGCGGAGTCGTAGTATATTTCTCCGGCGGAGCCTCCCGAGGGCGCGCCGTTTCGAGGTTCACAATAGATTGCCGCTCTTGAGTTGGTCGATCCTCCCCGAGCGTGTACTCCATACCCCTCCAGACCCGAACCCCCTCCTGGACCGCCAACACCATATACTCCCGGTCCACCGTTGCCTGTGCCGTTACCTGCCCCACCGTTGCCGTAGACGCCATAGCCTCCATTTTGATTAGTGTCCCCGTCACCACCGGTACCGGTTACCCCCTGAAACCCTGGGCCCGCTGTGCCGTCCCCTCCTAGTCCGTTGACTCCAATAGTCCCGTAGCCCACCACGCCGCCGGCCAGGCCTGTAGGAAAACTAAATCCCTCCTCCAGACCGAGCACACCTATGGCAGGCCCAACACCATAAACACCAGGACCATCTTCAAATGCGCCGTTCTTATCCCCCCCTTCCCCGTACACCCCCGCGCCTCCATCTCCGTTTGAAACAGCATCCGCACCGACACCATGCAACCCGTGACCAGCATTGCCGGTAGACGCCGAATCCGCAATGCCCTTGAACGCAGCGGTCGACGCACCAAACGCCGCCGTGGCCAGATCTACTTCCCACGGGTACGGCGACTCGATAATAGCTGCTTTGATCTTGATCGCATCGTCGGCATTGCCTGGATTTTTGATGAACAACTCATCCTTCGACGCCCCGTCCGCAAATCTCTCGTTGATCCACTTGATCCAGTCCCCCGTGATCCCTTGCAACCAGTTCTCGTAGTTGTAGGGAGGAGCTTCCTCGAACGTCCAACCCGCGTCTTTCTTTCCGCTCGACGGCTCGGTCCTCGTGCCGGTATCGGCCCAGCGAGGGATCACCGTCGGTTTGCTGTATGTCGCCGCCATCAGTACGCTCCTCCGTATTTGCCCTGGTCGAATCCTTGACCCGAGGTGTCGAATCTGAAGCGCTCGGCCTCGGGAACCCCGTGGTAAATGAGATGCGCCAACACGCCCGCCGCCGTCGCGGTGTGGAGCAGGTCGCCAATGCGGTGAGCTTCTTCCTCGTCACCCACGGCTGTCGCCAACTCGGCAGTCAACGAAGCGGGATAGTACTCGGTCAAGGTCACAGCGCTACCTTCGCTCAACACCACCAGCAACCCTATCAAATCAACAGGCGTTCCCTCGCTCAAGTTGACGAGGATGCGCCCGCGAATCGCAACTCGGTAGTTGTCATCCCCCCGCCCGAGGCGAGGCTCTCCCACGATATCCCCCAGCGTGTCGAGCTGAGCGCCTATCGCCGTGTCGATGCCCCTCTCCTCGAGCAGCTCGAACAACGCACCCTCCAGCTCTTGGACCTGCTGGACGAACGCCGTCAACGTGGCCGCGATGGTAGGCTGTCCCTTGAACTGCTCCACGAGGTTCGCCAGAGCTTCCGCGATGTGCGTTGTGACCTTCGTCAACCCCATCACGTCACCGTAATCCGAGAGGTGTCAAACGCGGCTATCTGCCGCACCCCTATCGAAATGTTCGCCGTTCCCACCGGAGGCGTCACCGTGTCGATCGTGAACGCCGTCACGTCAACTACTCCAGCAATGCCCAACGGAATCGCCTTGAAGACCAGCGCTATCACGTCCTCGCCCACCAACAATGAATCTCCCTTCGCTACGAGGGCGGCCTTGACCTGGTCGTCACCGTCCGTCGGATACAAGTCCGTGTCCTTGGTCAACGTCGCCGCGATATAGATGTTCACCGCCGTCGGTTTGCTCCAGTAAATCGTATGGCTGATTCCCTGCGAATCCTCTACCGTGTCCGTCTCGCTGCCGTAGGTCGCGATGCCCGCGGGCTTGTTCTCCCAGATCGTATCGGCAACCTCTTGCTCCTGCGCCGCTGTCCAGCTCGCCCGGTACACGACCGCCTCGAACGAGTGCGGAGGTAGCCCGTCGCCATCGGTCACGTCCGACGTGTTCTCCAACACCGTCACCTGCAACACGCCGGCGATCTCCAACAACTTCGCTCGAATCGCCTCGACCGTCGACGACCCTGACGCTCGGAGCAAAGCCTCCCTCCGCACACGTAATTCCGGATCTGTCTCGAGATTCGTCCCCTCGACCGCGTCCGCTGTGTTGAACCCTTTGACCTCGGTGGTCGAGAACGCGAGCGGGGTATTCGCCGTGCCTCCCGTCACCTCGATCGCCGAACCCGTGCCCTCGGTGTCGCTCTTGAGCCTGACCCTCGAGTTCTGCGCCGAAGCCGTCAGCCCCGAGGTCTGGCTGGCAATCTCCGCAGCAGCCGCCGCCGCGGTCCAAGGGTCGCCTGCAGCAAAGGTCACGGTCTGCACCGAGCCCCTGTCCACCTTGAGCGTCAAGCTCTTGCCGTCGAGCGCGTAGTTCTCCGCGGTTCCGCAAGTGAGTTGCGCCGCAGCACTCCACCCGGAGACCGGGGTTTGAATCGTGTCGAGGGTCTTCGCCAGCCCCACGATTTCGCCGTTGTCTTCGGACTCGGCCTCGACCGACAACGTGGCATTGTACCCGAGCGAATTGACCAGTGCCGCCGTCGTCACGAACCGCGCCCCCTCGCTGCCCACCGACACGACAGAACCGGCCGGAACGGTCACGCCGGCGTCGAGGAACATCTGGTCGAGAGTCACGGTCGAGGGCGTCGCAGGGAGCCGTATGGTCCCCGTAATGGCCGCGATGTTGTCGAGGGCATCCCCGGTCGCGTAGTCGGGGTGAAACGCCCGGTATACGGCTTCGGCGACGTCCCAGAGCTCACGGAGCTTGTCGCCGAAAACGCCGACGATCTGCCCGAAGATAGATGTCGCGAGAAGGTTCAGCGTCGGCGAGATGCCGTCCCTCAACGCCGCATTGATCTCGGTCTGAATGACCGTCAATGTCTTCTTGACAAAACCCGAACTCTCTACACCGTAGGTCATGCTCCCTCACCCAACGGGACGATGAATTCCTCGTTGTACTCTATCACGCCATCCGTACACGTTCCACGAAAGTCGACTGTGAGATTTCGCGAAGCGCCTTCGTAGGTTACGTTCATGTCGGTGATCGCCAACATCCCCGGCACCTTCAACACCGCCTCTCGGAAAAGCTGGTTCAGCTCTGAGAGGCGGGGCTTCTGCCCGAGCACGCGCTCGAACCACGGGAACCCAATGCGCGTGTCGAGAAACCACTCCCCGAGAAACGTCTTGAGCGACGTACTCACGTGCTGCGCCACTGCGTCTACGCCGTCGACCAACACGAGGTCGTCGTTCTCGATCGCCAGGTCGCCACCTGTCAGTTTCAAATCCATCTCAGTCAGCCTTCAGATTGGTAGAGGCTATCATTAGCTCGGTCCACGGCACCGTCGGAGCACTCGGCACCCCCACTGCCGCAGTAGGATGCGTGTGGGCATTGAACTGCTTAACCAACAAATCGACAACTGCCACAAACGTTCTTGCCGATACCGCACCGCCTGTGACCACCTCTACCGTTGTATCTTTCATTCGCACCTGCGCGCCCTTCTCTTTGCCGAACACCGCGCCCCCGGTCAACACCTCCTTCAACGCTCCCGGCACCGTCGCTAGCCCCGGTATCGCTATCGCGTCGCTCAAGTCGTGCTTCCTCAAGTCCTTCGGATCCACGTCCACCTTGCCGCTGCTCAAGCCCCACTCGTCAATCGACCTCTCGCACACGAGCAACAACACCGTATCACCAGCCGCAAGCGGGAGATGGATGAAGTAACCCCCGGCCCGCGGCCAGAGCACCGGCACCTCGGGCAGCACCGGCAGCACGTCCACCCCCTCGCTCCCGTCGTCGTTCACGAACGGCAGCTTCACCGTTGGCTTCACGTCGGCCCTCTGCGTGGCGGCGTTGTACTTGGTTACAACCCCCGGCAATGCTACGTGAGTGCTCGCAAGGCCCTGGTCCACCGCAGCCTGCAACAGCTCGGCCATCGTCGGAGTTCGCGTCTGCCCCAATCGCGTCATATCCCTATCGCCTTCCCCTCGAACTCAGTGTACCAGTCCGTTCCCCACGTGTCCCCAACGTACTGCGTCCGACCAACCTTGAACGTCCCGGACTTACCAGGCTGCTCGGAAAACACCGTGACCCTTCGCCCCGGCCGAATCGCTCCGGTCAACAACGACCTCGCCGTGATTCCACCGTCTTCGCCCTTCTCTGGCGACCCTATCAATCCCGTCGTCGCCGTGAGCTGGACCACCTCCTCCAACGTCGTCTCCTCGGGCGCAAGCACTTGGAGCTGTCCATCCTGCACCGACCACGTGTAGCCCGCTGCGCTCACGTACTGGTCGAGGATAGTAGACACCTTGCCCGACACCACAACCCCCGTCTTGAACGCAACCAGTCCCCGCAAAGGCGCAGCGAACTTCACTGCGGAGTTGCCGAGCCCCAGCCCCGCCTCCGCGGCGAGTCGCAACAAAAGCGATTGCAGCGTGGTCCCCGGGCCGAAGGCTTGATTGATACGCTTCGACGCAAACTCGTATTCGCCGTCCCGCGCTTCAATTTTTGTTACCCAACTCGTTCCGTCCCGGTTGCTGTCCGCGACTTCGAGCTTGCCGTAAAAGAGGCGGTCCTTGCGCGACACATACCCGGCTTCGACTATCACCGGGTAACCCTTGATTTGCACGGCCTGGCGCTTGGCGAGCGACAGATTGTAGATTTCGATTGCCGCGGAGTTCGGCGAGCGGTCCTCGGTCTTCTCAATCGAAAACGTCGCCTTCATCACCGGGGTCGGTGTACCATCCGTCGAAGGCAACTTCGACCGCCCTTCGATTCGCACCGGCCCTACCTGCACGGTGAAGTCCCTATCGAAGAGTTGCCACTTCATGAGAACAGCTCCACGATATCGGCGGCGGGAAAGTAGATCATCGAGGCGTTCTTTCCCAGCCCCTCGAAGGCCACGGGATCAGACGGCACCTCGTCCGCGTCGACGAACAACACCTCGCCGGAAGGCCGAACCTCGGAACGGTCGAGACGGAATACCGGCCAGTTGACTACCAGCTTGATGCCCGTCCGAATCGGCGTCCCATCCAACGAGTAAAGCGACATGTACCAAGCTTCGTCACGAGAGTTCCAGCGGAAGGAGCACTGATAGTCGGTGCCGTCCATGTCGACGATAAAGTAGAACGCCACGTTGTCCGCTGCGTTTCGAATCGGTATTTCTTCAAGAGCCATCAGAACAACGCCATCAACTTCTCGGCCGCTTGATTCGCAAGCGATCCGTTGCCTGCATCTTGCTTTTTCTGTGAAGGGGCATTCTTCTCTTTCTTCCCCTCGTTCGACTCCTCCGCCGGATGCTTCTCCTTCTCTGCTGGCACCGGCACGTCAACGCTTGCTGCCAACGCCAATTGAATCTCCCTCAAGGTAATCGTGATGTCCAGGATGTTTCCGCTCGTGTAATCCCTCCGAACGGACAAGGACTCGATGGCCATGTTCGACCACGACCTCAACGAAGTTTTGACCGTGACCAACACCCCCGAGTCGTGCATCTCCCGTAGCTTCTCGTAGGCTGCGTTCACCCTGTCGTGAGAAGGACGCGTCGCACCTATCACGGGACTCGTGCGAGGAAGTAGGGACTGAACGCTCGGCAACAAAATGACCGGCGTATTCGTCACAACCTCACTGATTTCAAGCGACCGCGGCAAGCGGCGGATGTGATCCGTGATTCCTATCCCCGACTCGACCGGGTGGCTCACTATCTCGGACTGGTCGTTGTGCGTCTCGGACACGCTGGCGTCGAAGCGTACCCCCCCTGGTACCGCCGGAAGCTGCGTCGTAATTTCTACGCGCTGCTTGCGAAACAAAAAGGAGGTGACATCCGTGAATGCCATTGCCTACACTCCCGGCACCAGCGCCGCCGCCTTCGGCACTATGGCCCCCATCGCGTCGCGGTTCACGCGGGCCATGTGCTTCTGCACCTGGCGCCCCACTTCGGTCGCAAGCTGCCCCTCGTTCATCCCTGGCGACGCATTCACGCTCACATCGATTTTGGTGTTCTGCGAAACCGAAGGCCCTCCTCCGGCGCCCACCCCCGCCCCGGGACGTGCTAATTGTGCCGCGCCTAACAAGCTACCTATATCTGCCAGCTCGATTCTGCCTCCTCCACGGAGATTCTCGCCCAACGAAAAAACACCCCGAATACCACTTGCTATCGGCGAAATGAAATTGTCCATGAACCACGTCTTCAAAGCGGTCCACTTCGCCACCCACTCCGCTTTGATGTTGTCCATCCCTAAAATCGCCGCTTCGAGAAACCTGGTCCACCCGGCCCCCGCCTCCGCAACGATGTCCATAAAGAACTGCTGCCAAGCAATCTTCATGTCATTTACCGCCGTTTGAACCGCAGTCACCCACGAAAGCCAAAGCTCTTTCCAAACCGGCGTAGTGTCCTCCCCGGCTTTCTCCAAGTCCGATATGAACTGGCGATAACCCTCACGGGCTTCGTTTAGATATCCGGTGATGTCGATGCCCGTCCACTCCTCGAGCTTCTTGATTATCTTGCCGAGAAGGCTCGGCTGCCCTTCGAGGTACGCTTGTATGTCCTCGAGTACCAGCACGAGCAAAGCTAGACCAATGAACCAGCGCCCCCACGCACCGGCCCGCAGCACGGCCACCACTCCCCACAAAACCCCTATGAGCACTCCCCAATCTTTCACAAACCCCGGAAGCTTATCAATGAGTTTCGCGATGTTCCCTGCCAGCTTCCCGAAGAACTCGGACATCCTGCCGACTACCTGCGCGACCTTTTCAAACACCTCGCCGATGCGTTGCCGAATCCAATCCTTGTTCGCCTTCCACCATTCAAGCGTCCCCCTCGCCGCACGGTTCATCCACGGTAGAAGCTCTTTCGCGATCGTCATCTTTATCGACCGCATGGTGACATCCATACGTCGCTGATTATCGACCCACTCGGCGGACTGCGCTATCAACTCATCGTCCATCACGCCGCCGAGGTCGTGCATCTCCTGGACCATCGCACGAATTGAATCTCCACCCTCCTTGAGCATGGGGATCAACTGCGCCCCTGAACGCCCAAGTAGCTTCGTCGCTACCGCCGTCCGCTCGGCGTCGGTCTTCATCCCCTTCATCCCGTCTGCAACCTCAAAGAACAGTTCCGTTGTGTCCTTGAAATTGCCTTGGGAATCTTTGATGTTGATACCGAGCCGGTCGAACTCTCGCGTGTACGTCTTCAGCCCCTC
>Ga0180433_10009082_pt1 | contig 12230 bp, 24 predicted proteins | sample SS_ome_8_FD_132980 | JGI IMG/M metagenome (GOLD analysis project Ga0180433, IMG submission 132980) | Hypersaline lake sediment archaeal communities from the Salton Sea, California, USA - SS_1_D_1 metaG | ecosystem: Environmental > Aquatic > Non-marine Saline and Alkaline > Hypersaline >... | reverse complement strand
TCCATAAAGGAATGTACTGTCAATTCTTTCGTTACCAAGTTTGGCTGAGTTGGGGCCTTTGGAGGTGTTTCTAATATATTGCCCAGGTGCTATATGTCCTGATCCTAAAACAATTTGATTACTTCCGTTGATAAAATCAACCAAGTAACCTAATCCTACATTGTAACGTCCGCTTGTTAATCCAACTCCTGCTTCGTGCCCTATTAAAATGTTTGCACCAGTTAAATCATTATTAGCACTAAGATTAACCCCTGATCTTGACCCTATAAATACACTTGCGCTTCCGTTATAATTTGCGCCCGCTGATCCACCTATGGCAATCATGTCTTCACTTGTAGTGGTATTTGCCATTGCACCGTTCCCAATAATAACACTGTTCCCGGATGTCAGCTTTGCTTTGTCGTAAGCATTTGCGCCTATTACGACCATTCCTGCAATCTGAATTGCGCCGAAAAACCCACTATTCAAGCTATCAAGACCGTTTGTTGTCAAAAAAACATTGTTGCCCCCTGTGTACCCAGTTATAGGCTCTTTTCCTATCCATAAATCATTGTTTTGGTTATACCCATTTGCCAACCCATCAATATCATTCACCTTCACTTCCCATTCCTGGGCTGTGCTGTTGTACTTTAGAATGTACTGATCTGCCAATCCTGCTGTGTCAACGTCCAAAAGGTCAGCAAGTTTATCCACGCCGTCCAGGTATTGCGATAAATCTACCGTAGAGGTATCCCCCGAAAGCGATAGTACATTTCCGGAAAGGCTTAAGTCCTGCAATTCGTTTGTCGTGGATCCGTCCACCTCTGCGGTTAGATAGCCCGACAAATCCGGGGGCGTGTATGTAAATACCCCGTTTGTGTTGTTGTACTCCAGGTTTGCCGTTCCCGCCGCGTTTTTGGTTACCGAAAGATCTGTTAAGGCTATACCTCCCCCACCGGTGCCGCTACCAACACTATCCACCCAGGTTACCGTTTGATCCCCCAGGGTAATGGTAAACGCCCTGCCGGCGGTGCTGTCTATGGTTAGGGCGTCGGCGCAAAATCCGGGCGTCGGGGTTGTGCCTGTGACCGTTACCGGCAAGCCTTCCGCATTATAATATCCCAGGTCTGCATAAGCCCCGGAGGTGGTTACATATACGTATTTGACAAGGCTGCTATCGTTCCAACAAACCGGAACGTCAATGATTTCGTATTGAACCTGAGCCGCCAACGGGCTGGCAAAAAGCAAAAGGGGTAAGATCTTTTTAAGCATGGTATATCGGTTTTTGCTCAATCCTGGCAAATAGTTTTTTTGGCATCCGGGCGGCAAAAATTACCGAACCCGTGACGTTTACGGTATTGCCGGCAACGTCTTTATAGAATAGTGTTATCGTGGTGTCCGGGGTGCTGAGGTAGTAACCAATTACAAGGCTATCTGCCCATAAAACGGGGCGCGCTGTAATTGAATAGCGCGTTTGGCAATTAGCCGAAATATGAATAACGAACGCGAGCGCCAGTACTAACAATTGTAATTTCCGGAAGGGCGAAAAATTCTTCATTGGGGCTGTCTAATAGTGAATAAAAGGTTTCCTTTCTGCCTGGTGTCCAGGTGCCGCCGTTTACGGTTATTGCGCCGTTTACGTCTCCAGATACCACCATGCCGGCATTTTCTATAATTACCCAAAGGGCGCCGGCCGGTATTGTTATTGTGCCGCTATTCGCTTCGCCCGTTGTCAGGGATCCTGTTTGAGCCGCCGGAGGTGTAATACCCACCGACAAACCGGAAAGGGTGGCGCTTTTTATTGAATTTAACATATCTGTTTATTTTTGGACGTAGTTAGCGAATTCCGGCGCGTCTATGGTTAGCTCACCGATTTCCAGGCGTGTTGATCCGGCGCCGGTGGCAAAGGTCACATTTGCCTCAATTAAAATAACGCCGTTTCGGTCGGGTGCTGCTAATTGAAACGTGCTACCTGCCTGGATTGTAAAGCTATTTATATAGGCGTCGCGGTCGCCCAGGTTCTGAAAAACAAAACCGTGCGCCTGGAGGCTTATCCTTTCGGGCGTCGTTACGTTTTTAATAGCCCTAAACGTCAATTCATATACATTACTCATTTTCGGCGCGGTTTAATTCGTGAACGTAATTGATTAGTTTATTGATCTTTTCCTGGTCGCTCAAAACGCCCAAAAGGTTATCCATTACCTGAAAAACCAGGGTTTCATTTCCATAAAGGCGCTCCCGTACCGCTTCGCCGTAATCTGCAAACTTTGAACGGAAGGTAACTTCTTGTTGTGTGGCCTGTGCGGCCGCCGGATCCGCAAACCCCTGGCTGGCTACCGCCGTAGGCGCACCAGGTGAACCCATACGGGTAAATGCCGCAATAATCCCGTTAATCACCTGGGGATCGCTTACAATATCCACCAGGTTATCTAAAAGGCGACCAACGCGGCTATCGTTGCGGGCGTTGCGTTCCGCCTCTAACTCATGGGTTAAACGGTAATTGTCAAACTGCATTTTTGCCCAGTTCATTTGCGCGTTTATGCCATTCATAGAGGCCATGCCAGCCATTCCATTAACGCCTGGCATATCCATATCGCCGGAGCGACTAACTACCACTTTCATTTTTTTCTGATAGCCACCGTTGGGGTGGCCTATGCTGATCGTAAACTTTTTGCCATAGTCGCGTAAATAGTCCTCCCATTCTGCAAAAAAGTCCTCCCAGGCTCCCTCCGGTTCGGCTGAATAGTCGGCGTCACGTCCGCCAATAACGAACAACGCCGCCGGTGGTTTTAGTGTGGCGGGGTGCCCATCAAATAGCATCACTTTGGCGTTCCCCGCGTCCTCTTTTTCCGCGTAGGTGCGGAGGAACCAATCCCGCACCTCGTCAATTCTGTCTAAGTTTGGTGTCCGCATACCTTAAAAATTAATCGACGTAAATAAAATGTAGTAAAATGCTTTCCCCGGTGGTAATGGTTGCAGCCCCTGCAATTGTCACATAACTTTTTGAGGGGTTGAAGTTCGGCGCGTACAATTGCCGGTGCTCACCTGTGTTAAGTTCGGGTACCAGGTCTGTTACCGGGTGGTCATCCCAAAACCTTTTATTGCCACAAACCAGGGTCAAATATGCATTATTCAAAAGTGTATCGTTAATAACATTGCGCCCTGTGGGGGTCACAATATTATCGCTGGGATTGTCGCGTGTAAATACCTCCAGGATCTGTTTGCCTCTCAAAATACTATCATCCGGCAAATAGTAAACGCGCGGGTTTGTGCTGTCGATCTTTACCTCAACGCTATGGCTGCTGATCCGATCGCCGTATTTTTCAACTAAATTAAGGTTCATTTTGAACGGTTTTAAGAGTAAAAAAATCGGGGGGTCTTACCCGCCCCCCTGGGGGCGCGCTGATTAGTTACCGGTGTATTGGCCAATTTTACGCGCGGCATTTATCGCCACAAATCCATGCAGCAAAAACACCAAAACGTTTGAGGTGTCAACCGCTACATTTGATGCATTGATACCGCCCGCGATATTGGTATATCCGCCGGTTCCCAATTGCAATTCAACTGTGTTGTTGTCGTAACCGTCAATAATGATATTAGGGTTCAACGGGTAAAAACCGCGCTGCTCCATAGTCGGGCCGAACTGTCCGGTAGTTTTTGCTGTGGTGTTTGCCACCTGCTCAGGAACGTAGCGGAAATTGTACGTCAAAAAGTCCTTCAATCGTTCAACCGGGCTTGTTTTGATGTTAACCTTTGAATTATAAAGGCTTTCAACGCAGTAAGATTCCAGGCTTTCCGGATTTCCGCCGCCGTCGTTTCCAACAAATACGTTTTGGTCGCCGTGAAAGTATACCGGGAAATTCGCGTAATGGCCGGCCGTTGTGTCCTGTTGAGCTACACCCATTGCGATATGGGTCAAGAAAAACAAATCATTGCGGTTTAGCTTTTCCTCCAACTGTCTGTCTGATCCTCTGTTTTCAAAAAGATCAAGATTGTAACTTGAGCGGGTTGCGCTCAAAGGCGCTTCAAGGCGGAGGGTTTTCTCGTTGATGATAAACTCCTCACCTGTTTCGCGTGTCAAAAGGTCTCTGAACCTGGAATAAGCCGCCCGTTGCGGGGAGGGCGTGAAATATACATTACTCATTGTTTTGTGTTTTCAGATTTTTTGAAAATTGATTAATTCATAGCCATTTTAGCGGGTGCCTTTACGGCGTTTTTCATTCCGCTTACGTTTGGCAAATACGTTGATCCGGTGCTGCGTAGCAAACCCGCCGCGCCTGTGGCACCAGGGACAAAAGAACCGATCGCATTAAGTACGCCGGCGGCAACCATGCCGGTCGCCAACTCCTTACCTGTGGCACCTTTCACTAATTGAGGTGTAACAATTGCGCCCAGCGCTACCTGTGTAACCGCTTTGACAATTGCGCTTTGATCCTTGATAAAAGGAATTTTGTTGACTACCATGTTTGCGGCAAGGTAGCCCGCGCCGACTGTGGCGCCCGTTTTCAAATTAATTTTACTGCTCATTTTTCCTACTTTGGAAACCCTTCGCATACAAGATTTACACATGGGTTTAGTGTTTAAAAATTAAAAAAAATTACTTTTTACGTCTGCGCGTTCCGCTAATTTTTTGGCCGGTACGTTTGATCGTTCCTGCCTTTCTTTTTCCTGCTGAAAATACGCAATAACCGTCGCCGGATTTACGAACTGAGGCGGTTTTGCCTCCGTTTCTCATTTTAACGGCGGTTTGCTTTGCTGCTGTTTTTGTTTTGTGGCAGGAAACCTTTTTGTATTTCCTGCTACTTGCTTTGCTTGTAGCCATGTTGCTAACGGTTTAAGAGTAAATAAATAAAAGTTATACCAATGATTGACCAGGTTAACCCGTTGGCCGCCTTTTCGGGCGACATTACGTCCGGGTCTGTGGGTCTCTCAAATTCCATCAAATCCAACCGTCCGGGGTTGGGTTCCATAAATTGGCGCGATTTTACGCCTCTTATATAGCTGATCTTTGTCATATAAAACGGTTTACAATGTAAATTGTCGCCAGGCTAATTACTATTTGTTCGGCGATACCCTCCAGGGTTAACGCCCCTATGCTTTCCATGCCATCCGGATAATAGTCGCGCTTTCCGACAAACCAGTAAAATGGCTCCTCTCCAAAATCCGGGTTTACCGGATCCACCGGAAAAAAACTACCATCCTCCAACTGAGCCATAACGTAAACGTGCGCCTGTCCTGGGATCCAGGGGCGCTCCCAAATAAGGCGGAAAAAATAAGGCACACCCAGGTTTTGCAGAATGGAGCCGGCCAGCACCGCAAAACTTTTACAGTCGCCTTTGCCCTCAACCAGCAAATTGCCTGGGCTTTTTATAACCTCGTGCCCTGCTTGATCCTCTATATATTTTACATTTTTGCGGGCGAATTGCCAAATATTGTAAAAAGTCTCCTCCCTGGTGGCGCCCTCTAATTTTTTGGATATTACAGACGTAAACGGCGCGCTTCTTTGGTCAGCGTACAAAATAACCTCCATTATCTCAGGGATCCCCCCGGTGCGCTCTATTTCCCGCGTGTGTGTCGTTTGTTCTATGCCGTACATATCAGATTAACGTTATTGTCTGTGTGAATGGTATAGTCACCCCGGCGCTTGTTATTGTGCCATCCGCCAAAACGTTGGTTTCAAACTGTCCGGTCTGGATCAGATTAACAACCGAAACCGATAGCCCGGCATAGGGGATAAAGAGGTTTAAATATATAGGCGTAGTCTCACCGGCTTTAATGTTTACCGGCCGGTTTAACCTGGTTGAAGCAATTTGTTCGTTTGAATAATAAATTTGAACGTCCAGGTCGTCTATCTGTATAGGCGTGTTTGAATTGTTTATTACGGGCAAAACCAGTTCAACGTCAACTCCGGTTGGCCTAAGCGTTTTGATACGGAGCCTGGGAGCTCCTACCTTAAATTTGGCTGAAAATTGAATTAATTTTTCGCCAAAAAATATATAGGCAGCCGCGCCAATTATTGCCCAGGTTATTATTTTTTCTGCTTTCATATTGGCCTAAATTCCGTTTTAATCTGAGGGGGAACAATTATATAGCTGTCAAAATATATGCGATCCCCGTTTTTCGCTTCAAAATTTCCGCGAATTCTAAAATTTTCCCAAAATTCATACGTCTGGATTAGATTTTCTATTCCCGGGAATTTATTCCATATTTCCGCGCCTATTATAAAATCATAGTTAATAGCGTTGTAACCATCTCCCTTGACCTTCCAGTTTTTGCTTTCTCTTATATTTTTAATAAAATCCCCCAGATAGAAAATTTCTCCCGCAAGACGGTTGTTCTTAAATTTCTTTTCAAAAAAAATAGAAAAATCAACCGAAATACGAACCGAATTGATACGGTATTCAATACCCACCATCTCAAAACGGTGGTCGGGGTTGTGCCAATCGGATAAAAAGGCATTTTTTCGCGCTCGCAGTTCCTTGTTTTTTTTGTCTGATGCTGATCCAAGAAAATACAGAGCCGCCGCGCCCCCTGCCAGATAGATTAAATTTTTCATAAAAAAAAGGGGCATTTTTTGTGCCCCTTCTGCAAAATAAAGGAAAATTTATAATTTTTTCAAAAAAAACTTTAATCGCAATTTCCACCACCAGGATTTTTTTCGGTATGGATAGCTTTTTAACAGCCTTTTATCCAACGCCACCGGAATATTATACCCGTCCGGCTCAGTTACGGTTATCAGTTCTGCTTCATCCTTGTTGGAAAATCGCGGCAACTTCACCGGAAGGTCAATTATTGTGCCATCCGAGAGGTGGTGCCTCATGCTGATTTTTATTTGACCTGGTTCGAATTCCGCCCCTTGACCTGGGCGTAGGATTGTTTTTTTTAATTGCATACTGTTTTTATTTATGTTTTCAAACTCTACTAATTTAATAGAATTAGTCCACAAACTATCAAAACGCCCAAACGGCGGGTAATTCTTACGAATTCATGTCTCATATTTTTTGACCAATTCTAAAAATCTTTGCTCACCTGGCAGGTAGAAAGTTCTCACCCGCTTTTTGCCGTGCTTGTCCTTGTCGGCCACCTTCACGAATTCAAACCCGGTGGCAGGATCCTGCATTTTAGCAATTTCCCGGATAGGTTGTTTTTTTGAATTCAGCCCGTACGCCTCCAGTTCTTTAGCAATCGTATCTGCTACCTGAGGGCTCACAAAAAAGGCATCAAACCAATAAAAATATGCGGCATCCTCTATTTTGGAAAAGATCTCCCGCATAATTATATCCAGTTCGTAGCTCACTTTGAAAAAGTAAGATCTTAAAACCGGGTCGTACTTGTAGCCAATCCAATGGTAATTCTTGCCATCAAATTGAAAAACTTTTTTCTTTGAGGCCAAAGATCCCAGGCTTATCAATCTGGTCATTTTCTCAACTGTTTCACCCTGTTTGAAAACATCCTCCGGGATTATTCCCAGGTGTTTGGCAATATGCCAGTAGGCATGGTTGACGTCCACCTCCACTATATTGGTGCTGTCCTGAATTTGATTGAACTGAAAATAGCTGATATGCGCCGGGCTTATCCTTTGGTCTGGTAGCCCCGAATTTTTGGCAGCCCTTTTGACTTTTTGTACAAAGTTCAGATCTTTTCGCTTCATAAACGACGGAGCCATAAAATAGGCCAAAGGTTCGTTTATGAGTTTTATATGCGTTGAATTGTTTGTAAAGTATGCCGTGTGCGGAATGCCTGATTTTTGAAGGAATTCCAATTTGTTGGAGGTCATGGGTAAATTTACCGTTTTCATATATTCCCAACTTTTAAGGTGATTATCCGCTCTCCGCCCTTGTCCTGGGTAAACGCGGAAATTATGGGGTATTTATTTTTGCTATCCTGAATTTGGATTAGGCGGTTGTACAATGCCTGAAAAGCGATCGTAGTGTTTAATCGGTTTTGGTAAACACGGGTTCGCTCCCCTGGTACGTCAACTCTAACCTTAACTTTGAACCCCAGGCGCTCGCCTTCGCTGATTGCATCCTCAATTGCCCGTTCAACCTTTCCGCCGTAACTCAGAACGAGGTGGTAAACCTCCTGGAATGCCAGGGTTTGAACAACCGAATCGGGTAACGTTTTTTGCGCCGCACGTTGCGCCTTTTGTGCGCTGGTTGCTGCCGCAAACTTTTCCAATGCCTCGCGGGTCTTTTCCCGGACGGCGCGCCGCTTTGCGCGTTGGTCATAATTGTAAAGATTTTTTTGGAGCCGCCGGAATTCAGGATCTTTTTTCAGGGTTGAGCCCTTGACAAATTTTACCCCGCGTTCCTGAGCCAACTCCGCTTTTCGGGCTTGTAAGTCCTGGAGGTAGGTTTCCCGTTTTTTTATTCTACTCATGCGTTTGTGGCTTTAAAAAAAGGCCGCCCCTAAAAAGGTAGGCAATGGGGCGGCTCAAACATGGGTGCTTACTTCACTTCCTCATTATCTAACAACGCCTTTATTTCGGCGCTTGGTTCGCTTTTGATGCTTTTAAAAAAAAAGGCGTGCCCAAAATCCTCGCTTTCCTCCATGCTTAATTTGAAATCCGGAAACTGTCTTTTTCGGCGACATTCGCTTGTGTAATCAATCCAATTGCCCCGGCTTGATGCCTGGAATTTAAGATCAATAAGGAATGCGTCGCCCTCAAATTCCGCCGCCGCCGTTACCAGGACACCCGTTGCCATGCGGTACCGGTTTTTTGCTTCTTTTGGTAGCATTGCACCCAGGTTTCGGGCGCCTTGTCCGCTTTCGCGAGCGTAAACCGTTATCTCCTCCTCTTTTTTGTTATAAGAGGTGGTGTAATAGTTTACCCCTTTGGAATATCCGTATAGGTAAAACCTATCGTGGCTAAAAAAGAATTTTTGCCCATCAAAGATCGCAAAAGGGTGCGCCCCTGCTTCCAATGGGAATGAAAGTTCCTCCGGAATGCTTACCCAGATGTCACCTTTGGGGCTGAAAGAAATAGAAACGGGCTTTTGTCTTGTTTCTGTCAAAAAGGTAGATCTGTCCATTTGTCTGTAAATTTAGAAATTAAAGAAATAAAAGTTTGTTCTGTTATTGTCTCGTACGTCGGTCGATTTTCAAAAAAATCGTAAACCTCAATATGCTTTTCTGTAATCTGGGTTTCAGTTTCCAAACCCAATTTTTTAAACAGTTCAATATCGCTGGTATCTGCCATCCCCGCCCGGTGAAAATGCCTGAGCATGGATTTTAGCTGCATCTCAGAAGGTTCCCGCAAAATTATACGGGTTTCCTTCATTATGTTCGTATACAGCCTCTCATAACAAGCATAGTGCTTGAAACCGTTACCCCACTCATGGCCGTAAAATTGGCGGGATCCCACCTTAAAAGCCTTTACGTAGGCGGTTCTGACCTCTCCGGTGTCCAGGTCAACCCATGTAGAGTGGACGCATTCGGTATCGCCTGCATTTATTTCGCGTGACAATTCGCGGGCAATCTTTTCGCGTTCCCGCTCTTCATCCTTCCAGTCAAAGGCGATAACCTGGTTTGTGTATCTGCCATTTCCTGAGGGTGCGGGGGTTGGCTTAAAGTCTCGGCGTTTCATTGTTCCAATTCAGGGTAATTATTCAAAAGGCGCTCTATCTCTTTGTCGTACTTGTTCGGCACCTCGTCCGGGTACCTCTGTCCATGCAGGTAGGATAAATTTACCAGGTTTTTGTAAACCTGGTTTAACAATTGCGTTGTTTCAGCTACTTTTGTCATGCAGTAAGTTTTTTTTGCCCTGGTTAGTTAGCCCTGCCAGGGCTTTTTAATTAAATAATTTTCCTTTTTCGTTTGTCCACCGCAAAGGCGCACCTCCTGCACAGCGTCCGGGTGTCGGCCATTGACCAATATCGTTGGCTTTGCAAAAACTGGTCAATGATTGCCGCGCGGGTTGTTTCCTCATTTAGCCCCAGGCCAAAATATCTGAGCCTCCTAAATTCTAGCCCCAAAACATACAAGTCTGTTTCGGTAGGCTCTTTGCGGAAAGTTTTTAAACCCGGCCGTCTGAAACCCTCATGGCTCCAAAATTGCCTCAAATAAGCATCAAATTTGTCCTGGTATTGCGGATCTGCCTCCGCCTCAATTCTTGCATAGGTGTCCGCGAAATTGTCGGGGTGCCAGTCGTGCGACAAAGTTAGCGCGGTTGTATCGCCGCAATTTTCGCACTCAGGTTGTAAAATGATCCCCCTGATCTTTTCCCACTTTTCGGTTAACCAGGGTTTGGGCAACATTTTGACCGACTGGAAATATTCCTGATCCGTCAAATGGCCACCCAACCACCGGTAAAAAAATTGTTCGCGTGCGTCAAGCATCCTTCAAGCCTTCTTCTTCTTGTTCAAGTAATATAAGAGCCTTATTTACAACCTTTGCGACCTCAGCTAAATTTATAGCCGTATCAGGGTCTAACCCTTTTTCAAAGAGCAGATACATCTCCCCGTTGATTAAAGCAACCTGATACTTAACCTCTCCTGAATGTTTTAAAATATCCATATCGTATCGTTTTTAACCTCAATTGAAACCTGATCCAGGTCAATTGAGGCTGCGTTAGAAAATACAGTCAATTTGCCTTTTTCGGTGTCCACCCAGGTGGATTGAAGCCCTAACCCCGGAGCCCTTTTGATTTTCAGGGGCTCGCCCTGGTACATTATAGCCGCGCCGGTTAAGATCATATAAAAAACAGTTGTTATATTCATATCCTTGAATTTAAAAAGTGAGAAATGAAGTCCAGCAAATCCGCCAGGTCGGCGGTCTTAACGGTTGGCGCCAATTCGATTGGCAATTTTTCGACAAAATCTGTAAACCCGTAATTTTCTCCGTCAAACCACATGGTTCGACAAGCAAAAGAACGATAAGTAAACCGGCCATCCGGAAGGCAACCCATTTCCTGAGCTAAACCTTCTTTTTTGGCCAGGGCTATGAGGGAATTAATAGCCTTGATTAATTCCCTGCGTGCCTGGGCGCGTTGTTCTAAAATCATGGGTGGGAATATATTTGAACCCCATAATTATCCACAACAATGTAGCCGGAATAAAAAAGAGCATTTGGACAGTCCCAGAACTTATCCCCTGGGTTTATATCTATTAGCCAAAAATCTATCCCGATAAAGCCATAGAGTTTTTGACCTTCAGATATAGGGCAATCCTCGTTAAGCCTGGGGTATTTTCGCCTAAAATACTCAAAGGCTTCGTGAGTGGTTTTCTTAATCGTTCCCATGTTTAAATGTTTTTGTGTGAAGTAATACGACAAAGATATTACCCCTTTTGAGACTACGCAATACCTAATTTTAGGTATTTTTTAGTACCTAATGTTAGGTATTTTCTTCGGACAATTCTAAAAGTTTTTTCTTTACGATATCTTTTATAATTTTTTCCCATTCGATCCTAACCCGGAACGAAATCGTTTTCGTTTGATAGGGCGCGGGTTTCCTTCCCGCGCCATCCCTTTTCCCTCCCCTCTTACTATCCTTCATAGCCAAATATTTTAAAATAGGCAGCCTGCCACAAAGTATAAAGGTATTTGTTAGTGCAGGTAAAATTACCGGAATGCTTTTTAACATATTCAAACATTATTTTCGCGTTCCGTAAATCAATATCCGAATAACTGGAAACATCCTTGTTGCCTTCGATAAGGTAAGATATTCTAATAAGCCTTTCCATTGCGTTTTCTTGTTTTGCGAACTCAACAAGATATTCAGGAAAGAGGCAATCCTCATTCCCTTTAGAAAGGCAATTGTAAAAGAAAATTTTTGCATAGCGATAAAGATCTTTGTCGCTAAGGTTTTTTCCGCTTACCTCAGACTTAAAGGATAGCGCCAAACGTTCGGAAGAAGAAGAAAGAAAAGTAAAACCCATGACCCAAAAAATTAAAACCCTGATTGGCGGGTAACCATTGCCATCAAAACGACGACATAACAAATATACAAACGTTTTTGATTTTTGCAAAACTTTTTTCCAATTAATTAAAAGAAATATTTTTTTTCCCCACCCCCAAAATCGAACCCCCACACCCTCCATCACCAAAAACGCATTTTAAGCCTTTCTGCGGCGTTTTTTTCGTCGGAGTGACTATACATACCAGAGAATGGTAAAAGATTGAATGAAGGTACCTTAAAAAGCGAATGGGGAACTGTTGGGCGTTAATTCTGCTGGCGGATAACAAAAAAGGGTGTAAAAGGAAGGACAGTGTAAAAAAAAAGGGTTAAAACAGGACACGGGCACGCCTTCCTT